>Ga0315535_1000010_pt1 | contig 110005 bp, 90 predicted proteins | sample SalMarSW160220MG_2_FD_203092 | JGI IMG/M metagenome (GOLD analysis project Ga0315535, IMG submission 203092) | Salt marsh sediment microbial communities from the Plum Island Ecosystem LTER, Massachusetts, United States - Salt Marsh Sediment SW1602-20 ... | reverse complement strand
AAATTTATTTTAACCGGTCTTACAGCCTGACCATGGACTTAAAAGCAACCCAAAGGTATATAAATTTGATTCTTTCACAAAAAGGAAACATCTGAATTTATTGACTCCTGTAAGGATGGATTGACCGATATTTTCAGCCTTTAAAAAGATTTGCTTATCTCTGTCAGTGGTGGTATTTACCGTTTTATATATTCACCATTTTTTTGATGAATTTGTTTATGTTCTCCCTGGAGACTTTCATATATTTCTGTCTGCGTTGAAACATGGAATCGGGAATATCCTTTCTGTAGACTGTCTCTGCATCAAAGTGCAACACTGCATCTCCAATTATAAAATAAAAACTCATAAGAACACCATCGATGCTCTGGTAAGGAGTCGCCGTATTTGGATTTTTTAAATTTATTTCATCTGTATACCATATGTTATAAACCTTCTTCTCGTTCGAAGGAAAAGTTATTTCAGCATTTTTGCAGTCATATCCGCATATGACAGATGTTTTTGACGTTTTAGTGATAACCATGCTGTCCATAGTCTCAAAACCTGGAAAGATCTCGCCAGGCCTGGCTTCATAAAGCAGTCTTATTGTAAAGAGACTCAGGTAGGTATCATAAATATCCTCATCCGGATTGGAAAGATTCATAATCCCTGAATTACCGAAGGGAGTGGACATTTCATATAATATTTTGTCCTTCTTGAATGATACTACAAGTGTCTTGGGCAGGATATCCTTGGGCATAACACCAAAACTCCCTGTATAATCAATATTATAATGGATTTCCCCCTCATCAATATGTCTTCCTCCCCTTGAATTACAAGAGTAACATATCAACGCGGCGATTAGTGCGATGATAAGTACATGGTTAACTCTCACCTATCTGGTTGTATTTTGAAAGTTGTAAAAGTAATATTTTTTTTTAACTTCAACTCTTTCAGTTGATAATTATGTTCATTCTCTTTGAGTAATGTTGTGATGATGATCCGGGACATGTTTAAATTCCGGGTTGATGATAGTTGATCTTGTATTCGTACAGGTGCCGGAATACTAATAAATGATAATAAAAATAAAATGAGTAGAAAGTTAGCTGTTGTTGCCCTTGGAGGTAATGCTTTGTTAAGAGATAACCAGGTCGGAACGATTGAAGAGCAGGAACAGAATACCACAGAGACACTTGAGAACCTTATATTTCTTATAAATGAAGGATATGACCTTGTTATAACACATGGCAACGGTCCGCAGGTAGGAAATATTCTTATGCGAAATGATGCCGGTGAGCAGTTGTACAACATTTCACATATGCCTATCGATATATGTGTGGCAGATTCACAGGGCGGTATAGGTTACATGATTGAACGAATGTTCCGTAATGTGCTTAATAAACATGGCATTGATAAAAATGTTATAAGTCTTATTACGGAAGTGGTTGTTGATATCAACGATCCGGCATTCAGAGATCCCCAGAAACGTGTGGGACGAATTTACTCCAGGGAACAGGCTGATGATCTTACAGCCCGTAAGGGATGGATCTTCAGGGAAGAGGTAAAGGAAGAACACGGATACAGAAGGGTCGTCCCATCTCCTAAGCCGGTTGGAATAATAAATGCACCGGTGATAAACGATCTGGTGAGAAAGGGTAACATTGTAATTGCAGCAGGTGGGGGAGGTGTCCCGGTCTATATAGATGAGCATAAAAATGTGAGACCGGCTGAGGCTGTGATCGACAAGGACAAAGCATCCTCACTCCTGGCTACACGGATAGGTGCAGATGAGTTTTACATACTGACAGATGTGCCTTATATTTATTTAAATTACAGGAAACCTGACCAGCAGATCAGGGAGTTCCTGGACTATGCAGATACACTCAGGTACCTGGAGGAAGGCCAGTTTGCAAAAGGGAGCATGTTACCGAAGATTGAAGCCTGCCTGGATTTTATTAAGCATGGCGGTAAAATGAGTGTTATCACCGAAGCTTTTAAACTGGCAGATAAGAAATATGGATCCAAGATAACGATGGAGTATGAGGATGACAGGAGGTAAATACTGACCTGCTTTATGATCCTGTCTCACCTGTTAGATAAAAAAATAATCCCGTTAAGCATCTAATCGGTGTTTGGAAAGTCCCCGCTGTTTATTTTATTTATTAATTTTAACGATTCTTTTATAACGGGAAGCATAAACATCATAATGAAATGAAGACAGTACTTAAAAACCGCAGCTTTCTCAAACTGCTTGATTACACTCAGGAGGAAATAGCATATCTCCTTGACCTCGCCGGAATTCTTAAAAAGGAGAAAAATGAAGGTGTTCAAATACAATATCTTAAGGGTAAGAATATTGCTTTGATCTTTGAAAAGGCATCTACAAGGACAAGGTGTGCCTTTGAGGTGGCGGCATATGACCAGGGAGCACATGTTACGTATCTGGGACCGACGGGATCACAGATAGGACAGAAGGAATCGATGAAAGATACGGCAAGAGTCCTGGGAGGGATGTATGATGGAATTGAGTACAGGGGATTCGGGCAGTCTATTGTTGAAGAGTTGGCCAAGTACGCAGGTGTCCCGGTATGGAATGGACTGACTAACGAGTTTCATCCGACACAAATACTGGCAGATTTTCTCACCATGAAAGAACATTCGCCGAAACATCTGAACGAAATGGTTTTATGTTATCTTGGAGATGCCAGATTCAATATGGGTAATTCTCTTATGGTAGGATCAGCCAGGATGGGCTTGGATTTCCGCATTGCCGCTCCGGAAGCTTACCAGCCTGAGGCCGGACTGGTGAAGCAATGCAGGGAGATCGCTACAGCAAGCGGAGCTGAGATTACCATAACTGATGATGTCGAAACTGCCGTTAAGGGAGCTGATTTTCTGTATACTGATGTATGGGTATCGATGGGAGAACCTGATTCAGTATGGGAAGAACGCATTAAGCTGCTGAAACCGTTCCAGGTTAATATGGATGTGGTACGGATGACAGGTAATCCCAATGTCAGGTTCCTTCACTGCCTTCCTGCCTTTCATAACAGGGGGACCAGGGTGGGAGAGGAAATATATCTAAAATTCGGACTGAATGGGATGGAGGTTACCGAGGATGTCTTTGAATCTGAGCATTCGATAGTATTCGCCGAAGCCGAGAACAGGCTTCACACTATTAAGGCTGTTATGGTGGCTACACTTGGTTCCTGATGCCCTGACAGGAAGTTCAGGATATCCATTCCTTTACAAAATAGAAGGTGATAACAAAAGATGCAGCCAGTTTAAGGCCGATACCGGTCATGAATCCAAGGAGACTGCCGAAACCGGCTTTAACAGCATAGGCGACATCGTCTTTAAACAGCATCTCTCCGACAAAAGCCCCTATAAGAGGACCTAAAATTATACCCATCGGACCCAGGAAAAAACCGATGATCAGACCTACTGTGGCTCCTCTTGTCCCGTATTTGGATCCGCCAAAACGTCTTGTTCCCCACACAGGAACAATATAGTCGAGTATTGTTACAATTGCAGCAATGCTGCCAAGGGTGATGAGTGTGGATGCTGAAAACTGGCCGAATCTGCTGAGGTGGAGTAAAATAAGTCCGAGGAAACTAATAGGAGGACCGGGTAACACGGGAACCAGGCAACCTATTATTCCCATTATAATAAAAATTATCCCTAATATAAGGAGTAGATAATCCGACATTAAGAAATTTTCTTAGAAAAAAAACGCTGGCAACACTTACTTTTTTCCAAGATCATCAAATTCAACATTTGTAAATTCCTCAGTTGTGAGAGAGTCCTTTGGTTCTATGGGTTCTACTGCAGTGTTTTCAACATGAACATGTGGTTCATGAGTTCCGTTTCCTATAAATTCAACAGCATCTCTCAGACCATCTGTGAACTTCTCAAAATCTTCCTTGTACAGGAAAATCTTGTGTTTTTCATAAAATACTTTGCCTTCTTTGCCTAAACGTTTTTTGCTCTCTGTGATTGTAAGATAATAATCTTCCTTGCGTGTGGCCTTTACATCAAAAAAGTAAGTCCTTTTTCCTGCCCGCACGATCTTGGTGAATATCTCTTCTTTTACGAGCCTGTCATCGTTCCCGTTTATGACTTCCTTGGTTCCTGCTTCGTCTTCCATTTCTAAGTCAGTTAGTGTTAGGGTTTTGTTTTGTATTGTCAAATGTAACAAATATTTTTTCAAATCAAAATTGATGGTAATAATTGTAAATGATTAATTATTTTCCCTGTTATTGTTTATAATGATAAATTTTTTCATGGATTACTGAAAATTTATAGTGCTCAGATCGTGGTAATGAGCTAACGAAAGGGTCTAATTTTTACAAAGTTGTTTTGACGATAAGGGAAAAAGAGTATTTTTGCAGCGAAAATTTGAGGTTCTTTACAAATGATAAGCAGGAGATTACTACGTATAAAAGCCCTTATGGCTCTTTATGCTATTAACCGCAGGGATGACAATGATCTGGAAAAGGCGGAAGCAGAACTTATGTTCAGTATTAACAAGACCTATGAGCTTTATCATTATCTGATTCTGCTTGTTCTTGAAATAGCGGATATAGCGCTTGAGAAAATAGATCAGGCCCTTCAGAAGTATATGCCTTCACTGGATGATCTTAATCCGAAAAGAAGGTTTGTCGACAACCAGCTGATCGCACAACTCAGAAAAAATACCTCTCTGATTAAATATATAAGTTCCAGTAAATTATCTTGGATCAATAATTCCCATATTCCCAGAATCCTTTATAACAAAATGATTACCTGGGATGCCTATGAGGAATATATCTCTTCTGAAATAAATAATTATCAGACAGATAAAAAATTTATAATACGTATTATAACTGAATTATTCGCAGGATCTGAAGATTTGCAGTCAAGCCTTGAGGAACAGAGCATATTCTGGAATGATGATATGGAATATATTACAGCAATGCTTGAAAAGACATTCAAGAAATTCAGGACTGATTCCGGAGAAGATGTACCGCTTATGCCGTTATTTAAAAATGATGAGGACAGGGAATTTGTGAAAATTCTTTTTAGAAAGGCTGTTCTTAACAGCGAAAAATATTCAGCTATTATTGACAAGAATACCACTAACTGGGAAGTAGAGCGCATAGCCCTGATGGATATACTTGTTATGCAACTGGCCATCGCCGAGATACTGGAATTCCCGGAAATACCTGTTAAGGTTACACTGAACGAGTATATTGAGATCGCAAAATACTATTGTACTTCTAAAAGCAGTACCTTTGTGAACGGGATACTGGATAAAATAGTAAAGGAGATAAGGGAAGAAGGACTGTTTAATAAACACGGCAGAGGACTCGTAGGAGAAACTTTAACATAGGAAGAAAATTTATCCGGGAGGATGCCCTGTCTTTATTACAGACACTGCCGGATTGAAAGATGTTTTAACTTTGAGGATTATGCGTAATTATAATAAACTCAGAATTATTTATACATGAAAAAGTTATTGATTATATTACCTTTGGTCTTTTCCCTGATGATACAGGGTTGCAGGAGTGGTTCAGGCCAATCCGGGCAGGTAAAAACGGACCAGGTTGAGCCTGGCAAGGGGGCTCTTGTTTTTCGGGAGTATGAGCATGACTTTGGTAAGGTTGTCCAGGGTGAGAAAGTGGCATATACCTTTACTTTTACAAATGAGGGAAGTGAAAATGTGGTACTGGAATCAGTTACTACGAGCTGTGGCTGCACTGTTCCAAAGTATGATAAAAAACCTGTAGTGCCGGGGGGAGAAGGAAGCCTTGAAGTAGTTTTTGATACATCGGGACGACAGGGAAAACAGACAAAGACAATTACTGTAAAATCAAATGCATCAAAACCTGTAGTTCTTTTAAGAATTACTGCTGAAGTTGAAGATAATAATTTAAATTAGTAACACTTAATAAATAAATCAGACAATGACCAATTTTGCTTATTTGTTTTTAATGGCTCAGCCTTCCGGTTCTACCGGACAGAGTAATCCACTGGTGACTTTCCTTCCGCTTATTCTGGTGTTTGTGGTATTTTATTTCTTTATGATCAGACCCCAGATGAGAAAACAGAAAGAGATGACCAATTACAGGAACTCACTTAAAAAGGGAGACAAAGTCATTACTACAGGCGGAATTCACGGAAGAATCATAGAAGTTAAAGATAGCCATGTAATGATGGATGCAGGCGGTGATGTCAAGCTTAAGGTTGATAAAAACGCTCTTCTCAAAGATCCTTCAGCGGATTGAGAAACCTGTAAAAATCAATTTGTATTACTGTGAACGGATTAGATGAAACAAGAACAGAACCTTCAAAGAAGAAGATTTGGGGGATTAACAGAAATTTGGTCACTTTTTCCTTCTTCCTTTTTCTGTCATTCATCTTCTGGTACCTGAATGCACTTGGGAAGGTTGTCGAGGCAGAGATAACCTATCCTGTGAATCTGACCAGCCTTCCAAAGGGTCAAACTGTGGAAGCGGAACATCCGTTAAAGCTCAATTTTTATCTGAAGGGTCAGGGTTATTCTCTCTTTTCACTAAAAGTGCTTAAAAGAAAGACCCCGATGGATATTGATATTTCCAGTGTCAACTGTGTTAAGGTACCTGGCAGCAGGGGAGCAGATTATTATATTCTGACCTCAGGGATCACCCGTTTGCTGTCACAACAGTTGCGATCAGAATGCGACATAATATCCATTAAGCCCGATACCCTGTTTTTTACTATGGGCAAAACAGCTCCTGCCAAAGGATCTCCGGGTACCGGATCTGAACCGGGAGAGAAGGGCAGAAAATAATCTCCTGTTCAACTTGTATATGATGAAAAGAGAAGCGAGATCCGGACTTAAACTTGGAATTACCGGGGGTATCGGCAGCGGTAAAACATCTGTATGCAGGGTGTTCAGCATACTTGGTATACCTGTTTTTTCCGCAGATCCTGTTGCCAGGGAAATAATGGATAATGACGATCAGGTAATAAAACAGATCAATATCATTACCGGCAGGGATATGTATGAAAAGGGAGAACTTGACCGGCAGGCACTTGCAGCACTTATTTTCAATGATACCAGTCTTTTAGAAAAAGTAAATACTCTCGTTCATCCTGTTGTGTTTGACTATTTCAAGAAGTGGAGACTGGAACAGGAAGCCCCATATGTGATTATGGAGGCAGCAATTCTTTTTGAGAGCGGTGCCTCGAAACTTGTTGACAGGATTGCCTCTGTCGTTGCTCCGGTGGAAGAAAGAGTAGCCAGGGTTATTAAAAGGAACAGGCTAACCAGGGAGCAGGTTCTGGAAAGGATCAGGAACCAGATGGATGATGAAGAGAGGATAAAACTCTCAGATTATGTAATCTATAATTCGGAAAGTGATATGATAATTCCAGCTGTTCTTAAGATACACGAAGATCTGGCGGCAGTGGCAAATAAAACAGAATAAATTATGGGAATTTTTGGAAAATGGCTGGGAGGAGGTCTTGGTTTCGTAATGGGAGGGCCAATAGGAGGACTTCTGGGTTTTCTTGTAGGATCGATGATTGACAGCACAACCGGACAGGTAACCTATACAACAGGATCCCCTTCAACACGCCAGGGGGACTTTGGAATGAGTCTGCTCGTTCTTGTTGCTGCCGTTATGAAAGCCGACGGAAAGGTAGTCAGGTCTGAGCTTGATTATGTGAAAAAGTTTTTTGTAGGACAGTTTGGAACTGAATCTGCCAGACAGGCCACCTTGCTTCTTAAGGATATTCTGAAAAAGGATATACCTCTTAGAGATGTATGCCTGCAGATAAGAAACCATATGGATTATTCCTCAAGACTTCAACTGTTACACCTCCTGTTCAATATCTCGGTAGCAGACAGTGCAATACATCCTTCCGAGGTGGAAGTGGTTGAAAAAATATCCTCATACCTTGGTGTCTCTTCAAATGATTTCCGCTCGATTAAAAATATGTTTATACCGGAAACGGACTCTGCTTACAAAATTCTGGAAATAGAACGTTCCGCCACAAATGACGAGGTCAAAAAGGCTTACAGGAGAATGGCTATGAAATATCACCCCGACAAAGTAAGTACCCTGGGTGAAGATATCAGGAAAGCAGCCGATGAGAAATTCAGGAAGGTAAACGAAGCCTATAACAAAATTAAAGAGGAAAGAAAGCTTTCATGAACAGAATATTAAGGACAATTTAACAAATATGACATCAAAAAAATCACTAATATGCCGATTGTAATATTTCAAGAGTTAAATTTACAGGCAAAATTTATTAAAGATGGTATTAAAAGATATTCTGGCTATTTCTGGTGAATCGGGGCTTTTTAAATTCATTGCCCAGGGTAAGAATGCAATCATTGTGGAACATCTCGAGACAAAAAAGCGCAGCAGTGCCTATGGATCGGCCAAGGTAAGTTCACTTGAAGATATTGCAATATTCACAGATAAGGAAGATCTCCCCTTGGGAAAAGTATTTGATCTTATCTATGACATGAAGGAAGAAGGGACGGCCATTGATCCCAAATCGGATCCGCAAGCCCTCAAAGAATGGTTTGAGGAGATATTACCCGACTATTCAAGAGACAAGGTTTATGTTAGTGATATAAGGAAGGTTGCTCAGTGGTACAATATTCTGTATAAGCTTGATATGCTTGTAAAAGAAGAGCCCGAAGAAGAAAAAACTAAAGAAGAAAAAACTGAAGAAGAAAAGGAACCGGTTGCTGAGAGCACTGAAATTAAGGAACAGGACAATAAGGTGAAACCTGAAAAAAAACCGGCTGCCGGGGCTAAAAAGGCCGCACCAAAGAAAAAATCTGAATAATCACCCGGAAAAACTCCGCATATTATGAATTTCGGTGGAGAGGAGGTAGTATACGGATACCAGGAATCGGAAATAATAATTCTGCCGGTCCCATACGATGAGACCAGCACCTGGATCAGGGGTGCTGATAAAGGTCCCGGGGCTATCCTTGAAGCATCTGTCAACCTTGAGTTTTACGATGTTGAAACAGGTACCGAAGTTCATCTTAAAGGGATCCATACCGTAGATCCCATCCAGGCGAGGGAGACACCTGAGAAGCTTGTAGATGCTGTATACGAACGGATACTGTCACTTCTTGAAGATGACAAGTTTCCTGTGACAATAGGAGGTAATCATACAGTCCCCATAGGAGCAATGAAGGCATTTGCCGGATCATATAACGATCTGACAATACTTCAGCTGGATGCTCATTCGGACCTGCGGCAGGAATATGAGGGTTCTCCTTATAATCATGCCTGTGCAATGGCAAGAGCCCGTGAATATGCTCCTGTAGTCCAGGTCGGTATAAGGAGTATGTCAAAAGAGGAGCTGCCCTTTGTGGATGCTGAAAGAATATTTTACGCTCACCGGCTATATTATGATAAAAGCCTGTACAGAAAAGCTATTGAGAAGCTGTCAGGTAATGTCTACATTACAATAGACATGGATGTTTTCGATCCATCGGTGATGCCTTCTACCGGAACGCCTGAACCCGGTGGTCCGGATTATTACGAGATCATGCATTTTCTACGTGATGTGATAAGGGAAAGGAATGTAGTTGGTTTTGATATTGTGGAACTTTGCCCGTCGGATGCTGATAAATCTCCGGATTTCATAGCAGCAAAAATTATATACCAGCTGCTAAGTTACAGGTTCGCCTGAATATGCTTAGTCGTCTTTTTTTGCCTCCTCCCATATCACGTTCATCTCGTCAAGACTCATATCATGCAGGGAGATGCCGTTTTTCAAGGTTTGGCTTTCAAGATAGTTGAATCGCCTGATGAACTTCCTGTTTGTCTTTTCAAGAGCTGCCTCGGGATCAATCCCATATAACCTCGATGCATTTATTATGGAAAACATAACATCACCGAGCTCTGATTCGATGGATTCAGTATTATGATTGGTTATCTCATTACTTAATTCGGATATCTCTTCCCGTACCTTATCCCAAATCTGTTCGCGCTTTTCCCAGTCAAATCCCACACCTCTTACTTTTTCCTGTATCCTGTTAGCTTTCACTATGGCAGGTAATGAGGCAGGAACACCCGACAGAACAGGTTTATAACCGTTTTCTTCCTTTATCTTCAGATGTTCCCAGTTTTTCTCAACCTCTGAAGCATTATCTGCTTTTACATCACCAAAAACATGCGGATGCCTGTAAACCAGTTTGTTGTTTATTCCTTCCAGCACATCTGCCATGGTAAAGGATCCCCTTTCAGACCCTATCCTGGCATAAAATACTATATGGAGCATCAGGTCGCCCAGTTCATTTCTTATTCCTTCATCACTGCCTGAGAAGATAGATTCACTGAGCTCATATGTCTCTTCAATTGTAAGCTTCCTCAGACTTTCGTTTGTCTGCTTCTTATCCCAAGGACACTTTTCTCTCAGTTCGTTGATTATATCAAGTAACCTGTTGAATTCTTTAAGACTTTTTTCTCTGTCTGTCATTAAAATTATATGTTAAAATAAACGGTTCGGAGGTGCATCCCTGCCTGCAAGGTCCACACGGACAACAGATCCGACTGATAGACTAAGCAGCTCGGAAACATCTGCTCCGTTAATGGATATCTCAAGAAGATCCAGCTGATTAAATCGGGCAAGTAGTTCGCCAACAGGAACATCATTGTATTTGTCGGAAATCATTTCAGTATAATTCTTGTTGCTCTGGACCAGGATGCGGAATGCTTTTTTCTCAAATACCCTGTTAAAGATCTCACGTGTAATATTGGAAATTGCATTTCCATATGAGTCTATAAATATTATGCTTCCGATTATAACTTCCTTTTCGATTGTTGCCCTCAGCGGTAATCGTTCCCGTACATTTTTAAGACGTCTTCCCATGTCACCAGTGCTTTTCCCGGACAGTATATCGGCAGCAGCTTTTGCAAAGATATCCAGCTCGTCAGCTTTATTGTCATGGTCGAGTTTTGTTACTTCATCAGGGTCAGCATTTAGGATGAGATTGAATATACCGTTGTCAGTTCCGATGAAATAGTGACCTTTTGCCTTGACAACCAGGTAGTCCTGATCCTTACCGGCTTCTGAATGTACACAGATAATATGTACTGTTCCCTCAGGGTAATTGCCGTATGTGTTCCTGATAATGAAAGAAGCATGGGCGATATTAAAGGCCGGTATATCACCTGCATTATCTATTATGGTCACACCGGGACACATAGAGATAAGTTTCCCTTTTATGATCCCGTTATAGATATCATCCGATCTCCATTCTGTTGTTAATGTAATTACAGGCATACGAAAAAACTTGTAACAAAGATAATCTTCTAAAGAAAAATAACCTTACTTTGTAGTTTACAATGATTAATTTTATCGACTTTTCAGATTATTACCCGGAATTTCCGATTAGGGAATGAGGAGATTACTAATTTGTTTGAAGTTTAATGACAGAGATAATAATATTTCTTGAGGATATAGACCCTGTAATCTTCTTTGGCACAAACAATTCACTGCTTGATAAAATCCGTGGTTTTTTTCCTAAGATCAAAATACTTGCACGAGGAAATGAGATAAAGTGCATGGGAGAGGAGAGCGAGATAACCTTTTTCGCTGAAAAATTCAATGAGCTTATAGATTATTACCAGAAATATCACAGGCTTGATGAGCAGGATATTGAAAAATATTTCTTCGATGCCGAGCATATGAAGTCGGCTTCAAACGGTGATTTTGAGCAGGTGCTCATATTCGGTACCAGTGGAAAGCCTGTAAGGGCACGCACCGTTAATCAGCTGCTGCTTGTAAATGATTACAGGATAAATGACCTCATCATAGCTGAAGGTCCGGCCGGAACAGGTAAGACTTATACATCCATTGCACTGGCTGTCAAAGCCCTGAAGGAGCGTGAGGTAAAAAAGATCATTCTCACACGACCTGCTGTTGAGGCGGGGGAGCGGCTTGGATTTCTTCCCGGTGATATGAAAGAAAAGCTCGATCCGTATCTGCAGCCCCTTTATGATGCACTGCATGATATGCTGCCATATAAGCGGCTTGAAACATGGCTTGAAGACGGCACTGTTCAGATTGCTCCTCTTGCTTTTATGAGAGGGAGAACCCTGGAAAATGCATTCGTTATCCTGGATGAAGCGCAGAATGCCACAATCAGCCAGCTTAAGATGTTCCTGACCAGGATGGGGGTTAATTCTAAATTCATCCTTACAGGCGATACAACCCAGATAGACCTTCCAAAAAAGAATGATTCGGGCTTGCTGCAGGCTATCAGAATCCTTTCAGGTATTGAAGGAATATCTGTGATAAAATTTGATGAGAGGGATATTGTTCGGCATAAGCTGGTACGAAAGATAGTTAAGGCATACGAAAATGAAGAAAATGAGACAGATAAGCTAAAAAACAATAATTCAGTATGGTAAAGACAATTTTAAGTTCTAATTACAGTTTCCCCGGCCAGAAAAGTATTTATAAGGGCAAAGTAAGGGATGTTTACAATATAAATGATGATTTTTTGCTGATGGTTGTATCAGACAGGATTTCAGCTTTTGATGTAGTCCTTCCCAAAGGAATACCATATAAGGGACAGGTGCTTAATCAGATTGCTGCAAAATTTCTCGATGCTACCAGCGATATTGTACCTAACTGGAAGATCGCAACCCCGGATCCGACTGTAACATTCGGACATAAATGTGAGCCTTACCCTGTTGAAATGATCGTCAGGGCTTACCTGACCGGCAGTTCATGGAGAACATACAAGGCAGGGGCCAGGGAGATATGCGGAATAAGGATTCCTGATGGCATGAAGGAACATCAACGGTTCCCGCAACCGGTAATAACTCCAACGACTAAGGCCGAACAGGGCCGGCATGATGAAGATATATCGCGGGAAGAGATTATCAAAAGTGGGCTGGTCCCGGAAAATGAATACATGATGATGGAGAAATATACCATGGAAATCTTTAATCGCGGATCAGAAATAGCTGCACAACATGGCCTGATACTTGTAGACACAAAATATGAATTCGGAAAGAAAGACGGCAAGATATACCTTATCGATGAGGTCCATACGCCAGACTCATCAAGGTACTTTTATGCCGACGAATATCAGGAACGGTTTGATGCCGGACTTCCGCAGAAGCAATTATCAAAGGAATTCGTAAGGGAATGGCTGATGGCTAATGGATTCCAGGGAAAGGAAGATCAGGAAGTACCTGAGATGCACGATGAATTTGTGAACGAGGTATCGGAACGGTATATTGAATTGTATGAAAATATTACAGGTGAGAAATTTGTTAAAGCTGATATTTCCAATGTGCCGGAGAGAATTGAGAAGAACTGCCGAAGCTTTCTTGTATCATTGTGACCTTTTGTAAATGAAGCGATTTTAATTATTTTATTGTTGAATTTTAGTCAGGCTGAAATTCAAAATGTTCTTACTTTTGCAAAAAAATTATTCCTTTAGAATGAAAATATCAAATTCCCTCAAGGCTTTTCTGACGGTGCTGATACTGTTAATGCCATCATACGGTTATTCACAGGTAGTAGTTGAGAGGTCGAAGAATAAAGTCATAATATCAGGAGTTCCTTATTATTTACATATTGTTAAGAAAGGGGAAACAGCCTATTCCATTGCACGTGCATACGGAATAACGGTGGAGGATCTGACAAGGGAGAATCCTCCTGCTGTTTATGGCCTGCAGGAGGGACAAACACTCAGGATACCTTTGTCTATGGTTGATGAGGTGAAAAAAACAAAACCCGTTCCCACGGTCAGGCAACAACATGATGACTCAAAGTATATATATCATGTGATGAAAGCCGGGGATACCATCTTTTCTCTTTCAAAATATTATGGAGTGTCTGAAAATGAGATTCTTCAAAGCAATCCGGGAATAGATATATACGATCTGTCTGTGGGTACTGAGATAGCTATTCCCAGGGTCAAATTTATGAATGACAGGCAGAATTTCAATGATCAGCAGCAGGAGAAATATTTTTATCATAAAGTACTTGAAGGAGAAACGCTTGCATCAATTGCCAGGTTGTATGGACTTCCGGTGAGAGTTCTGAGAAGGTTAAACAGAAATATGAGATTTCCTCATGCGGGTGATTATATTAAAATTCCAGGAGTTCAGGCTGAGATTCAGAACATTGAACCTGTTGAGCTAGATACAACACTGGCTGTTATTGCAGATTCCCTTGCAAAATATAAACGACCAGAGGGATTCACTCCGGTTGCAGATCTTCACGGATCACTCAATGTAGCCGTGCTGCTCCCTTTCTTCCTCAGGGAAAATGCCGACAGGATTGTAATCGACTCTTCGAAAATCGTCAAGGGTAAAAGGATTTATAAAGAGATAAAGAAACCCAACGACTGGATTTATCCTCCCAGCCTGGGTTATGTAGAAATGTATAACGGAATATTGCTGGCGGCTGATACCCTTCGAACACTGGGGGTTAATATAAACCTGTATACATACGATATTAATGATGATACAGTTGCAGTTACCAGCCTTATAGACCAGGGTAAGCTGGATAATATGGATCTGATTATCGGACCTGTGTATTCCTATAACCTGGCCAAAGTGGCAGCATGGGCAAAGTACTGGGATATTCCTGTCGTTTCACCGGTTACTCTTATGAATAATAAAATACTTACGGGAAATCCGACTGTCTTTATGCCAAACTCATCACTTGAGGTGGCTCAAAAGGTACTGGCAAGAAAAGTAAGTCAATATCCCAATGATAATATTATTTTCATACATACAGATTCAACCGGCAGGGATCCCGATGAAAGCAGGTTTAAAAATATGATCTTTAATGAGCTAAGTTACAAGATCCCGTATAATGATATCAAATTCAAGGAATTCCTGTTTTTCAGCCGTTCCATGTTCGATACTGATTCAATTAACAGGTTGAGCCATGCAATGTCTGAAGAAACAGAGAACCTGGCAATTATTGCATCAGAGGAGCCGCCTGTTATAAGCGAAACCCTCGATGATCTGTATGCACTGTCAAAAAAATATAAGATCAGGCCTTTGGGGTATCCCGTGATAAGGGATCTCGATAATATCGATCAGAAAGAACTGTTTGATATGAATATGCTGGTATATTCACCTTACTGGATAGATTATGCAAGGAAGGATGTTATCAGGTTCAACACCGAATACAGAAAGAAATTCCTTACAGAACCAACTGAAATGAGTTATGCCTGGCAGGGTTATGATATAGCATATTACTTTATAAGTGGACTGGCAATATATGGTAAGGATCTGCTTATACATCCGGAGATGCATAACCCGGATCTTTTGCAAACGGAATACGACTTTGAAAGAAATTCCCCTGAAGATGGTTTTGAGAATCAAAAACTATTTCCAGTAAGATTTGCGAAAGACTATGAATTAGAACTGGTTAATGAAGGTGATCCTTTTGATCTGAGGTAAAGAATACCTTTTCACAATACGGTTGTTGTCATTTTATGTTAATAAAACTTAACAATCGGGAATATATACATCGTTTAAATTGTCTATTTTCTGAAGTATGATTAAGGAATCGTACAAGTCATCCGAAGATTCTGATCTCGTCAGAGCCACTCTGGAAGGAGATAAGGAGGCTTTCGGAACCATTGTTCTGCGTTACCAGGCAATGGTGGCTCGTACGGTAAAAAGTATGTTGGGTGATTCTGTCTACGCTGAAGATATCGGACAGGAAGTTTTTATTAAACTGTATAACTCATTAGCTGATTTCAGGGGAGATTCAAAGCTTTCAACCTATATTCAGAGGATTGCGGTCAATCTTACACTGAATGAAATGAAAAGAAGAAAAAGGTTCTTTTCTATGTTTTCGCAGACGGGAAATAATGAAATGATTGAATTTGATGTACGTGAACCCAGTGGTGAAGAAAGGATTGAAGCGTCGGAAATTGTTCATAAGGCATTACAGGCTCTTGAACCTAAGTTTCGCATAATAGTTACAATGAGGATGCTTCAGGGCTATTCCACCAGGGAAACTGCTGAAATACTAAAGCTGCCCCTGGGAACTGTACTTAGCAGATTATCACGTGCCCAGGAACAGCTGAAACAAATTTTGAAAAACTATTAGTTATGAAATCATCGGAGATAAAGGATTTAATGATTGATTCACTGGATGCTGAAGCAAACACTACCAATGTGTGCAGACAGATGGAGGAACATGGAGTAGTCTTTGGATTCAGGGAAGGCTTTGCTGAGAAGGTCCTCGACAGGATATATGCCACAGGAATGAAGGTTAGCAGGGAGTTTGATTATTTGAGATCATTGAATTTCGTCTTTTATCGTATTGCTCTGACAGGTCTGGCGGCTATAATAATATTGCTTATATCAATATATCTCAAGGAAGGCTCACTCTCCTTTAACTCTTTCCTTGGAATAAATGACCCCAGTGCGGAGAGCATAGTTTGTCTTTTAACAGGTAATTAATAAAATGAAAGCAAAACCCATATTGATTATTATTGTAACTCTTGTGATCGGTTTTATGCTTGGTATGCTTACTTCTGCACAGCTAAGATACCAGAAGCTCAAGCCCGTCAGGGTCTTTTTCTCGGAAGAGAGGTTCAGGGATGGTTTCTACCAGGCCATCCAGCCCGATGAGCAGCAGAAAGCCAGGATTGACCAGGTTCTTGATAAATATGCCAGGATCAACAGCGATCTTCAGAACAACTTCAGAAGACAGCTTGAAGCAAATATGAAAGCTTTCAGGAAGGAGATTGATTCAAACCTGACAAAAGAGCAGATATCACGTCTTAAGGAGATGGACGAAAGACGTGAACAGATGATACGTCATAACAGGAGAATACATGATTATGATACTGTTGAGAGAAGAGGGGGCAGGCCGTATAATCAACGTGGTCAGCGGCGAACTGCTAATGATTCAGTCCGCTCAGTCAATAGTAAATAACAGGTAGTCAAGCAGGATCGGGAGATCATCGGGATTAACGCCGAGTGAAAGTAATAACTGCCTGTCATCCATATAAATCGATATAAACTTATTTTTCTTAAGCTTACCGCTTATAATACTTTGTCTGTAGTAATCAACTGCCTGCAATTGCTTACCTTTGCACAGCGCTATATGGCCCATGTTTATAAGGTCATGGGCATTTAATTTTCCCTTGGAAAGCCTGTCGTAATATTTTTCAGACTCATCCAGCCTTCCAAGAGCGAGGTAACAGAAAGCTATGGGCCTTAATATCCTAAGATTACCTGGTTCCTTGTATTCCACCCGGAAATAGTATTTAAGTGCCTTCTCATAATCTTTCAGATCAAGGTAACAGTGCCCCGTCATTATAACAGTATGGATATTATCTGGCTCCAGGTCACCTGCCTGCAGATAATACTCAAGGGCTTCTTCTATCCTGCCAAGCTTCCTGAGGCAGAAACCTATTTTCTTTATTGTCCATGCTTTTCTGTCGATCAGTTCGGCAAGCCTGTAATACTTTAATGCTTCATCATAATTTAGAGTTTGCTGGTAACAATACCCTGTCTTCTCGTACAACTGGACATCTGATGGTCTCTCATCTATCTGCCGGAGGAAAAGAGGGAGGGCATCTTCATAAAAGTTCTTGCTGAAGAAATAGTCAGCGAGCCCTGCTTCTGCATCCATGTTGCTGCACGTCATCCTGAAGAATTCAGAATTATAGATGTCCAGCTTGCCGGTGAACAGGTCCTCAAATTCTTTTTTGTAAGGCGATAACTTGAAAAACCGGTATATGTCCTGGAGATACTGTGTAACATTGATTCTGAAATTCCTGTATATATCAATGGCTGTTTCTTCTTCGTCCAGTTGCTGTAGTCCTTCCAGTTCCATTCGGAATACTTTGAGCATCATTGTTTTCTGAGATGTTGGAAGATATTTTAGGTTAAGCAGTAATGAATACTTATCTGAATTACAGATAAATGGAGTCTTATATAAAGCTTCTGCCAGCTCATTAGTACCCGGTCCCAGTATTTCATCCCTGTATATCTCATCAACAACTTCATGTTCAGGATAGAAAGGGATGAACCAGTTCTGGAAATCCTTAAAAAAATCAAAATGCTTCATGTTGGCAAAAGCCGACATATAAATATCTGCACCTTCCATCTGGAGCTTGGTAAGCTCCTCCATCGTCTTGAATATTTCCTCAGAGTCGCTGAACATATCAGACCAGTCTGGATTCTTCTCCTCAATTTTATCGTCCGGGAGTATATTATCAAGATCCAGCTTTTCTTCTATCCGCGGTTTAAGTTTGGCTACCTGCGGGAGTATTTCATCATGCAATTTACGACTGAGGTTCTCGGTCTCCCTGGATCTGATGGTCTGAAGAACGATTATCCTGCAGTGTTCCCTGAAATTTGAGTCATTGCTCAGGTTTGAAATGCGTTTGATTATTTCTGGATAAAGGGTGAACCTGTCATTATAATAATGGAGGTTAAGTATAAGTCCGGTCAGAGCCCTCTCCATCACCTGTTCCTGGCCGGCTTCATATATACGTATTAGGTGGTATAACTTTTCAGTCTGCCATGTCCTGAGTGAACTGAGGGTGATGGCAGATGTAAACAGGCTGGCCTCATACCATCTGAATTTACCTGAAGAGAGAATTATACCGATCAGGCTGTTTTCAGCTTCACCATAATAATCGGTAATCCATAAATGATTGAATATGTTACTGATCAATTGACCATGCTTTTTAGAGATCTCCGATTCAGGATCCGGGATAATTTCTGTACTGAGTTGCAGCCATTCATCAAGCTCAGATTTGAATATAAGGTCATCAACGCTCTCTACAATGGTCTTACCGCTCAGTTTCTGCTCTTTCTCTGCCTGTTCTTTTACCCAGTAGGTATGCCATCCGGAATAGTGTGACAATATGTCCTGTCGTGCCCTGTCTGCTAATCCAAGTATTGACTGGATCAGTTTGGTATATATCATATCCCTTTCAGGATCCTTAACGCCATCAATAGTGTAGGTAAGCATATTCCTGTAGGTCATGACCATGTTGTCAAACTCATCACGCAAATCGCTAAGAGATACATTTTTAAGCATATCTGACAGTATGTCAAGACTATGCTTGATCCTTTTCTCTGAAACAAGGTTGCATATATTTTTATGTTGTTTTATTATTTTTCCTACATCCATATCATTTCTTCTTTACAAAAATATCCTGCCAAAAGATCATGTGTTCTATCCGGAGCAAGTATCTGCAAGAATCAGACCGTAAATAAAGAACATGAAAAAACATCAGCTTTTAAATTGGTATCTGACCATGTATTACTATTGATAATTTTGAATCCATGGTCAGAAGTTATACCCCAGGCTGATAAAGGCTTTTATGGCACTGAAATATTTTTCGTGATCGTATAAACCATGCATGATACCTGCCCGTAAGGGTCCGAAAATGGAGGAATAGCCAACACTGAAACCATATCCTGCCAGGAAAGGATAACCTTTATCCGCAAAGGCTTCTTTTATCAGCGCAAAATTGGCCAGGATCCCCAAATGAAAAGAGGGGAACAATTCATAATCCGCCTGTGCCGATACTTCAGCCAGCCTGTTTATCCTGATCTCCCCGGGATGAAATCCGGCCATTGGTACAGAGCGTATTGTCAGGGGAGTCATGCCGCCAAGGAAATAAAAGTTATTCTGTTGCGATACCGTGTCGGTGTGTGTCAAATAAAGAAAATCGGCACCAAGACCGAATGTCAGCTTCTTTGACGTGGAAAAATAATGTCTGTAATGGCCTGAAAATGTATAGAATTTTTCGAATGCAGGCATCCCGTCCCTGTTTTCAGTATAGCTGGTTGATGAGAAGCTGGTTTTCGTCGAATAAGAAAGCAGCTTTGAAATACCTCCTGATAAGTTAAGAACTGCACCGTAGTTGGGAAAGTATTTGATATCAAGAGTATTTAGATTATACTCCATGTTGAGATTCATATAGTTATATGATATATACTTTAGTTCTTCAGGTGAAAGGAACTGAGGAAGGTAACTCAATGACTGGTATGTTCCTGAAATCTCAAGCATGTGGTTCAGACCAAATCTCTTAAACAGTGATACTCCCGGATAGAAATTTCTGGTTATAGTATTTCCGGTCTCCCCCCTTAACTCAAGCATTGGCATAAGCGAATTCTCAACGTAAAAATTAAGTGACAATCCATATTTCTGATTATGGTCGATGAATTGAAAATACTTTGACCTGGCCCTGAAATACTGTCCGATAGAGGCATCTGTCTCAAATTTGGATTTTTGTATGAGAGGATTTTTGACAGAAAACCTCAGGATGACACCGGACCTAAGACCATTGTCGTAATGCACCGAGGCATATAACATAGTTTTGGATAATTCTGTGCAGTCTATCATAAGGAGCAGCGAATCGTTTCGAGGGACTATCCTGTATTTTACCTTATCAAACCAGTTCTTGCCATAAAGGAGATCGATCCTTTCGGTTATCATCTCCTTATCCACTCTCTGGTACGGGTGTATATTAAGAACACCAAGGATCTGTTTCTTGGAGATCTTCTTGTTCCCATTTATCTGTATCCTGTCGAAGGAATAGAATTGTCTTCCAAGTATTTTATCAATAGGTGGCTGGGATTCAATCCTGTTAAGTGAATCAGCAATTCTTCTGAACTTTTCCTTGAAGGGGAGTGCTGCCCTGTATCCACGTTGTATGATCGTATCAATATTATCGAAAGATGTTGAGGAAAGGTCTTCTGTTTTTGGCTCAATCAGAATGTCTGCATATTTCTTTTGTTTTTCAAAATCATCCACTCCTATAAAAAACAGCAGCTGAGAAAGTATGTCCGTTACAGACTGAAGTTCCTCCTCGTTGCTCATATAACTACCTGTATAAGAAGCAATAACAATAGAAGCACCCATGTCGCGTGTTTCACTGACCGCCAGGTTGCGGACCATTCCTCCGTCGATGAGTAAGAGGCTGTCTATTTTCAACGGGGTAAAAATTGTTGGTACTGCAGAACTGGCTCTCATGGCATCAGAAAGATAACCACCGGTAAGCTCTGTCTTGGTGATGGTGACCAGATTGGTAGCCAGGCACATAAAAGGGATCGGCAGCTTTGAAAAGTCATCAATCCTCGCAGCTGGCCATGTATAATAACTTAACATTTTTTCCATCTGCTGACCATTGATAAGACCTGATGGTATGATGGATTTCTTTAATGCAAGGGGTATTGCGATAATATTATTATTGAAATATTTCTTTTCAGGGTAGATGATCTTGTTTTCAGGTATCTGGTTTGTCAGGATTAGATTCCAGTCAATGGCTTTAGACAGCTTTTCAATGCTGTCGGCAGAATATCCCATTGCATATAGACCTCCAATGATGCTTCCCATGCTTACCCCGGTGATGACATCAGGTCTTAGCCCCGCTTCCTCCATCACTTTAAGGACCCCAATGTGTGCCAGTCCGCAGGAGCCTCCGCCACTTAAGGCAAGACCGACTTTAGGACGAATGGTGCTGACCTGGGAATATGTATAATCCTGGGGATATATGAAAAGGATGAGCGACGAAATAATAATCACACGCAGGATGATATGTAATATACTTAACCGAAACTGTTTTAACCTGGTAATGATAAGGCTTATCATATGCAGCTTTCATTTCTTGTAATCAAAGATAATCAAGATATTACTTTTAAGTACATTTGCAGAATGAAAAATGGGATGATACGGGCAGGGGAGTGGCTGCCAGTAACAGGGAAAGAGATTGAAGCAAGAGGATGGGATGTGCCTGATGTGATTATTTTCAGCGGTGATGCATATGTTGATCACCCTTCTTTCGGTCCGGCTGTTATTGGAAGAGTAATAGAAGCCGCAGGAATGCGTGTTGCCATAGTACCACAGCCAAACTGGAAGGATGATCTGCGCGACTTCAGGAAAATGGGCAAACCCAGGTATTTTTTTGGTGTTACGGCAGGTAACATGGATTCAATGGTTAACCATTATACCGCAGCCAAAAGACTAAGATCGGATGATGCGTATACCCCGGGAGGTAAGGCCGGCTTCCGCCCTGATTATCCTACAATCGTTTATTCCCGCATTCTTAAGAAATTATATCCGGATGTCCCGGTAGTGATAGGAGGTATAGAAGCTTCCATGAGGCGACTTACACATTATGACTACTGGAAAGATACCCTTGAACCATCTGTCCTGGTCAGCAGTGGTGCTGACTTGTTGATATACGGAATGGGGGAGCAGCCTGTAAAAGAGCTCGTCAGGCTTTTACTCAAAGGGATACCTTTCTATTCCCTCAAGACTATACCTCAGACGGGGCTTGTACTTGACAGGGACGACTCATTACCGGTTCAGTCGGGCTGGAAGGATATACTCCTGCATTCTTTTGAAGAATGTGTATCTGACAGGAAAGTTTTCGCTGATAATTTTGTGAAATTTGAGAAGGAATCACACAAGATAGTTCAGGCCCGCCTGACAGAGCCTTGTGGTAGTTCCATGGTGGTTATTAATCCTCCATTTATGCCCGCAAATGAAGAGGAAGCTGACAGTACCTATGATCTTCCCTATACCTATATGCCACATCCAAAATACATGAAAAAAGGCATTATCCAGGCATGGGAGATGATCAGATTCTCAGTCAATATTCATCGTGGCTGTTTCGGCGGATGCAGCTTCTGTGCGATTGCTGCTCACCAGGGAAAACAAATAGTAAGCCGTTCGGAAAAGTCGATAATGAAGGAGGTACGGAAAATTACGTCATTACCTGGATTTAAAGGTCACCTAACTGACCTTGGGGGACCATCAGCAAATATGTACAGGATGAAAGGGTTAAAACAGGAATTGTGCATGACCTGTACCAGGCCGTCATGTATATGGCCAGATGTTTGCAGGAACCTTGATACTAATCACAGTCCTCTCACAGAGCTATACAGAAAAGTTGACAGTGTGGAAGGCGTGAAGAAATCATTTATAGGCAGCGGACTCAGGTATGACATGTTATTTGCGGATTGGAATCCTAAAGCAGGCAGGGCAGAGAGGGAATACCTCGGGGAACTGGTAGCTAAGCACGTGTCAGGAAGACTTAAGGTGGCTCCTGAACATACATCGGAAAGTGTATTGTTCTGGATGAGAAAGATGCCCTTCAGTCTTTTCGTGAAGTTGAAGAAGAAATTTTATGAACTGACGGGTAGCCTTGGTCTTCCCTACGAAATAATACCATATTTCATCTCGTCACACCCTGGATGCACAGAAAATGATATGAAAAAGTTAGCGGAAGAGATGAAACGCACCGGTATCCGTCCGGAGCAGGTTCAGGATTTTACGCCTACCCCGATGACACTTTCGACACTGATGTATTATACAGGATTTGATCCTTATACAGGAAGGAAAGTGTATGTGGCGAGGAATATTGATGAGAAGAAAAGGCAAAAGGAATATTTTTTCTGGTACAGGAAAAAACATTTCCCCGGGAAGAAGGAGTCAGTGGAAAAGCGAAAATAAAGATCCGGCCGTGTTAACAGGATCAATATCTGCGCGCGTTCAGATTATACGGGATCCTGAGCGGGAGGCTCAAGGTATCGCACAGGTTTGCTGTTCTTTTTGGCATACTCGATCTCACTCATTGTGGAAGATCCTATATACCCGCCAACATTAACAACAAATATCTCGTCTGCCAGATCAATCTTACGCTTGTGCATTTCATCCAGCATCTCCTTTGTATTGTCTGACCATACTTCATTATCTCCGGAGTGTCCGAACAGGCCAACACTTATTACTATATACCCTTCAAGCGTGAGTTTTTTCTGTACAGCCAGGAATTCATCCTTGAATTTAGTACTGCCACACAGTGTGATTATCCTGAATTTTTCTACCATAGTCAGCAGGATTCATGTTTACCTGTGAAGATAGTCTTTTATCTGAGAAACATATTCCCTAAAAGGGTTCTTCCGCTTTTCCAGAAGGCCCTGAAGAACGGATCATCAGTTACATAAACCACCTCGCCTGTCCCGATACTTTCGGATCCTATAACCAGGGTGTTCTTTACCTTGTCTTTGTATTTGAAACCGGCAAATCCTGAAACAGGTTCTTTATCGAGGACATACCCTATATTATTACCTTTTTCAAGAAACGGGTAACCTGGTGATCGCTTCAGGATAAACCATTCACTGCCCATGCCGAAAGCATAGGGATGTGTATCATCTAGATGGACCCTGTAAATGCTGCCTTCAGACCTGTTCGCAAGTGAGTACCTCCTGTCAGTTTCGTACTCATACTTCTTGAGGAGTGTCGTATCATCACTCCTGGTCTTTTTATCGGTGGTCTTAATTTCTGATGCTCGTTTTTTAATGCCACTGGCGAGGGAAGTTGATGGAAATCCGGCAAATATTGAAACAGCCCGTTCAAAAGCTACCACTTTACCCCCTCTTTTTATAAAGTCCATTATAGTGTCTTTTTGCTGTTTTGAATATGTACCGGAAGTGATTATCAGTATTTTATATTTGCTGAGATCTGCATTTGGTGACCTGTCAATATTAATTAATGAAACAGGGTAATTAAGTTCTCTTTCAAAGTAAAACCATAGTTCTCCAACTGAGGATGAAGATGTCTTCTCACCACACAGGAGGGCTATATTTCGTTTCTTCATGAGAGGAGAATAACCCGAACCGAAATCCCTTCCGCTCTGAACAAGTCCTGTATTGCTGGTGATAAGTTCGACCTGGCATTCGTTGGCAGCATTCGTGACTGTGCTGTCAAATCCCGTTTTGAGATGTTTATTATCACCACGCGCGACTATTATACTTCCCCTGTTGAATTGCCTGTTTCCTATTCTGAATGGCTTCAGGGCATATCTCAGTCTCACATCCTTACGGTAAAGTGCAGCCATAAACTTTAATTCATCAAACCCGGTAAAGTCGACTATATAGGCATAAGGTGTATCTTTTTCAACTTTGTTGGCTATCTTCCTGGTCTCAACTTTTCCTGAATCAGCCGCGATCCTGTCTTTTAAGGCATAGGCTTTGAGGTTATATACGAATGGAAGTGCCCAAGCTGTCAGGTCATAGCTGATTGAATCGGACATTCTGCTATGGGGTTCAAAGAGGACCTCAAGCAAATGTGATTCGGACTGATAAGCACTTACCAGTATATCGCCCCTTTCTATCGTGACTTCCCCTTCCTTGTTCCTGGAATAGTCAAATGCTGAGTATTTTTTACCAGTATTTCCTGCATAGCTGTATCTTATCTGATTATTATCAAGCAGCTGTAACAGGGCCTTTACATTTGATTTTTCGTTTGTACCTTTTATGATAAATGATTTATACCTGTAGGACGGATTATTCCCTGAACTTTCAAAATATTTATTGAACTCGGAAACCAGGCTGTCGCGGTTTTCACAGGCCACCTTGATGGTAGCCATTGAAGATGTAAAGTGGCCATCTATTCTTTCTTTTAGCGTAAGTGTATCCCCCGATTCCTGTTTATATGCCAGTCCTGATGCTCCTCCGCCGCCCTGTTCGTAAGTAAAACCCATGGCTCCGTTGAACAGTGGCCAGGTATCTCCGTAACTGGGGTAAAAAAGGTCGAAATTCTCCTTTGTGAAATAGAGTCTGAATTTACGATCGAAGAGGGCAGCATTGCCTTTGCCCATCAGTTTATGGAACTCATGCTGCCAGGGAGTTAGTATATCATGCCAGGGATTGGCACCAGGAGCAAAAAAGTAGGTGGATTCCGGTCCCATTTCATGAAAATCGGCATGTACCTGTGGCATTACCTGCCTGTAAAGCCTTATCTTCTGTTGCGATTCAGCCTGTGTCTGCCAGGTCCAGTCGCGGTTAAGGTCGAACAGGTAGTGGTTGGTTCTTGATCCGGGCCAACCTTCGTGATGCTCCCATGCATTAGGATCGGGATTCATAAAACTGCTCATGGCTGTCCTGTATCTTTCTGTGTACAGGTCATGTCCGTCTGGATTCTGACAGGGATCAATTACCACTATACATTCCTTCAGATATTCCGATATACCCGGGAAGGAGCCTGTTACAAGGGTGTACAGTGTTTTCATGGCAGCTTCAGTTCCTACAGCCTCATTACCGTGTATATTATAACTCAGCCATATGAACGGTATCTGTTTTCCTTTGACTTCTCCCTGCAGCAACCCTGTTTTTATCAGGTTGTTCTTCCTGTATCTCTCCAGATCTGCTATGTTTTCAGGAGCTGAAACAAAGCATACCCCAAGTGTGCGACCTTCATAAGTCTTTCCATACTCCCTGAACTCTGCCATGGGGGATTGCTTTGCAACATACCTGAAGTATTCTATCGCTTTGTACTGCCATGTGAATTGTGATCCCAGTTCGTATCCGAGGAACTCATCAGGGGTACTGATACCCTGAGATTTTAATGTTACTGATAGTAATGTAAGTGTGATGGCGCAAAGAAGAAGTCTTTTCATTTATTAGGTTTTTAACATTGAATGGTTAAATATAATCTTTTTTCATATCACCTGAATATGATTTCAATCTGCTTTTAAACAGTGATGTAAGCTTAATAATATCTTGAAAAAGTTAAAATAGTTAATTGGTATTATCCGGTCTTTATGGAAACAGATTAGTGATGTTAAGCATAAGAGTTGAATAAGTATTTAAAATTCTTATTTTTGCTATCCTGTTAAATTAGTTCAATTATTAATTAAATATCAGATGTTAAGGATCAGGTTTTTGCAGATACTGACATGTTCTTTGTTTTTAATTTCATTTGTCGGTCAGGCTGATGCACAGATGAGACGAAGGAGAGGAAACAGGATTGAGGTAACGGGGTGGTCGGATGATTCTCATTTCATATTAAGGACTTTTGATATTAATAATAATCCAGTAATAAAGAAGGTTGATGCTAGGACCGGCAAGTCGGTTGTAATACAGTCCGAAAAAACGGCAAGAGAGCTTTTGGCGGCTTCCATGCGTGAAGGAACATCACTGGCATACGGAGATATTATATCTCCCGACGGAAAATGCGTTGTTAAAAGCAGGAATAATGACCTGTTCTATTTCAGGCTTGGTGACAAGGAGTGGTCGAGACTTACTCATGATGATATTCCTGAGGTTAATGTACGTTTCTCACCCGACGGCATAAAGCTGGCTTATACAAAGAACAAGGATCTGTATGCTTACGATCTTACTCGCAGGAAGGAGATAAGGCTTACAAGAGATGCCTCTGACAAGATTTACAACGCCTACGCTTCATGGGTTTATATGGAAGAGATACTTGAAAGATCGAGCCATTATGCAGCTTTCTGGTGGTCACCGGACAGTAAAAAAATAGCATACCTCAGAACAGATGAGAAAGATGTTCCGGTTTTTACCCTTAACAGGCTGGATGAGCCGGATGGTATTCATGGAAGAATTGAAGCTACGCCTTATCCTAATCCAGGTGACCCAAACCCGAAAGTCCGGATGGGGATAGTTGATGTTGAAACAGCAAAAACTTACTGGGTGAAAACGGATTATAATGTAGACCAGTACCTGGCATGGCCGTTTTGGACTCCCGACAGTAAAAAACTTGCAGTCCAGGTTCTTAACCGCGACCAGAATGATCTTAAAATACTGCTTGCTGATCCTGCTGCGGATAAGACCAGGCAGATTTATGAGGAATCACGAAAAAGCTGGGTTGAGATCCATGAGGATATCTATGTTATGAAAAACGGATCCGGTTTTATTGTAAGAAGCGACAGGAACAACTGGCAAAACCTTTATTATTATGACTGGGATGGAAATCTTATCAGCCAGCTTACAAACCTTAATTTCAGGGTAACAGGTATAGAAAGGGTAGATGAAGCCGGCAAGGAGGTATATTTCACAGCTACTGGCCCTGAATCAACAGATAGTCATGCTTTCAGGGTTGGACTGGACGGTAAGAATCTTGTTCAGCTTACTTCAGGGGGAGGTACTCATAACATATCCATATCTCCTCAGGGATCTTATTATATTGACACATGGAATTCTCTGGACAGTGCTGGTTCAATGATAGCATACAACAGGAAAGGGGAAAAGCTGAGAACTGTATACACTTTCGAACAACCGGTTTTCGATCCGTTGCGGAACTCCAGTTCCAAAATGATTAAGATAATGACATCTGACGGGCAATTTAACATGCCGGCAATAATTACGTATCCTGTCAATTTTGATCCATCAAAGAAATACCCGGTAGTCTTTACTATTTATGGAGGTCCAGATTCCAAAAATGTATATAACCGCTGGCGGGGCAGCACTCCTTCATGGTATTCAGAGAACGATATTATAACTTTTACTGTGGATCATCGTGGTTCGGGCCAGTTTGGGAGGAGGGGTCTGGATTATCTTTACCGTAATCTTGGTAAATGGGAGATACTCGATTATGAAGACGCTGTTAAATGGTTAAGAACCAAGCCTTTTGTTGATTCAACTAAGATCGGTATCTCCGGCAGTTCTTATGGCGGTTACATGACATGCATGGCACTTACTCGCGGTGCAGGTTACTGGACACATGGTTTTGCAGGTTCTTCTGTTACTGACTGGAGGTTGTATGACGACGTGTATACTGAGAGATATATGGATACTCCTGTGGACAATCCGGAGGGATACAGGGAAAGTTCAACCCTCACATATGTCAGTAACTATAAAGGAAACTTATATATGACTCACGGGGACATGGATGATAATGTCCATTACCAGAACTCTATTTATCTGATATCAAGACTGGAGGACAACAACAAGGTATTCGGGTTTATGCTTTATCCTGGCGGACGTCATGGCTGGGGCGGCGAAAAAGCAGTACATTCAGGGAATGAGGCCCATCGTTTCTGGTTAAGAAATTTTTTCGGAAAAGAATAAGGATATTTAACTTAATACTCTAAATTTCAAAATCCAAACACAACTTTTATGATAATAGGTATTCTCAAAGAACAAGGATCTGAAAACAGGGTGGCAATACTACCCGGGGAGGTTTCAGTCCTTAAAAAAATGGGTATTGAAGTATTAACGGAGCACGGAGCCGGAGCCCGGGCTTACGCTACCGATGATGAATATTCCGGGGCAGGAGCAACTCTGAAATCAAGGAAAGAGGTTATTTCTGAGGCTGCAATGCTGCTATCGGTAAACCCTCCGGTTGATGACAAAATTGATTCCTTCAGTGAGGACCAGATCCTCTGCTCAGTACTCAATCCCGTTGAGAACAGGGAATGGCTTGAGAAAGCCAGGATCAGGGGACTGACGGTATTGGCGCTTGATCTGATACCCAGGACAACAAGGGCACAGTCGATGGACATCCTCTCTTCTATGGCCACTGTTTCCGGTTACAAGGCAGTATTGGATGCTGCAGCACTGTTGCCAAGGTTCTTCCCTATGTTTATGTCTGCAGCAGGAACGATTAAGCCAGCCCGTGTACTTGTACTTGGTGCAGGTGTGGCAGGACTTCAGGCAATTGCCATATCCCGTAAGCTTGGTGCTGTAGTTGAAGTCTTTGATGTTCGTTCAGCTGTTAAAGAAGAGGTAAAAAGCCTGGGAGGAAAATTTATAGAGGTTGAAGGTGCCAAAGAGGATGCCTCTGCTGGTGGTTATGCTGTTGAGCAGACAGAGGAGTTTAAAAAGAAACAGCAGGAACTTATTCAGCAAAGAGCCATCGCATCTGATGTTGTAATAGCCACGGCACAGATCCCGGGGAAAATAGCACCTGTACTGCTATTAAAAGATACAGTGAACAAGATGCGACCCGGTTCGGTAATCGTTGATCTCGCTGCATCGACAGGAGGAAACTGCGAATTGACAGAAAATAGTAAAACCATAATAGTAAATGGCGTAAATATTATAGGTAAATCCGATTATCCTTCAGCGATGCCAACTGATGCAAGTAAAATGTTTGGTAATAACCTGATCAACCTCCTTAAAATAATGGTAGACGGAGAGGGAGAACTTGCTCTTAATATGGAGGATGAAATAATTAACGGAACAACCGCGGTTCATTCAAAAGAATATATTAGTCAGCGGGTAAAACAATTGCTAAATATTAAATAATATATATCATGGAAGACTTTTTAAAATTTTTCTTACTGCACAGGGAAGCTATTTTTATAGTAATACTTTCAATATTTCTTGGAATTGAAGTGATCAGTCATGTCCCGGCTATTCTTCACACTCCGCTTATGTCGGGCGCCAATGCTATCCATGGTGTGGTAATAATTGGGGCTATAATCGTTATGGGCCATGCAGAAACCACAGGAAGTCTTATTCTCGGTTTTCTTGCAGTAGTACTGGGGACTCTGAATGTTGTCGGAGGTTTTGTCGTTACTGACAGGATGCTGGAAATGTTCAAGAAGAAGAAATAGTTAAACCTGATCACAAAAAATTAAAAATTCGGATCTATGAACCAGTTACCTCAACTATATACAGGAGACGCAATCTTAGAGATCACATACATAATTACTTCGGTACTTTTTATTATCGGACTGAAGATGTTAAGCCATCCCCTTACCGCACGCCGTGGAAACTTCCTTGCTGCAATCGGCATGGTGATGGCAATAATAGCGACATTTCTTTTTCATCATAAAGATGGTAAGCCAATTGGCAATATAGGTTTAATTCTTGTTGCAATGGTTATAGGGACCATTATCGGATGGGTGATAGCCAAAAGGGTTAAAATGACTGCGATGCCACAACTTGTTTCTTTCTTTAACGGGATGGGGGGGGCTGCTGCGGCTCTCATTTCAATGATGGAATTCCCGCATATAAGACCCGAACTTATTGCAAAGAGCGGTATGGCCAATGGTGAAGTACTCGCTATTCTGCTCGGACTTATGATTGGTACAGTATCCTGGGCAGGAAGTATGATAGCCTTCGGCAAGCTGGACGGGAAAATAGGCGATTTGCGAATAAAAGCCATGCGTTATGTAAACCTGACCCTGTTGGTCTTCCTCATTGGTTTTATTGTGTTTATCATGACACGACATGTACAGGCTAGCAGCGAGCTTACACCTCTTATATATGTAATGTTTGCTGTTTCTGTACTATATGGTGTACTGTTTGTTATGCCTATCGGAGGTGCGGATATGCCTGTCGTGATATCACTCCTGAACTCTTTTACAGGTGTGGCAGCAGCTATGGGTGGATTCCTTTATAATAACCAGGCCATGCTGACAGGAGGTATACTTGTCGGATCAGCAGGTACCATCCTTACTGTACTGATGTGTAAGGCCATGAACCGTTCACTGTTCAACGTTATTATTGGTGTATTCGGTGGGACAGGCGAAGCACACGCAGATGGAGGAGGAACGGTTAAAGAGATCTCCATATCTGATGCTGCCGTTCTTCTGAGTTATTCAAAAAAAGTGGTCATCGTACCCGGTTACGGACTTGCTGTAGCACAGGCACAGCATATATGCCACGAGATGGATAAGCTCCTTGATGAAAAGGGAGTGGAAGTTAAATATGCTATTCATCCGGTTGCCGGACGTATGCCCGGTCACATGAACGTGTTGCTGGCTGAAGCGGATGTGCCTTATGAAGAGCTTGTTGAGAGTGATGAAATAAATCCGGATCTTCCAAATACTGATGTTGTTGTGGTTATAGGAGCCAACGATGTTGTTAACCCTGCTGCTGAGGATGATCCGTCAAGCCCTATATATGGTATGCCCATCATAAAAGCAAGAGACGCAAAGAATATTATAGTAATGAAGCGTGGAATGGGGAAAGGATATGCTGCCATAGAGAACATGCTTTTCTTCAATGATAAGACAAGGATGCTTTTCGGTGATGCTAAAGCTTCATTGCAGAATCTTGTCAACGAAATAAAAGACCTGTAGCTCATTAAGCAGGTAATAAAAATGTTTTAATATGAATGTTTACGCAGAGAGGCTCGCTGCTCTTAGGGGATCATTAGAGGAAAGGAACATTGATTACCTTCTTATTCCTTCTTCAGATCCTCATATGGGTGAGTATATCCCTGAACACTGGAGAATTATAGCGTGGCTTACCGGTTTTACCGGATCAGCAGGTACCGTTGTAGTATCACAGTCTTTCGCAGGCCTGTGGACCGATTCACGTTATCATATACAGGCTGAATACCAGTTGAAAGGTAGCGGCTTCATGCTTGTAAAGCAGATATACAGTGGGAGCACCGATTATGTTGAATGGCTTTCAGAAAATATTTCATCCGGTCAGCGTCTGTGTTTTGACGGCCGGATTGTACCGGTAGGACTATTAAGAAAACTGGAGAATGCTCTTGATGGCGGGAAAGGGATGATCGATATCGAATGTGATACTGTAACGGCATTATGGACCGATCGCCCGGCAATGTCTGCTGATCAGGCATTTGATCTTTCGGTGGAATTTGCCGGAAAGGACAGAAAAACGAAAATAGCCGAGGTAAGGGCGGAAATGAATAAAGCCGGTGTAACACATCATCTTCTGACTTCTCCTGATGATGTAATGTGGTTGCTTAATATTCGTGGTAATGATGTCAGGTATACTCCTCTTTTAATGTCATTTGCCCTGGTGGGGCAGAGCCATATACTGTTATTTGTTGATGAGAGCAAGGTGCCTTATAAGCTTGCTTCCGAATTGGATAAATTGTCTGTTGTGATGCTCCCCTATGAGGAGACAGCAGGAATGCTGACAACCCTGGAGGAGGGATCCGTTATATTGCTTAATCCCGCTACTGTTTCTGCTTCTCTCTACAATTCAATTCCTAGGTATGTTAAAATCGTTGAGGATGTCACTGTGCCCACGAAGATGAAATCGATAAAGAATAAGGTGGAAATAGCAAATCTGGAGAAGGTGATGATTTCTGATGGTGTGGCCCTGACGCGGTTTTTCCACTGGATTGAATCCAATTTAGGATCAATACCTATGTCAGAGCTTTCCCTGACAGACAGGCTTAATCACATCAGGCTTGAACAGGAAAATTGCCTGGGCCCAAGTTTCTGCCCTATCATAGCTTATAATGAACATGCCGCACTCCCTCATTATTCAGCTACTTCCGATACCGATTATGTTTTAGGTACTGATGGTATTTTACTGGTCGATTCAGGTGGTCAGTACCTCGGAGGAACAACCGATATAACAAGGACAATTACACTAGGTCAGCCTTTTGAAAAGCAGAAGAAAGATTTTACACTTGTCCTTAAAGGTACTATTGACCTTTCCATGCTGAAATTCCCGTATGGTACAAGGGGAGTTCAGATAGATATGATGGCACGCAGGGCGCTGTGGGACAGCGGTTTGAATTATGGCCATGGTACAGGTCACGGAGTAGGATTCTGCCTGAGTGTTCATGAAGGACCGATGGGGATCGCTCCCGGAGTAACAGCTACTTCAAAGACAGTACTCGAACCGGGAATTCTGATATCCGATGAACCAGGCATTTACCGTGAGGGTGAGTATGGTATCAGGACGGAGAACCTGTTGTTGTGTTATGAAGATGAGATGACCGATTTCGGCAGGTTTCTAAGGTTCCATACCGCATCACTCTGTTATATTGACAGGTCTCTTATCGATGATACACTGCTGAATCAGGAAGAAAAGGACTGGCTAAATACCTATCATGAAGAGGTGTTTGACAGGCTTTCTCCTTTCCTCTCAGGTGAAGAAAAGACATGGTTGCGGACAAAGACCTCCCGGCTGTAAAATGAGCGGGATAAATTCTATCTCGCAGGTTTCATCACATCTTCCATTAGCGTAACATCCATAACAGGGAACTCTGTTATTCTTAGTTTTGCGCATCCGTAGGGTACCAGCTTTATTATTTCCGGATCTCCTTCCGGCTTAACAGGACTTAACGGTGGAATATCGGCAGAATTATCCTTCATGGTCCATTCCGGGATCCTTATGCCACGTGTGGTTATTACCAGGGGAGCATCCTGTGTTACTTTTACATACCTTCCTGAATCAGAGGACCATACCATATCGCCTTTATCCGCAAACGGATACTTACCCACAGGATTCTCTGCCAGTTTCATGTTGCGCATGACATTATTCCTGTCGATAAGGAGACCGTAATTCCAGGGACTGAGGGGAGATATCTGCCAGTCGACACTTCCCCTGTAGCCGAAGTTATCATAGTTGATCTTAACACTCTTATAGTCTTTATCAATGCGAAGGGAAAAATAGAGAGGTCCCCTTTGGACAGACAAGGCCCTGTTATACCTTTGTTCAACCCTTATTTTCATTGGTATTTCAACTGATACCAGGTCGCCGTCTTTCCATCTTCTGTCCACCATGAATTCTGAACCACCTTTGACAGTCTTGCTCTGATTCTTATATTTTATTATTACAGAATCCGCCCATCCCGGTGCCCTAAGGTAAAGAGGAAACCTGACCGGGTGTTCCATTTTCATTGTCAGCCTGACCGATCCGTTAAACGGATAATCAGTATCTTCTGTTATTTTAACCTTTTTACCATTGGCTACCTTTGCAGTTACAGATGAAGGGCCATATGTAACTAGTGCCAGGCCATTGTCATTGGTAGCCATCCACATACTTTCAACAAATTTGGGCCAGCCCTGGTGCATATTGGCAAGACAACAAGCGAAATTGGGCATCAGGCCGTAGATATTAGAGTAATCTCCATTGCTGCTCCAGTCGCGTTTTGCACCTGAAACAAGTACCTGGTTCGATTGCTGATCATATTGGTGTGACCACATATCAGGCATCGTGGTCCCGGGCAGCGAATTATAGGTCAGTAATTCAATCCTGTCAGCCAGACTGTTTTCACCAAGAATCTCATACAACTCTTCGAGTGAAAACATGTATTCAACAACCGAGCATAGTTCTGTTCCCCTGTTTGGAGTATTGCCTGAAAGGTGCTCATCGCCCGAGAACCTGCCTCCTGCCTGACCATGATTGATGTCATACTTCCTGATGCCGGCAAGAACAGCATCTTTGTACCTGTCATCCTTTGACTGCTGATACCATAAGCCCGGATATTTTATTGCCATGGCATTGTTGACCACATGGGCTGTAAGACCGACAGAACCCCAGTTAAGAGGGATCTTTTTATCTACAACAGCAGCTGAATCCCACGGGAATTTTTCATAGTATGAAGTCCAGTCAAAGCTGTTATTCTGTATCGATTTGACCGTTTCAAGCAACCATGGTTCTCCCGTCTGCCTGTAGAGCCAGTACCCGGTGACTGCATTTTCCATAGCCCTTACTCCCCTCCATTCCTTATCGGGCCAGTCAGGAGGTGTATCATGCAGGTATCTGAAATATTTCATAAGTACATCCAGTGCTCTTTTGTCACCGCTTCCCTCGTAATATTGCATAAGTACTTTATTGGCTACTGCAAGGGGCCATCTGTCCTTATTTTTAGACGGACCATACCAGCCGCTGTCAGTACTGCTGGCTATTATCGGTTCAATCCATCTTTTCACTTTCTGAATGAGAGTATCATTATTCAGCTCGTAGGCAAGGGGTACAAGACCATCGAGATAATAGGGCCCTCTTTCCCATGCTTCACCATCCTTGCCTCTCCATGATGAATTAACAAGGTCGGGCCAGAAATCATCGAGGTTTCCGGTAAGTCCTGATGCCTGATCCTCAAGCTGTGACAGCAACCATCCTTCAGGCCTGACAGCACCAAGGGGTAGCTTAATATATGCATTCTTGTGCAACTCGGGAGGGTTGCCTTTATAGTTAACATTAATGTTTCCTTCATTACATGATGCGAATAATAAGAGCAAAGAGGCCAGAACGGGTAAAAGGTATTTTTTCATTGTAAAAGTATTTATACAGGCGATGATCCCGATTTCAGGTAAATGTATAAAACTTTAACCGGATGTTGCATCTGGAGCCGAAATTATAACAAAGAATCAATGATGATGAAAGCCTGATTCTGAAAGCTGTCATTCGGTAGTCATTCACTAGTCATTCAATGGTTAATCAACTGGCATTGATGGCCTGACACTCAGCAATCCCCTCCTGGGAGGGGCGGGAGTGGGTTGATTTTGGTTCACGGAGTAACAAACCAATGACAATGTATCACGATCCGCAGGACCCAAATCCTCTATTCTGTCCTTACTGAACTGGCAGGATTGGTTATGGCTGCCTGGTATGCTTTATAACTGATCGTAATGAAAGTTATAAGTATGGTCAGCAGCGATGATACTATAAGCAGGGTAATGCTTATATTGGTCCTGTAAACATAGTTCTCGAGCCAGTTGCTCATGAAATAATATGACACCGGAACCGCAATGATAATACCAATTATAATAAGAACCAGGAAATCCATGGAGATAAGTCCCAGGATAGTACCTTCACTGGCTCCGAATACTTTTCGTATACCTATCTCCTTTGTCCGTTGTTCTACCATATAGGAAGCAAGCCCGAACAGTCCAAGGCAGGCTATCAGGATAGCAAGGATAGTAAATATTGTAAAGATCAGTCCACGTTTCTCATCAGCTTCAAACTGCCTGTTAAACCTTTCGGTAAGATAAGTATAGGTGAAAGGCTGGTCGGGGAAAACCTCGTTCCATTTTGATTCGATGAAGGAAATGGTTGATTTTGTGTCTTTGCCGCTAAGCTTTATATAGATAATATTGTTCAGAGGACGCCATATAAGAAGTAGTGATTCAATCCCATTGTACATCCCGGTCTGATGATAATCCTTCATGACTCCAATTACCCTTGCACGTATTGTATTGGCATCTCCAAGTTCAACTTTTTTACCAATTGGCTCCTGCCATGCCATACGGTTTACAAATGTCTGGTTAACAATTACACCTGTCAGAGTATCTGAAGGCATATCTTTCTGGAAATTACGGCCTTCATCCATTTTGATGCCTAAAGCATCAATAAAATCATAATCAACGACTGCGAAATTGACCCCTTTCTGTACCATCCCCTGGTCGGTCTCTACATTAAATATAACTTTTCCGGATCCTTCTCCAATAGGGGTGTTTGTGGATGTAACATACTTGATATTAGGGTTTTCAAGCAGCGTCTCTTTTAAGACAGGGTATTTTCTTGCCATCCTCTGGTCATTAAGCTGAAGACCAATAACATTAGTCTGGTCAAATCCCTGGTCCATATTTTTCATATAATTTATCTGCTTATATACTACCAGGGTGCAGATAATCATGATAACAGAAACAGCGAACTGGGTTACAACAAGGATTTTACGGAACAGGCTTCCGGCCGACCCCTGTGTTATTTCCCCTTTCAGTACTGTTACCGGACTAAACCTTGACAGAAAGAATGCCGGGTAACTGCCACCTATTATTCCTACTATTATGATAATGCCCAGGATAGTGAGCAGAAACACGGGACTATAAAGGATATGCAGATCGAATGATTTACCTGCAAGCAGGTTGAACTTTGGCAGAAGTACAATAAGGAGGATGGTACTGAGAATAAGTGACAAAATTGTAAAAAACGATGATTCTGAGAGGAACTGCAGGATAAGGGGACCTCTTCTCGATCCTACAACTTTGCGCAGTCCGACTTCCCTGGCTCTTCTGGTTGACCTTGCTGTTGCCAGGTTCATATAATTCATTGCCGCAATAAGTACAAGGAACAAGGCCACTATAGCAAATATATATACATAGGTGATGCTTCCTGTCGGTTCTGGTTCATTGGCGTTTGTTGAATAGAGATGTATCCTTGTAAGTGGTTCGAGGATATATTCTATCTTGATATTCATAGGACCGAAAATAGGCTTCATGTATTGCTCATACATTCCCTGTATCTTTGTTTCAAAAGGTTTAATATCGAAATCCGGAGGGAAAAGCAGGTAAGTGAACACACCGAAATTGCCCCAGTTTCCAAGTTGTTTCGGGAGATTATTCCTGGCTGCCAGGGCGTCGTACCTGAAATGTGAGTTTGTGGGAATATCCTGGATGACACCGGTTACCTCATATGTGTTTGAACCGGCTGTAAGAGTTTTGCCGATAGGATCCTCTTTACCAAAGTACTTGTTGGCAACCTTTTCGGTAAGGATTATTTTATTTGGTTCGCGAAGAGCCGATTTCACCTCTCCTTTGAGGACCTTAATGGTAAAAATGTCAAATAAGGTGGAATCAACAAAAAAGAAATTATCCTCATTGAATTCTTTATCTTCATATTTGTAAAGAGCCCTGGGCATATTAATAAACCTCACGAATGATTCGACCTCCGGGTAGTCTTTAACAACCTGGGGCCCGAAAGGGATTTGTGCAACATTCCAGGTAAACTGGTCATCCGGTTCAGTAATTTTTGATGATACCCTGTATATTCTGTCGGCATTAGTGTTATAACGATCGTAACTTATCTCATCAGCAACATAAATTATAAGGAAAAGGGCGCTTGTTATTCCCAGGGTAAGACCCAGTATATTGAGCAGGCTGTATCCGATATGCTTTGTGATATGCCTGAGGGCGGTTTTGAGGAGGTTTTTCAGCATGATGATTGGGTTTGTTTTATTCAAATTTATTATTTATTGTCTTTACAAAATAATAGTCATCACAAATTAACAATGCATTAACAGTGTTATTTTTCTTCAAGTACCTTTATGTCATCAAACCAGGCAACACCCTGGCCCGGCATGGTTAAGACCATGTTTGTCCTGAATCCGGCAATACTGTCATCAGGAACAGTCACAAAAGTCATGTACTGCTTCCAGGTTTTTCCCGGAACAAACCGGGCCTTTCCGAAGTTTCCCAGGCTTATTTCGACATACTGCGGTTCATCTTTTTTATGTAATAGACGATCATTTTTCTTTTTAGTTACAACGGAAAACCTTTGTTCCGGGTCCGATTTGGCCCATAACGATATCACATATGTTGTCCCGGATCTGACTTTGAATGGAAAGAACCTGACCGTTACTCCCTTGTCCTGTTCGGGTGTAACCAGTCTTAAGGAATGATTGCCTGAATGATGCTCCCTTGTGTCCAGGAAAAAGGTGGCACCCCTGTCTCCTCCGGGTCTGGCATAACATGCTGAAGGGACTCCCGGGGTGGAAAGATCTTCAAATCCCGGATCCTGCAGAAGGTTTTCCTTACCTGCAGCATCAGATGTTATGTTATTGCTGGTACTGATTATATATACTTTTGACCCGTAAGGGGATATCTGATCAGAGATGATACCACCACTGATGGCTATTTCCCTGTTCTCAAATAGTACGGTGGCTTTTCCAAACCGGAAGCCTTTGATCCTTATAGAAGCATTTACCGGGGAGTTGGACCTGTTGACAGCCATAACCGCCAACTGCCCATTATGCGTTCTTGATGTCACAATGATGTTGGGGGAGTATGAAAAAACAGGATATGAATCTTCATCTGACAGAAGCCATGGGGTCAGCTCAGCAACCTCAGTGGCAATCCGGCTACATTCATCCCACGATGAAACGGATTTTGGAAAATAATTAGGTCCCTGCCTGACAAAGTATTCAATCCCTGTGGCTCCTCTGATTATTGATTGCCATGTCATTGATCGTATTTCCTGCGGAGTGGGTTCCCTTTCCCATATCTCACCTCCTCCGAATGTCTGTGGTACGATCCATACAGGATTCTTTCCAATGAATTCATCCTTAAGCTGATTTGTTACATTACCAACAAGAGAAACAGGAAGTCGTGGAACAGGATATGGATCAGCCATTACTATATCGAGTGCATCAGCATAATCCTGTGCCGTGATGAAAGGAGCCATGAATACGATTGAGACAGGATGGTAAGGATCCGTCTTCCTTACCGTTTCATAGATCTCTTTCAGCTTTTCAGGGGGGGTATCGTATCCGTTAGGCTCGTCTGATATGTACCATCCAAGAAGAGCTGGATGATCACGGAAAGCCTCAATCTCTTTTATAAGACGTTTACGTTTTTCCTGTTCTGTGATACCATCGATCTTCGATCCCACGCCACCTCCACCTGATACCGACAGCAGGTTGTAATTAACCTTAAGTCCCAGCTGTGCACACCTGTCCATATAAGCTTTCCGTTCGACAAAAGTCTCCGGAAGTATCTTCTGGTAGGGTGAGATGAAATTAAATCCTCTTACAACCTCCTGTTCAGGTAAGGCAGGATCAATAGGAGTGTAGCAATAAAAGCCAAAAGGGAAAAACTGTTTCCTGTTAACGATCAAACCTCCGGTTAGCCTGTCAGTCTTTACCTCATTGGATTTATAGGCAAGTACCGGGAGATCCGTTCTGGCCTCATAAATTATACCGGAGCGCCATGGTACGGTTATACGTGCTTCCACAGCATGTACGTCCCTTGAAAGATCTATCTTAAACGGAACTCTGAGGATGGTTTTTCCTGAGCTGATCCTGAGCGAATCATGCAGTTCATCATCAATATATATCTTAATGGTCATATTACTTCCCCTGAAACCTGCAGGGATATGAAGCAAAAACTCACCCTCTGTCTCGAATGTATAGAAACTTAACCTTGGATATATGCTGAATCGCGTGGAATCTATCACCTGCCCGGTTAAAACCTGGCCCTGGAATAAAATTATAATAAGCAATAATAGGTGATGTAGTTTCTTGCACATTTTCAACATCCTGGTTACAGATTATAAGAGTTGTTTATAAATGACCCTGATGAATTCCATTACCCGGCTGGCTGCAGGGTGGGAGTATTTAATTTCCGGGAGTTAAAAGTAATTACTTTCTGTACCAAAAAAAACATTACTGCCATTGATTTTGCAATTATTAGTTGGAACCGGTTATTGAGGAAAGATAATTACCCGGCCATGATCCTGTATTCCCGGGAATTCGGGATCAGGTGCCGGGTAACTTATTCTTTGGATGTCTGATATTTGGCAGGTATTATTATTTAAATTCAGGTATAAAATTAGTAGCTGTTAACAAGTGAGATTATTTTCAGTTCTTTTTCGAAATCAGCCGGCGTCTCACTTGTTGTACATGTAATTACCTTTGTTTCCCCTGGAAGAAGATCAAAATAGTTATCGGAGAAGAATCCTTCATGGTCTGTCCTCATGAATACACTTTTAGCGAAACTGTCACTGTTTAGTTCTATTTTATAACCTGTGGCTGTGGGAGTTATTTTCCGGTTAATAACAGCTTTGGGAAGATCAAGGTATTTGTAGGCAGTAAAAAAGAAATTGTTGGAAGCGAGTACTTTTTTACCTTTGATGAGTCTTACATTGCCCATAACTTTTGATGTATCGTTCCCAGCCAGGAATTCCTTTCCCTCTTTGCTGTACAGGAGCTTTGAGGTATTAGCTCCAATCTTTGCAGGGATGGTCAGTTTTTTTAAAATTTTACCGTTGAAGTCCATAATCCTGAGTTCGGCGCGGGCTGACAGGCTTTTAAGGGAGTCTGATACCATATACAGATTGAGAGTATCCTTATAGTACTGGGGTACCAGTATAACATTGCTGAATGATCTTTTTACCTGGTAGTGCAGGGCTTTCCAGTGATTAAGATAATCTATGCCGGACCAGGATGCCACGGGCCATACGTCATTCAGCTGCCAGTATAGGGTTACCATTGTGAAAGGCCTGCTTCTCCTGTGTGTTTCGAAAGCGATCTTCATAACTTCAGCCTGCATTACCTGGCTGACATACAGGTAAGTCTCAAAATCCTTTGGATAATGATAATACATCTTCATATATTTGTCCATAACCTGGTTGCCGTTCGAGGCCCGCTGGTGGTACTGCATTATAGGAGACAGATAATTCCAGTCACCCGGTTCGCAGACCGGTTTTAGTTGAGAGCTCGTCGAGTTTATTATTGCCTTCAGCCAGGGTAGCAGTGAATTCATATACCGGGTGTGCACCCATGCCATTTGGCCACCATAGTGAAGGATGTTCAATTGTTAAATTTACCGGAATACTGTTTGACCCTTCACTGAGATTTACCGGGACAGACACTTTATGGGGCGTCTCACTGCCAGTTTTATAGCTCACAGATAATACAGCATCATGACCTGCATTTGACTTGATTGCAGCTATTACAGTAAGCCTGGCTTTATTTGCACTTATCTCATTCTGTACTACCTCAATATTGTTTATTGTAGCATCATCCCAGGCGCTTATATAAACAGGCCGCCATATGCCGCTTGTTGGAAGTGTCGGGGACCAGTCCCATCCGTACATGTAGGCGGCTTTCCTGGTGTCAGGTCCGATTGGAGGACAATCAGACGGTGGTCCGGCCATTATCTTTATTCCGGGTCCGAAATCGAAATTATATCCAATGGGAGCTTCAATATTCCATTTGTCCTTGTGAACAAGACCCATCACAATGGGAGAGTGGAACAGGATACGCAGGTTGTTCTCACCTTCTCTTGCATTATTTTTAATACTTACATTCCAGTCGATAAACATGTTATCTGTTTTGAGGATGAGCTTGTCGTTAAGATATACATCCGCATAGGTGTCAAGACCCTTGAAGTCAAGCTCAATGTTCTGTTTTTCAAGAACATCTTTTACGAGTGTAAATGTGTTGGCATATTCCCAGGAATATTTGTCTATCCACTGTACGTTTTTTTCATTATCCCGGTAAAAGGGATCGGGAATAAGCCTGTTGGCCATAAGATCAGTATGGACGCACCCGGGGACGGTGGCATTATACCATTGATTCGTACCGAATTTATGCATCTTCCAGTTGTCCTTGATCTCAATTGTGAGATGACTGTTGTTCTGTGCTGTCATTACGGCAGGTGCCAGGAGCAGGAACAGTATTATCAGGGCCGGGTATTTTCTCATACTTATACGATTAGATTGTTAATGATGGTTTTTAAGTCAAAAATATTGTTAATCACTATTTTACATGAATATCTATGCTTTCAGACTCTCATAGAATGCGTCCCACAGGGTAATGAAAGAACCGGTTATTTCGGTTATTTGTCCTCTGTTCATGATGGTATCAAGGCTTATTCCATTACCGGAAAAAATGAACATTTTTGCCAGTTGTTCCCCTGTCATCGATGATTTTATCTCACCCGACTCAAATGCTCTTTCAACCGCCCTGGTCCACTGCTCTAATTCGTATTGTCGTGCCTCCTGTATCTTTTTACGGTATTCAGGGATCATCCTCAGAGCATCAAAAAGGGGATACAGGTAATTGAAGTCAGGAATACTCTCTTCATCCATACCGGTTTTGCTGTCGGATAATTTCAGCATAACCTTTTCCAGGTCAGCTATATGGTCGTGATAAAAACTGTATAACGATTCTTTGGAATAACTGCCGTAATCGAATACAAGCATACGAGTGAAGAATTTATCAATAACCTCGAGGAAGAGTGTTTCCTTGGTATTAAAATAATGATAGAATGCTCCCTTGGATAATCCTGTGGTTTCTACTATCTCTTTTAATGTCACATCCTTGAAGCTCTTTCCGAGAAACAGTTTCAGGCATTCTACCAGTATAAATTCTTTGGTTGTGATCATAAACCGACCGTTTGGTTTGTAAATATATATCAAATGACAACAAAATACAATGAAACAGCAAAAAAATAACAGCTGCAGAGAGTATGTCTGTTTTTTCTGTGTATCCGGCAACTACTGACGGTACCTTCAAAACTCAATCCCTGCAGCTGTTATTATGATATGATTAACTTCCCGCTTAAAATATTTATTTGGCAGGAGTAATGACAATATTCCTGTACTCTATAGGACCATGGTCGCCCTGGAGCAGGATTGGACCGGGTTCTCCCTCATTGCTGTCGAGTGCGCCACCGGTGATTCCGGGGATCAAAGCTTCACAGATGATTGTCTTTCCGTTGGCCACTATGGTAACGCGTCTTCCAACAAGGGTAATATCATAGGTGTTCCATTCGCCTGCAGGATTGGCTGCTTCCTGGTTGGGTGTAAGAAATCCGTAAACGCCTCCGAACAACACTGAAGAAGGTTCCTGACCCCTGCTGTCGATGATCTGAACTTCATATCTTCCTCTAAGATATACTCCACTGTTACTTTCTGACGGATATTTGAATTCAATATGAAGTTTAAAATCCTCAAATTTCTGTTTTGTAATGAGGTTTGAACCTGATTTGGGGCTCTTGAGAACGCCGTTCTCCACTACCCACTGGTTCATTGGTCTCTGAGTGAACCATCCGTCGAGGTTTTTCCCGTTGAACAGTTTTATTGGTTCGCCCCATACAGGAGGTTTCTCCCGTTCCAGTGTCGGGGCCCTGACACCTGTAAAAGGATGGGATTTTCCATAGCTGTCGGTTATGGTACCTGTTATCTGGCCATTGTCAAGAGTTCCCTCAAGAACCATGTCATTGTTTCCTGTCTCCCACTGCGGAGGTATGGAAAAGCTTATCTTATTGTTTTCGAAATTGATTTTAGCAACCGGACGGGCGCTGCCTGCGTCGCCGACAAAATAGCCTACTAATGTCTTGAATCCGGACAGTTTGACCTCCATCCAGGAAGGTGCCGAATAGTTCCCCATGTTAACAGTAAGGTCCCAGTGACCTATAATCGGGGAAGTGCCTACCTGTGCGCTGGAACTGGTGGTCCATGCTGACAGGAATAAAACAAAAACGAGTGAAAGGAGGCTGTAACAGACCTTTCTTTCAAAAAATGAATAGGAGCGAATGTTTTTCATAGTGTTTTATTTATAGTGAATTTCTGTTAAAATTACTTATTCCTGAATACAATCCCAATGGTTACAACATCATTTACAGATTTTCCGTCTTCAGTTGCAGGTTTCCAGGCCGGACCTGACTTCAATAACCTTATTGCTTCACCCGAGAACTGGTTGCCGGGACTTCTCACTATCCTGATACTGTCGACTGTTCCGTCAGCTCCGACGCGAAAGCTGAGCACAACAACAACTCTTTTCTTATCATTTAGAGTATCAGGTCTGATAATATTATCATTAATATACTTATCAAATGCTTTTCGGCCTGCGACAGGAATGGGCGGATTATATCCCTTCGGAGTCGCTGAAGACTTCCTGGTACCATAACCGACCACAACGGCTTCGTTCAGCGAGGCTGCATCAGGCTGAAACTTTGCCTTCTTTCCCGAGTCAGCCCTTGCTGCTATAGCTTCAGCTGTATGAATAACACGTTTGGACTTATCAGTTGTGATATTTTCAACAGGGGCCTTCGCCTGCATTTCGGCCGCTGGAACTTCCTCTGCTTCCATGGCTGCATATCCTGTAGCTTTCTCAGGGGTATTCTTTCGCGTTGCTGCAATGTTACTTTTCTTGCCTGTGGCTGAAGGTGTTACTGGCCGTTGTAAGGTTCCCTTTCCTTTACTCTTTATCGCCTGTCCTGCAGGTATAGCAAATGTTCTTTGTTCTGAGATCTCTGCCGGCATATTTTTTGTCTGCCTGTTTCTCTCGATAACAAGGAAAACAGAGGAAATTACCATTAAAACGGCAATGGAAGCAGCGATCCTGTAAGCCAGTATTCTCCTTTTTCCTGTTACTCTCCTCTTAAGCCTCCTGCTAAGAGTGTCCATGTCTCTGCCAAGTTCCTCGGAGGAAAGCATATCAAATCCTTCAGCTGCTTCTTCTGAAAAGGGATCTTTCTGTAGTTCTCTCTCGAATGAATTCTTCTCTTTCCCTGTCATATTTCCGTGCCTGTACCGGATATATTCTGGGACTCTGTTGCTTTTATGTTTATTCTTTCCCGACATTTTTTTCTTCAAGACAAATCTTAAGATTTCTTTTAGCGTTTTGAAGGTGACTCTTTACTTTTTTTTCATCCAGACCGAGGTTTTGTGCTATTTCGCTGTAACACCTGTTTTCATAATAGAATAGCCTTATACAGTCTTTTTGCTCTTTTTTAAGTCTCTCTATACAAATTTTAAGTGTTTCCTCCATTTTTTTTCTGCTGTCGTCATCAATAGGATGCAGAAACCAGTTGTTTTCCATAAAACCAGTTTGTTCAGTTACCCACTCTTTCATTTTTTCCTCTTCCGACCTGGCTGATCTCAGTTCCATCAGGCAGTAATTTTTTGTTACAACATGTAACCAGCTACGGAAGTTTTTAATTTTATGACGAGGTACCTCCGTTAAGAGTTTTTCAAAGATCTGCATTACAGCGTCCATGGCCTCTTCACGGTCCCTCAAATATTTCAGGCAAACTCCGTAAACCAGGTGCATATATCCCGTATAGAGCCTGCCGAGCACACCAGGATCACCTGTTGATATGAATTCCTTAATCATATCTTCATCCGACACTTGTTCAGCCTTTCCTGGCAGCTTTAGGAATATCATGCATTAACGCCTTTAATAATTCCCGGTAAGTCCGGGAATCTCCATATATGCTGATGTTAAAGTCAAACCGATACCTTTTCCTTCTGACATAGAGGACCGTGGTCTGAGTAATTCTGACTCTACCTTTTTAACATCAGATATGGTTTTCAATTTCTTATAAAATTAAAACAAATGAAAATAAGAATGAACTTTTTATGGAATTATGAAACCCGGTGCATCATAAGTTAAAAGTCCAACCAAAAATTCTATTGTTATGAAAAAGAAAATATCAGTTTTAGCAGTAATACTCCTGGCTGTTATAGCTATGGCATTCAGCGGGTCAGTTACAATCAAGGGTACAGTAACGGACGAGAACGGACATCCTTTACCGGGGGTGAACGTCGTTATAAAAGGTACCAGGAACGGTACACTTACCGATCAGCATGGCAGATACATGATAACATCGGTTAATGAAATAAGGATCCTTGTTTTTTCATATTCTGGTTATTCAACTGTTGAGGTCACAACCGGCAACCGCAGCACCATTAATGTTATTATGAAACAGGAGCTAAAATCATTACAGGAAGCTGTTATTGTTGGGTACGCTGCGGTTGCTGATCGCTCCCGCCAATCCCATAAAATGCCTGCTTCAGCATCGGTCATTGGATATTCCAGGCAAATCCCCTACGGAAGATTTAACAGGAATTTCAATACGGAAGGGTATGCTCCAATAAATGAGAATGGTTTCAGGAACGTTAAGGCCAGTCCTTTATCCACTTTCTCAATAGATGTTGACCATGCTTCATATTCAAATATCCGAAGGTTCATAAATAATGGCGGATTGCCTCCTGCAGACGCTGTAAGGATTGAAGAAATGATAAATTATTTCAGGTATGACTATCCTCTTCCTGATGATGATCATCCTTTTTCTCTAAGTACAGAAATGACTGTGTGCCCGTGGAACAGAAGCCATTATTTATTACAGGTGGGTCTTCGGGGTAAGGATATCAATAAGTCAGGTCTTCCGCCATCCAATATAGTCTTCCTTATTGATGTTTCAGGCTCTATGAATTCACCTGACAAGCTCCCGTTGCTTAAATCGGCTTTCGGCCTGCTTGTTAATGAGCTGAGACCACAAGACAGGGTGGCTATTGTAGTCTATGCCGGAGCAGCAGGACTGGTACTGGAGTCAACCCCGGGCAACAGGAAAGAGAAGATCATGTGTGCGATAGATAAACTGGAAGCCGGCGGATCAACAGCAGGAGGTGCTGGATTGAAACTCGCATACAAGGAAGCGGAAAATAATTTTATCGAAGGAGGAAATAACCGCATCATCCTGGCCACAGATGGTGATTTTAATGTGGGTGAATCAAGTAACGGAGCCATGGAGAGACTGGTGGAAGAGGAACGTGATAAAGGTGTTTATATTACTGTTCTTGGTTTTGGAATGGGAAATCTGAAAGATGATAAAATGGAACTTATTGCCGACAAAGGGAATGGTAACTATTCATATATTGATAATCTCCGGGAAGCCAGGAAAGTATTGGTGAGTGAATTTGGAGGAACCCTTTTTACCATTGCCAGGGATGTAAAATTCCAGATTGAATTTAACCCGGCAAAGGTCAAATCATACAGGCTGATAGGTTATGAGAACAGGCTTCTCAACGATGAGGATTTCAATGATGACAGGAAAGATGCAGGTGAAATGGGAGCCGGTCATAATGTTACTGCCCTGTATGAACTTGTTCCGGAAGGAGCAGATGAGACTGTACCTTCAGTTGATCCTCTGAGGTATCAGGTTGACAGGAATAGATTTCCAGACAAAAAGGACCTGGGGAGAGAATACCTTACAATAAAGGTCAGGTACAAAAAACCTGATGGATCTAAAAGTATACTGATGGAAAAACATGTAAGCGGAAGGATCGGCGATCTGGAAGAAGCCTCGGATAATATCAGGTTCGCTGCAGCTGTTGCTGAGTTTGGTATGATTCTCGAAAAGTCAGAATACAGTGGAAATTCAACCCTCGAGAGTTCAGCCGGGCTGGCCCGGTCAGCCAGGGGCACCGATGAGGACGGTTACAGATCTGAGTTGATAAGACTTATAAATACTGTCAGGAGTATGAAAGTCTTTACTGAACGAGAAAAGTACGAATAAAAATTACAGGGATAACATGAAAAACTGTAACTTTTATTCCGACAGGCAGTCTTTGTTTTAGTTACAGGTATTAAAAGAAAGAATTTGGACGATAATGATCTTATGGCACTTGTTGCTGCCGGGGATACAGATAAACTGGGCATCTTATATGAGAAATATAAGATGCCCCTCTTTGCTTATTTCTTCAGGCTTACGGTAGGCGACAAACATGCAAGTGAAGATCTGGTTCATACCGTATTTTACAGGGTTATAAAATACAGGAACACTTTTGCCGGGAATGGCAGTTTTATAAACTGGGTGTTCAGAATAGCTCATAATACAGGCATAGATCACAACAGGAAATTGAAACATATTGACAACTACAGGAAAGAGATAATGAACCGTGGTGAAAGATCGTATGAAATAAATGATATTGAAGGATATGAACGTCGTGTGCTTTTGTATAAAGCCATCGGTAAACTGACAGTCGAAGACAGGGAGATACTCACACTTGGCAAGATCGATTGCCTGAAATACAATGAAATTGCAGGGATACTGAATATTTCTGAAAGCAATGTTAAAATAAGAATGTTCAGAGCACTAAAGAAACTTAAGAATATTTATTATAATCTTGAATAATACTGGTATGAAAAAGCATGATATTGAGAAGAGATTATCCGATCTGATTTATGGAAATCTCTCTCCTGATGAAGAGAAAAAGATATACAAGGAACTCGTCAAGCTTGGAATGACGGAACAGGAAATCAGGTTGCTGATTTCATCTGATCATATTCTTGATGAGATACCGGTTCCCGGTACATCTGATGAAATGGACAAAAGGTTCTATACCATGCTGGAGGATGAGGGGAAAAAGATACTGCTTGGATCTCCTGACAGGCTGGAGAGGAGGGGGGATATGCGAATGTTTAAGTGGCCTTTATTGAGGGTAGCCGCGGGCATAGCACTATTTGTCATGGGTTTTTTGACAGCAATATGGCTGGGCAGGGGAACACAAAACAGTATAGACCAGATGGCACAGCTGTCAGGGGAAGTAAAACAACTCAAGGTAACTCTTGTGATGTCCATGATCCGGCAAAACTCACCGGTGGAAAGGATCAAGGCTGTTAATATGATAAGTAACCTGGACGATCCCGGATCACAGGTCATAAACAGCCTTATAAATGTGCTCGATCACGACAGCAACGATAACGTAAGGCTGCTTGCACTTGATGCACTCATAAAATATTCCGGATCGCCGCAGGTACGCGATGGCCTTGTATCATCCCTGTCATTACAGACTTCTCCTCTTATACAGATGAGACTTACAGAAATACTTGTTGCTCTTCGTGAGAAAAAAGCTGTGCCGGAGTTTAAGAAGATGCTTGATAATGAAAATCTTAACTACAGCGTGAGAGGAAAAATAAACAACGCGGTGGTTGTATTGCTATAATTATGATGCCATGACCAGGAGATTATTAGTACTGTTATGCCTTTTTAAAGTGATGACGTTAAATGGTATATGCCAGCCGGAACAACTGGTGGTGAACCTTCCTGCTTCATTTAAAAGCGGCCACCTGACCTTTGAGAACCCCAAGGGTTCTGTGAAAGTTACAGGATATGACGGCAATGTAATACTGATAACAGGTACTCCACGATATAACGATAAAATGGAGGAGGATAAAGCCGGAATGCACAGGATAGGGATGAATGAACTTGATATTACAGCCGAGGTAAACGGCAGCAACATATTGGTGCTTTGCAGGACTACCGGGAAAACTGTTGATTTTGACATTAAGCTGCCGCGGGATTGTTCTCTCAAACTGAAGTCGCTTGATAACGGAGACGTTGAGGTGATCAATGTAAACGGTGAGATAGAAGCCGAAGATAATTATGGAGATATAAAACTCGATAATATAGCCGGTTCAGCAGTTCTGAGCTCTGCGTCGGGCGATATTACGGTTGTGTTCAGGAAGGTAACTGCAGGATCACCAATGATGTTTACAACATTTGAAGGTAGTATATCACTTACACTGCCCGATGATGTACAGGCACTGTTTAAGATGCAAAGTGAGACCGGGGACATAATGTCTGATTTCAATATTATTCCGGTAAAGCGGCAATCGGTAGTGAAAGATATTGATAATAAGAAGGTTTGGTCACTGGAGGATTGGATGACCGGCACCGTCAATGGAGGGGGCCCTGAGTATATAATGAGGACCTACAGTGGGAAAATCAGTATTAAAAAAAGGTAAATTTTTGTAACCTTTCTCTTTAAGCAAGGTGTTTAAGGAAACATCTAATCAATCACAAATTCTACAGCTATGAAAAGATTGTTATTACACTCATTATGCTTGCTTGCTTTATTGTTTTCTGTAACAGTACTCCTTCAGGGACAGAAGGCTCAGACACAGTTTGACGGTACCTGGTCGTTGATGGTAAAAGGGGATATTCTGCAATTCAGTTTCTCTGCAGATAATGAAGAAGGCAACGGCACTATGCACAATTCCTGTAAAATCAGCAGGAATGAACTTACAGGATTTAAGACGGGCCAGGGTATTACTTTTTCTGTGAAAAGGCCAGCTGGCCGGATCTCTATGACTGGTGATGTCTCAGATAACAGGGGTCATGGCACCTTTAGTTTTGTAGCTGACAAAGCCTTTTCAGAGTATATGGCAGCTGATGGTTTCAGGGATATACCTGTGAAGACATTATTTCTCTTTGCAGTTAAAAATACGAATCCGGATTACATAAAGAAGATTAAGGAGATGGGGTTCAGGGATCTTTCACTTGATAACCTTATCGCATTTGTTGCGCTTGACATTTCTGTTGATTATATATCAGGTATAAGAAATTCAGGATTTAAAAGCATTGAACCAGGTAATATAATCAGCTTCAAGGCTCTTAAGATAGATCCCGGGTATATCAGCAGGATAAAGAAAATTGCCGGGGATGATCTGTCTGTAAATGATGTGGTCTCATTTGCCGCACTGAAAATAGATGAAAACTATGCTGAGGAGATGTATAATTCAGGTTATAAGTTGTCAGGTCCTGACCTGGTTCAGTTCAAGGCTTTGGGAATTACCCCGGAGTACGTTAAGGAGATGATGGCAACAGGCTTTGACAGGATTTCGAAGGATGATATTATTCAGTTCCGTGCACAGCATATAACTCCCGGATATGTCAGGGAAGTCAGGGACATGGGATTCAACAAAAAGATAACCGCTGATATTGTTGTCAAACTTAAGATATTTAAAATTGACCGGGAATATGTTCAGATGATACGTTCGGCAGGGTATCCTGATCTTCCTCCGGATAAGTTCGTTGAGTTTAAGATCTTTAAGATAGACAGAGACTTTATTGACAGGGCAACCAGATTCCTGGGAACCAAACCGACACCGGAAAAACTGATCCAGTTGAAAACAGCAGAAGGAAATCATCCGTGATTTCCTTCTGCCCGTATCAATTGTTTATTCATGAGTTTTTAAGAAAACGATCAATTTCCCTGGCAACCTTTCTCCCTGACGCTATGGCAGTGACCACCAGGCTTGCACCATTGACGGTATCGCCTGATGCAAATACCTTTGAGACACTTGTAGACATTTTACTATCAATCCTGACATTCTTCCTGTTATCAAGATCAACTTTAAGTTCGTTAAGTAACCCGTCAAGAACAGGATGTACGAAACCCATGGCCAGTAGCACTAGGTCGCATTCAATAACTCTTCTTGTACCCGGAACAGGCATCATTGAAAATTTGCCGTTTTGTGACTGCCATGTTACTTCTTCCACCTCGGCTCCCCTTGTTATTGCACCGTCTCCTACAAAGCGCAGCGTTGATGTATTCCATAGCCGTTCACATCCTTCCTCATGTGATGTTGATGTCTTAAGTGTCTTACCGTAATAAGGCCAGGGATTATCCGGACTTCTCTGTAAAGATGGTTTTGGAAGTATCTCTATCTGGGTAACGCTAACAGCTTTTTGCCTGGTTGCTGTACCCACACAATCCGATCCTGTGTCGCCACCGCCAATTACCAGGACCCTTTTCCCTTCTGCCGTTATTTTCCTTGCTGAGGCAGGGATGAGCCCTGAATTGACCCTGTTCTGTTCAGTGAGGAAATCCATTGCATAGTGTATCCCTCCAAATTCACTTCCCGGAACCGATAGAGGTCTTGGTTGGCCGGCTCCTATAGAAATACATACTGCATCGAACTGATCCATGATCTCCTTTCCTGTAATGTCCCTGCCTACGGTAACACCTGTTTTTATAATGAGACCTTCCTGGATCATCAGCTCCAGCCTTCTGTCTATTGTTTCCTTGCTAAGTTTAAAATCAGGTATCCCGTATCTCAGAAGGCCTCCGGCCTTATCATCTTTTTCAAATAAGGTTACCGTATGCCCTGATTGATTAAGGAGATCTGCTGCAGCGAGTCCTGCCGGCCCGCTACCTATCACAGCTACTTTTTTACCTGTACATGATAAGGGAGGAGATGGTTTAATATATCCTTCAGTAAATGCTTTTTCGACTATTGCAACCTCGTTTTCCCTTATCGTTACCGGGTCTTCGTTGATATTAAGAACACAGGAGTGTTCGCATGGTGCCGGACATATTCTGCCGGTGAACTCGGGAAAGTTATTTGTCATTGCCAGCCTGTGATATGCAGCTTTCCACTCACCTTTATAAAGAAGATCGTTCCACTCCGGTATCAAATTGTCGACAGGGCATCCCCAGTGACAGAAAGGTATCCCACAATCCATGCATCTTGATGCCTGCAGCATCCTGTCCTCACTGTTCAGCACCTGTTCCACCTCGCTGAAGTCACGGATACGTTCATGTATAGGTCTGTTTCCAGCCTCTTTCCTTTTTATCTTCAGGAATCCGTATATATCTGCCATTTTATATTCTTTGTTTTAATTCTTTAACTTCTTTAACTTTCAAACAATCTCTCTCCGTCCTTTCACCGTTTCGTCTTTTCCACCCACATTCCCTAACTTGCACTTATCTCAAGGTCCATTTCAACATCTGCTATCTTTTTGCGTATCTCCTCGAGCTTCATTTCCTGCATCACCTTCTTATAGTCATACGGAATAACCTTGATGAACATAGGAAGATATTTATTCAGGTCTTCAAGTATCAATCTGGCTTTATTGCTCCTGGTATATTCGTAATGCATCCTGATAAGCTTGGTAAGCTCATTGACATCTCCATAATCCTCAACCAGGGATAATTCAACCATTCCCATGTTACAGTAATAATCGAAATCTCCGTTTTCATTAAGCACGTACGCAATTCCACCGCTCATGCCTGCAGCGAAGTTATTACCAGTGGCACCCAGGACTACCACGCGTCCTCCGGTCATATATTCACAGCCATGGTTTCCTACACCCTCAACTACTGCTATGGCTCCGCTGTTCCTGACGCCAAAGCGTTCACCGGCAACTCCGCTGATGAATACTTCCCCGCTTGTAGCACCGTAAAGAGATGTGTTCCCTATTATGATGTTTTTATCGGGTTCGAAAGCAGAGCCTTCAGGTGGTACAACAATGATTCTCCCTCCTGACAAACCTTTGCCCAGGTAATCATTCGAGTCTCCCGCGAGGTATAACTCTACCCCGGGTGAAAGGAATGCCCCGAAACTCTGGCCGGCTGAACCACTAAACCTGCATCTGATGGTTCCGTCGGGAAGTCCGTCTGAACCATAAAGTCTTGCAATCCTTCCTGAGAGCATAGCACCTATCGTTCTGTCGGTATTACGGATCGATTTCTTAATTATAACAGGCACTTTTTCATTTATTGCCATTTCTGCTTCAACTATCAGTTCACGGTCAAGTACTTTATCTGTCTTTGATTCCTGCACATCGCAGCAATGCATTGAGTTCAGATCCGCTGCATCGGGCAGCTTAAGGATACTGCCAAGATCAAGATTCCTGGTTTTCCAGTTGTCTATTTCATGGTTGCGTTCCAGTAGATCATTACGGCCGATAATGTCATCCAGTTTCTTGAACCCGAGTTCTGCAAGGTTTTCTCTTACCTCGCTGGCAAGGAATGTGAAAAAGTTGACTAAGTTATCTGCTTTACCGGTAAATCTCTTCCTTAGTTCCGGATTCTGAGTAGCGACACCAACAGGACAGGTGTTAAGCTGACATTTGCGCATCATTACGCATCCCAATACTATAAGTGCAGATGATGCAAATCCGTATTCCTCTGCACCAAGAAGAGCTGCAATTATTATGTCTCTTCCTGTCTTAAGCTGACCGTCTGTCTGCAACATCACTTTCTTTCGCAGGTTGTTCAGGACCAGTGTTTGCTGTGTCTCAGCCAGACCTATTTCAAGAGGAAGACCTGCATGCTTTATTGATGATGCAGGACTGGCCCCTGTTCCTCCTTCAAAGCCGCTTATGGCAATAAGATCGGCTCCGGCTTTTGTTACTCCGGCCGCTATTGTCCCGACTCCGCTTTCAGAGACCAGCTTAACGCTGACTTTGGCATCGGGATTCACATTTTTAAGATCGAAAATCAGCTGGGCAAGATCTTCAATAGAATAGATATCATGATGGGGTGGAGGTGAAATAAGCGTGATCCCGGGAATTGAGTACCTTGTTTTTGCTATTATCTTATCTACCTTATGTCCCGGCAGCTGGCCACCCTCACCAGGCTTTGCTCCCTGTGCTATTTTTATCTGTATCTCATCAGCATTTACAAGGTATTCTGTCGTTACACCAAACCTGCCGCTCGCAACCTGTTTGATGGCACTTCTTACCCTGTCTCCGTTTTCAAGCGGATGAAACCTTTCAGGATCTTCACCACCTTCGCCGGTGTTGCTTCTTCCTCCTATACGGTTCATAGCTATTGCCAGTGTCTCATGAGCTTCCCGGCTTATTGATCCGTACGACATGGCTCCAGTGACAAACCTTTTCATAATATTTTCCACAGGTTCAACTTCCTCTATGGGTATGGGATTACTCTTTATCTTCAGCAGGCCCCTGATGAAGCCCGGAAGCAGGGTATCCGTATTAACCTTACTGCTGTATTCCTTGAATTTACCATAGTCCCCAGTTCGTGTACTCCATTGCAGCAGGGCTATCGTTTCCGGATTCCATGCATGGTGCTCGCCGTTCTTCCTGTAGTTGTACACTCCTTCGGTGAATACTTCAGGCTGATGTTCCTGCCGGAACGCTCTTCTGTGGGGAATAAGAGCCTCTTCTGCAATCTCATCCATACCGATACCTCCCAGACGCGACACAGTACCTTTAAAATATTTACTGATCACATCCTCGTGAATACCGAGTGCCTCGAATATCTGTGATGACCGATAACTCCTTAGAGTGCTTATGCCCATTTTCGACATAATCTTCATCAGTCCCTTATTAATAGCATGGATATAATTTTCTTCTGCCTTTTGATAGTCGAGCTGTATAGCCTTTTCACTTACGAGTCTGTCAATAACTGCAAGACTCATATATGGATTTATTATACTGGCTCCATAACCAAATAGCAGGGCAAAATGCATCACTTCACGCGGCTCAGCAGATTCAACAACAATATCTATCTGCATCCTTTTACGCTTTTCAATAAGGTAATGGTGTACAGCTGAGACACCCAGAAGTGAAGGAACAGGGGCTTTATCCTCATCGACACCCCTGTCTGATAATATAATATAGTTCTTTCCTTCGTCAACGGCTTTCTCTGCATCGCTGCAAAGCCGGCCTACAGCTTCCTGAAGTCCCTGTGTACCTTTTGATACTTCAAAATGAAGATTAAGGGTTGATGAGGAAAATCCTTTGTACCTGAGGTTTTTGACGATATTGAAGTATGTATTGTTAATGACAGGATTCCGGAACCTGATCATTTTTACATGATCAGGAGATGTCTCAAGCAGGTTCTGTTGCAGGGAGCCCAGGTAACCTGAAAGGGTCATTACCAGTTCTTCCCTTATGGGATCAATTGGGGGGTTGGTAACCTGGGCGAACATCTGTTTGAAATAATTGAACAGCCTGTACGGTTTCTTCGAGAGAACAGCTATAGGTACGTCATTTCCCATGGAGCCGAGAGGTTCCTTACCGGTGGCAGCCATCTCCTTGATTATCCTGTCTGTGTCTTCAAGTGAATAATTAAAGGAGGTAAGGTATTTATTATACTGGTCGCCCATATTACTTGACTGTATGCGTCCGACCTCCATTTTTTCAAGCTTGACAAGATTCTGCTGAAGCCATTCAATATAGGGATACTCATTAGCCAGTGTTGCCTTTAATTCATCATCATAATATATCTTTCCGGCTTTTGTATCCAGCAGTAGCATTTTCCCGGGTTTAAGTCTCCCTTTTTCCCTGATCTCTTCAGGGGCAAAGCTCTGCACACCTGTCTCGGAACCAAGTACTATCAGATCACTGGTTGTGATAACATATCTCGAAGGTCTGAGTCCGTTCCTGTCAAGCATGCCACCTATATACCTTCCATCTGAAAAGATAAGCGAAGCCGGTCCATCCCATGGTTCCATGAAGGTAGAATGATACTTGAAGAAGGCTCTCAGTTCAGGCGATATCGGATTTTTATCATTTATCGATTCGGGAATGAGTATTGACATGGCATAAGGAAGTGATTTTCCGCTCATTACCAGGAACTCAAGAACATTGTCGAGTGATGCTGAATCGCTCTTGTCAGGTTCAATAATAGGATAAAGCCTGGATAGGTCACCCAGCTTATCCGATTTGAGGATTGATTCCCTGGCTTCCATCCAGAAACGGTTTCCCTTAATTGTATTAATTTCACCATTGTGACCCAGCAGCCTGAAAGGCTGGGCAAGATCCCAACTCGGGAATGTGTTGGTGCTGAAACGTGAATGGACGAGCGCTATTGCACTTTGCATGCGTTCATCAGTAAGGTCGAGGTAATACTCTCCCAGCTGTTCAGAAGTAAGCATTCCTTTATATATGAGAACCTTTGTTGACAGACTGGGTATATAGAAAAAACTTTTCTGTACTATATCCGATTTCCTTATCGCATTTTCAGTCCTCTTCCTTATTATATATAGTTTGCGTTCAAGATCACCCTGTGTTATATCGGCTCCAAGGAGGATCTGTGTCATTGCCGGTTCCGCAGATTTTGATATCTTACCGATAACACTGTTATTACGGGGAACATCGCGGAATCCTATAATCTCCACACCTTCCTCCTTAATTATATCTGTAAATATACCCTGACATTTTTCTGCATCTGAACTGTCCTGGGGCAGGAATATTATACCTGTACCAAACTGCCCGGCCGGTGGTAAGGAATATCCTTGTATAAGATAAAAGTCACGAGGTACCTGGATAAGTACACCGGCACCATCGCCGGTCTTACTGTCAGCACCCTCAGCCCCCCTATGTGTCATATTGGCCAGGATGTCCAGTCCCTGCATTATAATAGCATGTGATTTCTTTCCATTCAAATGCGCAACAAATCCGATTCCGCAACTGTCATGCTCAAATTCCTGGCGGTACAATCCATTCTGTTGTGGCCTTTCTTTTCTCATTTTCATCTATTATGTTTCAATTCAACTTTATGCAAAAAAAACCGTCCTCTGTTATTGAGAGAACGGTTACCCTAATCCGATACCAAATACCATTCTCATTCGGTTCCAATTAATCTTCTAATGAGGCGGATTGATAATATGGATCTTAAAAAACTCATTGATATTAATATTTGCCGACAAATATACTACTTATTCTTTCAATTTGTCGCAAATATCAGTAAAAAAATTAATAAATCTTTGTTAAATATTTAAAATGTTATAAACCTAATAATAAACATTGCTTCCTGATTGTATTGTATTAATGGTTGTTATCTGAACTGTTCTGATTATTTTTTGTTAACTTGTCGTTTCTGTACAAGAAATGGTTTAATAAAATTTTATCATCAATGTCAGCCTTATAGATATGGAAAGTCCTGATAATCTTATACTTGTTATTTTTGGTGCGTCGGGAGACCTTACCTCCAGAAAGTTGATACCGGCTTTATTCTCATTAAGAACCCAGAATATAATGCCTGAGAGGTATGCAATATTATGCGTGAGCAGGACAAAAATGACTGACGAGGCATTCAGAACAAAGATGATCGAGACTATTAAGGATCATTCGGAAGAGGAGATTAAGGATGAATCCCTTGTGTCTGATTTTGTACGTGACATTTACTATCATTCGATGGAAAACTACGAGGACAGTGAATTCTCGAAGCTGAAGAAGGTTATTCTTGATCTGGACCAGAAGTATGTGACAGGAAGTAACTATATATTTTATATGGCCACTCCTCCCAGTCTTTACGAGACAATTGCACTTAATCTGTCAGCGGAGGATCTTACAGGTAAAGGGCAGGGATTCCGAAGGATAATCATTGAAAAACCTTTTGGTTACGACCTGGCATCGGGCATAAAACTTAACGAAACCCTTCACAGTCTTATAGATGAGGATCAGATATTCAGGATTGATCATTACCTTGGAAAGGAAACAGTACAGAATCTTCTTGTCACAAGGTTTGCCAACGGTATGTTTGAGCCGTTGTGGAACAGAAATTATATCGACAGGGTTGAAATAACCTCATCGGAAAGTATTGGTGTTGAAGGAAGGGGAGGATATTATGATTCAGCCGGAGCATTACGTGATATGGTACAGAACCATCTTCTGCAGATGGTAGGTTTGACAGCCATGGAACCACCCTCTTCGCTTGATGCCGATGCTATACGTAATGAGGTTCTTAAGGTCTTCCAATCACTTCAGCCCCTAAAGGAAGAGGAAGTGCCCAGGTATGTGATCCGGGGGCAATATACAGGCTCTCTTGTCAGAGGAGAATGTATTACTGGCTACAGGTATGAAAAAGGTGTTGATGTTGAGTCACGCACGGAGACATACGTAGCCATAAAATTTTATGTTAACAACTGGAGGTGGGGAGGTGTACCTTTTTATATGCGGACAGGGAAAAGACTGCCAACACGCGTCACCGAGATAGTGGTTCATTTTAAATCTACCCCGCATCACCTTTTTAAACGTACTTCCGGGAGGATGTCGGATAATCAGCTGATAATCCGTATTCAGCCTGATGAAGGTATATTGCTTAAGTTTGGAATGAAGGAGCCCGGAGCCGGTTTTAATGTTAAAAATGTCGATATGGATTTTCACTATAAGGATCTGGCAAACATCAGGGTCCCTTCCGCTTATGAAAGACTGCTGCATGATGTAATGCTTGGAGATTCTACCCTGTTCTCACGTGATGATGAAGTGGAAACAGCATGGAAATTTCTAAGACCCATACAGAAAGCATGGACCAACAACCCGTCAATTAAGGTGTTTGGCTATCCTGCAGGTACCTGGGGACCTGAGCATGCCAACGATCTTATAGAAGGCGATGGGGTTACATGGCGGTATCCATGCAAGAACCTTGCAGATGAGGAGCTTTATTGCGAACTTTAGGTGGATGAAATCCGGAAATTGACTCTCAAATTTGTTGAAGAGGCACAATAACCGGGTGCCTGTTGTTGTAAATAATGTAAAATATTTTTCATATAAACAAATAGAAAATTGGACAAACAGGTTAAAATATTTAAGACCCCTGCGGAATTGGCCAGAAATTTTGCAGCATACCTTGCAGATAGTATCGTCAGCTCCTCAAAGAAGAAGAAACCTTTCATTATTGCAGTCTCAGGGGGATCAACGCCGGAATTGCTATTTTCGTTGCTTGGCGATCAGTACGCCGATAAAATACCATGGGATTATGTTCAGCTATTCTGGGGAGATGAGCGATGCGTTCCTCCGGAAGACTCAGAGAGCAATTACGGGATGGTTCGCCGTAAATTACTTGACAGCCTGCGGATTCCCTATGCTAACGTTCACAGAATAAAAGGAGAGAATGACCCGGAGAAAGAAGCTGATAGATATGCTGATGAGATATTATCCAACACTGTTCACCGTGACAAGCTTCCTGTATTTGATATCGTGATGCTCGGTGTGGGAGATGATGGTCATACAGCCTCAATTTTCCCTGACAACCTTGACTTATTATATTCGGGCAGGATATGTGAAGCTGTATCGAATCCGTCTACAGGCCAGAAAAGAATCACCCTGACAGGCAGGGTTATAAATAATGCAGAAAATATTGTTTTTATTGTCACAGGTTTAAAAAAGGCAGAGATAACACGTAAAATCCTTGAAAGGGATCCATCTGCCATTAACCTGCCGGCATATAATATTGTCCCGGTTTACGGAACATTGAAATGGTTCGTAGATAAAGATGCCGGAAGCCTGTTACATACCACCTGAAAACATAATGTGAATTATTTTATCAGGTGATATTGAGGTTTTTAATATATTTGTTATATAAATTATAACTTAATTTTTTACAGCCATGTCACACGAAAAATCGAAAGAACAGGCAAAACACAAAAAAGAACCCGTGAAGAACCTGAAAGAGAAAAGAGCTGCAAAAAAAGCCAAAAGAGAAGAAAAGAACAAAATGTAAAAAGCTGTCTCAAAAGTCAGTTTTATCCGTAAGGTACATCAGGGTTTCGCTTCGAGCACAAAGGTCAATTATTATAATTCAAAACTTTGTGCCCCGGCCGGCAGAAAGTTCTTGGGGCGGGTTTCGTGTTAATCCCTGATGTCTTTTGTATTTCTTGATTTTATCTTTTGAGACAGCCTTAGAATAATAAAATTTTGTATAATTGAGAATTAAGCCAGTTTAACATTAACGGCGTTAATTCCTTTTTTACCTTCCTTAAGTTCGAATGTTACAACATCGTTCTCTTTTATCTGGTCGATCAGACCAGTAGCATGTACAAAATATTCATTATCCGAATCTTCATCTTTAATGAATCCATAACCCTTTGATACATTAAAGAATTTCACTGTTCCTTTGTTCATTTGATTTTGTTTTAAAAATTATTGGCGCAATGTAAATATTAATTTTAAATAATCTATAATTATTATTTACAATGTGATACATATGTTGTTTTTTATCTTTTTCTGATTACGGCAATCCTAAAAGCTTCCCCTGAGTTATCATACGTTTAAAATATTTTTACATTTATCGGTCATATTTTAAAATCCAATTGTATCATGAAAAAGATTCTACTTTTTTTATCGTTTGTATTGTTCTTTACATCTCTTTGTAATGCCCAGCACGGAATAATGACTGTAGCGGAAAAGTCCGGTTTCAAGTCAACATCCAGGTATGCCGATGTAATAGACTTTATTGATCATCTTAAAAGCATATCTCCCTACGTACGCGTAGAAAAGATTGCAACTTCGGTGGAGGGGAGGGATGTGCCACTGCTTGTCATAGGCAAACCTCTTCCAAAATCTCCGGATGAACTTAAGAATGACAGTAGAATTGTCGTGTATATACAGGCAGACATACATGCAGGTGAAGTGGAAGGTAAAGAGGCTTCTCTTATGTTTGCAAGGGATCTGCTCGAGGATAAAAATCCGGAATTACTTGATAAAATTGTTATACTTATCTGCCCGCTGTTCAATCCCGATGGAAATGAAAAGATAAGTACCATGAACAGGACAAATCAAAATGGTCCGGTAAATGGAGTGGGAGTAAGGTACAATGGTCAGTGTCTTGATCTGAACCGTGATGGCATGAAAGCTGAATCGCCTGAGGTCAGGGGTCTTCTGCAAAATGTTTTTAACAGGTGGGATCCTTCTGTTTTTATGGATTGCCATACTACCGACGGGTCATATCATGTTGAACCGGTTACATTTACATGGATGGTGAATCCGGCCGGCGATACTTCCCTTATCGACTATATGAAAACCACCATGATCCCGGAAATATCGTATACCCTGGCGACCAGATATAATGTTGAAAACTGTTACTACGGAGAATTCTTTGACCTTATGAACCCTGATAAGGGATGGTTATTTGATGCTGCTGAACCTCGGTATATTGTTAACCTGTTTGGGATACGAAACAGGCTGGGCATCCTTAATGAGAACTATGTATATGCAGATTATAAATCCAGGGTATCGGGTTGTTATGCTTTGATCAGGTCGTTGCTCGAATACACCGATGCTCATGGTACCGAAATAAAGAATATGCTGCGTGAAGTTGACAGGAAGACCGTTACACGTGGAAAGAATCCCGGTGTGACAGATTCATTCCCTGTTGAATACAAAGTGAAGCCGCTACCTGAAAAAGTAAAGATAAGAACATATGAAGCCGATACGGTTACTCTGCCCAACGGGAGAAAGACTTACAGGAGAAGTGACAGGCAGAGGGACGTAACAGTGCCCTATTTCATCGATTATTATCCGGTAAAAAGCGTAAGATTGCCATATGCATATATACTTGCTACAAAAGATCCATCTGTTGTGGATTTGCTTAAGACACACGGAATAAAGATCGAGATGCTGGCTGGAGAAGCCAGACTTAATGTTGAAAGGTTCGATGTTAACAATATTAAAAGTGCTTCCAGGGCAAACCAGGGACATCATATAAATGTTGTGTCAGGATTATACGTGAATGACACCATTGTGTTCCCTGCCGGGACACTGGTGGTAAGAACTGCACAACCACTGGCCAATGTTGCGATGTATCTTCTTGAACCACAGACAGATGATGGTATGGTGACATGGAATTTTTTCGATCGTTGCCTGATACCACAATGGGGCAGGGGTTATAATCCATACCCCGTATACCGGCTTATGAACAGGACGAAACTTAATATTATGAATTACAGGTAAATCATAAGAATATAAAAGAGATAGTTTTATACCTTCGCAATATTATTTTTCATGTTATTTTAATAACATTGTAAAAAATACAATTTTTTCCACATTTGCGCGCGGCAACAACAGAGATAAGTTACTGATCATGAGAAAATGGAGAATTGAAGATTCAGCTGAACTTTATAACATAAACGGTTGGGGTGTTAATTACTTTTCGATCAATGAGAAAGGAAATGTGGAAGTTACCCCACAGAAAAACAATGCATCAGTGGATCTCAAGGATCTTCTGGATGAACTGATCCTGTCTGATGTTTCAACTCCTGTGTTGTTAAGGTTTCCCGATATCCTGGACGACAGGATTTTAACCATATCCAACTGTTTCAAAACGGCTGCAGAAGAATATGAATACAAGGCACAGAATTTTATCATATATCCTATCAAAGTCAACCAGATGCGTCCGGTGGTTGAAGAGATAGTCTCACATGGTAAGAAATTCAATATTGGTCTTGAAGCCGGATCTAAACCTGAACTCCATGCTGTAATTGCTATAAATACAGACCCTGAGTCGCTGATAATATGTAACGGATATAAGGATGAAGATTACATTGAGCTGGCTCTTCTTGCCCAGAAGATGGGAAAAAGGATATTCCTTGTGGTAGAAAAGCTTAATGAGCTTAAGCTGATAACCACAATTGCAAAAAGGTTGAAAATTAAGCCTAACCTGGGTATCAGGATCAAACTGGCCAGTGTTGGCAGCGGGAAGTGGGAAGATTCAGGAGGTGATATAAGCAAATTTGGCCTGACTTCAAGTGAACTCCTTGAAGCACTCGATTACATTGACAGGCATAAAATGCGTGAATGTGTCAAGCTGCTACATTTCCATATAGGCAGCCAGGTAACCAAGATACGCAGGATAAAAATAGCATTACGCGAGGCTTCCCAGTTTTATGTTGAGCTGAGAAAGCTTGGGTTTAATGTTGAATTTGTTGATATAGGAGGCGGACTGGGTGTTGATTATGACGGCACCGGTACCTCTAATAGTGAGAGCAGTGTGAATTATACCATACAGGAATATGTGAATGACTCGGTAAGTACCTTTGTGGATGCAAGCAACAAGAATGATATTCCGCATCCAAACGTAATAACTGAATCGGGAAGATCACTCACGGCTCATCATTCTGTCCTGATCTTCGAAGTCCTTGAAACCACCACTTTGCCTTCATGGGATCCTGAAGAGACAATTAATGAGAATGATCATGAACTGGTGAAGGATATGTTCCTTCTATGGGATAATTTTGCTCAGCCGAGGATGCTTGAAACCTGGCATGATGTCCAGCAGATAAGGGAGGAGGCCCTCGACAGGTTCAGTTTAGGACTGATTGATCTTAAAACAAGGGCCCAGATTGAGCGTTTGTTCTGGTCCGTCGCAAGGAAAGTTTACCGGATGGCCAGCAATACCAAACATGTGCCCGATGAGCTCATGCAGATCTCAAGATTGCTGTCTGATAAATATTTTTGTAATTTCTCACTTTTTCAGTCCTTGCCCGATGCCTGGGCCATCGACCAGATATTTCCTATTATGCCAATCCACAGGCTTAATGAAGAACCGCTCAGAACGGCAACAATACAGGATATGACCTGCGACTCTGACGGGAAGATAGATAATTTTATATCCACAACCAATTCTTCCTACCATATACCTGTGCACGATATAGGAGGGAAAGAATCCTATTACCTGGGTGTTTTTCTTGTTGGTGCCTATCAGGAAATCCTGGGTGACCTCCATAACCTTTTTGGAGATACAAATGCAGTTCATGTCTCGGTAGACAATGAAGGTTATAAGATCGATCAGGTTATTGACGGGGAATCTGTGGCGGAAGTGCTGGATTATGTACAGTATAATGCAAAAAAGATGGTCCGTACAGTTGAAACATGGGTTACCACATCGGTGAAAGCAGGAATAATAAGTCTTGAAGAAGGCAAGGAATTCCTTTCGAATTACCGTTCAGGCCTGTATGGATATACATATCTTGAATAATTACTCGTGATAGATTATATATATATATTTCTTTATCACTTACATTAAAAATATTTTTATAACTTAGGTCTGAAATCCGAAATCATCAGTAATTAAATACTAACCTAATTAATTATTTGTATCATGAGTAACGGAACCTTTGACTTCAATGTGTTTATCAAGGAATCTAAAGATGTCCTGGTAAATCCCAAATCTTATTTTTCCACTATGCAAACATCGGGAGGTATGGGAGAACCTCTGATAAAAGCAGTAATCTATGGTGCCATAGCCGGCATACTGCGTCTGATCTGGGGTTTTCTCCACATAGGAGGCATGGGCGGTATTTTCGGTGGAACAATAGGGGTAATGGCATTTATCTGGTCTGTTATTGCTGCTGTTATTGGCTTGTTTATAGGAGCTGTTATTCTTCTCATTATCTCTTCAATATGCAAGGGGAGTACCGATTTTGAAGCAAACACCAGGGTAGTGGCTGCAACTATGGTTATTATGCCAATAAGTGCACTGCTTGGTTTTACAGATGGAATTAACCTGTACCTGGGTGGAATCATCGGCCTGGCTGTTAATGTTTTAGCTATTTGGCTCCTTTACCATGGCCTGGTGGAAGCTCTGAAGTCAAAGCCCAAAACTACGAGAATTGTAATGTTTATTCTCATTGCCCTGTTTGTGATCATGATGTTTGTTGGTTTTTCCGCAAGCAGAAGAGCTTCAAAATTTATGCAGGAATTCAATAGTTCTGATTTTACGGAACAGCTTAAGGATATTCAAAAGGATTAGATTACCTGCTGTAATATAAAGAGGCTGTATTAAAAGATGGATCCTGTCTTTTGATACAGCTTTTTTAATCCATATTTACCTCCCGTTTAAAAATAAACATAATAATAACTCCGCGTGTTATCTGGTTAGCAGTATTTTAAACTTAATACTGTTAAAAGCATTACCGGGTAAAGGAATTAATGCGGGCAATAATTGCTTATCTTGCATAGTTTATATGCAAAAAAATATTGTCGGCACTTATATTAAATCATGGAAAGGCAAAAATAATTTTACCTGGCTGAAGCCGGGTGAATTTGTTGCTGATATTCAATATTAAAGAAGCCAAATCGTGTTACATTAATATATATGGTAAACAAATGAAAAAATGGTCATATTCCTGGAATATTTATGCTGTACTGGCTTACAGGATATTCCTGATAATGGTTTTATTTACACTTTGCAGGATAGGTTTTTTCCTTTTTAACCTCAAAATGTTTCCCGGAGTAACTGCCGGTCAGTTTGTAAATATTTTAAAAGGGGGGCTGGTATTCGATATTTCTGCGGTTGTCTATATCAATATGCTCTTTATCCTTCTTGAGATAATACCGGTTAACTGGCGTTATAATGATATATATGAGAAGATTGTAAAATACTTGTTTTTTATTACAAACGGTGTTGCTATTGCATTTAACGGGATGGATTTTGTTTATTATAAATTCGTCGATAAAAGAGCCACAGCAGATGTTTTCGCTACTTTTCAGAATGAACATCACATGGGAAAAATGTTCTTCAGGTTCCTTATAGATTACTGGCCTGCAACAATATTCACAATTTTCCTGTGGTTCCTGATGGTATGGCTGTATAACAGGGTTAAACCCAAAAGACCCGGTAACATACGTAGCTTAACCTACTGGTCTGTAAATATCCTTATGATTCCACTGGTTGCTGCTCTAGTTATTGGAGCAGCGAGAGGTGGATACAAACATTCTACCAGGCCCATTACAATTAGCAATGCAACCCGCTATGTTGAAACACCACGGGATGTGGCGATTGTTCTTAATACACCGTTCAGCATAATCAGAACATTTGACAAATTGCCGTTACAGGACTACAATTTCTTCGATCAGGTTCACCTTAAAGAGTTATACAATCCTCATTATATGCCTGATACAACAAAGACATTTAGGCCATATAATGTGGTTGTAATCATCCTGGAGAGTTTTGCACGTGAGTATATCGGTGCTCTGAATCCTGGACTTGAAGGAGGAACATACAAGGGTTATACGCCTTTCCTTGATTCCCTGATCAGGGTAAGCATGACATTTGATGTCTCACTCGCCAATGGTAAGAAATCTATTGATGCCATACCGTCAATATTGGCATCAGTTCCCTCACTTGAGACACCTTATATTATATCACATTATGCCAATAACAGAATAAACGGACTTCCTACACTTCTAAAGAAAAAGGGTTATTATTCTGCCTTCTTCCACGGAGCTCCAAATGGCTCAATGGGGTTTGATTCTTTTACCAGGATGGCCGGTTTTGATGATTATTTTGGTTTGAACGAATTTCCGGACAAGTCAGAATTTGATGGCATGTGGGGAGTGTGGGATGAGCCCTTTTTTAAATTTTTTGCGCAAAAGCTGAATACCTTTAAACAGCCATTTATGGCATCTATCTTTTCTGTTTCATCTCACCATCCTTTCAAGGTGCCGGAGAAATACAAGGGGGTATTTAAAAAGGGTCCCGAACCTATACTTGAGGTCATAGGTTATTCCGATCACGCCCTTAAAGAGATGTTTCAGGAGATGTCCACCAGCCCATGGTTCAAAAATACCCTGTTTGTGATCACTGCCGATCATACAAATGAATCAGTACATAAGGAATTTCAGAATAATTTTGGTGAATATTGTGTGCCGATAATCTTTTATAAACCGGGCAGCGATCTTATCGGGATGAAGCACCGGATAGCACAGCAGATTGACATTATGCCTACTATTCTTAATTATTTGCATTATGACGGGGAATATATTGCTTTTGGCAATAACCTGCTGGATGATTCATACGAGTCTTTTGCCTTCAATACCAACGGTACCACGTATAATTTTTTTATGAAAGATTATATTATGGAAATGGTAGACAATAAACCTGTCAGTCTTTTCAATTATAAGACCGATCATTTTCTGGAAAACAATCTTCTCGGTACGATGCCTGATCTGGAAAAGCAGATGTCAGATAAACTGAAAGCAATTATTCAGACCTATAACCACAGGCTTATAACAAATGATATGACGGTCAGGGACGGGGAATAGGATTTAATTTATTGGTTATCCTGGTTGTAATCATTCAAAAATTAAAGTAAATTTCAGGGTGTTTAATTAAACCAAGTTACAGCTATGAAATCCAGACGTCAGTTTATAAAATTATCAGGTGCCGGGGTACTTGCAGCGGGAGCCACTTCCCTGCGCCCCTATAGCGGATTATTACATCCCGGGAAAAAAGCAGTGAATCCTTTTTTAGTTGGTATGGCAGGCTATACCTTCCTTAAGTTCAGTATTCCGCAAACCATAGCTATGATGAAGAGGATAGGGGTAACAAACCTTTCAGTGAAGGATTTCCATATGCCGATGGACAGCACAAGGGATCAGATACTGGCGGTGGTGAAGGAATTCAGGGATGCAGGTATAAACGTATATACAGTGGGTGTGGTATATATGAAGTCACAAGCTGAAGTCGACAGGGCATTTGAGTATGCAAAGACGGCTGGTGTGAAAATGATAGTGGGAGCTCCTAATTATGAGCTTTTACCCTATGTGGATAAAAAGGTTAAAGAATATGACTTTCGGCTGGCTATTCATAATCACGGACCAGACAATCCTCTTTATCCAAATGCAACTGATATATGGGATCATGTAAGTAACCTGGATCCGCGTGTCGGAATCTGTCTCGATATTGGTCATACAACACGCGATGGGCATGATCCGTCGCAGGACCTTCTTCTTTACAGGTCCAGGATATTCGATCTTCATGTGAAAGATGTGGACAAAGCATCAAAAGAAGGAAGGACTATTGAAATGGGAAGAGGAATAATTGATATTCCGAAGGTTGTCAGGACATTGCGTGAGATTAACTATCCAGGATGCTGTAGTCTTGAATTTGAAAAGGATATGGATGATCCCCTGCCAGGTATAGCGGAATCAATAGGTTATTTCAGGGGTGTGATGGCATGTTAGGAAGGGTGTTGCAGGTGTATTGCATGCAACACACCTTACAATCAATATTTCCTCAACAGGGCAAGCAGTTTCGTGTCGGGTTTATGCCCGTACCAGTCTGCATATTCAACATCATCGCGACCTGAATCAAGGATACCAAAATCACCGCGGAAATTCCACAGGGCATATCCTATTCCGTTTTTTGAGAGGATATCGACTACATCACCAAACCACGCTAGAAAAATATTATGAGGGGTTTTTTTCCAGCATCCGCTTTCCCCGCAATGAACTCCTATTCCTTTCCCGGCAAGCTCAATCCATGGTTTGTAATATTCTTCCAGGTTTTCTCTTCCGTAATACTTGCCATCAATGGTACCCGGCCATGCAGGCACAGGTGCTTTTGAAGGATCTTTCCAGACCCATGGTGCCTGGTAATGGGATATCAGTCCCGGGTAATACCCGCGGCAGCTTTGTGCAATGCTCAGATCAATCAGCCCTGGAATAACATCATTGCCTCCTCCGTTATCATCAGCAATTATCAGCCTGTCAGGTCGTCCAGGCGGGATCTGCAGTTAAGTCTTTTAGTCTTTTGATACAGCCTTATTTTTAATACTGTTTAAATATAAATTATAGCTTGAAGGCTACACCAAGTGTAAGATAGGAAATACCGTAACCGATCTCACCCATAACTGCGAAATTGTCGCTGAAATAATATCTTGCTCCGGCAAACCATGCCAGGGTAACTCCTCCTCCGGAAGCTTTAGCTCCAAAGTAGGTGTCATAGTATGAGTAGCTGTAAATATTATACCCCAGCAACAATCCTGTGTAAGTATCAAGCTTATCTACCAGGGGATAGTGAAAACTGCCTCTTGCACCAAGAATAAAGTTTGATGTCTTGTAGTAATTTGTCCATTTTGCAGAAGAGTAACCAAGATATCCGCCAACTCCTATTGATCCTTTGTCAAGTATGCCGTCTTTAACACCTACCTCAAAGGATGCTGAAAGTGCAGGTGTCTGGGATGTATAATAGCTGCTGTAATAGGTTGAACCGAATCCAATGCCGAGATTTAAGACTTTACTCCCCTGCCCGAAAGTTGATTCCTGAGCCATCAACTGGGATAAAGAAAATAGACTGATAAGAGAAAACAGTAACAGTTTTTTCATGATTAACGAATTTTAGTGATTAATTTTTGATTAGTGTTTTTTATCTTATTGTGGTTGTTGTTATTTCCCTTATGTTATCCTTATACATGTAATGAAGCATTTAAAATATCACCCCGGGTTTTTGTTTTAATTTTATTTGTCAATAACAGACTGTGTTAATCAAGTTTATTAAATTATCGTTTAATATGCAAGCCGGTTTATTAAACAATTAATGTCTTCCTGAATTTGTTTATTGCATATAACAACTGCAATATACATATAGTTCAATAAATATCCGGTATATTTTTTAACCATGCTGTCTTCAAAGTGATAAATATAAAGTGCATTGTTTTTTGAATTGTGGTTGGAATTTATGGATCATTTTCAGGGCAATGACAGCATCTTTTATCAGGTATTCGGTATTTGTTCTTTTATATGATATTTATTAATAGTACCCGATTTTTAATGAAGATGAGTATCTTGCCGCCGTTTTGATAAAAACGGCAGAAAATAGTTGAAAAGATAAATTAGTGTTCATGCAAAGAAAACATATGATTAGTATGATAAAAAAGATCTTATTCCCTTTGTTTGTATTTTTAATCGCTTGTACCAATACACCGGCTCCACCAAAAAAAGCTGTAAAGAAAGAATCTCCGGTACGGCATAAAACAGTTACCAGAACCTCACCCAATCCATGGTCTGTCAGATCATATGCACCCAAACCGGGAGAATCGGAGGGTAGAAAATATGTGCGATATGATGCAGACGGTAATTTCTCCGATACTACGAGGTCGGGCGATTATCTTCATGCCGTGATCTTTGTAGATAAGATCAATGCAGGAATATTTCTGCATGAATCAAAGAAATCAAGTCCTGTAGAAAAATTCTCCGGGCCGGTACATATCAAGCTCACTAATTCTGACGGTAAAGAACTCCGGATGACATCTACAAGGGGATGGAATAAATCAGGCGGGATACTGATTGAAAGGAATAACAGTGATTACAGTCAGTTCAGGATATTTCTTCTGCAAAGTACAGGTCCTGTAAATGTTGTGATCCATGATAATGATTCTTCAGTCTTTCATTTTGACATAAATGCAAGTGGTTTCAGTGATGCTTTCAACCGGATTTAATATGACAAATTTAAATATAATTCCTTAGCTGGAGTATTGAGCACATTGGAAGAATTCAATAGCAAAAGTTTCTGACTGATACAAGAGGTTCATATGAACTAAAAGAGCTGAGCATTGTTTTAGATAAAGGTGCATCAGGAATAAGCCGGGATTACCCCCTGGAATTGTAAATATTTAGAAATAAAAGCTTTAATGTCATGAAAATAAAAATATATTTTAGTGTTCTGTTGTTATTTATGGCAGCAGGTTATGTCAGCGCACAGCAATCAAAGTCATTCTACGATTACCAGCTAAAGGACATAAATGGCAAGACATACAAAATGAGTGATCTTAAAGGCAAAAAGGTCCTGATTGTTAACACTGCCACACAATGTACTTTAACTCCGCAGTTTAGTGCACTGGAACAGCTATACAAGGAAAACAAGGGTAAACTTGTTGTCATTGCCGTTCCTTCGAATGATTTTGGTAACAAAGAGCCCGGTTCAGATAAAGAAATTAAGAATTATGTAGAAAAGCATTACGATGTTACTTTTCCACTTATGGCCAAAACATCTGTAAAGGGTGATAATGAAAATCCTTTGTACAAGTGGCTTACGGAGAAGAGCCTGAATGGTGTTATGGATACCAAGGTAGCCTGGAATTATCAGAAATATATGATTGATGAAAACGGGAAGCTTGTCGGAGTAGTTGACCCAAAAGACTCACCCGGATCTGATAAGATCATTGAATGGCTTAAAAAATAAACATTGCAACTGCTGATTATTAGTTGATTCGTCCCCTGTCAGGTGATGGATAATACTTATATTTTTGAACGGCAGGCCGGGCAGAGAAGGTGGCTTTTCTGATCTATGTCTTCTACATAGGTGCTTGATCTCATGACACATGTTGGTGTGTAACAGTGGATCAGTCCGAATGTGTGCCCCAGTTCATGGATAATTACTTTCCTGAACCTGTCAAATAGCAACGTGTCATCTTTCTTTATCCCGTAGTGTTCATTACGCAGCCGGAAAAGTGATGCCACACCGCTGTTCCCATTTAGTACAGCCTGGCCGAAAATATATGTAAGAACAGGGATATACAGGTCAACTCTTACCACTCCAATTTTCCTGATGAATTGCCCGGAAGGGATAGAATCTATTTTTCTAAGGATTCTGTTAGCATCATATTGCCGTCTGATTGGATCATAGAAATCGTTTATGTCGAACTGGCTTTCTTCTATGTATACTGGGAATGCATAGGAATTGTATACTTCAGTTGATATCTTTTCAAGAAAATCCTTCTCGAAATTACCATTGGTTATTAATAATATACGCTGTTTCTTCAAAGTTCGCCAGATTTTAATAACTTAAGTTAACCTGATGATTTTCAGTAGAATTCATCCTTACAGATAATAATTTCCTGAAAAATTATTGAAGCTTATTTCGGAGCCTGAAGATTATATTTCCGAATCTTGTTATATAGTGTTACCCTGTCTACCTTAAGTGTTTTTGCAGACCTTGATATATTCCAGTTGTATTTATTAAGGATCTGGCTAATATGCTTTTTTTCAAGGTCTTCCAGGCTCTCAACAGAATTATACGGATCATTCTTCTCAAAGGGGAGGTCCTTTAGGCGGATCTCTTTCCCGTTACCAACAACAATTGCTCTTTCTATCATATTCTCAAGCTCACGGACATTCCCCTGGAAGTTATAATTCTCAAGTTTTTTCATAGCAGCATTAGCTATCGACATCACATTTCTGCTCATCGATGTACAGTATTTTTTAATGAAATGATCAACGAGTGATGGTATATCCTCAGGTCTTTCTCTAAGCGGAGGGATCATTATATTGACAACATTAAGACGATAAAAAAGATCTTCACGAAACGTTCCTTCTGCAACCATTTTCTTAAGATCCTTATTTGTGGCGCTTATCACTCTGAAATCAGAAGTTATTTCCTTATTACCTCCAACCCTTATGAATGTTTTGGTTTCAAGTACCCGTAATAATTCTATTTGCATCTTGGGTGATATTGTAGCAATCTCATCAAGGAATATTGTTCCCCCGTCTGCCATTTCAAACCGTCCCTTTCTGTTGAACATGGCACCTGTAAATGCACCCTTTTCATGACCGAATAGTTCGCTTTCAAGCAGGCTTTCCGTTAAAGCTCCACAATGAACACTTACCAAAGGTGAGAACTTTCGTTTTGAATTGGAATGTATTGCCCTGGCAATTAGTTCCTTACCTGTTCCGCTTTCGCCGCTTATTATAACCGGTGAATTGGACTGTGCTACCCTTTCTACTTTTTTGAGGACATTTATCATCGCTTCGCTTTCCCCGATGATGTCCTCCACATTTTCCAGTGAAACAATGTTGTCTCGTAAAACCTGGTTTTCTTCCTGGAGGGATATCTGGCTGGTTGCGTTGCGTATCAGGTGTGACAGGTCGTCGGGGTCGAATGGTTTTGTGATATAGTCATAGGCACCATCCTTTAGTGCCTGGACAGCTGTTGAAACAGAAGCAAAAGCAGTCATTATGATCACTATGGCATCTTTATTAAGTGACTTGATTCGCCTGTGCATTTCAAGTCCGTCCATGCCCGGCATTTTAATGTCAGCAAGTATAATATCGAAGTTTCTTGATTCGAGCATTGAAAGTGCCTTTTTCGCATTTTCAGTGCATCCTACATCGTAACCATCCTCGATGAACCAGTTGTACAGGGAGTCTCTAACCGACTCTTCATCATCTACAATAAGAATTGAAATGTTTCTGGCCATTACTGTTAAGTTTGATTTGTTATTAACGGTAAAATAATATAGACTGTTGTACCCTTTCCCGGCTCTGATATCACTTCAACACGGCCATTATGACTCTGAACAATTCCATGCACAATAGCCATTCCAAGTCCAATGCCGCTAGCCTTTTGTTTGGCTGAGAAGAAGGGTTCAAAGATATGTGAGAGATCTTCTGGTGAAATACCAACTCCATTATCCGTTATTGCTATCCTGATCCTGTCATGGGAAGGATTGCTTGTGCTTATTATTATTTCACCACCTTCAAAAACAGCCTCTGATGCATTCAGGAGAATAGCAATACAAGCCTGTTTTATCTGGTTGTCGTTGCAATTCACCAGGTCGTGTGTTGCAGAAAAGTCCTTAATGAAACTTATGTTAGCCATTTTCAATTGGTGCTCCATTAGAATATAGGCGTCTTCAAGTATCCTGTGAAGGTGATCAGTCTTATAATCCAGACAATCCTTTCTCGAAAAATCAAGAAGGCTCTTTACAATATCACCGCATCGTTTAGTTTCTTCTTCAATCACTTTCAGGTATTTCAGCATCGTGTTTTTATCATTTTCCTTAACTCCCGGTTTTCGTAATCGTTTATTAACCAGCTTAGTGTAGGTTAATATGCCTGATAAGGGATTATTAATTTCATGTGCTACCGACGAAGATAGTCTTCCGAGTGAAGCTATCCTTTCAATATGTATCAGTTCATTCTGAATATCATTCAACTCTTCAGTCTTCTCTTTAACCTTAAATTCAAGTTGTTGTGACCAGTTTTTCAGTTCGTTTGAGGCTGATTGGAGATTATCCAGCATTTTATTAAAAGCAGTTGAAACCATCCTCATATCACTCAGCTGGTTGGTTTTAATTTCGAGCCTGGTGCTTTTATCTCCTCTTGATACAGCCTCGCTTGCCTTTATTATAGCAGTAAGAGGTTTTCTTATTTTCTTTCGTGTAAATATCAACAGGAATATCACAAGGGTGATAGTTGTCAATCCGGCCAGTAAAAAAGATTTTTTAAGATTTGCATCAAGTTCCTCGAGGGGAATTCTTATTATGAGAGACCCGAGTACCTTCTCAGACGGATTATGAGCGTGACATGCACTGGTATAGCAAGATTCCTCATTTAAGATAGGCGACTTTATCAATAGTAACCTGAAATTATAGTCTCTCGGATTCATGGCACATTGGCTTTCAACATTGATAATTTTAAACGATTTTTTATCTCTGGGGAACAGTGTGTTGAAATTTGAGTGACATGATTTGCAGTCGGAGCTGCTTCCGCTGATTGAGTCACCGGGGAATGAAGAATATACAAGGTTGTCATTTGCATCATACATATTTACATCCTCAATACCGGGCATCCTGTTGATGATAATCATCGTGTTTCTCAAAGATTTCTTGTCATTATCAAGCATATGTTGATATAGAGCACTTTCAACAAACATACATACATTGTTACCGCTCTGTTGTATGGTGCTTTCCATATATTCCTTGTTGATTGTCCTGAAAATTATCAGGAAAGACAGAAACAGAAACACCGAAAGGATAGCAATAACAATAACTACCTGTCCGTGAATTGAAGAAAAGGATCTAATCAGACGTTTTACCTCTGGCCATATTTCCCTGAATTTATATTTGTGATCTCTGATCAAAGCCTAAGAATTTAATAATAGATAATTTGGATTCAATTAATACAAGTAAAAGTAAAAAACTCTGTTAATTATTTCACAAAAGTAGCCTGAAAATATATGACTTTATTGCAGGTCAGCCCTTAAACAGCGGCAGCACGAATGAAACAGTGGTCCCTTTGCCAAGGCCTGAAGCAACATCAATTCTCCCTCTGTGACTTTGAATAATGCCATACACTATGGCCAGACCAAGCCCTATACCACTCGCTTTCAGTTTGGCAGAGAAGAAGGGTTCAAAAATATGGGGGAGATCGTCGGGATCAATACCGACTCCGTTATCAGATATATCGAGTTTTATATGGTCCGGGTCAGGATTTGTTGTTCTCATTATTATTTCACCGTTTTCAAATACAGCTTCAGAGGCATTCAGAAGGATTGCTATGCAAGCCTGTTTGATCTGATTATCGCTACAGTTGATCAGGTCCCTCTCCGCTGTGAAATCAGTAATGAACGTGATACTGGATATTTTCATACGATGATCCATCAATGTATAAACTTCTCTCAGTATCTTATGCATACTGCTGGGCTTAAAATCCTGCTGGTCCTTTCTTGAAAAATCCAGTAATCCCTTTACAATTTCCCCACACCTCTTTGTCTCATCCTCAATGACTTTCAAATACTTGAGCATGGGTTTCTTCAATTCTTCCCCAAGTGTGATTTTATTTAACTGCTTCTGGATAAGTTTTGTATATGTCAGTATACCTGACAATGGATTGTTAATCTCATGGGCAACGGATGAAGAGAGTTTGCCAAGTGATGCAATACGTTCCACATGTATCAGCTCATTCTGTATCTCTGTGAGTTCTTCAGATTTTTTCTTAACCTTGTATTCCAGCTGTTGCGACCAGTTCTGAAGCTCCAATGTAGCGGACTGGAGACTGTCGAGCATCTCATTGAATGCCTGGGATACCATTTTTATATCAGTCAGGTAATTCGATTTCATCTGCAACCGAGTACTTCTGTCGCCATTGGTTACTGCTTCACTGGCTTTTATTATAGCTGTAAGAGGTGATTTGATATTCTTCCTGGTAAAGAATATCAAAGAAATAACAAGGAAAAATGTGGTCAGTGCTGCAAGAAAGAAAAAGCTCGATGACGACCTGTGAATGGCAGAATCGAGATCTTCAAGAGGTATCCGTATAATAAAAGAACCAAGAACTGTTTCCGCCTGTTTATGGACATGGCAGGAACTCGTATAACATGATTTCTCATTCTGTATTGGAGTCCTTATAAGAAGTAATCTGAAATTATAATCCTTTTGGCTCATCTCACAATTACTTTCCATATTCACTATCGTGAATGTCTTTTTATCCCCCGGGAACATTGAGTTGATATTCGCATGGCACTCCTTGCAATTAGGATTATTATGTTTCTGTTCTTCCAACAGAGCAGGAGAATAGGCCAGGTTAAAATCGCTGTCGTACATACTTACATCTTCTATTCCCGGCAAAGTATTTATCACTTCCAGCGTGGACTGAAGGGCTTCCTTGTCATTTTTCAGCATGGAATGGAACAAAGCACCTTCGACTATTGAACTGATATTGTTACCGTTCTGCTGTATTATAGTATTAAGATATTTCTCGTTGATTATTCGGAAAATAAGCCCGAATGATACAAACAGGAAAATGGACAGTAGTGTAATGGTAATTACTACCTGTCCATAAATTGAGGATCTGAACCTGATATCTTTTAACCGGCGTATTTTCACGGGAATATATTTATTTCTAAATTTAAGTAAATTTCAGCTATCTGTTTCTATTGAAATGATTAGAAAATTTGAAATAATAGTATTTATCATCTTTTTGCATAACAAGCATAAGATAAGATAATTAATTGGGCTGTACCAGATTTTTAATTTGATACAGCCCTGTCTTCAGCAGATATTGAATCCAGTCATACTTAAGAAAGCATGCTTTTTCTTATACTCACTTTAATCTTTTAGTTCAGCATTAAGAAACTCTTTCTGAAAATCTGACCATACTTCATCCGGTAGGTCAGAGAGTACCCTGTTGCGAATTTCACCTCCATCCTGTAGAAGAGTCATGGCCGGTTCATCTGAAAATTTATTCATCGGACTTCCGCTCAGGAATTCTTTAAACCGATCCAGTTCATTGGCCAGCCATCTGCTGGCATCTTCAGCCAGGTAGTAGGATTTTGTATCACCTTTCCAGTCATATGGTTTTATCTTATATATCCAGCCTTTATCAACAGGGTATTCCTCAAGTATTTCAGGATCCTCATTGAGTATTGTATTCGTCTTCATTATCTCTCCTGATATAGGTGAGAAGATATTCAACGTCTTCCCGTTTTGTTCAATGAGGGTGAGGATTTCTCCTTTCCGTATTTTCTCCCCTGGCTTCTTAAGTTCAGTGAATCTTACATCTCCCACTATATGTTGAATAAAGTCATCCAGTCCAACCCTGGCTTCTCCGGAACCGTCAAGATGTGTCCAGGTGTGAAACTTGTTATGAAATAATCCCTGTGGAATCCTCAAAGCATCAGCGGAAAGGATCTTCGCTCTTTTGACCTTCTCTATGATTCTGCCATGTTTGTTTGCAATATTCCAGAATATTATCAGGAATAACAGATAACCAATAACGAATAGATATTCTATCCCTTTGGTATCGAATATGTCTACCCTGCTGAAGTTTTCCATTTTTTCCTCCTTGTATTTAATTTATATGGTGATTCATTCCTTATTTGAAATGATTTACTATGAGACTCTTCAGTAACCCACGACGGGGACTCGGTATAAACCGGCATTCTTCTGGCAATCCATTTGAATACCTGAATCTGAACAAATATTACAGCGACACTTACAATCACTTCGTTCAGGTTGGGGAATTGAATTACACCGTCGTACCACTTGAAAGCAATTGTTGAAATATTGAGCCTGTTCAGGATAATCCCCACGATCGACATTGCTGCTGCAATACGTACCATGTTCAGGTTCATGCGCTTGTATCCGAACAAAAAGACAATACCAGGCACAAGAACAAAACCTACGACCTCAACAAGGTACCAGTAACCCCATGGTGTATTAAGATATGCCATGTTCTTCCCATGAATAAATACAAGCACTGTCATGGAGAAATATACAAACATCGAAATGGTGCATATCTTAGCAATGCCAAACATAACCGGGCGATGAGAACTTTTATGAAGGAATGACATTTTCCGGCCAAACACTTTCTGATTTATGCTTTCAAGGATTACTACAAGTGAAAGGCCTGCGAAAATACTTGAGATAAAGAAGAGTATCGGAATAAATTCCGAGTACCATAATGGGTGAATTTTTGGTTTTGCCATCAGGAACAGAGCTCCAAGACCTGACTGGTGAAGAGTAGAAAGAGCTATTCCGAAAATTACCACTCCCAGTGTCAGGGACGCAAAAAACCTTCGTTGACGCTTCAGGGTAGCCCATTCACTTATCGTTGGAAAGAACTCTGACAGCAGTGAGCCCATGTATAGAAGAAAATGCCAGGCAACCAGGAAAAGCACGGAACTTATTCCAAAAGAGTTCCCGATAATAGGATTTACTATTTTCCACGGACGCCCAAGGTCGAGCATAAGTGCGCCGGCATAAAACATGTAGGACAGAAGTGCATAAAGTACGGTCGCTCTGACTATAGGTCTATATTTTTCCATCCCGAGTATGTAGACCATGAATGTCACCACATAAGCTCCGCCGGCAAAAGCCACGCCGGTAATTACATTAAAATTAATCCAGAGTCCCCATGGATGTGACTGTGATGAATCTACAACTGATCCAAGCCCTTTTGCAAAGCGGATAGTAAGAATTACTATGGCAGCCAGTACGGTAATGGCGGAAATTACATTAAAGGGCGTAATGATTTTTCCTTTCGGCTTTAATTCACTGATTATGAATTTTAAAAGCCCTGTATTCTGTTCTCTGTTCATGATTCGTCTTCAGATAATATTTGGTTTCTTTTTTCTCTTTCTTTAGTTGAATTGTGCAAACCGAGCAAAAATGCTGGCCACAGGACTAAAACAGCCGGGACGGAATAGAGAAATGTTTTATTATATTCAGGGTATGAGACATCTCCCAGGTCAGTTCTCATCCCGAGTTCCTCGAAAGGTACGGGAGATAAGCGGAGTACTCCTGTTCCTCCTACTTCAGTTTCTCCGTAGACATGATGATAGTATTCATCCGGACTTGCATAAATCCTTGTTTTGGCTTCCTCGAGTAGATCTTTCTTCTTGCCGAATTTCAATGCTTCAGCAGGACAGGCGGCAACACATGCCGGTTGTTTACCTTCCTGCATGAGACCATAACACATTATGCATTTGTTTATCTTTGGATTAGGCTTGTCAAATTCAAATTTTGGAATGTCGAACGGACAGGCTATCATACATGACCTGCACCCGATGCATTTGTCTTCACGCCAGATAACCGGACCATTCTCTGTTTTATACATAGCTTTGGTCAGGCACGCTGAAGCACATGCAGGTTTGTCGCAATGATTGCAGGAAGTTCTCATGAAGAAGTCACCCTTAGGGGTGGTGAACTGGTTGATTGCGATACGTCTTGTTTCAGTTGTCTCGCGGACTACTCCGGGTTCTGGAACATCCTCCGGCGGTGGAAACCCATATGTTTCAGCACAGGCCATCTCGCAACTCTGGCAACCAACACACCTGGTAGCATCATATAGAATTCCATAAAACTCATTGTCGTTCTTTTTGCCTTCTACAGAAGCACCGAAGCATTGTCCCATCGTAAAGGTAGCTCCGGCAATTCCAAGAGCCTTTAGAAAATTTCGTCGGTCAATACTCATATGATTTGCTGTTTTAAAGTTTATAATAGTCTCTTATGTAAATTCTCCTTACCTTGTTTGATCAATAAAATTTGTCTGAAAGTCTTCCCATATCTCCGGATCGAGATCTCCGAGAACACCGTCTTTCAACTCTCCTCCATCCTGCATTACATTTGCAAATTCCACTGACTCATGTTTTAAAGTGCTTGAAAGGAACTCCTTAAGACGGGCAAATTCACTTTTAAGCCATTCCTGGTATTTGTTCCCTATGATCAGGAAATCAATTTCTTTCAGCCATTTTGAAGGTTCTATCCTGTATACCCATCCTTCCGAATACGGGGAGGAGTTTATTATTGTGGTATCCTGATTAAGTTCTTCGTTGGATTCCCTGATTGTGCCGGAGATGGGAGAATACAGGTTTAACTGTTTGCCATTGTTGATTATTGAAAGGACAGCTTTGCCTTTTAAAATCTTTTCTCCGGGTTTCTTCATTTTTAGACTGGTAATAGGCCCGGTTATATGCTGCAGGAAATCATCTATCCCCACTTTTACCATCCCATCAGGCTCCATGAAGGCCCAGGTATGTGTCTTGTCATAAAACAGACCGGCAGGTATTTTAATATAGGTATCATCAAATATGCGACCCAGTTGGGGAATTACGGAAACGGCAACTTTCGCTGTTGTTGTAAATCGGCTTACAAGCAGATATGTAATAAGAATAATAATTGCAGTAATGAACAATACGAGCAGTGATTTATCCGCTGAAGCATAATTTTTACCGGAAATTGTAATTCCTGTACCGGATTCAGTCAACTGTGCAATTTTTGAACTACGTTCAGTCATCAGTAAAGAACTGAAGCCTGAGATGGCTTCAAACTCCTGCCCTCCGGTGAGAATCCATTTTAAAAATGTCACTTCCGCTTTGGCAACAGGTTTATTTGAAGATATTGCATAAATGTTTGTTATAAGCTCTTTCGGGTATTTGCCTATCCATGCTCCCCTTATAAGATCTTCAGGATTTTTGTAAATGTTTTCCATGTAATCAATATGTCCATTCCCGTTTTTGTCAATCGGTAAAAAACTTACCTGCCGGGAACTTTCAGAATTACCATTAACGACAAAGTCTGTAATACTGCAAATACCTATTGAATTTAGATCTTTGCTTACTGATTCAATCATATTTTCTAATCCGGTTACCCTGACAGCTTTTACAGATTCGCTTTTTAAAGCTGCCAGCCCGGGGAATTCATTGTTGACCAGGAGGTTTTTGTCAACATAAAGAGTAACCGGGGTATCGTTAGGGGTATGAAGAAGATCTCCCCATTTTTTCCGGCCATTCAGGAGTCCACTGAGTTCTTCCAGAGAGATGCCTTTACGGTATATCTCCTCCGACAACGGATTCTTATTGTTAAAAACAGGTATTGCAATATCCCTGCCTATAACCATATTCCACATTTTACCATTAAACATCTCGGGATAGCCGCCCGAAATGAAACCCAGGCCCTTTTCCATGTTATATTTGCCGTTAGCCTCCTGTCTGGCAACAGTCACGTTGATCTCAGTTCCTGGACTCAGCTTGCAGTATTCATTGGCCCAGATTGTTGTAAGCTTGTACATATCCGGTGAGCAGTAAATACTGATCGGGTTATCATCTGAAGAACCATTAACAGTGTCTTCAGATATACTTGCCTTTGTACTGTTGTTAAATAGTAAAAAGCTGATTAAGAATACAATAGCGTACTTCATAATTTCCTGTTTAATCTGTTATACCGCATTGATTATTTATCTTTAGTAATTGCTTTCTGTAATTGATTCAAAAAGATCAGGTACATAAATCATTAACCAATAATAATGCCAAACTATGTAATAAACAGAAATACAATAACATACAGACATGGATGTATAATAAATAAACAGCTTGAAATGTTGAATTAATTAACACTGTGATTTGTACATTGCCGTAATGGTCAGTAAATCAGTTGATAACACACTGTGTGTAATTATTAAACACCTGTTGAAAAATACAACACTTATCTGAGACTGTATTTTACTATTTTTGTATATTATTAATAGTCAATATGATATATGTTAAAATTGTGGAAGGTAAATCAGATAACGGGGATGAAATATTAACATTTTTAGCGGATTCATTATTCAATAATTTCCTAATTTTGCTAATTAATGAATTCTAATGTTCTGTAAATTATTCATTTGATTTAATATGAATGTTATGATACTACTCAAATGGCAACAACACTGAAAAAGCTGATAAATAAAAGATACCCACAGAATCTCATTTTAAGAAAGCCCCTGATCGGGACAATTATACTTACGCTGATCTGGTTTATTTTTATTACCTTATACAGACCGTTGGGTGTAAGGCCAGCACAACTCAGTCTGTTACTTACTATGGCTGCATACAGCCTGATACAGGGAATATTCATATATATTGCAGCCAGTCTCCTGAAACGTATCCCTTTTTTTTCTAAGGAAAGTGAATGGACAATTATAAAGGAAGCTATTTCTGTTATTTTAATGCTGTTATTTGTAGGTGTTGTCATTTATTTTGCCGGTTTTATTGTTGAACCTCCGGCTCAGCGGTGGAATATTGCAACTTTCCTGGACTCAATAGAAAAAGGTGTGATGATCGGGGTGATCCCGTTTGGCTTTTTTACCCTTATCAATTACCGTTACCTTTTTGTTGAGGAAACAGAGCAAAACTACAGTCAGTTGAACCTACAGCAATCAGTGATACGCGATGAAGAATTGATACATATGAGTTCACAGCTTAAAAAGGAGGATTTGAGTTTTTATCCCAGCCAGTTTATTTATTGTGAAGCAGCCGGGAATTATGTGATCTTCCATATGCTCGTTGACGGACAGGAGATAAAGAAAATGATCCGCAATTCAATAAATAATATTGAACAGCAGTTGTCCCATACTCAATATATAATGAGAATACACCGTGCTTTTATTGTGAATCTTAAAATGGTTGCCAGGAAAAAAGGGAATACCCTGGGTTACCAGTTACAAATAAACAATACAAATGCTGAGATACCTGTATCAAGAAATAATACGAAGAATTTTGACGAGAAAATGAAACAATTAAGATAATCCATTGGTCACAAAAAATTGCATCCCGTCCCAGGTTTTCAGCAAGGTCCTGTCTTCAAATATCCATCTGTAACAAATTTTAGCTGTCTGTCACAAAGATTTGTACAGCAGATTTTTATCTCTTCATTTTGTATGCATAATTTAAAAATGCTCAGAAAATGAAGAAATATGTTAACATCATCTTTAATCCGGTAAATAGAGAAAAAGCCGCATATTTACAGTTACCCGGATTCCTTATCAGCTACGCTGAAACATCAGGTAAATATAAGGTTACAGTAGTATATTTCAGAACGGGTCTTAAAAAGACAAAGATCTTTGGCTTTTTATTGACTGTTGTTCTGGTAATGCTTATTTCAGGGCGAGTTTTGGGGCAGGATATTTCCAAAAACACCTGCCTGGCAACTTACATTAACAATCCACCGGATATAGACGGGGTACTGAATGAAGAGGCATGGAAAGATGGTATATGGTATGGAAATTTCACACAGAATGAGCCATATAATAATAAACCTGTTTCACAAAAAACAGATTTTAAAATACTATATGATGATAATAATATCTATATAGCCGTCAGATCACTTGACATTCATCCTGACAGTATAGTTCAGAGGTTAACCAGGAGGGACCAGGTTGAAGGAGATGTGGTGGCTATACTTATTGATAGTTACCATGATCTGCGTACAGCGTTCTTTTTTGGGGTCAGTGCAGCCGGAGTAAAGTATGACATGATATACACAAACGACGGACAAAATCAGGACCCTTCCTGGGACCCGGACTGGTGGGTCCGGACTTCAATAAACAGTAACGGCTGGGTAGCAGAAATGAAGATTCCTTTAAACCAAATCAGATTTGAAAAGAATTCGGACTATAACTGGGGTTTACAGGTAGCCAGGTTATTATACAGGAAAAATGAAATTGATTTCTGGCAACATATTCCAAAAGATGTTTCCGGCATTGTACATATGTTCGGAGAACTTTCCGGACTTGATAAAATTAAGCCTCATAAAATATTTGATGTTACACCTTATGTTGTTACAAAAGCTGAAACATATAGAGCACAGAAAGAAAATCCGTTCAGGAATACAGGAAGAGACTACAATCTTAAATGTGGCATTGATACTAAAACAGGAATTACTAACAACCTGACCCTGGATATGACAATTAATCCGGATTTTGGACAGGTGGAGGCAGATCCATCTGAAGTAAACCTGACTGTTTTTGAAACTTTCCATAATGAGCAACGTCCGTTCTTTATCGAAGGTAATAATATAACTGATTTCAACCTGGGTGTCGGCGATGCCAGAGTAGGTAATGATAATCTGTTTTATTCCAGGAGAATCGGTCGTGCTCCTCAGGTGTATCCAGGGAATATTAAGAACGGATGGACTGTGAATATGCCGACTTTTACCAATATCCTCGGGGCAGCCAAGCTTACAGGAAAAACAAGGGAAGGATTATCTCTGGGATTCATGGACGCTCTTACAAATGCAGAAAAGGCAGAAGTAGATACATTAGGAGGTAAGATTTACCGGACTGTTGAACCTCTTACAAATTATTTTGTGGGGAGAATTCAGAAAGACTTTAATTCGGGGAAGACCATAATAGGAGGAATTTTTACAGCCACTAATAGGGGGATGGACTCAACTCTTGCATCTGTTCTTGACAGGAACTCTTATGCCGGAGGTTTTGATATTACAAAATATATCAGGGAAAAAAGCTGGATGATAAACCTGAATGCAGCATTCAGTTATGTGGAAGGAACAAAGGAAGCAATTAAAAGAATCCAGGAATCATCTGCAAGATATTATCAGAGGCCTGATAATGATTATGTAAATTATAATCCCCAACTGACCTCATTAACCGGTTCAGGAGGAAGACTGCAGGTAATGAAACTGAATGGTCACCTGAACATGTCGGGGATATTCCTGTGGAGAACTCCGGGTTTTGAAACAAATGACCTGGGTTACCTGCGTCAGGCGGATCAGCTTGTTGGAATAATTAATGCGGGATATAACCAATGGGAACCAAAGGGAATCTATAATCGTTATTCTATAAACTGCGGTGTATACAGTTTATTGGATTTTGGTGGTGACTTTCTGGTCAAAGCCATTGAGCCGAATGCAAACATAACATTCAGGAACTACTGGAATGCCTATGTGTCAGGCAGTATATCAACAGACCAACTTTCAACAACGCTTCTTCGTGGCGGACCTTTAATGAAGATTCCGGGCTTTTGGCAGCTGCAATATGGCTTTTCATCTGATAACAGGAGGAAGGTGATTATTTCTGTTAATGACGGAAGAAGCGGTCAATATCAAAATAGCTCCGGTTCACGGCTTTTTGGCTTTAACATTCAGTTCAAACCTGCTGATTTCCTGATGTTTTCTCTTGGTCCGCAGTCAAATACTACCGTTGACCATCTTCAGTATATCACAACATTGAATTATAATAATAATACACGATATATTTTTGCAACAATTCATCAGAAAACTATTTCTGTGTCTTTCAGGGTAAATCTTAATCTTTCTCCGAATCTTAGTATCCAGTATTGGGGCCAGCCTTTCCTGGCTTCAGGGAAATATTCTTCATATAAATATATCACTGATCCGGTGGCTGATAAATATACAGACAGATTTCATATCTATTCAAAAGCCCAGATAATCGCAAATGGGAATGGGTACGATATTGATGAAGGGGTAGATGGACAATCCGACTATCACCTGGGTATAAATGACTTCAACTATCAGTCATTCCTTTCGAACCTGGTTGTGAGATGGGAATACAATCCGGGTTCAACGTTGTTCTTTGTCTGGAGCCAGACACGGAACGGGTATGCTGATAGAGGAAGTATTAACTGGAAAGATATAGGTTCCCTTTCCGGGATCAGACCTTCTAATATTTTCGTTGTAAAGTTCAGTTACCGCTTTGGATCAATGTACAAATAAACCTGCATCATTTGTTTATATAAATAGTCTTTTGTCTGAAAATTTAACTTTTTTATTATGAAAAAAATGAGTTTTATGGGGATAGGACCAAAAATCGGCGTGACAATCCTGCCTTTAATCGCAGCAGCTGTTGTAATCTCAGTAAAATATAAATACATATTTTCATATTTTGCAGTCAGCAACAGGATCATGTTCTTTACCGGTCTTGCCATTGTTATTGCCGGTTCAATAATTTATTTCCTCACAATACCTGCATTACTGAAAGGATTGAAAAACACGAAACTTATTACATCAGGTACATATTACCTCTGTTGTAATCCTTTGTATTCTTCAATAATTCTGCTTATCATCCCGGGGGTATCGTTTATGATGAATTCATGGCTGATTATGACAATAAGTGTGGCAGGATATGTTATTTTGAAAATCTTCATACGAAGCGAATATGAAGAGATGGAAAAATTTTTCGGAGATGAGTTCAGGAGATACAGAAATGAGACCCCTGAATTTTTTCCCTTTCCTTTGAAGAAATTGCTAAAGGTTATATAAAACAATAATATCATGATGGTTACAGCATTTGTTGGCAGTGCGAGAAAGAAACATACTTATAATGCCACAGCAAAGTTCCTGCAATATCTGCAGCAAGATAGTGATGTTGAATGCGAAATAGTCCCCTTAAGCGATTATCATCTCGAACTATGTAAAGGCTGCAAGCTGTGTCTGGATATAGGGGAGGAACTTTGTCCTTTGAAGGATGACAGAGACATACTTATTGAAAAAATAAATAATTCTGATGGTATTATAATGGCATCTCCGAATTATTCTTTTAGCGTATCAGGTATTATGAAGGTTTTTCTTGACAGGCTTGGATTTAATTTCCATCGGCCCTGTTTTTTTGGAAAGACCTATACAAGTATTGTTGTCCAGGGAGTCTACGGAGGGGAAAAGATCTCTGACTATTTTAATTTTATAGGGAGAAATCTTGGTTTCGAAGTTGTGAAGGGTTGTTGTCTTAACTCCATGGAACCGATGACCGAAAAAGATCAGAGGATATTTGATAAAAAGATCAAAAAACTCAGCAGAAAGTTCCGTTCAAAATTACACAGGAAGGAATACCCCGTACCTTCCTTATTTGAATTGATGGTTTTCAGGATGTCCCGAACAGGTTTTTATATGTCACTTGATGAAAGCTGGAAGGATTACAGATATTACAGGCAAAAGGGATGGTTTGAAACAGACTATTATTATCCGGTAAAATTGAATCCGATAAAAAAGCTGGCAGGATTTCTTTTCGATCAATTGTCCAGTCTTCTATTTAAAGGGAAAAGGAAAGAAAGAGCCAGGATAAATGGCTGAAAAGGTGAGAATTTAAACTGCTGTTTCTTAAAATACCTAACTATAAAGATAGCTGGTATCTGCCTTATAAAGTAAGGTATTAACGTAATGGATAACAATCTTTTATTGTATTTTTTGCCGGGCTTTCTTCTTTATTTTTTTATGGAATCTTGCATGTTTCTTTACCAGCTTTTTTCTGCCATGTTTGGAATAGTATGACCTGTTCCTGCCAAGCTGGGTATTCTCAAGAAGCATTAGTCCCCTGAGGTCACTATTGCTTTTCCTGGAAGATGCGCAACCAGAGAGTGAAGTTATGATTATCAGTGTGGCCAGCAATGATAATATGAACTTCATGATATGTGATTTTTTATCTACAGTTAACATAAGATAGTCTTCACATCAATCAGTTTTATAGTTTTACGATCTGAGCAGTTAGTTGGTTACAATTTTCCGGAAAAATAAGAAAAGACAATGCCGGAAATGCTTAAGTGATGCTCCTTCTGAGCTTTGACTTCAGGCGCGAACCGGTGTAACATAATAACCAACGGTGTCAGATTGTGGTTAAAATTGTTACTCTTTCCTCTGATATACTTTGTTTTATCTGATTTTTATATACCTTTAAATGACCTAAAAATATGTTGCGGTTTAACCCGTTATAAGTATTAGTGATTGTAGTTCAATGAATTTTAAATCTGCTGTTATGATGAAAAAGACTTTGCGATTTCTCACCATGCTTGCTGTGATAACTCTTTTTGCTGTTTCATGTACAAAGGAAGAAGTAACTTACGACCAGACTTTTCTGACCGGGAAATGGCAGTCGGGAACTTTATTCTATAAATATTTTGCTGATGGTACAGGTGCTACCTGGGATACTGCCGATGATGTTACTGAAGCGGAAGCGCAGGCCTTTACCTGGACGCTTGTAAAAGACCTGATGACACATATCCACATTCTCGAGATGGGAGGCAAAGTACCCAAGGTATATACAGTTACTGAGCTGACAGAAACATCATTGAAATATCACGATGATTTTGGGGTAAGCTTCTCTTTTACCAAAGTGAGCAAATAAGTTATCACTGAAATTATTAATCGTTAATCACCGTATTATATTCCATGAAGAAATTCCTGAAGATCTTTTTTATTTCACTGCTGACACTGCTGGGAGTACTGGTGGTTGCTGTCAGTGTTCTGGTCTGGATTGTCTTTACTCCTGAAAGGCTGACACCTGTTGTCAGAAGACAGGCTGCAAAATATATCACCTGCAAATCACAAATAGGTTCGGTGGAACTGACATTTTTCAGCACCTTCCCCGACTTTGGATTAAAGGTTAAGGATTTCGCATTGATCAACCCTTTAACAGGTGCCATGTCTGATACATTGATCAGGGTGGATGAGCTGGTAGGTGTTGTTGATGCAAAAGCGTACTGGAAAAAGAAAGATATTATCCTTAAAGGGCTGCAGATGAACGGCGGAATGGTTAATGTATATTCTGACAGCCTTGGAAATGCCAATTATAATATCATGCCTCCGGATACCGTTTCGACGCCAACTGATTCGACGGAAACAAAACTGCCTTATATTGACATAAGAAATGTGGAAGTGAATGATGTCAGTCTTAATTATGCTGACATGTCATTAAAGCTTAATACCTTGATCCGAAATCTGGGTGTGAAAATTGACGGAATGGTTTCGCCTGATAGTGTGAGCGGTAATATAAAGGTTATTTCTTCAAGGTTAACTTTTGAATATGAGGCTGATAGTCTGAAGACCGAAATCAGTGACCTGAATGCAAGAATCAGCGGAACGCTCAGTCATGATAATTTTAAAGGTAAAGTCAGGATCAGCAGTCCGGTGATATCCCTCGAATATGGAGGAGAAAAATACCTTCAAAAGGCTGCAGTGCAGTTCAATATTCCTGCAAATATTGTCCTTTCACGACAGATGGTAACTCTTAAAAACGCTTCGGCTTCAGTGAATGATTTGAAATTATTGCTTAGCGGCACTGTTGAAAATGACACATTACACAAAACAATTACTACTGACTTGACATATAATCTGGCATCATGGAGGGTTAAAGATATACTGGCCCTGGTTCCACCTTCCTATGGATCGTATACCAGTGTTATTGATGCAGATGGATTATTATCATCGGATGGAAAGATCAAAGGCATCTATAATAAAACACATATGCCGCTTATGTATATGCATGTGCTGTATGAAAAGGGTACTTTGAAATACCCGGAGGTTTTGCCTCTTCATGATATTTATAGCGATCTGACTATATACACTGATATGACAAGCGACTCGATTTCATATGTGCATATTAACCGTTTCACGGCAAAAACCCCGGCATCAGCCATCAGTGCTGAAGGAGTAGTGACCCACCTCTTTAGGGACATCACCTGTAATCTTGCTGCCAGTGCCGGATTATCACTTGATGAATTTAACAGCTTGATACCCGATAGTATGAAGACTGTTATAAGGGGAAAAGCTTCGGGACAGGTTAGGGCGCGTTTTACGATGAGCCAGCTTGAGAAGATGCAATTAGAGAAGATAAAATTGTCCGGTTCCCTGACACTGTCGGATTTTGATGTTAAATATGACAGCTTGTCTATTAAAACTGACAGATCGAAGATTGAATTTGCTTTGCCTAATCCTAAGCCAAAATCAAAAAGCACCGGGTTTTTATCTGCTTCGGTAACTTCGGACAATATTGAAGCAGGGAAGCTTGCAAGCTATAATGCATTTCTGAAAAAATCATCACTAATCATCGAAACATCGGATATAAGGGATACCACGAAGATACCTCATCTCCTTTGCAGTTTCAGCATGGATTCTTTATCGGCCGGTATGGATAGTATGGCTATTGCCATACATTCGCCACACGGAAAAGTATCATTGGCTCCCGGATCGGATAACGGCGGATATCCTCATATCAGCTTAACTTATAACAGTGGTGAGCTGAAATCATCCATGGGTAAAAGCACAGCAAAGGTTGATAAGATAAGTACTGACCTTGACGTTATAAATGATTATACTCAGAAAGACATTTTCCTGCAATGGCTCGTTAAGGGTTACGTTGACATTAACCATGGCCTGATTGACTTATCTGATATTACCAATGCAATTGAGATACCATCCATAAAAATGGATTTCGACCCGGAGACTTTTAGCATCAGAGAAAGCAGGATGATAATAGGGAATTCTGATTTTCATCTTTCAGGTGATCTTAATAATGTATTATCGTATTTCAGAGGCGATTCAATCATGAGGGGCAAATTCAAATTTGTTTCAGACAAGACTGATCTTGCGCAGCTGATGGCTCTGACGAGCGGCATAGGCAGCAACGATTCAACAACTGAGGAAAAGAATACAACCTCAGCGGCCGACACGGTAAGTAGTGGTCCCTACATGGTACCAAAGATGATGGATGTGATTCTGGATGCCAATGTCAGAATGGCTACACTGGGAGTTGACACAGCTACCAATATTAAAGGAACAGTGCAGGTGCACGACGGAGTCCTCCTTCTCGACGGACTTACATTCATTACTCCTGCCGCAAGGATGCAGCTGACGGCTATGTATCGCACACCCCGGACAAACCACCTGTTTCTCGGAATTGATTATCACATGATGGATATTGAGATCGGCGAGTTGCTGACCATGATTCCCGATATTGATACCCTGATGCCTATGCTGAGATCATTTGGAGGGAAGGGTGAATTTCATTTTGCAGCAGAGACATATCTGGATTCTTTATACAATGTCAAAAAATCAACCTTACGCGGATCGGCATCAATCAAAGGAAATAACCTGGTACTGATGGACGGTGAAACCTTCAGTGAAATAGCAAAAAAACTAAGGTTCAATAAAAAGACAGAGAACAAGGTTGATTCACTGTCAGCCGAGTTCACCATATTTCGCAATGAGATAGACGTCTATCCTTTTCTCATTGTGATGGATAAATACAAGGCGGTAGTTGCAGGCCGTCATAACCTCGACATGTCCTTTGATTATCATATTTCCGTTGTTGATTGTCCGTTGCCGATCAAACTGGGAGTGGATATTAAGGGCGATGTGGATAATCTTTCATATAAGCTGGCTAAGTGCCGTTATGCTGAATATTTCCGGCCGACTTCAAGGCATGCGGTTGAGGCCAAACAACTGGAACTGAGAAAAATGATCAGGGATGCACTGGCTGAAAAGGTGAGGAACTAAGACATAGTCTTCCACTTTCAAATCTCTTTATAGAATGGAGTTTACCACTCATGTTTTAATATATCTTCTGACCTTTGCCTGGTAGATAAACTGAAAATAAAATGAATAAGAAAATAGGACTTAAAGAGGCCATGTCCATCGGAATAGGAGGTATGGTTGGTGGTGGGATTTTTGCGGTCCTGGGTTTGGCTGTTTCTCTTGCCAAAGGTGGAACACCGGTTGCATTTTTGATAGCCGGAGTTTTAGCCCTGATAACTTCTTACAGCTATGTAAAATTATCGCTGACTTATCCTGACAGGGGAGGTACGGTTAAGTTTATAAATCAGCGCTTTGGAAGGACTGTGCTCAGTGGGGGTGTAAACAATTTACTCTGGTTCAGTTATATCATTATGTTAGCTCTCTACGCTTCAGCTTTTGGCTCCTACGCACCAAACTTATTAAGCCTGACGGGCAATAAGGCAGATGACTTTCATATCTATGCAAGCGGAATAGTAATTCTTGCAGCACTGATCAATTATTACAGTATAAAAGTAGTAGGAGCAATTGAGGACTATGCAGTAATTATTAAGTTGATCATATTGTTAATATTTTCGATTCTGGGAATATATGGATTGCATAATAACCCTAACCTGTCTCAATTATCTTTTCAACATTGGGAAAGTCCGATTCAATTTATTGCAGCGGGGATGACAATCTTCGTGGCATATGAAGGGTTTGAGTTAATAGCCAACGTAGCACCTGATATTAAAGATCCCATAACGAATATTCCTAAAGCATATTTTTTCACTGTGATTTTTGTGATTTTCCTGTACATTGTTATTGCTGTGATAACTGTTGGTTCTTTACCCTTTAAAGAGATTGCAACAGCCAAGGATTACGTTTTAGCGGAAGCCGCAAAGCCAATGATAGGAGAAATTGGTTTCACTATTATTACCATAGCCGCATTGATTTCAACTTTCTCTGCTATTAATGCCTCGTTATACGGAGGCAGCAGAGTGAGCTACGAAATAGCTGAAGATGATGAACTTCCGCACCAACTAACCTTCAAATTGTGGAATCATCCTGTTGGACTGATGATAACATCAGTTATGACATTGATTCTCGTCAATACTATAAATCTGGAAAGTATTTCCGCAGCTGGCAGCGTCGGTTTTATCCTGGTTTTCACTATTGTAAATTATATTGGCATTTCCTTATCAAAGGAGATAAATGGTATTAAAATAATCCCTTTTACCGGGCTTGTTATAGGTTTTGTTGCACTGGCAGTTTTAATTGCACAGCAATATTCTTCGAACCGGCTGGGGGTGATTCTGGCAGTTTCATTAATTCTCGTTAGTTTTTTAATCGAATATATATACAAAAAAACCGGTTTGTAAGGAGCAGCAAAGCCTCAATATTGCAGCTTCAATTCAGTACAATACAAATCAACAAACGATCGAACCATTGAACAATCATACGATCTAACTCTCAACCTGTTCATACGTCTCCTTCCTCATAAAGCAGGTCTTCATTTATATAGCGAAATAGTATCAATATCCTTTTAATATATGTATATTTGAAATAATGATACGGGATGTTCTTCTATGAGATTCATCTGAACGTTTTATCGTAGATACCAACAAAAAGGATAATCAAATGTGTTTTTCACCGGAAGCAAGTTTTACTGGAGGCGCTATTATTTCCACGATTGGTGTTCTTACAGTAAAAAAGGTACATAAGCCTTCCCAGATTTTATTTGCAAGCATACCATTATTCTTTGGTTTTCAGCAATTTGCAGAGGGAAGCCTGTGGTTGATGCTACGATCGGGTGAGATCAATCTGTTCCGGGAAATTTCGACGTATGTATTTTTAATAATGGCCCAGGTGATATGGCCTGTGATGATACCTCTTTCGGTACTCTTCCTTGAAGAGTCGAGAAGAAGGAAAAAAATACTTGTTGGCCTTCTTATTGTGGGAATCATTCTATCAGGCTATTATGCTTTTTGTCTGGCGTCCTATACAGTAACTCCTGTAATTGATGGATATCATATTAAATATCAAAACGATTTTCCTAATTCTTTTGCCATGACGGCTTTCATATTTTACTTAATTGCCACTCTCACTCCGTTGTTTGTATCAAGCTATAAGAAAACCCATCTGCTTGGAATACTGATGACATTATCATGTATTGTCACTGCAATCTTTTTCACACAATTCCTGACCTCGGTCTGGTGCTTTTTTGCAGCGCTCATCAGCGTGGTAATCCTTTGGATATTAACAGACGTGAAAAAGGAATTTAACCTGGAAAGGCTGGCGATGCTCAAAATTCATAAGCAGAACCAGTAGAATATGCAGTGGTCTGTCAAACTGTCTTACTGTCCTTCCGTATTATGACTCGTCCGATAAAGGATTAAAGGTTATTCCCTGTAGTAATAAGAAAAACTGTTTTGCTTATAATCTTTGTACAAAGTTGACCTGACGGTATCGTAAAACCCAAAAATCATATAACTTGTGAATTATAAATTGATTTGAGATGTCTTAATTTGATAATCATTAATAATCAGGAGAAAAAAACTATGAATAGAGAGATTAACCGGAATACCCCGGCCGGAGCAGTTTATGGCCTCGGTTTTATTGGCGCTGCAATATACTTCATTTCCCATGCCTCTGGTTTTTGGATTGGCGTGCTGGGATTCCTGAAAGCAATTGTATGGCCGGCATTTGTAGTCTTTGGAGCGCTGGATAAGCTCGGCATGTAGCTGGTCAGTAATCGCATGATCTGTTTCCTTCAATCTTTGTGATAGATGGCTGGCATCCGGGAAAGAATATTAGGACTGATAATCTTCATCCAGGTAATCATGCCCCGGCCAATCCTGTTCTCACAGGAAATTGTCAGGGACCGCGTAGAAGACTCTGTAATCTGCCGTGATGATATAAGGCAGAGTTATGCCCTTTACTGTCCGGCAGGTTATGATAAAAGTACGACATGGCCTGTAATATTGATTTTTGATCCCGGTGCCATGGGCAGGGCAGGGGTTAGCACCTTTCTTGATGCCGGCAGGAAATATGGATTTATCCTTGTGTGCTCGAACAATTCACGCAACGGACCCCTTCAAAATAACCTCAATGCTGCGGCTTCCATGCTGCGGGATGTTGAGGAACGGTTCAGTGTGGACAATCGAAGGGTCTATACTGCAGGTTTTTCAGGAGGATCGCGGTTTGCAATGACCCTCGCAGTAATGAATGGGAAGATTTCCGGTGTGATAGGCTGCGGAGCAGGGCTGCCTAATGACCGGAATTTTCTGCCAAAAGAAAATACCGGTTTCTTTTACTACGGGTTGGCAGGTACCAGAGATATGAATTACCTTGAGATGCTTGCACTGCCTGATTTCTTCAACAGCAGGACAAGGGTGGTATCATATATCAGGACATTTCCGGGAGGTCACCAATGGCCTTCTTCCGATCTCCTAACCGGAGCGGTGGAGTGGCTTATCCTGCAGGACATAGATAGAAAAGTAATTCCGGACGACCCGGCATTACGGTCATATATTGAAAACAAAACAAAGAAGCTTATTGATTCCAGGTTGGCAGACGGTGATGTTGTCGAAGCAGTAAGGTATATGAGCTTTGCAGCACGGGATTTCCGGGGTACCACTTTTGGAACCCGGATGTCCGGGATGCTGGCTGAATATCAGAATTCGTCGGGATATAAAAGAGCTTTCCGGATCTGGAATAAAATTGCCTTGGAAGAAAGTGAAAGAAGACAAAGGTTCATGAACTCTATGGAAGAGATACTTAAATCGTCGACGATACCCGATAGTACATCTATCTGGTGGAAAAATGAGGTAAAGTCACTCATTATGCTTCGCGATAAAGGAAATCCTGCAAGGAGTGCGATGGCATCAAGGATCCTGAATTTCATTTCTATCCTTTGCTGGGAGGAGGGAAGAGCAATTTACAGTTACAGGCTTTATTCCCATGCAGCATTGCTGTTTGGTATCTGCACGATTTCGGACAGTGAGAACCCTAATACCTGGTATTACCTGGCGAGGTCGTTAGCGAGATCAGACAAATACAAGGAGGCAGTTGATGCTCTTTATGGTGCTGTTAAACGCGGTCTTAAATCCAGAAAAAAGATCGAGACCGATCCGGCTTTCGATTCGATCCGGGATGATGCCCGGTATAAGGAGCTGGTTGGTAATCTGAAATGATTGATGAGGCTGGATTAAAAGTCATTTTTAACCACGAAGCCCGTCCGAACGCCAACCTGAACTAATTCATTCGGGCAGGGACCTCGTCCGGGCGGAGACACGAAGGTCACACGAAGAATACAAAGGTAAAGCCATGACAATTAAGTCTTTGCGCCTTTTGTGACTTGCCTTTGTGACCTTAGTGGTTAATGGATCTAGACTTTTGATATAGCCCCTGGTTTCAATCATTTGCATTTTATTTTCCTTATTAGATTAATTTATCTTAATTATATTGGAATTAGCTGTTAAGAAGTCTTAAAAAATTGTATCAATTGACATTAGTAGTTATTATCAGGGCAAATTGTTAATTTTATCGATTATTCATTTATAATTCTTGCCTGATGAAAAAAACAGCACTTTCTCTTTGCCTGGCAATATTCCTGATCTCTTCCGGCTTATTTGCCCAGAGTTCCCTTACCATTAAAATGATTATGCAGGGTGAGATGTTCACAGGCTTTTCACCCGCACAGATCCAGTGGGCACCCATCGGTGATCGGGTATATTTTCAGTGGAATCCTGACCTGGAACCGCTCACTTCCCTATATGTCACATCTGTCTCAAAGCCTGTACCGGTGAAGGTGACAACAGAGGAACAAAAGGATCTTCCGTCTTTCCGGGGAACCTATAATCGCACACGTACCAGGATGCTGTATGCAAAGAACGGAGACATTTTTATGCTAGACATAAAAACAGGTGACTCAAGACAGATCACCTCAACAATAGAGAATGAAAATAATCCTGTTTTCAGTAAGAATGAGGATAAAGTTATCTATAACAGTTCAAATAATCTTTTCTCATGGGATATAGCCTCAGGTGAAATATCTCAGCTGACAGATCTTCGCCAGGGAAGGGAGAAAGAGGAAGAATCGCCCTATAATAATCCAGGCGACAGGTTCCTTCATAATAATGAGATGTACCTGATTAAGGTCCTGGCTGAAAGAAAAAGTAAAAGGGAATTAGCCGAGAAACGTGAAAAAGCACTCGAACCTCTACGCCCGAAGGTGATCTATACCGGTCCGGGTATGATACGATCACTGAAGATTAGTCCTGATAACAACTTTCTTACCTGGCTCACTTACCAGCGGGGAGATGAAAAAGGCACGATCATCCCTTCATATGTTACTGAATCGGGTTATACTGAAGAAACCCGCTCAAGACCGAAGGTCGGTAATGAGATCACTACTTCGTCAGGATTGACTATTTACGATATAAAACGCGATACTGTTTACCATGTACAACTAGATGATATCCCCGGGATCACGGATAGACCTGATTATCTAAAGTATTACCCGGAGGAAAAAGCGGTTACGGCAAAAAAATCTGACAGATCCGGAAAACCTGAGAAAAGAGGGGTAAGGATCGGTGATCCCGTATGGACTGATGACGGCTCATTAGCAGTTGTTGATATATATGCCAATGATAATAAAGACCGCTGGATAATGCTGCTGGATATTAAAACCGGTGGGCTGAAACTGCTCGACAGGCAACATGATGATGCCTGGATAGCCGGACCAGGTATTGGCTACAGGGCTTCACTGGGCTGGCTGGGCGATAATAAAACATTGTACTTCCAGTCGGAGGAGACAGGCTATTCGCATCTGTATACCATTGACGTTACGACAGGTAAGAAAAAGGCATGGACATCAGGTAAGTACGAGGTATCAAACCTTTCTCTTTCGAACGACAAGAAATTCTGGTATTTCATTTCCAATGAGGTCGATCCGGGCATCAATGAATTGTACAAAATAGCTGTCAAGGACGGTACAAAGACAAGACTGACACATTTTGAAGGAGGAGTTGAGGCGGAATTGTCACCTGATGAGAAATATTTTGCTCTTCGCATGTCTAAATCCAATAAGCCATGGGAACTTTATATTATGGAGAACAAGGATAAGGCTGTTCCGGTGCAGGTTACTGAATCATTGACCCCGGAGTTCAAAGCCTATAACTGGAGGATTCCTGAGTTTGTAAAGATCCCGGCTTCGGATGGTGCTCAGGTCCCGGCACGTCTTTATAAACCGGCCAATGTTACTAAAAACGGACCCGCTGTTATCTTTGTCCATGGTGCCGGATACCTTCAGAATGCACACCGATGGTGGAGCGACTATTACCATGAATATATGTTCCATAACTTTCTTGTGGATAATGGCTATACCATTCTCGACATTGATTACAGGGGCAGTGCAGGTTATGGCCGCGACTGGCGCACTGCCATCTACAGATACATGGGAGGTCGCGATCTTGATGACCAGGTGGACGGTGCCCGTTACCTTGTGGACCAGTGCCAGGTTGATTCTTCCAGGATAGGTATCTATGGAGGTTCATATGGCGGATTCATAACACTTATGGCAATGTTTACCAAACCTGGTGTATTTGCGGCAGGAGCGGGACTGAGGTCAGTCACCGACTGGGCTCATTATAACCATGGCTATACCTCAGATATACTCAACACCCCTGCTGCAGACAGTATCGCCTACGTAAGAAGCTCACCCATCTATTATGCTGAAGGCCTTAAGGGTGCTTTGCTTATGTGTCACGGGGTGATAGATGACAATGTTCATTTCGAGGATATTGTACGACTCACCCAGCGACTCATCGAGCTAGGTAAGGATAACTGGGAACTGGCTATATATCCTCTCGAACGGCATGGCTTTATGGAACCATCAAGCTGGACGGATGAGTATAAAAGAATCTATAAGCTGTTCCGGACCAACCTGAATTAAAAGTGAGATACTGAAGGAAGAAGGGATTGGGGTTTTCGACAAGAGCCTAAGATTGAAGTCCTCTTTCCCACCTAAAGCGAATCCATGTTATCCGCTGTTGATAATAATTATGAACCTTAATTATTTAATGAATATATTATGAGAAAGATTATTATATCCGGACTGGTGTTAATACTCTCCATGCTTTCAATGATCAGGGTAACGGCACAGGATGTAAAGAGACCGGCAATATGGGGAATAGCAAAAATGACTTATCTTGTCAGTGATTTTCAGCTGGCACGCGATTATTATGGCAAGTTCCTGGGGTTTGACGAAGCTTTTTCATACCCTTCTGATTTAGGTGAAGTTATTTCCTTCAAAGTCAACGATCGCCAGTTTCTTGAATTTGTTGAAGATAAGGAAGCAGGATCAAAAGCCCGCCTGGTGTCCGTATCATTGGAAACAGAAGATGTTGAGCAGATGAGACAATACCTTAAGGAGAATAATGTAGAAGTCCCGGGAACAGTTATGATCGACGGGGCAGGAAACCAGGTTATCCTGGTTCATGACCCATCAGGTATTCCGGTCGAGTTTATCAAATTTGGAGAACACTCATCACACATCCTGTCGAAAGGAAAATACCTTTCTCCAAACAGGATATCAAAACGCATTCATCATGCAGGTCTTTATTGCAAAGAAGTTATGGATAATGACCCCTTCTGGAACGGGATATTAGGTTGCAGGGAATTGTGGCGATACCCTGAAAATCACAGCGAAAAAGTGCAGATGAATTACCTGTCCCTGCCTGATTGTGTTGAAAATATTGAGCATTACCCGTCTGACAACGTTAATTTCACTCATCCCTGTTTACTGGTTGACGATATGCAGGAGACTGTTTATACACTTAAGGAGCGTGCAGGCAGGGATCAGCTTGCCAGTCCCATGGTAGGGAAAGGAAACAGATGGCTGTTAAATATTCAGAATCCGGATGGGACAAAGGTTGAATTTACCGAGGCACACTGTGTCCGATAGTTATTATTTATGCATCTTAAAAAAATATGACCATGGATTCAGGTAGTTTTTCACGCAGAAAGTTTATCAGGCGAACAATCAAAACCGGAATATTTGTTGCAGGGGCCGGATTATTACCGAAGCGTAACATTTTCCGGATGTCATCCGGAATTGATCCTGTTTATGATGCCAAAGGTTTGCCAACAGTTCTGTTTGGGAGTACTGGTGTACGGATACCACGTATTGTGTGTGGTCTGGGATCACGCTTCTGCCATATGGAGAGCGATGACCAGGCTCGCGATATGTTAAATTTTGCACTTGACAATGGACTTTACTATTTCGATACGGCATGGGCCTATGATAATACACTTGGACTACCTCCCGGTAAGACCAGGAATCCCAGGATAGTATACAGTGAGGAACGTATGGGACCGGTTGTTGAAGCACGAAGGAAAGAGATTTTTCTTTCAACCAAAGTGACCAGCCGCGATCCGGATACGGGCATGCGTCAGATCGAAACAAGCCTGAAACGTTTGAGGACCGATCATTTAGACCAGTTGATGATACACGATGTACAGACATTGGCAGATGTGGACAAACTATTTGAGAAAGGCAATCTTGTCGATATTTTGCATCGCTTGAAAGAACAGGGACTAACGCGGTTTATTGGATTTTCCGGACATACTGATGCTGCAGCAATGAAGGCTATGGTTGATCGTGGTAACTTTGATAACATGCTTATTGCCATGAACCACTGGAATGCGGCCAATAATCCACAGAAGCGCTTTGAATTGGCAGTACCTGCAGCTAAAGCCAAAGGTATGGGAGTGATCATGATGAAAGTAGTTCGTCCCCGTGAAACTATTGCTACTTTAAAGGCAACGGATTTAATTAAATATGCTCTTTCACTGAAGGGACCTGATGTGATTGTTTTGGGTCTTGATAGTATGGATGTAGTAAGATCGAACCTCGACATACTACGAAATTTCAAACCTTTGAACAAGGACCGGATGAAGGAATTAACGCAGGAGATGATCCCGTTTTACAATCACGAGAACCTTCCGTGGATGCAGCCGGGATATACCGATGGTAACTATTATGCATAATTACTCCCACCCACTCACACTGGTGATTACTGTTGTGTTTCTTATTTGAAGCTATAGCTTCAGACGGGAAGTGCCGTAGCATGGTTACCAGCAGCATCAGCCGCCGATATGAAACCACTCTGCCATCTTATGCCCGAAGAGACGTTGCTCTTTCTCTTCTGACCAGCCAGATATGAAACATAAGATTCATTAACAGTTGAAAAGGATCCCTCTATTTATACCCGAATAACATTGAATAGATAATCAGAACTACAAGGAAAAGTCCAAGTGTAAGAAATAGAAATCCGAACACTTTTATGGCTTTTTCCCACTTACTATGTTCTTCTTTCTTTATCACAGCTTTTCTCAGTTTACCAGACTGTTTCAGTTCTTCATATTCGCGAGGTCTGTCGTTTTTATATTCTTCATATGGTACTGTTCCTGTAAAAATGACTGTATCCAACGGGAAAGCGTCTGGACGCAGATGCGTATTGAAGAAATGAATCGTAAAGATGAATCCGACAGCAAGAAGGGCTTCATCGCTGTGAATGATCATGGCAACGTTGATAAGCCAGCCAGGTAAAATTTTTGTAAAGAACTCCGGGAACCATAAGATCAAACCTGACAATCCTATCACAGCAACTCCCCAGAATACGGCAAAGTAATCGAATTTTTCCCAGTATGTCCATCTGCCATATTCGGGTCTGTTACCTCTGCCCAGGAACCACTTCAGTGTATCACGGAAATCTCTCAGATCCTGTTTGTTGAACATCAGTGATTCTTTCCCGAAAAGAAATTTACGGAAAGGAATATGACGTTTGAATTTCATCCGTATCAAAGAAGCTACATGGAATCCAAAGTACCCAAAAGTAATGACGGCTGCGAACCTGTGGATATTTCCTGCAGCAGTAACACCTCCGAGAATTTGTGCAAGTTTACTGGCCCAGGTCATCCCTGCAAATTTCATCATCATTCCTGTGAAAGCCAACATTATAAAGCTTAGAATAACAAAGATGTGAGTGACCCTCTGACTCAATGAAAATCTTACGACATAATATTTATCACCCACCGTTGACTCACGCTCTTTTTTCTTCTTTCTCATGATCTGAATCGATCGTGGCAGCCATAATAATAAATGTATACCAAAGAATCCAAATACTGCTATGAGCAGAGCTGTCATTCCCCAAAACGTATAGTAAAGAACCGGGTATTTAGTTTTATTATGATGCGTGGCATGTGTCAGATATCCTGTAAACCGTTTGTTGGCATCAGGATGGCATTTTTTGCATGTTTCAACAATATTCTGCGGGCTGACTGATGATTTAGGATTATCCGCACTGTAAATCTTATGAGCCCCGTGACAGTCGGAACATTTAGCTGTCTTCAGGTACCCAAGCTGGTATGCTTTACCATGGAATGTCTGCATATACGTTTGGGCAACATCCTGATGGCAGGCTCCGCACTGGTTGGTAACCTCACTCATAAATTTATCCTTGGTTATATCGCTGATATCATGAGCTGTATGACAGTCGGCACATTCCGGGTACTTCTTTTTGTTATCACTCTTTATTATTGAATGATCACTTGTTATATATTCGTTATAAATTCCCTTATGGCATGACGAACATGTTGCTGGAATATTTTTGGGGTAGACTGACGATCGTGGATCCGATTCCTTCAATATGAAATGGGTCGAGTGGCAGTCGGTACATACTGCAGAAGGCAGCAAACCTTTTTCAGTCAATCCCCTTCCATGCACACTGGAACTATAATCCTTTAGAGCATTTACTTCTTTCAATTTTGCCTCCTGGGATGCTTTCCCGCTTGCACCATGGCATTTTCCGCAAAGAGTCGGGATATTGGCCCGGTAAGTTGGGGATGTATCATCATATCTCGATTTGATTTTATGAGACCCGTGGCAGTCGGTGCAGTATGGAGCATTTTTTTCATTCTTCTGGTAGGCCTGCCCATGGCCACTTTCCATGTAGATGTTTGATATTTCAGCATGACAGTTGGAGCAATCTACTTTTCCTGCAGTTGCACAGGGCCGGTGAAGTGTTGTGGTAACATCAGAATGGCATTTGACACAGGGTATGTTCAAATGAACGGAATTCGCAATATCATCTTTTGTTACTTTTAATGAAACAATTGAATCGTTTACTATTTTATGGATACCGTCCTTCTCATGACAGTTAAGGCAGGCCCTGTCAGAAATAGTCTCAACAATATTCTGCGGATTGATTTTATGAGGTGGATGACAGTCAGTGCAGGCAGGAATTGATCCGGGCTTTTTCTCCCATAGTTCTTTTTTAATAATTTTTGTATGAACTTTTTCAATTTCACCATGGCACTTCATGCAGGTTTTTGCAATGTTATTCACTGATATAGTCGAGTTCGGGCTTGTGTGTGGAAGAATTAAGTGGTTTCCATGACAATCGTTGCAGGTTGCAGTGACAGTTAGTCCTTTTTGAAACAAACCTTCACCGTGTATACTCTGGCTGTAGTTCTTCAGAATATTACGTTCCGCGATATTGTACGTTCTTTGAACAGGTGCGCCTTCCCGATGACACTGACCGCACAAAAGGGGTATGTTCATTTTATATGTCCTGGATTGAGGGTCACTGCTGGGGAATATATTATGTGTACCATGACAATCTTTACAGTTGGGTGCATACAAAGCCTTCAGCTGTAAAGCCTGGCCATGAATTCCCCTATCATAATCCTGCAGGGATTTTTCGTGGCAACTCCCGCAATTAACTGGTTTAAGATTTTCAGGATGGGGATAGTCTTCAACCAGTGCATCAGGATGGCATGAAGCACATAGCACATCCTTATGAACCGATCTTGCCAGCTTGGCGGCATTTACATACCTTGAAACCGTTTTGCCCTGGCGAATTGCAGTTAATGCAGGATCATCGTGACATATCAGACAATCATCGTTTGACTGGCTAAAGGTCAGGAGCGGGAAAAAGAACAAAATAAGTACAATTATAAATGCCCCCGTGGCAACTTTATTGATATTGGAATACCTCATAATTAGATCGGCTTAGAGCTACCTAATTTATTAAAATAAATGTCAATTTAAATGAGTGAATATTTATTTATAACGATTCTAAAGTGCATTGTTCTCGCAGTGAATGAAAGCTTAGCCCGGATTTACCGGAAAGGTCTGATTGATGGTATATCTCAAAGCATCAGGGGATGCCAGCCTATGGCAAATTCATGAGCCGGTTGAGCAGGATTTCAGGAGATGTTATTAAACATTCTCCACGAGACCGGAAGAAGAAGAGGGTGATTTATTTATATGATATATATCGTATCCAGGCGAATCGGTAAGAGAAATGTAAAATACATTCACTGGCTTATTTGGCTTTGACCATTTATAAAAGCAGCTTCTTTTTGTTCCTTTCGTTAAGCACCAACAGTACAGGAAATAATGCCGGAGCAGAACTGATTAATAGGAAAACTTCCATTTAAATTACAGTTTAAATGTTATTCATATCTTATTTAACCTTCACCAGCCTCTTTCCCATAAGATTCAATTTATACTTTCGTACAGATTCCGGAGATATTGCTTCTCCTTTTGGGCTTTTGAAATATAAAGCATCATATGGACATTGCACAATACATGCTCCGCACTGAACACATTTATCCTCCCTGGATATCTTAGCTGAATGAGTTGTTTTATATACATCAAAGCAATTTCCCGGACAAACCTGTTCACAGTAACCTGCCCCTTTACATTTTTCTTCATCCAATATTATTTTGAGGTACCTGTCCTCGTGCAAACCACTTTTATATGTAGGAGTACTGCCCATCAAATCAATATTTAAAAGAAGCAGGACAGCAAGCGAGATAAGACCCCAATCAAGAACAGAACCTAAATTGAAACTACTGAAAAGAAACTCCCATGTAATAAGGATAGATGAAAAAATAAACCATAAAATGACAGGTAAAATACTGAAATCAAATATGACTGTATATTTGCTGAATCTCGTGGTTCTTTTAGTCCGGTTAAGCCATTCAGCATAAAGTGGGAAGGAAATAAAAACGAAAAATGACCAGCCCCATATAAGAATATTTAACTGAAAAAGTATTTCAGGATTGAAAGGCAGGATGAGGAGTGAGGCAATAACAGAAAATGGAAATGCCCACATTACAGCCATCTCAATTCTCTGTGGCAATGGAAATTTAACCACTTTCATTTGAGTGGATTTAGTATAGTTTCTTTCAACAAACTCTGGAATATCTCTCGCATATACAGGCCCCCAGATAATTTCCCATCCCGTTTTTTTATTCACTGATTTGCTTTCAATACCCGTTCCGGCAAGTTGAGGAAGAATGACATTTCTGTGATCAACAAGTTCTTCAATTCCACTTGTTTTCAGAACTGATATTACATCATGGTTTGTAAAATGTCCTCCTGTTGCAGAGCACCAAACATTGACGCCCCTGCTGTTTGCAACCAGCAGATAAGCATTTAATCCTTTCACCGCTCTTTTAACCCGTTCCACAGTGAGATGATAATTACAGGTCAGAAGTACCGGTGAATTTCTGTCAGGCTTTCCAATTTTTATCAACCCTGTTTTACAAGGGAAGGGAAAAACCCTTAAAAGTGTTTCAAGGATATTTATAAGTATGTATTTGAAATAGTACATTTTTATCTATTTTTTTATTGCCTTAAGTTCAATAAAATTTTCCATCTTATTTAGCCTTATCTCTTTTATTTGAAATCCTGCCTGTTCTACTTTTCCAGGCAAATTACTAACGGCATCGGTCGTTGTTTGAGTCAGAACCCAGGTAATTGCTTTGAGAGGTATCCGAATTAGCAGATTTAGAATCCTTTTCAATATATGTGTAGCTATTACTTCATCGGCAATCAGTAAGATACCATCTGGTTTAACTATTCTTTTTACCTGGTTCAGTGTATAAGTTAACTCATCCTCCGATAATTCTGAAAAACAAAGACCACTTGTAATTACATCACAAGTCTGGGATCCTATATTTTCAAGTTCAGCAATTCCCATTTCACAAAACTCGGTGTTTTGTGAAAGGTTCATCTCTGCTGCATTTTTCTTTGCTATTTCCAACATCTGGGCATTTAAATCAATACCTTTAACCCTGGCCCCTTTATTTGCAGCCTTTAATGTCAATGTTCCGGTACCACAACCAATATCAAGAACATTTTGCCCTCTTTTTATGTGTGAGATTAAGCGGTCATAAGCTGCATTATATTTTCCCATAGTAAGAATATTTATTCCTTTATCATATCTTTCCGGGGCTGATTCAAGTATTTTCATTAAAACATATATGCTCATTTCATATCATTTTATAATTAATGACAGGTCCGATTATGACAGTTATAAAATAGCATGAACTGGTTTTGCATTGTAACCTAATAAAACAACTGCTTCACACTTCCATATTCCGAATATCTTTCCCTGTTTGGTAGTAGAAAATGGGAGAGCGAAAAAAAGTACTTTTTCAGATTTCATGTTTACCTCTTCAAGGTTTACCTGTATCCTATTGTTTGTTCTGGTTGTATCAATATAAACAGGAATCAGTTTATCCAATTTTCTATTCTTGCGGAAAGCACAAAATGTTACCCTGTCTTAATATCTTGCAGATTAAACCATTTTTCTTTGTCTTCCAAAATTAACTGTCAAAATAATTTTTAATCATTAGATTGAACCTGATTTAATACAATTTCCTGATTTAAGTTGTTTGTCTGTTTCCATAATGATTTAGCAAAATTAATGAACCTGCATTTTACCAATCAATAAATTTAGGAAAGAAAGCAAAGAAAATCAATTCGTACAGACTGGAACCCGGTAACAACCCCCCCAGGCAATCAGGCTCCTCGTTATCCCGATATACTATGCCGGGATTTAGCTCTCGGCCCTCTTTGTTGACAGGTCATTGCAGGCAGGTTGAAAAACCCGAAACCCGACACATTGACACACCTGATTCAGATTGAAATACTGATGAAAACAGATTGATTCGATTGGTACTCTGTTGATCGGACCGCATAGTCTAAGGGGAATTTATTCTATTTTTTCTCCCTCTGCGCAAATAAAATAGAACGCCACCCTAAAGCCAGCACATCTGCAAACCACAGCAAATCAATCCTGCAAACCAAATTTTGTAAAAGAACTGTTACTTGTTGGCACGCTTCTATATTATAATAAATTACCCCCTTAGGTTATATCAAAAATAATAAATTCATTTTCTGTTGATTATGAAAATTATTAACGTATATTTGTGCCGATTTTGTATCTGAAAAATCACGTAATAATACTTTTCTCAATTTATTTCTACGTTTTTTTCTCATCCAATTTCTGAGATAACGTAGCACTTATCATATTAAAGCAAACAGTAATACTGCTTAATTTTTTATCACCAAGTTGCTGCAATTTTTAACCAGGCTTTAATATAACAACAAGCCTTAATTTTTAATAATATGAATATTTATGTTGGCAACCTTGATTTTAAGGTTAACGAAGAGGACCTGAAAGGTATTTTCGAGGATTATGGTAATGTGTCTGAAACAAAGATTATTATCGATAAATTTAGCGGAAGAAGCAAAGGCTTCGGTTTTGTTACTATGGAAAATAATACTGATGGCAAAAAGGCCATCGATGAGTTAAACGGCACCACACTGGAAAACAGGCAAATAGTGGTAAATGAAGCCCGTGAAAAAAGGGAATCAGATAATAGGAGGAGATACTAATTATGAATCATGGTAAAGTAAAGTGGTTTAGTGAAGCCAAGGGATTTGGATTTATTGAATCAGATGACGGGAAAGACATATTTGTACACCGTTCAGGCTTATTAAGTGCATTTGGAGGTTTGACTCCTGAACAGGAAGTTGAATTTGAGGTAAGACAAGGCGATAAAGGGCTGGTAGCTTTTAATGTTAAATAAAAAAAGGTATATTTGAAATCATTTTAATTGGAGATTTTACCCTACCCATTCCTAACGTTCAGGGAGGAATGGGTATTGGGATATCCAAGTCAGGATTCGCCTCGGTGGTGGCATCATCAGCTGGCTGTCAATATTATGACCGTACTTACCAAAACTTATGAATTGGGTGAAACTGAAATAAGTGAAAAAATTGAAAGTATTTTCCCGGGCATCTGTTTACTGCTTCCGGGGAAAATGTCCAGGTGATCAATTCCAGAACAACAGTGGAATAGGTTTTCACAGACTAATTGCGGAGTATAAAAAGGATTTGACACCTGTTAAAATGTAATTATGAGGCAACTGAAGATAACCAAACAAATTACCCACCGTGATGAATACTCGGTAAACCTCTATTTTCAGGAAGTAAACAAATACCCAATGGTCAGTTTGGAAGAAGAAGTGAAGTTGTCGTTAAGAATACACAAAGGAGACGAAAAAGCTTTACAAAGGTTAGTGGAATCGAATTTGCGCTTTGTTATTTCTGTTGCCAAGCAATATCAGAACCAGGGATTGTCTTTTGCTGACCTGATAAACGAAGGAAACGTTGGATTGGTTAAAGCAGCCGGTAAATTTGATGAAACCAGGGGTTTTAAATTTATTTCTTATGCAGTTTGGTGGATTCGTCAATCAATAATGCAAGCTATATCGGAACAAACTCGTATTGTTAGGTTACCACTAAATCGTTTGGCTTCCATTAATAAAATATCCAGAGCCATACCATATCTCGAACAGCAATTTGAAAGAGAACCTACCGATAGCGAAATAGCCGAATATTTGGACAAGAATGAGAACTCAATAGCCGAGGACAATAAAATCAAACATAAGCAGGTATCCTTCGATAAACCTTTGTCGCACGATGGTGAAAGTAATTTTACAATGTATGATATTATTGAGACTGATACAATTCCAACACCCGACAATGGATTAGTATCTGAGTCATTAAAGATAGATTTACTGCGTGCCATGAAAAAACTGACTGATCGGGAATTTGAAATAATATCCATGTCATATGGTATAAACAACAGGAAAGTATTTAGCCTGCGTGAAATTTCCAGTTTAATGAACATTTCAAGTGAGCGGGTCAGACAAATAAAAAGTGCAGGATTATTGAAAATGAAAAAGATACTGTCTGAAGAAAGATGTTTTCATGACATTGTTTAACAAGGCATATATTTGAATGGGAAGATCCGAATCATTTGGAACAAAGGACGTAAGAAACATGCCATTGCAATAAAGTAAAGATAAGTTAAAAGAAGGGAAGAGATAGATGGACGTCTTAGTACAAAAGACTTTGTGAATATACTTAGAGAAGCCGAATAGAATGGACGAATTTATTCTGAACCGCTTTCTTCTGAAAGAAAACTGAAGTGGATGCTGCAAATATCGAAGTTTATATTCCTAAAGGAGCGAGTATAAAGAAGGCTGCTCTTTTAATCTACCCATCCATCCGTACAGCAACAAGTTTATTCCTTTTGGGTAATTCCAATTGAGAAGAATTCATATTCTTCTGTTGTCCAAGCGACTTCAACATTAAAGCATGTTGATATACCGCCCCAATAAATGTTTTATTTACAAGGTAAGGTAGTTGATATTTTTCAGTAGTTTTTTTAACTATTTTTGCCAGATTTTTATAATGAATGTGACTTATATTTGGAAAAAGATGATGGACAACCTGGTAATTTAGTCCGCCTATTAGCCATGAGAATAATTTGCTATTGGGTGCAAAATCGCTGGTTGTGCACAATTGGTGAACTGCCCAGTTATTACTCAATTCGTTGTTACTGTCTGGTAAGGGATAGTCTGAAGTAGGTACAACATGTGCTGTTTGAAAAATTGTACTTAAGACCAATCCGCTGGTAAAATGCATAATCAGGAAACCAGAAAGAACCCAATACCAGGCCAGTGGAATAAGCGCTAATGGTAAAACAAGAAATAACACATAGTAAATAATTTTTGAAATCAACATTTTATTGAATAGTGCTTTGTAATTACCACTGCT
>Ga0315535_1000009_pt1 | contig 111777 bp, 76 predicted proteins | sample SalMarSW160220MG_2_FD_203092 | JGI IMG/M metagenome (GOLD analysis project Ga0315535, IMG submission 203092) | Salt marsh sediment microbial communities from the Plum Island Ecosystem LTER, Massachusetts, United States - Salt Marsh Sediment SW1602-20 ... | reverse complement strand
CACTGTTTTGTATTGAAAACGGCCAACCTGTCCTTTGAAGAAGCAGCAGCAGCACCCATGGCAGCCCTTACGGCACTGCAGGGGCTTCGGGACAAAGGGGAGATCAGAGAGAGACAAAAAGTGCTGGTGAATGGCGCCTCGGGCGGGGTAGGGTCGTTTGCCGTACAGATTGCCAAAACGTTCGGTGCAGAGGTCACCGGGGTATGCAGTACTTCGAAAATGGATCTGGTACGCTCGCTTGGCGCTGAACATGTTATTGATTATACCCTTGAGGACATCACCCGGATAGGTGAGGGATACGACCTCATTTTCGATACTGCAGCCTACCGTTCGATCTCAGATTACAAGCGCATTTTAAATCCCGGGGGAATGTACGTCTTGGCCGGTGGCTCCATCTCCAGGATTATTCAACTCATGTTCAAATCAAGAAGGAACAAGAACATGAGAATCATATCTGCAAAAGTCATCCGGGAAGATCTGCAAACCATCAGTAAGCTCCTCGAAACGGGCCAAATCAAATCAGCCATCGATAAAAGTTACCCCCTGGCTGAGACTGCTGCAGCCATGCGCTACCTGGAACTGGGGCATGTCCGGGGTAAAGTGGTGATAACTGTATAAAATCGAATGAAATATAAATCTATTTTTGGATGATCTTGCTAACTTAGAATATTGATCTAAACCAACAATAGACCCTGTGGCCCGCATCTCTTCTCATCAACCAGGAATCACTTCCCAGGAACTTCAGGAAGCCATTCCCGAAAGTCTGCAGTCAAAAGACGTACACCTTCACTGGATCGATAAATCCCCTGCAGGACCGGATTTGTTTACCCTGACTGCCAAAATTGAAATCAACGAGCAGATGTTGCTCCTGAGCAGCAAAACCAGCAACAGGCAACTCATCGACGAGTGGGACATGGTTCATCCCACACACCATACCAATGCACGCCTGGTGGCACTGGAGCGAATCCTGACGGACCCGGCCAACGAGGACATCATTATGTCGGTTTAGAATAATCCAACAGATTACCGGATAAAAGCCTATTGAATGCTGTACTGATCGAAACCAGCGAATTTGATGTCACATTGCTAAAAGGGCATGTTTTCCAGGATCTGGAATCTTGTTCCCGCCAGGATATAGCTCTCGATCTGATAAAATTTCATGGCAACCACCGGGGAACAATCCTTCAGTATCTTTTTATAGTAACTCGCGATGAGTTTTTCATTTTTATCCCTCAGGGACAGTACCGATTTCATCCAGGCGATGTTCTCTTCATCGGTCATGATCTCAAATCGCTCTGCGAATTGATCAAGCAGTACAATTCTTTCCTTGCCATATACTTTACGGGTGACTTCGTATGCATCATATTGTTTCCAGAAGGCATCGGCTTCAGAACCCTCAAGGGCAATGAAATCTTTTACTGCTGCACGTTTCTCCCCTGGTTGCCCAATTCAGAATTTTTCAGCCGCAATGATACCACTTCCTGCAGGGCATTTGAAAATTTATGGTGATTTATCCGTAAATTGATCTCCATTCGCTAAAAAAAGAATCAGAGATGGCCACAAAAATAAAGATCATCCGCTCCATTGATTACCTGTCTGTAACGGATGCCGGAAATGTAGATTTCGATGAAAGCAGACAGAAGCTCTTGGAAATCTCCGAGCCAAAAAGGCCACCGGCCGACTATGAAATACTCCTGGATTTTCGGCGTACCCAATGGGTTCTCTCCACTGAGGATATTTACTCACTGATTCATGATCTCATCAATGCCCCGGATTCATTCCGGGATAAAATTGCCCTTCTTTTGCTTCCGGGGGTGAATTTTGACAAGATCCGTTTCCAGGAACTTTGCGCCGGGAAAAAGGGAATCGAGGTACGGACCTTCACCAATTATGAAGATGCCATTCATTGGTTTTACAATGATTAACCAGGCTCTCATCATGAAAAAGATATTGTTCCCTTTCGAGATTGACAATCCCATTTATAGGGAAGCCTATGTATTTGCAGTAAAATTTGCCAGAAATCTGAATACCGAAGTGATCCTGCTGAACTCATTTACTGTTGAGGTGGACAATGCAATTACCAAAGACAAGTATACCAGACTCATCAGAGATAAATGGCTCAAGGCTTATAATGAAATTAGCATGTACAATCAGTATTACCTGGAAGATCATGCCCGGGTGGATAGTGAGCTGCAAATCAAATTCGACCATCGGTTTATACATGGTATATTCAAGGATGAAATAAGAAAGATAGCCGGGGAGGAAGCTGTCGGTTTAATTGTCTTGCCTCTGTCGAACAGAAAAGAGATCAATAAAAGACAGTTGGAAATTATCCGGGACAATATATTTGAGAAAAACCGGGTGTCGCTCCTGGTGATTCCTTTCCAGGGAACATTCAGCCCCATCAGAAATATTGTCTTCTCAACTGATTTTAAAAAGGTGAATCACTTCAGCCAGTACCTGGAAGATGTAGTTCATTTCGCCCAGGCATTTGATTCAACCATTCATTTCCTCCATGTGTCTTCCAAAGAGCATGTTGAAGTCGGTGAAGAAAATGAGGCTTACCAAATGATCAAGCATACAATTGAAAAGAACAAAAGACACATTTTGAAACAGGTGTCCGGCAAAAACGTCATTGAATCTGTCAACCAGTATGTGGGTGAGATCAATGCTGACCTGCTGGTGGTCATTAAACAACAGCACTATTTTCTTGAAACACTGTTTCATCATAGCATATCCGACGACATATCGCTAAACTCAAGGATACCTGTGCTGATGATGAGGGAGAAAGGAGACTAATGTCATGAAAGCAAAAGCCATAGTCATCATCATTCTGATCGTCTTAATCATCATTTTCGTACTTCAAAATACAGAAATGGTCAAGGTCAACCTCTGGTTCTGGGATATAAATATACCCGGAGCGCTCCTGTTGTTTGTTTGTTTTGCCATCGGATTGATCATCGGTCTCCTGATCCCGTCTTCCAGGAAAAGTAAAAGCCCCGAGCCGGATTAGTCATTTTTAAGTAAATTGTCTTTGTCTAAATCCCGCTGGAATGGAAAAGTTATTTGCCGTACCCCATGTTAAGTATGCGATCATTGTTGTCGGTACGCTGCTCATCGCATTTATTATTTCAAAAATACTCAGGATACTGATTGACAGGTTCATCAAACTCGCTTCAAAGAAACTGAAGGTAGACCACACCCAGTTCAATTTTCTGAAGAATGCAGTTACATTCTTCGTGTTCATGGGAGCCATCATTTTTATTTTTTATAACATTCCCAAGTTAAAAGCACTTGGTCTCACGATGTTTGCCGGAGCAGGGATCCTGACCGCCATTGCCCTTTTTGCATCCCAACAGGCTTTCGCAAACATTGTGAGCGGGATTTTCATTGTGATCTTCAAACCCTTCCGGGTCAATGACCTTGTGGATGTGGGAAATCTGCCCAAAGGCAGGATTGAAGACATTACACTGCGCCACACAGTCATCAGAAGCTTCGAAAACCGGCGGATGATTATCCCCAACTCGGTGATTAGTTCTGAAATTCTGATAAATTCAAACATTGTGGATGAAACCATCTGTAATTTTATCGATATGGGAATCAGTTATGACTCCAATATTGACAAAGCCATGGAGATCATGACCGAAGAGGCAATGGCTCATCCGAATTTTATCGATGTCCGAACGGAAGAGGAACTCAAAGAGCAAATACCCCCTGTCACCGTCAGGGTTATGGGCTTTGGCGACTCATCGGTCAACCTCAGGGCATTCGTGTGGTCCATGGATCACTCTTCCGGGTTTGTTTTGAAAACAGACCTGTATAAATCCATCAAAGAACAATTTGACAAGCATGGGATAGAAATCCCGTTCCCTTACCGCACCATCGTATACAAAGACAAATAGAAATGGCTCGTTTTATCAAAGACAGAAATGCTTCCCAAGGGCAGATGCCAGGCTCCCTGATCCTGATCGGCAATCAGAAAATGGAGCAACCGATTATCAGGCTGATGGAATACAATCCTGAGAATCTGCTGGAAAAAGAGTTACAATCACTGGACGAAGCACCCGGCATTAACGATCCCGGTTCAGTCACATGGATCAATATATACGGGATCCATGACCAGGATCTGATGGCCAGGATTGGCGAGATCTTCGAGATCCATCCCCTTTTGCTGGAGGACATCATGAATACGGACCAGAGCCCCAAATATGAAGATGGAGATAATTACGATGCCTTTATTTTAAAAATGCTGAAGATCGAAGAAGATGCCAGATCCATTTCAGCGGAACAGTTTACAATGATCCTGGGTGAGCATTTTGTACTGACGCTTCAGGAGCAGATCGGTGATGTCTTCAATCCTGTCAGGGAACGCATTCGTAATCCAAAAAAATTATCCCGGCTTTATGATGCCGACTACCTGGCCTATTCGCTGCTGGATACCATCGTTGATAATTATATCCATGTGACTGAAGCCATCGGAAGGGAAATCGAATCACTGGAAGACAAAATATTCCTGAATCCGGACAAATCGCTGGTGGAGGATATCTACAAGCTCAAAACCGAACTCTCCTTTTTAAGAAAATCGGTCAGGCCGGTCAAGGAAATGATGGCTCAGTTGCTGAAATCGGAAACCAGTTACTTCAAGGAGAAATACATGCACTTCCTCAGAGACCTGAACGACCTGGTGAATCAGGCCACCGAGGCCATTGAACTATATAACGGGATGATCTCTGATCACCTGAACATCTACAGCACCAATGTGAACAATCGTATCAACGAGGTGATGAAGGTGCTGACCATCTTTGCATCCATCTTTATCCCACTCACTTTTCTTGCCGGGATCTACGGGATGAATTTCAAGTATATTCCAGAGCTGGGATTCAAATACAGTTACCTGATTTTCTGGATCGTTGTGGTGGCCGTTGTCACAGGACTGCTCCTCTATTTCAAGAGGAAGAAATGGTTGTAACATAGGGCCCATCCCGGGCGTCTTATTCATAGACTGGCTATGAATTTGAAAACCCAACCCTTCCCATGATTAAAAATTACCTGCTGACTGCCTTCAGAAATGTACTCAGGTACAAAGGCTTTTCACTGATCAATATTCTCGGTCTCTCACTAAGCATGTCGGTGTGTATGGTGATCATCGTGGTCATCCAGGACCAGTACTCCTATGATACAATGCATACCAAAGGAGACCGGATCTATCGCGTTCAACAGGTAGACAGCCTGGATTTTACAAGTTTGAAAATCGCCTCCAATCCCTATCCCCTGGGGACTGAGTTACGGGACAATTATGCCATCGCGGAGAAGGTGGTCATCCTGAATGAGGATTTCCGTGGCGAAGGGCTCTACAAGGAAACACGCCTGGCATTGAATGGCCTCTATACAAACAGTGCGTTTTTTGATGTTTTTGATTTTGAGCTTCAGGAGGGATCGGCGGAAGGAATCCTGGACGAGCCTTTTACCATGGTGCTGACCAGGGAGACGGCTGACAAGTTTTTCGGAGAGGAGGATCCCATGGGAAAGTTTATTGAGATCGATACGCTGGGAGCATACGAGGTAAAAGGGATCGTGGCCAAAACAAAGAAAAAATCGCACATCCAGTTTGAGGCATTGGTCTCCCTTCCAACCCTGGAGATCCTCGATCAGAGAAGGGCTGAACCCAGGTTTGTAAACAACTGGGAAACAGGATGGGGAAGCTGGATCTACCTGTTGCTGGACAAAGATGCCAATCTGGGAAGCATCCAGCAGATCCTTGACAGGATCAGCCGGAACAAGTATGCGGACAACAAGGAGACAAACTATTCCTTCTACCTTCAACCCTTTGACAAGATTGTCCCTGGGCCCCTGCTGGGCAATGAACTGGGATTTTTTCTTCCCAGGGTTTTCATTCTGTTCCTGGGCGGACTTGCCCTGGTGATCATTGTTTCCGCTGCCTTTAATTATACAAGCCTTTCGGTGGCACGCTCCATGTTAAGGGCCAAAGAGGTGGGTGTACGAAAAACCTTCGGGGCCTTCCGCTCCCAGCTGATCACCCAGTTCCTCCTGGAAGCATTGGTTATCACCGTGATCTCTCTTCTTCTGGCCATCATCCTGCTACAGTTCCTTCTCCCTGCCTTCTCGGGCATGCAAATGATGTCCATGCTGGAGATTAGGCCCGAGCAAAATATCGGGCTCTATCTCAGGTTTTTGTTATTCGCCCTGGTTACCGGACTACTTTCCGGGGCCCTGCCCGCAGTTTTTATCTCGGCATTCAGACCGGTGTTTGTACTGAAAGGCCTTACCAATGTCAGGTTCTTCAGCCGCACCACACTCAGAAAAATCCTGTTGGTCACCCAGTTTGTATTTTCCATGGTGTTTATTATCTCCATCCTGCTGATCTTCAAGCAGATGAATTTCATGATCAATGCCGAACTGGGTTTTGACGCCAAAGTGTTATACGATATTCATCTGCAGGGGAAGGATTACGAAAAGGCAAAAACAGAATTCAGTCAGCTTCCCGAAGTGGTGAGCATGTGTGCATCATCCCATGTTCCGGCCGAGGGCAATGTGTGGGGGGTTGATATCCGCCTGAAGGCGGAAGATGAAAAATATGAGGCCCCCTATTTTTCAGCGGATGAAAACTACATTGAAACCATGGGGCTTGAATTGATCGCCGGGAGAAATTTTCCCGAAAACATGGGCACAGAAAACGAGAAATTCGTCATTGCCAGCGAAATGATCGTTGATCAGTTCCAGTTGGGAAGTCCGCAGGAGGCTATCGGGACCACACTGATCCTGGAAGATTCTACCCTGGTTGAAATAATAGGGATCATCAGAGATTACCAGTACGCAGCCATATTTCTGAACCTGAAACCCATGCTGTTGAGATATGTTCCGGCAAGCCACCGGCATGCCTTCCTCAGGCTGAATTCCACCGACATGGCGGCCACTGTCAGCAAACTGGAAAAAACCTGGAACAAAATCGATCCCTATCATGACATGGACGGGGACTTTATCGATGGCCGGATCAGATACTACTATTCCTTCTTTGAGGACATCATGTATACTGTTGGCTTTGCCACATTGCTGGCCATCATCATTGCCAGTTTCGGATTGCTGGGAATGGCCACCTACAGCACGCAAACACGGCTTAAGGAGATCGGCATCCGCAAGGTTCTCGGAGCAGAATCCAGTCACATCGTTCTCCTGGTCTCTAAATCCTATCTTTGGATGATGCTCATTGCTGCCATCATTGGCGGTACCGTCGCCTACCTGGTCAACAAGCTCTGGCTTCAGTACCTTTCCAAGAGCGTGAATTTCGGAGTGGGCACCATCCTGGCCGGCGTGTTCATTGTTGTTTTTATCGGGTTGCTTACAATCTCCACCCAGACACTCAAAGCGGCCCGGACTAAGCCTGCACTGACTTTAAGAAATGACTAGGAAACCCCAATATGCATTACAGCATCACCCTGGTGCAGAATGGGATTGTTATTCAGACCGATCACACATCCCGAAGTGTGGGATTTTAACTGGACCCTGAATTCTCCGAACGGATCGGTGATCATCCCAACGGTTTGATTTTTCCTGATCTGATCACCTGTAGCGACATGGCTCTTGAAGATCCCGGAGGTACGTGCCCTGATCCAGGAGGAGTGCATAAACACCTGGTTTATATAGGACGGTTTTTCTTCAGGGAAGGATGAAATTCCCAGGTGATTCATCAGGCGCATGGCACCGGAAATTCCATGTTCAATGGCATTTTCATTTAATCGCACCGACTCCCCCCCTTCAAAAACAATGATCCGTTTTCCCAATTTTGCCGCAGACTGACGGAGTGACCGGGGCTTGTATGTAGCGTGCAGGGTAACCGGAGCATAAAACGCATCGGCCAGTTTGCGGTTTTCCTCTTCATTCAGCATGCACCGCACCTGGGGATAATTTTCGCGATCGGCCCCCCCCGTGTGAAAGTCAATGCCGTAATCTATCTTGGGGATGATATCCTTCATTAAATAATAGGCAATTCTCGAAGCCAGGGAACCATTGTTGTTGCCCGGAAAGGAACGGTTCACATCCTTGCCGTCCGGAACATTTCTGGAGAAATTGATAAATCCATAGATATTGATGATCGGTATGCAAATGACAGTCCCCCGCTGGGGGATGTGATGGCCAGCTTCGATGATCCTTCTCACGATTTCAATGCCATTGATCTCATCCCCATGTAATCCACCCATCAAAAGCAGTACCGGTCCGGGTTCCAGTGCACGTGCCACTGTGACCATGATATCAATATGTGTACGGGAAGGGAGCCTTGCGATGTTCACTTCTACATTTGCCGTTTCCCCCCTGGGGATTTCCATATTGTTGATGATCATCCTGAGATAGAATTATGCCTTTACCATGTCTTTGGGCCTTCTTTGCTTCGCTACGGATTTCTCAATATATTCAACAATTTTCCCGGCAATATCAACCCCGGTTGACTTTTCAATTCCTTCAAGTCCCGGCGACGAATTTACTTCAAGCACCAGTGGCCCCCGCTTGGACTGGAGCATATCCACGCCTGCAATGGCCAGACCCATGGATTTTGCTGCCTTCAAAGCAGTCGCTTTCTCCGCCCTGTTTAACTTGATCACACTGGCATTTCCTCCCCTGTGCAAATTGGAACGAAACTCTCCTTCTTTTCCCTTCCTTTTCATGGCACCAACGACCTGTCCATCCACAATAAATGCCCTGATGTCGGAAGCTCCGGCTTCTTCAATGAATTCCTGCAGGATCACCCTTGTTTTGAGGCTGTCAAAAGCCTGCAGAACTGATTTTGCCGCTTTGTTGGTCTCGGCCAGCACCACACCCAAACCCTGTGTTCCTTCCAGCAATTTGATGACCACCGGCGCATCACCAATGTGACTTAAAGTCTTGTTTTCCTGTTTGGAGAAATTTGTAAAGGCGGTTTTTGGCATTCCGATTCCTGACCTGGATAAAATCTGCAGGCTTCTTAATTTGTCGCGTGACCGGGTTATGGCCAGTGAATCAAGGGCACTGAAAACATTCATCATCTCAAACTGCCTGACCACAGCTGTTCCATAAAAAGTCACCGAAGCGCCAATCCTTGGAATAACGGCATCAATGTCATCAAGGGACTCGCCTTTATAAAACATCATGGGGCCGTTATCTTCCATGACGATATCACATTTCAGGTGGTCAATCACCACGCCTTCATGTCCCCTTTTTTCAATTTCTTCAATCAGCCTGGAGGTTGAATAAAGCTTTTCATTTCTCGATAAAACTGCTATTTTCATTTTTTACTTTGGAATTTATACGACAAGTCCTTGAAGCTGACATCCACCAGGAAACGTTTGCGCAGGAACTTCCTTCCTAATAGTACGGGATATTTCATCTGGCTGCGGTCGGTAAGGGAAAACTCGGTTTCAATCTTCATACCAAATACGATGACATCCGTGAAAATGAAATACCTGTGTTCTGTTTCTCCACCGGAGTTCTTAACCTTCTTGTCCCTGAATTGTTCATAAATGTATTTTTTTCCTGTGTAGCCAGGGTAGCCAGGGTTCAGAAGTTCAAAGGAAAGCATCTCTTTGCCGTCTTTGTGGACAATTTCAATATGGCTGCAATGAATGACACTTCCATAGGCTCCGGTATCAATTTTCGCTTTGATATTTGAATAACCCAGTTGGGGCAGGTCAATCCTGTCCCTGCGTCCTATGATGATCTTTGTTCCCGGCATGCTTCACTGTTTGAAATCCATTGTGCCGCAAAGATATATTAACTATTCTTTCTTCTCCATTTTAATGCCGCATCAAATTAATTTCCCCTCATCACACATATATGAATTTTTTGAATTATAATTGTTTCATATCAAATGAAGACATTGACAATCATAAAACGATTGAATGAAAACAGACAAGCTGAGAGTTATTAAGGATTTCGACAAAGTGGATAAAGAAATTCAGGAACAGATCAAATTGGTTTATCCGGAAGGTTTTAGTCAACATCTTGTTGAGTATAAGAACAAGGATAATGAAACTGTCTTTGCATTGCCATTTGAAACCGATGAAAAGATATATATGATCAGGATGTCGTTAAAGAAGGCCATTCAATTGATCCAGGAAGATTCAGACTACGACGACGATGGTATTCTGAAAGACGATATCCGGGAAAAGTATGAAGATGAACATTCGGATGTGGAATATTTATCGGAAAACGATAACTATGACGATGACTATGATTAAAGCGCATACCGACATTTCCCGGCCTCATCTGCAAAAGCTTCAATCAGAGTAAGGTCGGCTTCGAAAAAATGGTCGGACGGGGAGAGGATGTACCCTCCGCCTTCTCCGGCTTCATTAAAACAGCGCCTCACCTCTTCCCGGGTCTCCTCCTCAGAACATCCTGTGAAGAAATGAAACTGATCATAACCTCCAATCATACAGACCCTTTCTCCTATTCGCTTTTTCGCTTCACCGAGTAGCACATCCCCTCCCATGCCTGCAGGGGTAAAAGTTTCCATGGCATTGGGGTTCATGGCGGCTATATCTTCCAGAATGGGCATCATTCCTCCGCAGGTATGGTAAACGATCCGTTGACCCGCTTTTCGGGCTGTGGCAATAAGCTCTGAATCATAGGGTGCAACAAACTCATTGAAAATACCGGGTGAGATGACCGTGGTGGAAGCATCGCCCCCACCCAGCTCCAGGAGGTCATATTTGGCACCTTCAAGCGAGTCGATATATACTTTTTTCCTGGCCCGCAATACGTCAAGAAAAGCGTGTACCCATGCAGGATCCTCCAGTGCTGCAATGATCAGGTTGGCAGAGCCGTACAGACATGAGAAATCCTGCCAGCATCCCGGCTGACCGAATCCGTCAAAACAGGCGATATGGCCCCTTACCAGTCCCCTGTCACCAAAGGACGCAGCCGCATCATTGATGGCTGTTACATCACATTTCGGGTAGGTCATATACCTGGCTATGATATCAATATCGCTCTTTTCCTTGATCAGGTGTTCTGCCACCCATGTGGTGTGCTGGTCTGACTGAAGGATCATGGAAAGGGTTTTCACCGGTGTGATGATGCTGAAACGGGTGGTATCATAGGTTCGGTTCGGGACCTGTTCCACCCGGAACCTCCAGTTGTCGCTGCTGATCCTCCTGGCCTCGAGAAAACCAAGCTCTTTGTGCTGTGGATCGAAATACTCCCCCGATGCCTCATCACCTGTATAAGCCATGATCCACCTGATGGGATCCAGGCCAAAACGATCGAAAAAATCCTGGTCACTGGCCCCATCCAAATAATTCTTCAGAAAAGAGGGCATCACATGATGGGTTGTGACAGGAAGGCGATCCGGACTGCCTCCGTCCAGGGCTGTTAAAAAGCGTTCTTTGGAAGTCATAGCATCATAAAATTAAAAATTTTAGTAACCTTTGGGGCATGAATAAATCCATTCAACTGTTTACTGCCATTGCACTGCTGTTTGCAACAGCGTGTGATCCTTTGAACATGGAGGATAAGAACCCACGCACTCCGGAAATGGAGACTGCGGAATTGAACAAAGCCCTTTCTTTGCTTGAGGCTGACGGATACGATATTGACACAACCGATCTGGGGATCTATTATATCGAACACGTGGAGGGAAAAGGTCCCCTGGCCAGGGAAGGGGACACGCTGCGCCTGGAATACGCAGGATATTTGTTGGATGGAAGGATGTTCGATGCTTCGGCATTTCATTACCCCGATAGCGTCTGGGAGTTTATTTTTACTGCATCTGAACTGATCCCCGGATTTGCAGATGGGCTTTTACTCATGAAAAAAGGTGCAGAGATTGATTTAATCATCCCTTCTGAATACGGATATGGAGCCATCGGATACGGAGGTATCGGACCCTATACCACCCTTGTGTTTGCGACCAAGATGCATGATATTAATCCCAGAACGGACCAGTAGATGATGATCAGCCGGGCAAAAATCAGCCCCGGGGCTTGCACTCATCAGGCACCGGCTACTAAACCTAGAAAACCCTGTCGTATGAAAATCGTATCCCTTCTCCTTTGCCTGTACTGTGTCACAACCATTGAACTCCCGGCCCAGCGTGTTCCTCCCCAACAGGAAGGAAATCTCTTCTCCCTGGAAGTGGGAAACCTGGTATTCCAGGTAGATTCAACCCATGGGGCCAAAGTATCTTCCCTGACTGTGGATGGCTCTGAGTTCCTGGTAACGCCCGACATGGTCTCCACCGATTACATGTGGGGGGCTACCCTGTGGCCCTCTCCCCAGGGAGAATGGAACTGGAACAATCCCAACAAACTGATCTGGGATCATGGGGAGTACACTGCATCCATCGATGGAGATACCATGCGTTTTACTGGGAAAGAAGTTTCCGTTGACAATGGAGACAGCTTCTATTTCGTGAAGAATTTCTGGGCCAGTGCATCCGATACCACCATCTCCCTGCACTATGCCATGATCAATACCACCGGCAAAACCATCAAAAAGGCTCTGTGGGAATTGAGCAGGGTGCCTGTGGGAGGGATGACTTTCTGGCCCACCGGTCCCGGGGGTACCTGGGGTGCACTGGCTCCGGCCACCGAAGAGATCAATGGCCATACCTGGTATTACAGGGAGAGTGAGGACGGAACAGGCCTGAAATTCTTTGCCGATGGAAAGGATGGCTGGTTGGCCCACGTGGACGATAACTATCGCATATTTATAAAAACCTTTGAAGATGTTGACCAGTCGGCTTTTGCCACCGGTGAAGGTGAAATAGAACTGTGGGTTGACCCGGAGTACATTGAACTGGAGAACCAGGGAGTATGCATAAATATTGCAGATCAGGATTCACTGGAGTATGCGGTGACCTGGTACCTCCGTCAGCTCCCTGCCAACATCGATGTCATCCCCGGAAATCAGGATCTGGTTGACTATGTGAATTGGGTCATTTCAGAAAAAGACAACCCCCCTGTGCCCGTGGAACAAAACAGCGTCAATCCTGCCATTCAGTGCTATCCGAATCCCGCCAGGCATACCCTCACTGTTACCGTGGGTGGATCTCAGCATGATGCGTTCAGATATACCCTGATCAACATCCAGGGCAATTTTGTGCTGCAGGGTGAATTGAATACCGGAACCATCGATGTATCCACATTGCCCAAGGGAGTTTATTTCATACTACTGCAGTCCGATACGGAATTGGTGAGCAGCAAGATAGTGATTGAGTAGCGGTCATACAGGTCACTTCCGGGTGTTTGTTCTGCTTCGGATTTCACATTACATTCTTTTTTATTTATGTGGGAAAAGGTTTAACTTATTCAATATATAAACTTCATCGATATGCGATACAATCTGAAAAATAACAGTCATCAAGACTCATCATTCATACCATACATCCTGATCATTCTGGTGTGTTGTTTTGGACTTGAACAAGCTACTTACGGACAATCCCATAGCGACAAGGATAAAAATGGGATTGTGTCCGGCGGGATAGGTATCGGCCTCGGCATTTTTTATCCCGGAGATATCAATGAATATATCCAGGATGAAACATCCAATCTACTGATGACCACCGGTTTCGCTGAAATGATCACAAATTTCTTTTTTAGAGCGTCACTGAGTGTACGTCCGCACCAGATCATTGAGCTTAATTTCTTCGCAGAATATGGCTGGGCCCCGAAATTCATTTATGTAAATGATTCCAATTCTTACTATTTCTCTTTTACCAGGATCTCTCCCGGCTTCTCTCCCAGGATACATATCCCCATAGGTTCCGGACGTCATTCACTTTTTTTTGCACCGGGCGTGACCTATAATTTCATGAAATTCAAAGACAGTCAGGTGAGAGGTGAAGTAGCAATGGCACATAGCCCGGGATGGAGAGCTCAAATGGGATTTGACCTTAACCTAAGAAAAATCACCCTGAAGCCCTATGTGGGCTATGATTCTGCCAGAGGCAATGATCAGGGAACCATGAATTTAAACTATTCCGGAGGTCAGGCAGGAATTGAATTGCATTTTTAGGTACACCGGATTCTCCATTCAGCGGTGCCGGGACCAGAAGCGCTGCTTTCTTCTGACCGGGGATAGCAGGGCATGACTGCTAACGAAACGCATGTCTTCGATGGTATAAAAAGCGTTGGGATTATATTGCTGGATGATGCCAATTACTTTCCTGAGTGCTTTCCTCCTGATAATGACATAGAGTACCCCAACCTCTCCGTCTCTTCCCACGCCAGTCACGGTGGTAACAGGATATCCCCCTTCCCGGAGCCCGTGGATGAGATCGCCGGCATCCCTCTTTGTGATCACCCTGACAAGTTCATATCCCAGGGCCAGCTTGTCCTCAAGGATCATCCCAATGTAGGTGCCCAGACCGAAGCCCCCCGCATATCCGATATAGGTAAACCAGTTGCCCAGATTGGACATGATCCGGGTGATGGCAATCAGCCAGATCAGCGATTGGAAGAATCCTACAAAAGGTGCCAGGTTTCGGTATCCTTTTGTAACCATGATCACCCGGATGGTATCCAGTGACACATCCACGACCCGTGCCATCATAATCAGAATCGGTAGAACCACAAAATCAAACCAGTTAAATTCCATTTCTACAGATTGTTTTTATTTCTTCCGCAAAAGTAGTATAACTTTTACAGAGTCATTTTTGCAGGTTGCCCGGTGGAAGCTAGCACACTGTTCCACAGCCAGCCCTGAGGATCAATTTTTTTCCGTTCAGAAACAGCAAGTGTGATGGGCAGATGGGTATACAGATTGTTCCAGTATCCTATGATCATGCCTGTCCGGCCTGCCATCCCGGCGTGCACCGCACTATGCCCCATCAGCAAACAGAAGGCAGAATCATGCGGATTGGCGGGTTGACTCCTGATGATATAGCTGGGATCAATGTATTTGAGATTGATCTCCATTCCGATGGTTTTAAAATGCTTCCGGATGGCATCCCGCAGGTAGATCCCGATATCAGTATACTTTGCGTTGCCCGAAGCATCATGTTCACCGGTTGATTTGAAGAAATCCTGTCCGGCGCCCTCCGCAATAACGATCACAGCATGATGCCTTGCCTCAAGCCTCTTTCGAAGGGCTACAAGAAAAACATCCAGCGAAAAAGGCACTTCGGGGATAAAGCAGAAATTTACCTGATTGTCAACAAGCACCGAATACGCTGCAATAAAACCCGAATCGCGGCCCATCAGCTTTACCAGGCCGATGCCGTTTGGTGCACCAAGAGCCTCCACATGGGCAGCATATGTGGCACGTTTTGCCTCCGACACAGCAGTCTCAAAGCCGAAGGTCTTCTGTACGAAAGAGATATCGTTATCAATGGTCTTTGGAATACCGATCACACTGATCTGAAGCCCCCTTTTTGCAGCCTCCTCACTGATGGCCAGTGCTCCGCGCTGGGTTCCGTCACCTCCGATGCAAAAAAGAATTCCGATTTTCATCCCATCGAGGGTATCCACCATAACGGAAGCATCCTGGTTGCCACGGGAAGAGGCCAGAATGGTACCTCCCATTTCGTGGATCTGAATGACGTTCGCGGGGGTAAGCTGTACCGGTGCATGTCCGTATTCAGGCACCAGGCCCTGGTAACCATACTGAAAACCGTAGATGTTTTTCACCCCGTAGTGGTAATGCAGACTCATGACAATGGACCGGATCACATCATTTATTCCCGGGCATTGACCTCCGCATGTAACAATTCCACAGGAGAGTTTTGCAGGGTCAAAGAAGATCTTCTCCCTGGGACCGGCCGCTTCAAATACCGGGGGGTCATCGCCTTTGTCCAGGTAACCTTTGACGTCATCGAGGTCACGATGATAAAGAATATGTTCCTTTTCATCAGCGAACTGAATCCCCTTTAGCGGGGACTGAATCGTGCATTCGCCGAGTTTTTTTACATTAAAATCTTGCTGGACCAACATAAGCTCTCTTTTCTGATTTTCATAACATGAAATCAGAGTCTTTTAACTTCAATTATTCTTCCTATATCTGAAAGAGTTACCAGATGCCTGTTCAGTTCTTTATCCCTTACAATCACTTCGTAATCTACCATATTTCCTTTGTTTCTCATAACCGAACTCATGATTTCACCCCTGGATAAAGCAGTTTTTTTTATGGGTTCAGGAAGGTAGTCTGTCGGCAAATTTATCCTGTATTCCATAAAAATACCTTCTAAACTGAATAGGGCGATGTGCTCCAGATTGTTTTTATAAAAAACGGCCTCAAAATAATTCTCCCTTTGGAACCATTCAATATTTACAGCATCTTCAAAATTCTGATGAAAGGAGTTTAAGCAACCTTCTGATGGAACAACTCCGTCACCCTCCATAACTTTCTTCACGAAATCTTTCATGCTATTATATTTTCCTTTTTGACGCCAAGATTGAACGAAGTAACACTTTTCAGCTTTGAAGATATTTCTGGGTGTAAAAACAAATGATACGGGTACGTGCCCTTTTCAGGCGCATTTTTGCCGCATCTTCACTTATCCTTAAGGCTTCAGCGATTTGCTTCATGGGTAAATCGTCCTGGTACTTCATTAACAACAGTGCTTTTTCTTCCGGATGAATAATATCCATTACCTCCATCAGATTCTCGTAATTGATCTTTTCTATTACTTCCGTTTCATCAATGATTTCAGGTATTTCATTATCGCGGTTCCAGTTGGGATAGTGAATTTTCTTCTTCTCGCGCAGGTAATCAATGCAATGATTGTAGGTAATGGCATATAACCAGGAAGAAAATGAAGACTGTTGTTTAAATGTTGGCAGTTTTTCGAATACTTTGGATAAGATATCTTCGGCAAGTTCTTCAGCTACCGGTCTGCTTTTTACAATAGAATAACATTTGTCCAGAACCTTTAAGTGATACCGGTTGTATAATTCTTCAAAGTAATTCGAAGCGTTATCGTTCTTCATCTTCAGGATGATTTCATCATCTTTCAGATGGTTAAAACTCTCAGCCATCGGGTCATTAAAATTGCAATTAAAGGTATGATTATCCGGGGCGAATAAAAAAATCTTTCTTCATTTGTTACTTCCGGCATCTTCCACGTCTCAATAGCAAAACATATAAAACAGAATACAAATGAAAAACAGAATTTTTGCGGGAATTACAATTTTAGGATTAACAACGCTATTATTTACTGGTTGTGCAAAGCTGCCTCAAACTGAAATTGATGCTGCCAACACTGCTGTTGAACAAGCAAAAGCTGCTGGTGCTGAGGTTTATGTCCATGATAATTATATTGCCTTGCAGGACTCTTTGAATGGGGTCATGGTAAAAATTGAATCAGAGAAATCGAAATTTATCAAGAATTACGCATCCTCCAAAGAAGCATTAGCCGGCGTAACCCAATTTGCCGGAGAGGTGAAACAACAAGCCGAAACCAGAATAGAAGAATTGAAAGTCGAAATAGATAAAACCATTGCAGAGGTAAAGACTTTAATTGAAGCCAACAGGAAGTTGGTCCTGGAAGCCCCAAAAGGTAAAGAGGGCACATCGGCACTGGTTGCCATCAAAGGTGAGATTGATGCGATTGAAACATCGATCAACGAAACCATTACAATGATTGAAGACGGTGATTACCTGGCCACCCATCATAAAGCCATGGCTTTAAAGGAAAAAGCCACCTCCATTAACACCGAATTGTCGACTGTTATAGCCAAGTATAAAGCCAACGCAAAGCGATAATAAAACTTAATCCTGTCAAATGATCCGGCAGGTTGCCCCCGGTTCCGATCAAAAGGAACCGGGGTTTTTTATAGACGTACAACCATTTTGGAATGAAGCGACGAATCATACTATTTTCTTTTTTGGGCTTGACTTTAATACTGGGAATTGCGTTCATTAAATTAAAAACAAATGAACCCCCTGACAGGGAAATAACCATTGCCAGAAAAATGATCTCCGAGGCGGAACTTGTAAAAGCATCCCATTATGCAAAGGAGAATTACATGGAGGCTGTAAAATATTATGATGCTGCCATGATGGCGTGGAAAAGGGAGAATGAGAGGTTCATACTTTTCAGGGACTACCGGGGAATCGCTGAACTGTCCGGAAAATCGTCGGATAGTTCCCGCAAAGCAATTGCCACCGCCAAGGAAAACATTTCAAAAGTGGAGGAAGTACTGGATATCCGGATTCACATGCTGGGCGAGAGTTTAAAAGATTTTGATGTCAAATTTAGCAACTTCCCTATGGACAGCAGGCTCCGGAACGAACTAGCAAAAAGCCGATTACAGTATTCCGAGGGAGTACTTGCATTTAAAAATAAAAACTACACCCTCTGCCAGTCTAAACTTGATTCAGCGGAAATCAATCTGAACCGGATTTTTGAACTGTATGAAGAAAAACTCCGGTCCTATTTAAACGAATATCCAAGATGGACGGAGATGGTGGAGAAAACTGTCACTTTCTCTAAGAAGACCCGCTCCTATTGTATTGTGGTTGATAAGCTTGCCAGGGAATGCATCCTGTATAAGAATGGTAAAGTGATGAGCAGGTATATCGTAGAACTGAGTGTAAACTGGCTGGGTGATAAAAAACAGCAGGGGGACAAAAGCACTCCCGAAGGTATGTATAAAATAAGCTCCAAAAAATCCAATGGGCAAACCCGTTTCTATAAAGCTCTCTTGCTGGATTACCCCAATGATGATGATAAGAAACAGTTTTTAGAGAATAAGAAGAATGGCGTGATAACGACCGATGCAAGCATTGGAAGCCTGATTGAGATACATGGACAAGGCGGGAAGGGAGTTGACTGGACAGATGGTTGTATTGCCTTATCTGATGGGGATATGGATGTAATATTCAAATTGTGTCCGGTGGGTACCAGGGTTGCCATTGTAGGTTCCACCAGATCAATCAATGAACTTGTTGGCAAATAGAAATGAAAATTGATTTCAAAAAATTCCCGGAGGAATTGAAACTTGTGCCGGTCATTGTGCTGGTTTTGATGATCCCCCTGCTGATCAGGGTCATTGGTTGGCAGACCCAAAAACCTTCCCATAACACAACATCTGTCAGCCCGGAAAAACTTGCTTCCGAACAACAAAAAATCGAACGGGAAATATCTGTTCTGGATAGAAAGTTGGATTCCAAAAGACCCAAATCATATTACCTGGTCATCAACAGCGCATCAAACGAATTCAGCCTGTATAAGGGCGATAAAATAATTCGAAAAGACAAGTGTTCAACAGGAAGTTATATTTTATTGAAAAACGGAGATCAACAGCAATGGATGTTTAAAACCCCGAAGGGTGAGTTCAGGATTCGGGGGAAAACCACCTCACCGGTTTGGAAAAAACCGGATTGGGCATTTGTGGAAGAAGGAGTACCCGTTCCGTCGGTAAATCATCACACACGATTTGAATATGGTGTTTTGGGCGATTATGCACTTAGCCTGGGAGATGGATACCTGATTCACGGAACACTTTATCAGCGTTTTCTGGGCCTGCCTGTAACACATGGTTGTATCAGGCTGAATGATGAAAACCTTGAACTTGTATACCGGTCACTACAGGTAGGTTCAAAAGTCTACATATACTAGGATTTTACTATGCAGAAATTCAGGGATTTAGCCTTCTCAATAAACAGACTGGACTGGAAGATAAAGGCGCTTTACCTCTTCATCGTCCTACTCTTCATCTTATTGGCAAGTATTGCCCTTGCTCCAATGCACAAAATGCATGAATTTGAGGGACTGGTAAATACAGATTCCCTCTATTTGGAAAAATACGATCCTGTTTTTAATCAGCCTGAAATGAGGCAGCTGGTCAAAGAGAAGGCATATAAAGAGGCCCTTCTGAAACTGGCTGAATCTGATTCCATTCAACTGGTGATCAATCTGACCGATAGTACTGTAAATCTTTCCATCAAAGGGGTGGTGATCCACCGGACAAAAGTAGCGTCATTTGACAGAGATAAGCTGTTAAACGGGATGCCTTTGATACAACAGGCTAAGCTGTTTTCGCGGCCGGTGACTGTTCAATCGCAGGTTGCAACCATTGTAAAGGAACCTGTTGTTGTACGTCAGGCCCCGAAAGATACCCTTGAAGCTGCGTTGAATGCATGGCAACCGGACACCCTGATTCAAAATCCTGCCTTTTTGATTCTTTCACTGGAACATGGTATTCATGTCATTTTTGAGCAGGCAGCCAACCCGACTTTGCAGGATAAGTGGACCCGGTTCGCTTTTTATAACAGGCTAATAATAAGGGGCTCAGTACAGGCGGTTTATCGATTCTTTACATTTAGGAAACAGGATTATCATCCTGCCATTACCATCAAGATGCCTGTTGATGATTTACGGGCCATATACCGCGCTTTGCCCGATCATACGCTGGTGGTTATCAATTTATAAGCAACATGGCTTACTCAAAACCGGGAACAACAACAATATAATCATCGGTACTGTTTGAGGATATGGCTTTATGAACCATGGTATTGTTTTTGGCATTATAGGATACCGACTGCTTTCTCATCAGAAAAAGTATATGAACGGTTCCCGGAGACCCCTCCGGAACATTGAATCCAACAGAACTGTAGGTAATCTTATGCCTGTTCCTTTTGGGAAGGGCAGATTTGATTTTTGCAACTGAATCATCATTTTCTACCCTGAATTCAAGTTCAGTTTCGGGGTCGGGTATCCTGTTTATTTTTCTGATGACAGAGAAAAACGTAGGTTCATGTTCAAGGTTGGCCGGAATATTGACCACGAATCTTCTGTATTCAGACAGGTTGCCATCCATTTTAACGGCAAATAGTGTCTGTAGGCTATTCAGCAAATGGTCGAAAATATTCCCGAAAATTCGTTCCGATGCAGTCGTTTTCTCTCCCAGCCCAAATATGATATCCGAAACCATATACTCTTTCGCAGCCCTGATAATGCCACTTGAAATACTTAAATCGACACGGGTAATCACTTTCAGAGTTTCGTTCAGATTGTTAAACTCCGAGACGTTTTTTTCAAGCAACTCCCTTATTCTCAATATATTCTCCCTGCTGCTTCTGTTTTCATCTAAAATATTCAGTATATAAACAGGCTCCGATGTCTGGATTGTATTAAACCGGTTTGCTAATCCAACCAGGTTGGCCATTGTAGAAGGGTTTGAAATGGGCACAAGGATTCTTTCCGGATCTTTCCGTAACAAGCGTTGCCACCAGACTAGTGACGAAAATAATGAGGATGACTGCATTGAAGATGGTAATATCAATCATCTGTTTTTCATAGCCGATCAGAATTACGGCGAGGGTGGCTGCTACACGAGAACTGCTTAAGCCAAACAGCAGATTTCTCTGTACAGTGTTAAACCTCAGGATCTTCTGGGAAAGGAATAGAAAATAAAAATTGTATATCCCCCAAAATAAAGGAGCAATTTGATTATTTCGAAGCCAATTGAATTCCCCTTAAAATTCTGTGTTACAACAGATAAAATCAAAAGGACCAGTGTATCGGTGATAATCGTACCTCCTACAGCGGTCAGAACCGATACATCCCTGTTCACTCCCAGTTTGCGGACAATCGGGTAGGCAACCAGGGTGTGGGTTGAAAACATGATGGAGACCAAAAGGGAAGCATGATTTTCCAGTTTCAGTATTGGTTTTGAAATGATCAATCCAAGGATAAAGGGCAGAAGGAATGTTGCCAATCCAAAAACAATACTGTTTTTACGGCTTGTCTTTAATTTCTCGGGGTCAAGTTCAAGACCTGCCATAAACATAATATACAACAGGCCAACAGATCGGTAATTTAGCTTCCTGGATAGAAAAAATATGGAAGATTCTTCAATCTTATTGAATTCCATACTGAGCAGCGTCCCGTTGGGAATCATCTGTGAAGCATTATCACAGCCGGATATTCAAGGTGCAGGACTCCAAATTAACCAATTCCATTCACACTTTATTCACTGAATATCTGTATTTTCGACAAAATAACCAAGGAAAACCCAAATCATGAAAAAAATAGTTCTGCTACTTCTTATCACCGCTTGCTTCTCCTGGTCATATGGACAATCCTCCATACAGGAATTGTCTTACGGACGCATGTTAAGTCCTGCCGGAAAGGTCATCTATTTTGGCGATTCCACATTGGAAAACCATGCATTGGATTGTGCACTTTCACCGGATGAAAAATGGCTGGCTGTGGAGGAAAGATACAGCATCGTTTTTATCAACACGCAGAATAATGAAGTATTCTATACCCTTCCTTTTGGAATTACCGAAGGAATTGAAACTACAATGAGTACCTATTCTGGCCTTACCTGGTACCCCGGCAAGGAAGAAGATTATGTTCTGTGGAGTTGTGTAAACATTACAGGCGGGTCTTTTGTTGTAAAGGCCAGTTGGAACGGGTCTGAGGCAAAGATCGCACAGATGTTCCTCTATCCTGCCATCGAACCTGCTTCTGTAGCCCTACCCAACGAACTTCTGATCAGACAGGAATCCGGGAGAGACTATTTGTATGTGGTGCTTAATGGAAACAACCAGCTGGTTAAGCAAGACCTTGAAACCGGTGAAATGATCTGGACCCGGAACACCGGAGTTGCTCCATACGGAATTACCTGTGCCAATGAAAAGATTTACGTTACCAACTGGGGGGGCAGAACACCCATTAAATCGGACAAGGATGTAGCGGGTGTCCCCTGGGGTTTGATGAGGATAGATCCTTCCAACGCAGCTTCCCGTGAAGGAAGTGTCACTGTTTTCAATCCAACTGATGGAGAGGTGATAAAAGAAATTATTGTGGGCCTTCACCCTAACGAAATCATCTCTTCTCCTGAAGGGGATTACGTTTACATCACCAATTCAAACAGTGATGAAGTGAGTGTAATCCAAACTTCTTCGGACGAGGTTTCTGAATCCATTTCATTGAGAATGAATGAAGCCAATAATTCATATTTTGGGGATTCTCCCAATGGGATCGGGCTTTCAGGCGATGGTTCCACGTTATTTGTCGCCAATGGCATGGATAATGCAGTCGCGTTGCTGCAACTGGGAAGTAATGCTTCATCCACAGGATCTGCAGAGAAAAGTCATATCCAGGGATTCATTCCCACCGGAGCATACCCTTCGTCGGTGGTGATTTCAAGAAAGGGGAGATTCTATATCACAAACCTGGAAGCTACGGGTGGTACCTTACCGCTCATGCTCAAAGGGAGGGATATCCCAATCTATAATTCACATGTAAAACTTGCCTCCGTTTCGATGATAAAAATGCCGGGAAAAAAGAAGCTGAAGTCACTTACCAATACGGTTTATGCAGTTAATCAGCTTTCAAAGTTGCATACTGCAGAACGTCCTCCAAGAAGCGATGCAGCTGCCAAACCTGTCCCCGATCGAATTGGTGAACCTTCGGTTTTTAAGCATGTCATCTACATCATCCGGGAAAACCGGACCTATGATCAGATTCTTGGTGATATGCCGGAGGGTCAGGGGGATTCGAGCCTGTGCGTTTACGGCAGACAAGTTACTCCAAATGCACATAAGCTGGCCAGGGAATTTCAGCTCATGGATAATTTCATGGTGTCGGGGAAATGCTCTGCTGAGGGTCATCAGTGGACAGATGCCTCCATTGTAACGGATTATATCGAAAAAAATATGAGGGCATGGTTTCGAAGCTATGCTCATGTGCAGACAGATGCTCTGGTATATGCCCCATCCGGATTCCTCTGGGATAATGCCTTACGTAATGCCAAATCAGTGATGATCTACGGAGAAGCTGCCATACCGGTAATGGAGGATGAATCACTTTCCTGGACCGATATCTATTCAGGCTTCCTGAACGGTGAACAACTTCAATTTACAAATGTAACCACTTTGAATACAGTACAGGATATTCTATCGCAAACTTTCCCGGCCTACGGATACGGACATAGAATACCGGATGTTTTAAGGGCTCAATCTTTTATAGAGGATCTGCGCAACTATGAATCCCTGGAAGGTGATTCCCTTCCCGAACTCATCATCATGGCTCTGCCAAATGATCATACCGGTGGAACCCAACCCGGACTGCCCACCCCAAGAGCCATGATTGCAGATAACGATCTTGCTTTAGGACGAATTGTTGAAGCGGTCACCCACAGCAAATTCTGGAGCAACACAGTCATATTTGTGGTGGAAGATGACTCCCAGAGTGGCTGGGATCATGTTTCCGCATATCGCACCGTTGGATTTGTTATCAGTCCATATTCGAGATTAAATACCACTGTTCATACCCCCTATAACCAGCCCTGCATGGTGAGAACCATTGAACAAATACTTGAACTTCCCCCCATGAACATCCAGGATGCCATCGCTGATCCTATGGTCACATGCTTCACCGAAACTCCGGATTTAACCCCCTATCAGGCCGTTCCCAACCAGATCCCCCTGGATGAGATGAATCCGCCCTTATCGGCACTGGAAGGGAAGGCCCTTCATTTTGCAAAGAAAAGTCTTGAACCTCAATTTGATGGTATCGATACCGGGGATGACGATCTGTTTAACAGGATCCTGTGGTATGCAGCCATGGGTAAAACACCATATCCGTTCAGATTTACCGGTATAGATGACGATTAGTTCACGGGGATTTAATCACCAGTTTTTTCATGAATTCGCCAATACCCTTGTTAAGTTTTATATATGGTCATATCCATCAAGTCAGATTCAAACTCCAGTTATTCATGCCGGTTCCGCTCCCTCCGGGAGTTATGAATATATATTTTCCCATTTCGTTTTAAAACACGCCGGATTTCCATGAAGACTTTTTCAGGGTCACTTCAGCGGTGCATAGAATCTCTTGAGATAACCAAATCATATTGTCTGTTTTCTATCTGGGACATGTTTTATTTCATTAAAATGGAATTATAAATCTCAAACCGTCATCATTACCAGGTATTCCTATAAAATCAAGGTGTCAGATCCCAGATACCGGCTGCTCTTTCAAGTTCAATAAGCGCAGATGTATATTCAAAAAGGGCTTCTAAATGATTCAATTGAAGCTCTATGTAGGTTCGCTGTGCATTCAGTACATCAATCAATCCGCTTTCCCCCTGTTGATACGAATATATTCTTCCCTGCAGGATTCTGCTGGCATCGTCTACCAAGCCCAGATTGTAGTGCTCAACCTTTTTATTCTGGGCAACCAGGTAGTTGTATGCCTGAAGAACTTCTGAGGCAATTTGAAGTTCAGTTTCTTCGTAGCTCATCTGGCTCTGTTGTACGGCCAGACCTGCGGCCTGAAGGGATCCTTTGTTCAGACCTGAAAATTTTAAAGGGATTGAAATTCCTGCACTCAGACCATTGAAGGCCGGAGCCGGCGCAATCTCATTTTCAACGATTGAGTTATAAGAATAACCTGCTTCAATACTGAATTCAAAGGCCCGGTTCGCTTTCAGCAGATTCAGGTTTTTCTCAGATACTTCCCTGTTTTTTACTGCAACCAACAAATCCGCACGATTTTGAATTGCATTGTTAATCAACTCCACCAGATTGAGATCACGTTGTTTGTATGGGAAACTGTCGGATGGATGGTCCAGCGTGTCGGAAAACAATTTACCCTGGAGAACCATCAGGTTGAAAGAGGAATTTAGCATATCAGCAAAGCTTTGAAAGACTTCCGTCTGCTGCGATCTTGCTTCAAGGGAAGACTGCAATGCGTCCAGGTCTGTTGATTCTCCCGAATGAAGCCTGATGCTGTCAGCCCTGGCAAGGCCGGACAGTTGTTCATAGATATCTTTTTGAAGCAGGTAAATCTTCCGGTTTCTTAAGCTGGCAAAATAGCTTAATGCGGCATCGGCCCTGAGGTTCTGGAAATAAGCATCGAGAATAAACTGTGACAGCTCGTGCTGCGATCGGGCCAATGCAATTCCTGCACCGCGTTTGTTGCCAAGGCTAAGGGGGTAACTGATCCCTGTCTCAACAGACTGACCCATCTGGAGTCTCTTGTCTTCATTATTTGCATAGGTGATGGAAACTTCCGGATCAGGAAACATCTTTGAGGCTTTTAGTTCCGCCTCGGCTATTCCCACGTTGAATTGACCCGCAATGTATCCCAGATTGCCTTTCATGACACTCCTGAGATATTGGGATAAAGAAACCGGATGATCAATATAACTGATTTCCTGCTGAGCAAATGTTGCATTGAATGCGGATGCAACCAGCAACATGGACAGCAGCGTTGACCTAACTATTCTTTTCATGTGGAACCTCGATTTTCTGATTTGCTACGGTTTAAATGCCTGTTCTCCATCATATAATAGAGAGCCGGAAGCACGGTCAGGGTAATGACGGTCCCAAATGCAAGGCCATACACAATGACTGTTGCCAGAGGCCGTTGAACATCCGATCCGATGTTTGTTGACAGGGAAGCGGGGACCAGTCCAAGGATGGCGACAATGGATGTCATCAGTATCTGACGAAAACGATGGACAGCACCGCTGATCACGGCTTCTTTCAACATCACTCCCTCCCCCCTGAGATGATTGATATGAGAGATCATTAAAACACCATTCATGGTAAATATTCCAAAAAGTGCAATAAATCCAACTGCCGAAGAGACGTTAAAGGTCATGCCTGCCAGGTTCAATGCAACCATTCCTCCGAAAACAGGGAACGGCAATGTTGCCATCTGCAGCCCGGCCTGTCTGAAGTTTCCAAAATTCCAGAAAAGAAGAAGGAACATCAGGGCAAGCGATAGCGGTACAATCAGTATAAGACGGGCAAAAGCTCTTTTCTGATTATCAAACTGTCCGCTCCACTTCAAAAGAAAGTCGTTGTGGTTATAGGACACCTTCTGTTCAATGGCTTCACGGGCCTCTTTCAGAAATGATGTTATATCCCGGTTGCGCATATTGATTCTTACCGTAAGAAATCTGCTGTTTTCTTCACGATTAATAATTCCCGGGCCGGTGGTGGTAGTAATTTCGGCAATCTGGGATAAAGGTATCCTGGTCCCTGTTGCAGAGGTCAGCAGAAGAGAACCAATTTTTTCAGGTGTCTCACGTGATTGCTCATTGTACCTGCATATGACATCATAAACCTTGTTGCCCATAAATACCTGTGAAATTGCCTTTCCTCCGACTGCAACTTCAATCAGTTCAGATACATCTGATACATTCAATCCGTAGAGTGCAATCTTGTCGCGGTTTGCATGGATCAGGAGCTGGGGCAAGGGGGGTTCCTGCTCAATGCTGACATCACCCGCACCTTCTATGACGCTTACAATTTTTACGATTTCTTCAGCGATCCTGCGGGCCTCTTCCTGGTTTTCTCCGAAGATCTTCACTGCAAGATCACTGTGAGAACCTGCAATCTGATCCATGACCATATCAATGATGGGCTGCGAAAATCCCACACTGTACCCCGGGAGCCGGGCAAGATCTATGGTAAGTTCATTGATCAGGTCAGATTTCCTTTTGCCGTTCTTCCACTGTTTATAAGGGATAAGTCCGACACCGCACTCTGCATGAGAGGTAGAGAACGGATCTGTTCCTTCATCATCCCTGCCCACCTGGGTCATCACATACTTAACCTCTTCATATTTCATGATATGGTTCCTGAGGGTATCGGCCATGGCTTTGGATTTCTCCAGTGTGGCACCGGGTGGCATCTGAACCTGAAGCCATAGTGAACCTTCATCAAGCGTCGGCAGGAAGTCCTTCCCTACGGTGAAGGACAGGAGAATGGTTACGGCCAGAATAACTGCCAGAGGAGCATAAACTCTCCCCGGCTTGTCAAGCAAGCTTGTAGTAAACCTTCTGTAGTGTTTGGTGAGTTTCTCCAGCCACCTGTTGTGATACACTGTCTGAGGCTTGCGATAAATGATAAAGGCAAGACCGGGAATAAGCAAGAGAGCGACTGCCAATGCTCCCAGAATAGCAAAGCCAACAGTGTATGCCATGGGGGCGAACATCTTTTTCTCAATTCTCTCGAAGGTAAAGAGCGGAAGATAGGCCATGATGATAATCAGCATGGAGAAGAAAATGGGCCGGCCCATTTCCACACACCGTTTCACGATATTTTCCTCCTGAAGCGCTGCCTGTGAATCTTCTTCTCTTTTTCTGAGAACCGTTTCCAACATTACAATGGAACCTTCGACGATAATCCCGAAATCGATAGCCCCGAGCGACAAAAGATTGGCCTGTATATTGGTGAAATACATGAAAATAAAGGCAATAAGCAGCGATAAAGGGATGGTGACAGCAATGACCAGTGCACTTCTCCAGCTTCCGAGGAAAATGATCAGAACCCCGATCACCAGAATTACTCCGAACAGGAGTGTATGAGAAACCGTATGCAGTGTCGCATTGACCAGATCCGTCCTGTCAAGGAAGATATGAATGCTCACTCCGGCTGGCAGGATTTTATGGTTCAATTCATCAATGGCCCTGTGCACCTCTTCGAGCACATTGGAAGGATTCTCATAACGGAGCAGCTGTACAATACCCTGTACACTTTCGGTGTAATCCCTTTCCCTGTCGGTATATCCGAAAACCCCCTTTCGTTCAAAATTGCCATATTTCAGCGTGCCCAGATCGCTCAAATAAACCGGAATACCATCAGCACTTTTTACAACGATCTTTCCAAGATCATCAAGGTCACTGATCAATCCAACCCCTCTGATGATATAGGTAAGGTCCCCACGGTCGAGCATGCTGCCTCCGGCATTGGCATTGTTTTTATTGATGCTCTCAACCACAATATTCAAAGGGATATCGTACTTCTCAAGCTGATTTGGATCAATTTCAATCTGATATTGTGTGGTAATCCCTCCAAAGTTCTGAACATCAGCCACCCCCATCACCTGTTTGAGCCTGGGAATAATCACCCATTTTTGCAGATCGGTAAGTTCCCGCAGGTCGTAACTTGCACTTTCAATAATATAGCGGCATACTTCTCCGGTGGGAGAGGTAAGCGGGCTCAATTCAGGGATGGCTCCGAAGGGAAGTTCAACACCATTAATTCTCTCCTGAACCCTTTGACGTGCCCAGTAATCGTCAATGCCATCTTCGAATACAAGCAAGACGGAAGAGATACCGAAGAGGTTTTTGCTTCTCATGGTCTGCAAGCCGGGCATTCCGTTTAATTCGCGTTCGAGGGGGATGGTTATCTGTTGTTCTATTTCTTCGGCAGCAAGACCAGATACCTGTGTAACAACCTGAACGGTAACATCTGCTATATCGGGATAGGCGTCAACAGGCAGGCGAACCCAGGAATAAATACCTATCGCGGCCACCAGAACAAAACAGGTGGCTATTAATAATCTTCTGCTGATAAAAAGCCGGAATAATCTATCCATTTGTTCCTTATTTATCTGAGGTAAATACCTCCTTCAGTGACGATGATGCTTCCGTTCTCAAGACCTGAACGCACCATCAGCTTATCATTCGCAACAGAGGTGACCTCAACTCTTCTTTTCACAAATATTTCGGGCCCGGCCTGCACAAAAAGATAGCTTGTATCATAATCCTGTAAAACGGAGCTTGCCGGAACAATGATGGCATTTGTCAGTTTATGATAAAACCTGGCTGTCACAAACATGCCTGATTTGAGGATCTTTCCGGGATTTTCACATTCGATATATACATCCACCGAACGGGTCTGTTCGTTCATGATATTCCCTATATAATCTACAACTCCTTCAATCGCTTTATCCGGCAAACCCTCCGTAAATACTTCTACCTGGTCCTGAGGATGGATGGCCCCCAGGTCTTTTTCCTTGACGCGGGCGATGACCCAGACTTTTTCAAGATCGGCTACCGTTACAATTGGATCCGAATCGGACTTGATATATTGTCCCACTGTGATATTGCTGTGAACAATTTCACCTGAAATAGGTGATCTCACGATCAGCGCTTGTGAGAGATCTGCCTCTTCGGAATTCAGGTTATAGATTTTTAATATGGCATTCGTTTTTTCACACTCTTTTTCAGCCAGCTCCAGGGCGAGCTTTGCCTCGTCAAATTCTTTCCTTGAACTGATCCCTGATTCCAGAAGGTCCTTCTTTCGTATATAATTTTTTTCGGCAAGCTCTCTTTCACGTCCGGCCTGCAGGCACATTCTTACCGACTCAAGGTAATCAGACGAACTAACCTCAAACAAGGGAGTTCCGGTGCTCACTTTCTGTCCAAGCTTGATAAATGATTTTACGATTCGCCCTTCAAAAGGAACTGCAATCTCAGCCAGATGACCCGAGAGCGGCTTCACTACCCCGGTAGTGGTAACCTGCATGAGATGCTCCTGCGAACGAATGGCTTCCATTTTCAGTTTTGCATTGACATTGGAATTGGCCGGAACGAAAACCGTATCGCCCCTGGCAAACAGGCTGTTGGGCTCAACAGGCTTTTGCCCCCCTCTGATACGCATGCGCCGGTGTTCCATTCTGCCATGGGAGCCGTAGCCCCTGGCTTCCGGAGTGACGGGCTCAGTAGTTTTGGTTTCTGCAGCGCTGGTTTCCGTAGTGCTGGTTTCGGGATGCTGGCAGGCAGCAAAAAAGATGAATGAGATAATGATGGCAAGTTTGTTCATTTTGCAAGGGATCATGTTTCATGGTGAATATTGCCTCCGGCAATCCTGCTTTCGGCATGATCACGAAATTTTCGAAAAAATGCTTGGATCTTCTAATTTGGAAACCAGCTGGGTGGACCCCTGAGAAGAATGGATGATTGATCTGTCCTTGAATGAAACCTTGTGACTGTAAGGGGAGCGATCTCCTTTAAAAAGATAAAGATTCCTGTGGCCAGGGCACAACTCAAAACGATACCTGCCAGATAATGGTTCAGCAGATAGATCAGCTGGTAACCCGAATCGTTATGACTGTGAATGGGCTTCCCATCCTGGCCCTTTGTGAAAGGGTGTGAATGCACAATGATGTTTCCGTGATACAGGTGGGAATGATCGAAGAAAGTATTGCTCGCGAAAAATCCGAGAAAAAGGATCAGGAAAAAGTACCTGACAATATTTAAACCACTTTCCCTCACATGCGCTTATGTTAATATTTTAACAAATATAAATTAATAATCATTTACACTACTGTCTGCCTGAAATAAACCAAAAATCTGGCCTTGAATGGATCATTTTCGATTCACAACCCAATAAAGACCCGGTATCACCAGCAAAGAGAGAAACATGGAGATGCTCATTCCGCCTATCATGGATATGGCCAGTGGTTGCAGCATTTCTGAGCCTTCACCGATGGAGAGGGCCAGGGGCAGGAAACCGAATATGGTGGCCAATGTGGTCATCAGGATCGGGCGAAGCCGGACTTTGCCGGCCATGATCAGCGCTGTTGAAACGTCACTTGTGTTTTCTTTCAGGTATTTTTCTGCATAATCTATCAGTAAAATGCCATTGTTGACAACCACCCCGATAATCATGATCATTCCCATGAAAGCTGAAATATCCAACGGGATCTTGAGGATCCAAAGCAACAGGAATACTCCGCTTACCGACAGAACGGTTCCTAACAAAATGACACCTGCCGTCCGGAACGAGCGAAATTCAAAAAGCAAAATGGAGAAAACCAGAAGGATGCCAAAACTGAGAATAAGTAAAAGCTCTGAAAAGGCCTGTTGCTGACTTTTATATTGTCCTCCCAATTCGACTGTAACCCCCGGAGGAAGGTGAGTACCTTCCAGCATCTTCTTGATGTCGGTTACAATACTCCCCAGGTCACGGTCGGAGATCTGGGCCTTAATATTGATTACCTGGCTCATGTTCTCATGTTCAATGTCGGTCTTCCCGGGTATTTTTTCAATGGAGGCCAATTCATCCAAATACAATACGCGGTTTATAGAGGCCAGATATACGGGCATTTTTTCAATCTTTTCTGAACGATCAAAATCCGCTTTGGGATAACGAACGCGAACCGGTATCATTTTTAGTCCCTGCATCATTTGCGTGGCTTCATCACCCCATAGCGCCATACGCACTGCATCGCTTACCTCTTTAACAGATAATCCGTACCGTGATGCAGCCTCCTCTTTCACACGAATGGTCAGCTCCGGCTCGCCTTTGTCAAAACCCTTGTAAACATCGACAGCACCCCTGACCAGTTCCAGCGAATCGGCTATCTGACTGGCGGTTTCCTGGATGAGATCCAGGTTTTTACCGAACACCTTGATGATGAGAGGAGCAATTTCTCCGCTCAAATCATTCAATCTGTCGGGCAGGACCTGGAACAACTCCGGCTCCAGGCGAGGTTGATTGCTGGCGTCAAAGGCGCGGATCTCATCCATGATTTCAAATGAAGATCTCTTATGCCCCTTTTTCAGACTGATCACAAAATCACCTTCGTTGGCATGTGTACGGGGATGGGCCAGGCTCCGGCCCGTGCGCAGCGAGTAACCTTCCACCTCAGGGATGGTCATGATATAGTCTGCAATACTGCTTAACATGCTGCGGGTACCCTCGATGGAGCTTCCGGGCGGGGCCAGGTAGTCGTGAACAATGGTCCCCTCGTCCCATTCTGGTAAAAATCCACTGGGAATTTTCAGGTATGAAAAGACAGCAGCCCCCCCGAAAAGAATGATAATCAGAAAGATCATGATGGGATACCGCAGCAATCCCCTCAGCATCCTTTGTTGCACCCCGGCGATTCGGGGAACTATTTTTCCCGGCTTTTTCTCTTTCGTGGATATGAATACAGCAGCCAGCGCCGGGGTGAGAAAGACAGCCAGGATCATGGAGACAACAACGGCTATGGCCAGGGTTGATGCCAGGGCACGGAAAAAAATACCGGGAACACCGGACAGAAATACCAGGGGAACAAATACAACCAGGGTGGTGAGGGTGGCTCCAAGCAAGGGGGGGATGATCTCACCGCTGGCCTTGATTACAGCCTCCTTTTTCGGATAGCCCTCCTCCAGGTAACGTTCAATATTTTCTACTACAACGATGGCATTATCCACCAGTATTCCAATAGCTGCGGCAAGGCCCCCCAAACTCATCAGGTTCAGGTTCATCCCTGTAAGTTTGATCATGATGAAGGTAATGAGCAGGGCCACCGGAATAATAATGATGGTAACCAGTGTGATTCGCAACCGTCTTAAAAACAGAAGGAGGATTAAAAAGGTGAGAAAAGCTCCCAGGAAAATAGCATCGCGCACACTTCTAATGGCACTTTTAATAAAGTCGGTCATGTCGTACCACTTTGTCAGCTCGATGTCCTGAGGAATTACATCTGAAAGTTCCTCCAGCCGCTGACCCACTTCATCCATGATCGAAACAGCATTGGTTCCCGGTTGCACGATGACAGTAAGGAGTACCGCCGGCTTTAAATTGCTTTCACAAGCAATAAAAGTCTCCTTTACGGCTGGTTCAACTTCAGCAATATCGGAAAGATAGACTGGTGTTTCCCCCTCACGTGAAACAATGGTCTTCCTGATATCATCAATGTCGAGAAAGCGATTGTCGGCGATATTCAGGTAAAGTTTATTGGCCTCATTCAACCGGCCTACATATTCAAGATTATTGGCGCTATGAAGGGCCTCTTCCACCTTTTTGTAATCAAGATGCAAAGCCGTTAGTTTTTGGGGATCGAGATTTACCCAATACTCGCGCTCGTTTCCACCCATCACCTCAATGTTGTAAACGCCTGGAATACTGGCCAGTTGCGGACGAATGGTAAATATGCCCACATCCCTCAGTGCCAGCAGATCCAGTTTATCTGAAGTAAGTGCATAACCTGCCACCGGATAGGTGCTGGTGGTAAAACGCCTGACCTCAATCATGACTCCCGGGGGTAGTTCACTCTGGATGCCACTTACCTGTGCCTGAACCAGCTGATAGGCCCTGAACATATCCTGGTCCCATTGAAAATCAATATTGATCTCAGCCGATCCCCTGGCGATGCTTGTCCGAACCGTTCTCACACCTTCCACCATCATGGCTGCCTCTTCAATGGGTTTAGCCACTTCCATCTCCATCTCTGTAATGGGAGCCAGTCCATAATCGACCAGTATCGCAATTCGTGGGAAAGTGGCATCAGGGAAAACACCCTGTGGAATCTGGAAAATCAGGTACCCACCAATGAGAGAAAGCAACAGGGCCATAAAAATCATGGCTCTCTTGTTCTCAACGGCAAACCTGGAAAGCGATCTCATTGAATTTGTACTTTCATTCCATCGGTTAATGAATAGGCCTTCTCTTTGGCCACGATATCTCCTTCCTTCACTCCCTGGAGCACTTCCACAAAATCGTCGTGTTTGATCCCAACCTGCACATTTCGTTTTTCAACCAGTTGTTCATTGACAACAAATACGCTATAGACACCCTCCTCTTCAAGCAAAGCCGGTCTGGGAATAACCAGTGCACCCAGGTGAACCTGATCCGGAAAAACCAGTCTTACCATCATTCCGGGTCTGAACTCGCCCCGGGGATTATTCAATGCCAGCCGGATCTGGATGGTCTGCTTCTGGACCTCCACTTTACCATCAAATGCGCTTATGGGTAATAAAAGGGGTCGGTGCGGGTATTCGAGGAAGGCAACCTTCAATGCATTCAGTCCTCGTACCTGGGGTAAATAAGCCAGGGGAAGATCCCCATAAATGTCCAGTACATTCAGATCGGCAATATGAACAATTGATTCGCCTGCCTGCAGCACATCCCCGTTGTGCTGGAGCACCTCCAGGATGGTTCCGCGAATGGGGCTGAACAGAGGGATCTCCCGGATTTCATCGGCGAGGATTTGCCCTTGTGCTTCGTTCATCTCAGACATCGACTGGTTCAATGCTTCCCGCATGGGAGGAACAATCATGCCTATTTCCTGATCCTTTTCCACCTGGTCGCCCTGTAACAATGAAAATCCTGTCAGGCGGCCATCAAATTGAGAGGCCAGCTTAGCTTCCTGCCTCAATTTCACCATGCCGAAGATCTGTATGCTGTCAGTAAGATCCATCCGGGTCACTTTCTCCACCTGGATGCTCAGGGGAGGAAGAGGAACCGGTGTGTTTGTCTCTTGCTGTTTACAGGACCCCAGCAATAAAATTACCAGAGCATAAAAGGTTAATCGAAAAGTTCTCATTTGTCAAGGTTTAATTTCCATTCTGGTAAGTTCCCATGGCCACTATCTGATCGACCTGGTTATTGGTAATATAAAATTCAATGAGACTCATGGTATATTCCAGTCGGGTTTCCTCAATCTCCAATTCCGTATTGGTCAGTATTTGCTGCGATGAGATATAATCAAGATTTGAGGCTATACCTGCTTTATAGTTCAAGGCCGCAAAATCGACGGTTTGGGCCGCAATATGAAGCCGCTGATGCTGGAGTTCCATCAATTTTTTTTCATTTTCCATTTTGTCATGCACCTGTACCAGATGGATCAATATTTCCCTTTCCGCTTCGCTTCTTTGTGCATCCAGCGATTCAGTCAGGGCTTTTGATCCCTGCTTTTGATAAGTATAGGCTTTCCCGGAATAGATCGGTACAACGACACCTGCATTGATTTGCCAGTAATTACCATCTCCGGTGGGATCGGCATCAGCCATGTAACCACTCCCCAGCGAAATATGCGGAATTTGTCCGGCACCGATTTCATCCGTTCTGAATTGCTGCGCTGTCAGTCTGGAATCAAAAGTGGAGAGTATGGGGTTGCCCGCCAAATTCTGAATTGAAATCTCTGGTACAGGAGCCTCCACCAGGGAGTCCAGATGCAATGGTGCGACCTGCAAACTATCTGTATGTTCCCAGCCCAGAAGATGCGCCAGCTCAATACTCAAATGAGTGCGGACAATGGCCAATCTGGCCGTGTCTTCCTGCAACCTGACGATCTCTGATTCCGTTTGGAGCACATCCAGTTGTGATCTCAGACCCGCTTTCCACATGCCCCCGGATACCTGGTAATGGTGATTTAAGAGTATTAACCTTTTTCCCAGGATCTCCATCTGCTTGCTGACCTGAAGGATACTCATATAGAGTGAGGTCGAACGGCCTATCACATTCAGCCTGTGTTGTTCCTTTTCCAGACGTCTTGTTTCGATATCCTGTACCGATGACCGGCCGGTTTTCCTGACCAGGTCACCCAGTGACCAATCGGCATGGACCGAAGCCCACACCTGATTGAAATAGTAGGGCTGTAAAAATCTGTTATCCATGGCAAGCTCGCCACTGATTCTGGGGAGGGCATAGGATTTTGCTATGGAAGCGGTATTCTCAGCAAGGTCGATTTCAAAATCATCCGATTGCAATTGAAAGCTGTTCTCTTCAGCGCGGCGGATACATTCCTCGAGGGTAAGCGTGGAGGGCAACTGGGCGAAAGCCCCTGTGTTGCATCCCACCATCATGAGCAGAATGATCAACCTTCGATGCATGATGGTATCTTATTACTCCTGGAATAGCCAACCAATTCTAATTTCTCTTTAATCAGGCTCATATCATCAATTTCAGTATCATTGTAGTCTATAATCATGATTAGATGAAATCGTAAAGTCCGAAATTATAAATTAAATCTAAGGAAAATTTAAAGACGCCAGATTTTGGTTCAAAGGGTCACTTTTAGCATGTCCCCTGTATTTTAAAACTGCTCATCAGGAAAAAAAAAATATCGAACCTTGAAGATTCCTTTAGAATTGCATCATAGCTTTATCTCATTCATAACCAAAGACCATGTAAAATGAAAAATCTATTTATTTTGATTGGCGCGATCACCATGTTTGGTTTTACTGCCTGCAGGCAAACCGAAAAAAAGGTTCCCGCCGCTGTGAGCACTGCATTCTCCCAGAAATTTCCCGATGCAAGCAAAGTGAAATGGGACAAGGAAAATGCGACCGAATGGGAAGCTGAATTTGTACTCAATGGCGTGGAGTACTCTGCAAACTATGACGAATCCGGCACCTGGATGGAAACCGAATACCAAATCAGTGTATCAGAGCTTCCCAATGCCGTCAAGGCTACCCTGGATGATGAATTCGGCGCATATGAAGTTGATCTCGCAGAGCTTACGGAGACAGCCGCGGGTAAAGTATTTGAACTGGGGCTGAAAAACGGAATGGAAAAGATGGAAATATCCATTGACAGGGACGGAAAGGTCGTGAAAAAATCGCAGGCAGAAGAGGAAGAGGAGGATGATTAGTACTTGAAAAATGAGATGTAGCTATCTCCTGGCATTCATCATATGTCTGAACCAATATCCTCTGGTGAACAGCCAGGTTCAGGATAGCCTGCGCTCCGGGAAACTTATCTACCGTTCCATTGTGCCAACCGTTTTTATTGGTGCCGGAATTTTTATCAATGGAAGTCAGTTCGAGCAGGATCTTCAGCATAATTTAAGGAACAGGGTCGGTGACGATTTCGGTTCCGATGTGGATGACTATTTTCAATATGCACCCGTCGCTGAACTTTATCTTGCCGATATGATCGGAGTAAAAAGCAAAAACCACTGGTTTGATCAGACAAAGTACTTGCTCATCTCCAACCTGATTACAGCAGGGATTACCCAGGGATTGAAATATGCAACCATAAAAACCCGTCCCAACGGAGCCCCGGATGCCTTTCCCTCGGGGCATACCAGTTTTGCATTTGATAATGCAACTGTCCTGTTTAATGAATTTTATGAATCTGCGCCCGTCTTTGCCTGCAGCGGATACGCTTTTGCCGCCACAACCGGTGTATTCAGGATGCTGAACAACAAGCACTGGTTGTCAGATGTTCTGGTGGGTGCAGGAATTGGTATGCTGGTCACTGAACTGGTATATTATTTCGAACCCTTTCAATCATTCAATCCGTTCCGGAAATCTGACGCCATCTCATTTTATCCCAGGATTACAGGGCAAACATATGGTTTCTATTTCTCATGGGATATGTAAACCCCTGGCCCTTTCTGATGGTAACCTTCAAATGAGTCACACGATGTTTTTCTTACACTTCTATAGAAGCCCGGTACTGATTTTTTTTCCCGGAAAGATCCCATTTTTCAATAAAATTCTCAAATTTATATCATGAAAATCAGACCATTAATTCCGATAAAGATGAAAACAACATTGTTATATTATAGCTTGTGGGCTCTGATTGCTCTGGCATTGTCTTTTCCCGGCCAGGCCCAATTCAGCCCTGAAGTCACCATTGTGAACGATACCAAAGTGATTCATCCGCTTGAAGAGTTAACAGTGGTATGCAATACGGACGGTATGTTATCGGTAACTGACGGAGCGGGAAGGGTATACCTGAAATGCAAAGCAGCTCAGGAATTATCCTTTCAAGTGGGCGGGTCGCTGGGGCAGCATACCATTGAATTAAAGGATGCGAAAAACAAGGTATTGGCAACAAGCTCATTTTACGTCGATGCAGAAACAAGCATTGATGACCATGGTAAATTTTTTGAACTATTCACGCTGTTACACAAAGGCATGCTGGTTTATTCGCCCAATGGTTACGGAGAAATCACCTGGAATGGAAAGCCCTACCGCTATTTTGTCCATTGGGTTTTAGACAACAACAACACCATGATGGGCATGAAGTATTTCAGTCCTTACAGCAGCGATCTGGTGGATCTGTTCCGGGAAACCCAGGAACCGGATGGGCGTATCTGGAGTTTTGTGAATAACAGCAATGAATCAGACTATTTTGAAACAGCCTACACGCCCATCAACTGCTTCAGGAAAGACAAAGACGCCTTTTTTGTGCGGCAACCCAATGAAAATCATGTTGAATACAACTATGTGAACATGATGTACCAGCACTGGAAGGCCAGCGGTGATAACCAGTGGATGAAGAAGAATCTGGACTGTGCCGCCCGCGCACTGGACTATTGTGTCACCGACAGTGTCCGCTGGTCAAAACGGTTTCAGCTTCTGAAACGCCCCTATTGTATTGATTCGTGGGATTTCCAGGTCGATGATGAATATACCCCTTTTTCCTACCTCAGCCCTACCATGGTACTGGTTCCCGGAAAAACGAAGTTTGGTGTTTTCTTTGGCGACAATACAGGATATTATGAAGCCTGCAATCAACTGGCCGAGATGTTTGAATATGCCGGTCTTCATAAGAAAAGCGCCCTATACAGTCAGCGCGGAAAAGAGATTCTGGACCGTTTGATTGCACTCTCCTGGAATGGAAAATTCTTTACCCATTTCATCGATGAAGATCCCACCGTGGTCAGAAAGCTGGGGGTTGACGAAAAATCGCAGATCGCACAGGGAAATATGTACTCCATTAACCGGGGACTTCCACACGAGATGGATGTGGAAATCATTAAAACATACCTCCATTTAAAAGAAAACCTGCCTGTTGGTTCGCCGGGCGAATGGTATGCCATCTATCCGCCATTCGAAAAAGGTTTTGAGAAGCATGATGCCAAATGGCAATATATGAACGGGGGCGTTGCCGGCCACGGAGCTGGTGAACTGGCTCGTGGGGCCTATGAAAACGGATACGAGGAATACGGATCTGACATACTGTACCGCTTGCTGGATTTGGGACAAAAGTATGGGGACCGGATTTGGTTCTCTTACACGGGTTCTATTCCCCCGCCACCTGCACAACCCAACTTCCTTACCGTCGACCTGACTTCCCTGGCCAATATGGATTTATGGGACAAGGGTGGCTTAGGCTCCTTTCCCTGGATGAATGCCGGCCGCGAGGGGAATGATATGCGGGGATTACCAACCGGCGAACAGGTTTTTCACGACATTGCTTTCAAAGTAATTGACCCGGATCAGAATCAACGCAAATCGGCGGTGGCCGTTTCGGTTTTAACGGGCTTTCCCAGGCAGGCGGAAGTAGTGATCAATGATTCGGCAAAAACTGTTTATCTGCTTCATTCATCATCGGATAACATCCCCAGCAATGTTGCCGGCTCCATCAGTTTTATCTACACCGATGGAACAGAAGCTTCACAATACCTGATGAAGGGCAAAGAGGTAACCAACTGGTGGTTTTCGAGCCTGAAAACAGACCGGTCCGGAGTCGCCTGGTCGGGACCCAACCCGGTCAGCACAAAGGTTGGCGTTTGCTGGGCGGCCATCGACAATCCCCGGCCTGAAAAGAAAATTGAAAAACTCCTGTTTAACGCACCTTTGGAGGGGGGGATCTATGCTGTTCTGGGCATCACGCTTGCAGATAAACCCCACTACGTGAAGCCCAAAGCCGAATCGTACGGAGGGCCCGATAACTGGGCTGCAGCACTGGGTATGGCTGCCCTGGTGGAAGGTTTGGCCGGCGTTGGAAATACTGGACTGGCGTATAGTGAGGTTTTGCTCTCTCCGCGCTGGAGTTCGGCTTCCGTTGAATCGGTAGATGTTACTACCCGTTTTGCTGCTTCGGATGGTTACGTTGCCTACCGGTATCATCATGATCCCGGGAAAGGCCAAACGGAGCTGTTGCTTACCGGCAGCGGGAATTCCATGAAGGTTCATTTGCTGTTGCCAAAAGGGTTTTTAAATGTGTCTTCAGTAAGCTCCTCCGGACAAAAACTACCCTTTGATCTTTCAAAAATCGAAAATTCTCAATATGTGGATTTTAAAGTGAATCTACCAGGAATTCAGGAAATTGTGGTGAAATATGATGAATGAATCGGCTTCTTGCCCGGATCCAATTACATGAGAAACCAACCTTATTTCTGGTACTTCGATTCGAAGGAATAATCTCCGGATCGGGCTTCAAAAACTGCATACCCATCCCGAAATTTGATGAACTTCAATCCTTGTGATTTTTCTGCAGGTTGATCCCCTTCCAGAACGGGATGGTTGGGAAGGGAGGGCACATGGATCATGGCCCGGGTATTGGCCGGAACAAGCACATGAAGAAAAAACCGTGTTCCTTCAATCTTCCATTCGCTGGAAATACGCCCGACCATGGCATCATAATATCCCTTTGCCCACTCCAGATCACCGGCTGGCTGAGGTTTGATTTCAAACTTGGCAAATCCCGGCGCTTTGGAATTGATACCCAGGATCGATTTGTAAAACCATTCCGAAACAGACCCAAACATGGGGTGGTTTTGAGAGGCGACCGTATCCGGTTTCACCCAGCATTCATATAAAGTGGTGGCACCGTTTGCCAGCATATTCCCCCAGCCCGGAAATGTTCTTTGATCAGCTACCGAACAGGGTACATCGTTTCGGTTCTCCTGCCTGAAGACATCAAACAGAAACTTGGTCCCAAAGATGCCGGTGGACAAATGACCTTTATGTTTGTTATAAATTTCGAGCAGCAATTGATCAACCGCGGCTGCCTTTTCTTGTTCCGGAACCAGCTGATAATAGAGGGCTGTCAGCTGCGCTGCCTGTGTTCCGGTGTCAAAAATTCCGGTACCCGGCTTCAGGAAGGTGTTGACAAAAGCATCCCTGATGTCAGCAGCCAGGGTATGATAGGTATCCGCATCATTCTTTTTGTCAAGGGTCGAAGCAAAGGCTGCCAGAATGATCACATGATGGAAGTAAAAGGCCGTCGCTGAAAGTGAAACTGTTTTTGGATCAATGCTTTCGTGATCACCAATTCCGTCTTTCACAATGTGATCCGGATGTGCCGAATGCAGGCAATCCACCTGCCTTTTCAGGACTTCATAGTGATTCTCCATCGTGCGGCTGTCCCCGTAATAATCGTACAACACTTTCATCCCGAAGGGAAAAGCCAGCTGCCATCCTGTGGAGGCATTCGTTTCGCCGATTCCCATATTCGGCGCAATGGATGTCATCTGGCCATCGGGCCGTACATCGTTAACAAAATCCTGAACCACTTTGCGATAGAAATTGCTCATGTCAAAATTATAACTGAAAGCCTCGGCAGTTGCCACAATATCACCTCCATAACCAAGTTTTTCACGGGCCGGACAGTCACTTTGGATACTGAACACATTGCTGAGAAATGTCCATAGAACCATGTTCTGAATCCGGTTAAACATTTCATTGGAACATTCAAAACTTCCGGTCTGCTGCAGATCTGTATTCATACGCAAACCTTCAATGGAATTCAGATCAGGCTTTCCCGGGAACCCGGTCACTTCCAAATATCGAAAACTTGAAAAGGTAAATTCAGGTGTAAAAACCTCATTTCCGACTCCTTTCAGGATATAGGTGTTCACATTAACCGGATCTTCCGGACAACCCGGTCCTCCATCTGCATTCCACATGGCTTTCAGCTGGGAGGTAATAACCGTCAGATAGTTCAGCGTTCCGTCAGCATGGATGTCTTCGCCTCCCCGCATGGTAACTGTGGTTCCTGCCGGACCATGGACCTTCAGCCTGGGCACTCCGGCAAAATTCTGTCCGAAATCGAAAATATAAACTCCCGCCTGGGGTTCGGTCATCTTTACAGGATGAAGGATTTTTGTTGCACGCACCGGAGGTATATATTGCGCGATCAGTTGACCTCCCGGACCGGCCTCCGCTTGTGCCTTTTTCCATAACCCATCGTCAAATCCTGCTTCATTCCATCCTTTTTGTTCTTTCCGGGCATCGTAAAGTTCACCCAGGTAAACACTGTTTTTAAGAACCGGGCCATCCCCTGTTTTCCAGCTTTCATCGGTTTTAATGGTCCGGGTAGAGCCATCGGTAAAGGTGATCCGCAGCTGGGCCTTCAGGCAGGGTTTTCCTATCGTGGTGGTTTCGCGCAGGTTCCACCGCTGAAAGAGGTTTATGGGCAGGGGATTATACCAGCCATTTCCAAGCATGACGCCCAGGGCGTTTTCTCCCTGATGGAGCATTTCTGTCACATCGAAGGTGTTGTACATGATCTGTCTGGCAAACTGTGTCCAGGGCATGTCCAGCATGTGATCGCCTACACGCTTCCCATTCAGGTAAGCAATCGAATACCCAAGACCTGCTATATACAGTCGTGCCGATTTGACCTTTTTCTTTAAAAAGATTTCTTTTCGCAGCAATGGATTGGGTATGTCCTTATAAAAATCTTCATCTTTATCAGGAAGTGGCCGCCGGTCCGAAATCCATATGGCTTTCCAGTCAGATGGTTTCAACATACTGGTTTCAAACCATGAAGAAGTACTCCATTCCGAAACCTTGTCGTTGTGATCCCATACACGAACATTCCAGAAATAGCGGGTAAAGGACTTCAACGGTTTTCCGGCATAGCGGATTCCGAATGTTTGATTTCCCGGGATTCTTCCCGATTGCCAGCACAAGCCGGCCTCAGGATTCCCCGGATTGCCGCTCACCCGGATTTCGAATGCGGTCTGTTCCGCTCCCCGTTCGTTGGATTGCAATACCCAGCTAAATTCCGGGACTGGATTATCAAATCCAAGTGGCGTTGTCTGACGGTCCGTTTTTAATTGGATAATTTCAGTATTCTGACCAAAAACGGATGTGGACAGAAACAGACAAGCTATACAGATCAGGTTTTTGATATACATTTTTCAGCCCGATTAGTTGTTTTCCCAGCCTTCCAGAGAATTCTGAAAGAAATCCTTGATGCGGTCGCCGCCTGTCTGAATATTGTGGTTTTGAAGCACCCGGTAATGATCCAGCGGAATATCAATGATTCCGCCATCCCTCTCACGCACCAGCCCATCCCAGGATTTGTCAGGGTATATCCACAACCCTTCACCATATAAGGTGTTGGCGGCAGCAAAATCCACCACCACCATGCCATATTGCTGCATGGCTTTTGCCACAACCAGCTCCCCCGGTAAGAGATCAAAACCCGAAAGGTCCAGCCTGGGGTCCAATTGAATAACGGATCCTTCAGGAACGCCCCCCTTAAAATTTCCATCGGTCCAGATGGCCGGATAGACATATTCCTTGTAGGCCACGAACCTTACTGCGCAACTCAGCTTGTGCCTGATTTCTCCGGCCTTGATTTCATCAAACATGATGGTCCCGGCAAAGGAAGGTACCCCGGCAGCCCGGCTTGGCCCGTACTGGTGAATGGATTCATCATCCTTAACCGGAAATTCGGCTTTATCAAAAACCCCGGGACCATCCAGCGGAACAATGACCCCGGTGCAGGAAACCCAATTTCCGGAGCTGTCCTTTTCAACCAGAAACATGTCCCAGGCAAGCATGCGGCTCCAATCAATAATCGTTGCATGCTGATCGGTCCCGGGCGATGGTTCCAGGTTGGACGGCAGCGGCACACCCATGCTGTCAAAATCGGGATGATGCCTGAACTCATAGCCGGGATGATTGCCCACTTTCACAAAGGGTACGGTACTGTCCACCTCATAAATGGGAATGGTGTACCTGGTCAGATTGATCCCAAAGTTTTCATGGGTGTGGTCCTTTTTAAGCAAACTGATATAATGATTGCTCAGTGAGTCAATTTGCACATTTTCGGGAAGTGGTTGATTCCAGAAACTCGTCTCTGCAAAAAACCGTTTCACCACCGGTTGTTCTGCTTTTTTTGAAACTGGATGACAGGAAATGGCAAAAAGCAACAGTAAAATGGCTACAAGATTTTTCATTCTTCATTGGATTTACCCCCGTTCATGGAAATGGTTTAAAATACCATCGTCATGGTGCCCCGGGCCGGGAGGGTTGATTTCAATACCTTGCCTTCGATCCAAAGCTGGAACATCTCTTCACGATCACTTAAATTATGTATCACGGCCGCAATGGCTCCATCCGGATTGACAAAGGCGGTGGCGATCAGATTATCCGAGCTTGATGTACACGCAATTCTTCGGGCACCCGGTTTAATGAACCTTGAAAAATGCCCGAATACATAATGGGGCGGATTGTAGGTCACCTCGCCGGTGGTCAGGTCGGCATTGACGATATTGGAACCATGCAGCCCCCCTGCATGCCTCGGCCCGTTCTCCTGGTCAAGGATCAGATTCCAGAACACCCAGCCGTTGGCCCAGTTGTTCAGATCCAGGATGATATTCTTTGCCAGGTTGGCTGCCGACCCCCAGCTCCCCCCCATCCCTGCTTCGGAATACAACATCTTCTTGTCCGGGTAAGCATCGTGGACCATTCGCACATTATCAAAGTGGTCGCCTACATACCAGTGGAAGGCGGTGCCCCATATGTATTTTGAAGCTTCGGGATCTTCATAGGCGGCTTCAACACGCTGGTACATGATCCCGCGGTTATGGTCCCAGATCATCAATTTGATATCCTCCATTCCGTTCCGGTGCAACGCAGGCCCCAGATAATCCCTCACGAAATCCTTCTCCTCGGCGGCTGTATAAATACACGATTCCCACACCTGCACAGCCATCGCTTCATTCTGAACGGTCAATCCCCACATGGGAATGCCCACTTTTCCGTACTCCTGCACATACCTGACAAAATAATCGGCCCAGGTTTGCCGGTACTCAGGCAAAAGTTTGCCTCCGTGCTTCATTTCCCCGTTGGTTTTCATCCAGCCGGGCGGGCTCCAGGGTGAAGCAAAGAAACGCAGGTTCCCCCCGGATGCTTCCATGGCTGCTTTGATCATCGGGATGCGATACTGCATATCGTGCTGAATGGTGAAATGTTTCAGTTTTGAATCCCCTTCCACTTCCGCATAGGTGTACATCACATCGGAATAATCACAGCTGTGGATGGTGGTGCGGCAAAGGTTGTACCCATTTCCCTCCACCGGATCGAAGCAGGCTTTCAGGAATTTTGCCTGTTCCTCTTTGGATAGCTTTCCAAAGGTGATGGCGGCAGCATCGGTAAAAGCACCCCCAAAACCTTCTATGGCCTGAAAAGTTACATCGTCATCCACAAAAATGGTCGGGTAATTTTCGTCCGGTTGTTCCAGCAGTTCAAACGCCCTGAACCCTGTATTCTGAAGAAGTTGATGGGTAGTCCCGGCGGTAATATAAACATCCGCCTCCTTGAAATCTTTCTGTTGTCCATGAACCTGTATGACCGGGACCAGCAATGCTGTCAAAAATAACAATGACAGTGATTGTACTCTTTTCATGATGATTCTTTTAGTGGGTTTGATTGGTATCATTCAAAGTGATTTCAATTTAGGGATTATTGGTTAATTTAGCCTTCAAGTTTCAATAAATTCATGAAGAAAACATAATCAAATACTCTGATAATGAAATGGATTGGATTTTTTGCAGTAATTTTCAGTATTCAACTCTCAGCCCAGCCCGGCGATATTGAGGCCTGGGTGACCAAACCCGACCGTTCGGCTTTGTTCGAGAAACAGTCCGACACCATCCGGTTTACCTACAGGAGGTCGGGACGGGCACAAACCATTGTGGTGGACGACAGAACAGCCTATCAAACCATGGATGGCTTTGGTTTTGCACTGACCGGAGGAAGCGCCGAACACCTGATCCACATGAATCCGGAGGCCCGGACCAAACTCCTGAATGAGATGTTTGGTACAGAAGGCAACGATGTGGGCTTCAGTTATATCCGCTTAACCATCGGTGCCTCCGACCTCAACAGTTTCGTATTCTCATACAACGATTTGCCCGAAGGGGAGACAGATGAAACCCTGAAGAAGTTTGACCTGGGCCAGGATAAAATCGATGTCATTCCCGTGATGAAAGAGATCCTCGCCATCAACCCCGGCATCAGGATCCTGGGGTCGCCGTGGTCGGCGCCTGCCTGGATGAAGGAAGCTTACAATGTGCGGGGCGGCCACCTGAGAAAAGATTGTTACGACATATATGCTCTCTACTTTGTGAAGTATGTGCAGGAGATGAAAAAACAGGGCATCACCATCGATGCGGTCACCATCCAGAATGAGCCGCTGAATAACCGGAATACCCCGAGCATGCCCTGGTACCCCGAAGAACAGGAAGAGTTCCTGAGCCAGCACCTGATCCCGGCCCTCAAGGCAGCTGGGCTGAACACCAAACTTGTCCTGTTCGATCACAACCTCGACCGGATCGACTATCCGCTTGCCCTGCTGCAGAATCCGGTGATCTCCGCATATGCCGATGGTTCAGGCTTCCACCATTATGCAGGTTCCATGGGAGCCATGACCACCCTGCACCTCGCCCGTCCCGATAAAAATATCTATTTCACCGAGCAGATGCTCACCGAACGGCCCGAAAGCGGAGAAATAGCCATAGCCTCCCGGGTAAAGCGAATGATCATTGACGTGACCCGCAACTGGAGCAAAAATGTCATTCTTTGGAACCTGGCGGCCGATCCGAATAACGATCCCCATACCGACAATGGCGGATGTTCCATGTGCCAGGGTGCCATCAGCATCGACGGAGATGAAGTCAGGCGGTTTATTGCCTATTATACCATTGCCCATGCCTCAAAATTCGTGCGTCCCGGATCGGTGCGTATTGCATCGACCAACACAGGCGACAGGACGGTAGATTTGACCCATGACGAACAACGGCAAATGATCAAACGGGCAACGGTCATTGAAGATACACCGGTCCTTCCCAACGTGGCCTTTAAAACACCGGCGGGCAAGATCGTCCTGATCGTGGCCAACGATACATACGACACCCGTTCCTTTCAGATTCAGTACAAGGGTACATATGCAATGATTCGCCTTGAACCGGGCGCTGCAGGCACCTACATCTGGTAAGCGGGTTGCGGGGTGGTCACTTTTACCGGACTGCATTAGAAGATCCGGATCACAATCCTCCGGTAACTGGTCAGGGCGGGCACTCCCTGGTCGCTTACCTCACAGATCAGGTGGAGATCCGTTCCGCTTTCGCTGTCAGGCACCGTAAAGTTTACTTCAGGTGTCAGGTAGTTCTCAAGGCTGGGGCATTGCATGTTGGTTCCTGCTTCAGGGTAGGTCCACCAGGTGAAATTCAGCTTGTTTGCATCCATATCATATGAATCCAGGGCGGAAAATGAGAGCGGATCCCCTCTTTTAGCCTTCACGTAAAGGATATCCCTGGTTTCGTCTCCATTGACCACTGCAACCGGAGGGTGGTTGGCCTGTTCATAGGACCGGACGCACCAGTCCATCCGTGCCTGGAAATCGTTCTGAAACGAGGGTCTCCATCGCGATACTGTCGACCGGGCATTGATCACCGTATCGGCAAAGTCCGCATCATCCCTGTAAAAATTGTCCCCATCCGGTTTAAACCTTCCTCCCCAGCCTCCCCAGCCCGGATTTTCGGGGTCCTGTAATCCATTCTGCAGGAAGTAGAACCAGGAAGGAGTGTCCCCCTCTTTGAGCGCGCCGTACGGATTGGGAGCGGTCCATGTTTCCGGCGGATACATCTCCCCCAGTGGTCCATGATCCAGGCGAACATGGGCATCGATCCACTGCCTGGAAGTGAGGGACTCTTCACCTCCCAGGTACATCCCCCTGTAGGCTCCCTCCCTTTTATCGGTCCCGTCGGGTGCTTTGGCAAGGATATAGAATAGTCCGGGAAATTCCTGCCTGATATAAGGATAAAGCCCGTCCTGATCATTGATATCGTATACCCGGAGCCTGGACAGGAATTCAAAGTAGCCGGAACCATCCCTGGTATGTTTGATCTTCCAGAGTGCCTGCACTAGGTCGGTCTGGCCGCCCCAGACCGCCACATGGACCATCCGGCCTCCTGCCCTGTCCACCATCCGGATGATCCACTCCGACCCTTCCGTATCATGGCCCTCCCCGATCTGGTCCGGTCCTCGCCGTGGATTTCCCTTCTTCACCCTGGCCAGCAGGGAATCCGGATCGGGATAACCGGAGGCATGCTGCACCAGGTTGCTGTAAACCTTTGCATATGCATGGATATATTCCCGGATCAGCTGGTCCTTTACCGTATCAACGCCCAGCTCCCCCCTGGTCCCGGACGCGGAGGCAATCAATCCACGAAGTTCAAATTCGTTTGAATAAACCAGCAAACGCGTCAGGGACTGCTGGTCGTCGGGATCCCCGCCTATATCGGTGGTGACCAGAAGGATCGGCTTTTCACCCTGTTCTTCAGGCAGCTGGCTATGTTTTTCAGGAGAAAACGCAGAAAGGACCAGGAAGAACATTCCTGTAATGATAGATATGATAAAATGCTTCATGGATTTCAATGAAAAAAGCAAATATAGTCTATATTTAAAGCCATGAGACATCTACATCATTCCTTACTGCCGCGGTTCATCCTGCTGGTTTTGTTGTGCCGGCCCGGAACAGGCATCTCAGCCCAGACCAGGCAACTGGTATGGACCGAGGAATTCGAAAGCAGTACCATTGATCGATCCGTCTGGCAATTTGAATCCGGACCCTCCAACGACAATGTCCAGTTTTATACCGACCGGACCGGGAATGCAACCATCGAAGACGGCAAACTCCGGATTATTGCATTAAAGGAATCTTACCAGGGTTATGAATACACCTCAGCCCACCTCCGGACAGAACAGGCCCGGGGCTGGAGGTATGGCCGGATGGAAGCGAGCATCAAACTGCCGGCTACCAAAGGGTTTGTTCCTGCCTTCTGGATGCTTCCGGTTGATAACCTTTATGGCTGGTGGCCCAACAGCGGCGAAATTGACATCATGGAACACCCCACCAATGAGGTCACCAAAATTTACGGCACCGTGCATACCGAAACGTATAACCTGTTCGCCGGACCTTTGCCTCCCGGAGGCAGTACCACAGAGGTTCCTGATGCCGAAGATGCCTTTCATCTCTATGCTGTTGAGTGGAGCCCCGAAAAGATCGATTTTTTCGTGGATGATCAGAAGTATTATACATTTGAGAATGACAACGGGACCTCATCTACCTGGCCCTTCAATCAGCCCTTTTACATCATCCTGAACCTGGCAGTAGGAGGAGGGTGGGTGGGAACACCCGATGAAACTACAGTTTTCCCGGCCGTCATGGAGGTAGCGTATGTCAGGGTATACCAGGAATTGAATGACGTTGAAATCCAGGGTCCTGAATTCGTCACTTATAAAACCGAAGGCGTGACCTATTCGCTTGGAGAAATCGAAGGAGCCACCTACCAATGGAACGTACCGGGGGGGGCCAAAATCACATCGGGCCAGGGCAGCCCTCAAATCACCGTGAACTGGGGACTTTTCGGGGGGATGGTGGAGGCTGAAATTACCACAGGCGAAGGGTCCTACTCGAAAACAATGCCGGTGCGGGTTTCTCCCAATTTGCTGAAGAACAGCGGGTTTGAAAAGGGGGTGAAGCACTGGCGGAGTGCAACGGGGTACCCCGTGAAGGCCTTGATGAACCTTGACGGTGAAGTCTTTTCCACGGGCGATCATTCGCTTTTTGCCGCGGTAACGGATGTCACGGGCAATGCCTGGGATGTGCAGTTGTCGCAAAGCAACCTTGCCCTCCGGGGAGGAACCAAATACCACGCCAGCTTCATGGCAAAATCGGGAACAAGCGGGGGCCAGATCAGTGCCGGGGTGATCAATATTTCGAATTATGCCCTGGCCGGGCAAACAACGATCTCACCCGATGAAAACTGGGCATTGGTTACATTTGATTTTACTCCCTCCGGAAACATTGCTGCAGGATTTAATGTGGACATGGGGGGACATACAGGCAGTTATTATCTCGACGATTTTGTCCTGACCACCCTTGAACTGACCGACCTGAACCTGGTGAAAAATCCTGATTTCTTCGATGGAGAGGACCCCTGGGCACTGACCACCCATTCCGCTGCAGTGGCTCAGGGAACAGTGGCGGATGGAGCGTACGCCGTATCCATCAGCAATGGCGGCACCAGTCCCTGGGATATTCACCTGGGGCAGTCCGGACTGCCGGTGGAGAATGGTTTTGAATACATGGTCTCATTCGATGCCTGCGCCGATGCTCCCAGGCAAATAACGGCGCTGGTGGGGATCAATGGAGAGCCCTGGACCGTATACAGTGACGCGAAACCCATCACCCTCACCACCAACCGGAAAACCTATTCATTTACCTTTGCCATGAAAGAGCCCACCGATTTGCAGTCACGCCTGGGATTTGATATCGGTGGCGATGGAGCCAATGTCTGTTTCGATAACGTGCTGCTCAGAAAAGGCGAGGCAGTAGATACAACTCCAAACAACTTCGTTGACCGGGTTCAATCACAGGCTGCCCTGTATCACTTTCCCAACCCGGTCCGCAACGGAACTACTTTCTATTATATCCTTCAGGAACAGGCCGGGGTTTCCCTGAAAATCTTCAATCTCAGCGGACAGGAGCTTGAAACCATCGAAAGCGGATTCCGGCAGCAGGGTGAACATCAAATCAGATGGGATGCAGGGGAGTTGCCTGCAGGGATCTACCTTTACCAGCTTCACGCAGGCGAAAGGTCGGAAACAAGGAAACTGATTCTGCTCCGGTAGATAGCAGAGCCACTACTTATCCTTAACAAAAACATACATCCCGGCTTCATTGGTGTCTGCAGGAAATCCATCGGGAAAATTTCCCCCGGAAGAAATATACAGCTCCAACCGGTCATCCGAATTCAACCGAACATTACAGAACTGGGTGGTCCACTCCGAACCCGCCGCATTGCAGTCGCCCAGGCAGAGCTTCATCTGTGCCGGGCGGTTTTGCGGATCAAGGATATAGCCTCCTTTCGCTTCCGCACCCGTTCCATCGGGATACTTTTTATAGAATTCATAGGTGCCATCATTTTTAAAAGTGAGTTGCCCCCCTAAAAAACCATCACCATTGGATTCCATAAGCCATTTCCCAAGGATCTCCTGATCCTCAACCTGACCGAAAAGCTGTTGTGTTCCGGTAAAAATGATTCCTGTCATGGACAATAGGAACAGAAATTTGATCCTACGGGTAAAACAAATACAAGTTTTCATGGTGTTCACAGTTTTGAATGAGGAATTTACAACATTTTTCAATGAACTTCAGGGTACTTTGGAAAGCCTTGGCCTGCATGAGGATTACGATCTGGAATGAAGTTCTTTTGTATACTGGCAATTTTGAAACAGAATCGCGTACATTACCAATTTGATATATTATTTTTAAAGAGCAGAAAATGAAGATATCATGTCTTTAGAGAAAACAGCATCGGACACATGAAAAATATTGTCTTGCCTCCGTTTCTGAAAAAGAAATTTTTCTGGCAAACCTTACTGGGATTCATGTTCCTGGTCGTTATCATTTATTTTATCCGAAACGAACGTGTTGAACTGGCAAAAATGCGGCCCATTTTGGCTGAGGCAAAAGGGTATTATTTACTGGCAGGCATTCTGGTTTCTTTTATAGTCATATTCTTCCAGGCATTGTTGTATGTCTGGAGTTTTAAAAGTCTTGGCAAAAAACTCTCCCTGTTTTCTGCGGCCCAGCTTTTTTTAAAAAGAAATGTGATCGGGGTTCTTATCCCTGGCGGAACCTTCTCATCACTTGCGTTTTTCAATTCCGATCTTGACCGGCACAGGATTTCAAAAACCCAGCAATACATTGGTTCTTATATTTTTGGCATGGCATCCACCGTGTCCATTATTGTCATTGCCATTCCCGGTTTCATCATCCTTGCCTTAAGAGGACAATTAAATGGCTTGGAACTGCTTGGCTTTTTTCTGATGGGTTTGGTCATTGTAATTCTCACCTGGGGATTTTATACCCTGGTACGCAGCGATAAAGGGTTTTTATATAGAATCCTTCATAAGTATAAACCCAATTGGCTTGTAATTTTAGAAGAATTTTCCAACCAGCATGTAAGCTTAAAAAGGATTATTCAAACATGCCTGATTTCGGTCTGTATTGAAATTTTCGGAGTGCTTCATTTGTACCTGGCGCTTGTGGCATTGAATGCCACGCCCCTGTTTTCGGTTGCCTTAACCGGTTATATGGTGATGATTATCGTGATGTCGTTTTCTCCATTTATTAAAGGTCTTGGTGCAGTAGAGTTATCCCTGACTTTCCTGTTGGTTCAGTTTGGCTATGAAACTTCTTTAGCCGCTTCAATTACCCTTGTTTTTCGCTTTTTTGAGTTTTGGTTCCCCCTGGTTGTTGGCCTGCTGGTATTTGTAGTTAGAAAGGAAAATTTCCTTCTGCGGCTCATCCCGGCCATACTGTTGCTTGTATCCGGAATTGTCAATATTGTATCCGTACTTACTCCCGCCATTCCGGAGCGATTGGCGTTTATTAATGATCTGATACCCTCTGGTCTGATTCAACTATCAAATATTGGTATTCTTTTTGTCGGGATCATCCTTATTATTTTATCATGGTATCTGTTTCTGGGCACCAGGAATGCGTGGAAAGCAGCCCTTGTTCTTACGTTGCTATCAATTGTCGGACACCTGGTTAAAGCGCTTGATTATGAAGAGGCTGTTGTTTCCTTTGTGGTATTTTTATCGCTGCTTTATACCAGAAAATCCTATTTCCTGAAACAAGGCATTTCAATTGAGTTGAAAAGCTATAAAAGGGTAGCATTGTTCTTGTCTTTGTTTGTGATTTACGGGATCGTGGGGTTTTATCTTATTGATAAGGTACACTTCAAAAAAGATTTAGCGCTTGTTGAATCCATAAAGATGTTCTTTGAATGCTTCACCGGACATCATTCATACCAACCCATGACCCATTTCGGAAGGGAATTTATCTTTTCAATACAAATTATCGGGGCCGGTATTACACTGTATATACTATGGGTCATTTTGGTTTTTTCTAAAAAACAGAAAACCCAACCTTCTGAAGATCGCCAATTGGCCAAAGGCCTGGTAGAAAAATACGGAAATTCCAGGCTGGATTATTTTAAGGTATACCCTGATAAAAAGTATTATTTCAACCAAATAAATTCCGGGTTTATCAGCTACAAAATGGCTGACAGCTATGCCGTTGTACTCGAAAACCCCGTCTGTGAAAACAAGCAGGCCGGAAAAGAGCTTATTAAAAGATTTAAGGCTTATTGCAGGACAAATGGGAATGGTCTGTTTTTTTACCGTATTCCTGAAGATTCACTTGATGTTTACAAAAAACTTGGATTTAAAGCGATCCTCATCGGACAGGAAGCCATCGTCAATCTGAATACATTTTCAATGGTTGGAGGAGAAAAACGTTCTTTGCGGAATTCCATCAATAAAATTAAAAAGTCGGGCTATGTCACAAAAATCTATGAACCCCCTTTAAAAGACGGATTGATTCAAAAACTGGAAAATGTTTCGGATGAATGGCTTGCAGAACACAAAATGAATGAAGTTGCTTTTACCCAGGGTGTGTTCGATCGAAAAGAAATAAAGGATACCCGTGTAATCACCCTGGAAAATGTTGAAGAAGAAGTCGTTGTTTTTGTCAACCTCATCCCCGAAACCAATAATATCGAAGGCACTTACGATTTGATACGCAGGGCAGAGTATGCCCCCAATGGCTCTGAGGATTTTTTACTTATTGAGATGTTTAACTATTTTAAATCCATGGGTTACGCATCCTTCAGCCTTGGGATGGCAGCCCTTTCAGGCTTTGAAAAAGGGCATACCCTTAAACAAAGGACCATTTATTACATCACTGAAATCATTCGGAATCATTCGAGATTCAAGGGATTACACGATTTTAAAGAAAAATTTGATCCCGGGTGGAAAAATACCTATCTGGTTTATCAGAATTCTTACGATTTACTCCGCTTTCCGGTAGTCTTAAATAAAGTTTCAAAATTTAATAAAGGTTTTCTGAGCACTTGATTCCACTAAAAATATAGAGCTTTTCAGTTGCATTCGCTGAGCTCGTTCAGCCAAATTGCTTAAATTGCATTTCAACTAAAAACCTGAATGATGATTATTTCAACTACAGACAATATTCCGGATAAAGAAATTATTGAAATTCTTGGAATTGCAAGAGGAAGTACGGTACGGGCCAGAAATATTGGCAGAGACATCCTGGCCGGTCTTAAAAATGTTGTTGGAGGAGAAATTGAGGAATATACCAGATTACAGGCGCAATCCAGAGAACAGGCATTCCAAAGAATGGTTGATGATGCTCAAAGACTTGGAGCAGATGCCATTGTCAATGTCAGATTTACAACGTCAATGATCGTACAGGGCGCTTCTGAGTTACTTGCCTACGGGACTGCTGTTAAACTCTCCTGAGATGGATTTTTTAGGAAAATTCATATTAAGTGCTTATGGAATCTTCATAGGTGCGTGTATCGTCATACTGATTTTCCTGATTATTAGAAGAAGTAAAATCAAAAAGACTGAAAATTTTGAAGATAGAAATAACTAAACACAGATTTATTCTGTTGTTAATTGCGATTCTGGCCCTGAACTCCTGCAAGGAAGAGCCACAGATATGGAAGCCTGGCTCCGAGCAGCAGGTAATCGGGGATTATATAGCCTCCAATCCTGATCAATTTTCTGAGTTTGAAAAACTGGTTGAACTTGCAGGGATGAAACCATTGTTGAAAATCAGGGGACCTTATACCGTATTCCTCCCCAACAACGAAGCGATGATGGCGTATTATACCTTCAAGGGAGTAGGTGGCCTGGATGATTTTAGTCAGGCATTTTGTGAGGAGCTCTGCCGGAATCATTTCATTGGGAATTTTATTTCAACGGGCGATATTGGTCTGGGTGCACTACCCTACATCAACGGCCTGGATGATTTCCTGGCCTCCGAATTTCATGGATCCGACATCATTATTTCCAAAAGCGCCAAAATAATTAAAAGGGATATCTATTGCTCCAATGGGGTTGTCCATGTTCTGGATAAAGTACTGGATCCTGTTACGGTGGACATTTTTACTGCCGTTTCTTCGGATCCTTCGTACACGATTTTCTCTGAAGGACTTCGCCTTACCGGTATCATGGATACCCTCCGGATCATCAGTTTCCCCTATGGAAACGGTAAGGCCCGTACCAGGTTTACTGTGCTGGCAGTGGCAGATACCATTTATGAGCGATATGGAATATATGATGTTGACGATTTGATCGATTGGTGCGGCGCCAACCCGGACAGCATTACTTTCCTGGAAAATCCATTTTACCGCTACATGGAATACCATTGTCTGCATAACAGTTATTACCTGTCGGACCTGAATACAGGCGTGTACCCCATTCTGTCCAAGGATAATAACGTATCCTTCACCATTGACTCCGACTACAAGATCAATTACGATAAAAACACCAAATTGTATACAGGCTTTAATATCGAAGCATCAAATACGCCCGCTAAAAATGGAGCCTTGCACGCTGTTGATGATCTATTGCCGGCCATTGAGCCCACTCCGGCATATGTATTATTTGAAACGACCGACTTTTTCGACGTGAAGCAGGGAGATTATTATCTGCATCATTTCAAGAAATTCTTCGATGGTGAGAACACCTTCGAAAAAATAAAATGGCGGGGTGATTTCCTGCAATACTACTATCATGATGAAAGTGCGTATAATATAAATGGTGATGTTTGGGCCATTCAACAGGGGTGGTGGGAAATCTCCATCACCTTTCCCAAAGTGATGAAAGGTGCATACGATGTTATCCTCAAACAGCCACCCTGGGATGCTATGGCCGATTGTAATGTATACCTGGACGGCGTTTTGACAGGCTACACCTATACCGGTATGGGTGGTACCGGTGAGGGGGGCCCTCAGAAAGTTGCCGATGCAGTTTTCGAAACCACCGCGGAGCACACCATTACCATCAGGAACATCACCAATGGAATGGTATTCTGGGACTGGGTCGCTTTTGACCCCGTGGTATCGCATTAATCCCTCCCGGAATCATTTCATTGCCAAAAATCCATGAACCTGCTTCAAAGCGAAGCAGCCCGGTTATGAACAGATTCAGTATATGCTTATGGGGTATTCTCCATCACTTTGCTTAAAAAGGTGCTGTAGATGGCCGTCATTTCGCCTTTGAAATTCCCATCATTCAAATGGGTGTGCATAAAGGCATTCGGATCTTCTTTCTGATCTTCGGGCATGACCAATCCGATGGGAAAAGCCTGGCAAAAAAGGCATTTGCCGCTCAGCAGGGATTCCACTTCCTTGAAAACCAGCCCATGACCAAATTTTTCATCTTTCTTTGCAAAAGTGCTCCCACAACATGAGACGAATATCAGCCCGCCGATCTCCCTTTCGTATTTTTTTATAAAACTGCGCAGGGGCGGGATAAACTTACCCATCCAGATGGGCCCGCACAGAATGACCCTGTCGTATGCCGCAATATTTCTTTGAAGCGGCCTGATACCCAGATGAATATTCATGATAAACAGGAGAAATACGTTGATCCTTGGTTTGATCTCCTCCAGATCGCAGGACAGATCTTTGCTGATTTTGCCAGCCAGGTAGCGGTTGCTGCCTTTGTTTGAATAATATACGACAATCGTTTTCATTATATGTCAGGATGAAAGGAAGGCTACATCACGGTCGAACTGAATCCGGAAGATACAATTTTCTGTAATATCTGCCTGCGGTCGAGTCAAATCCGTTGTATAAGTATTACTTTTGGGCCTGACCAGTGAAATGTGAAAACAAAAGAAAAAGCAGCGGGACAGCGGGCAGGATTATTCAGTGTACTCAGGCCTTACAAAGGGATCGTCATCATATTGATTCTCATGGCCCTGGCCGGAAGCGCAGTAAACCTGCTCATTCCCAAGATTATTGCCCGGGCCATCGATTCCTTCTCAGCCAACAGCTTTGATCTCAAAGTGGTTATTACAGAATTCCTGGCCGCTGCTTTCGGAATCTTTGTTTTCACCCTGTTCCAGGGAGTCATACAGACCTTCACTTCGGAGCGGGTTGCCAAAGACCTGCGGACCAAAGTGGCGGACAAAATATCCCGTCAGAGTTACGCCTATATATTGAAGTCCGACCCGGCTAAATTCCTGACCAATCTGACCTCGGATATGGACTCTGTGAAGATGTTTGTTTCACAGGCCTTTGTCACCATCATTTCCTCCCTGTTTGTGATCATCGGCGCAGCGGTCCTGCTGATTTCGATCAACTGGAAGCTGGCCCTTGCCGTGTTGGTTATCGTACCGATCATCGCAACTGCCTTTGTGATCGTGTTCCGGAAGGTAAGGGTCATCTTCAGAAAAAGCAGGGAGGTCATCGATTCGCTGAACAGGATCATTAACGAAAGCATCCTGGGTTCGGCGCTGATCAGGATCCTGAATTCACAACAGCCCGAGGGCCAGAAATTTCTTGAAAAGAACCTTGAATCCAGGGACCTGGGCCTCACGATCGTGAAGCTCTTTTCTGTCCTGATCCCCATTGTCATGTTTGTCTCAAACCTGGCCGTGGTTACCATCCTTGCCCTGGGCGGTCATTTTGTGGTGGCCGGAACGCTTACCCTGGGCAATTTCGCTGCATTCAACAGCTACCTGGTCATGCTGATCTTCCCGATTATCATGATCGGCTTCATGAGCAATATCATCGCTTCCGCCACCGCATCCTACACCAGGATCAAACAGGTCCTCGACGGTACCCCGCCGAAAGAACAGGGAACCATCCTGACGGATATCAGGGGGAATATCCTGCTGGAAAACGTGAGCCTCAGCTATGGTGAGAAGCAGGTGCTGAAAAAAATTTCCTTCTCCATCCGGGAAGGAAGCAAGACAGCCATCATCGGGCCCACAGCGGGAGGAAAAAGCCAGTTGCTATACCTTCTTTCCAATCTGATCACTCCGGATGAGGGAAGGATCGAAATCGACGGTGTTTCCATTGAAAATTATTCGAGAGAAGTATTTCACACACAGTTGGGCTTTGTCTTCCAGGACAGTGTCCTGTTCAACATCAGCCTGCGGGAAAACATTGCCTTCAACGATTCTGTAACGGAGGAATCCCTCGAAAAGGCCATCGAAACAGCCGAACTGGCTGAATTTATCGAATCCCTTCCGGAGAAACTCGACACCGTGGTCTCGGAAAGAGGAACCAGCCTTTCGGGCGGACAAAAACAAAGGATCATGCTGGCCAGGGCGCTGGCTCTGAATCCGAAGATCCTCCTTCTGGATGATTTTACCTCACGGGTCGACCGCAATACCGAGAACAAGATCCTGTGCAACATCCAGAACAACTATCCGGACCTGACCCTTGTTTCCGTTACCCAGAAAATTGCACCGGTCAGACATTTTGAACAGATCATCCTCCTGATGGAGGGGGAGGTGATCGCTTCGGGAACACACAAGGATTTGCTGGAACATTCCCCTGAATACATTCAGATCTATAGTTCACAAAAAACCACCCGGCATTATGAACTATGATCTGAACAGGGCACTGGAGAAAGGGGAAAAGAAACTCCCGGTCTTTGCATCCATGCGGAAGATGGTTACCATTATCAGTGGCGAACGCCGCAACCTGAACATCGCTTTTGCGGCCATTTTCCTGAATGCAGGGCTCAGTCTCGCGGGGCCCTACCTGGTAGGTTATACCATCGACACCTATGTGCAGGCAAAAGATTACCATGGTTTGCTTGTCTATTCGGGGATCCTCCTGGCAATGTATGTAGCAGCATTTGCAGTCAACTATGCCCAGATGCGGCTGATGGGCGGCATTGGCCAGCGGATGCTGTATGCCCTGAGGAATTCCGTGTTCAACAAATTGCAGGAACTGCCGCTCGAGTTTTTCAACCAGAACAAATCCGGAGACCTCATATCGAGGATCAACAACGACACCGACAAGGTGAACCAGTTCTTTTCCCAATCACTGATGCGGTTTATAGGTAGCCTGATCTCCATGACCGGGGCGGGAATTCTTCTCCTGGTGATCAACCTGAAACTGGGATTGGCAGCCCTTGCTCCCGCCCTGATCATCTGGGCCTTTACAAAGATCGCTTCCCCGTGGATCCGCAGGAAAAATGTAGCAAGCCTGAAAAGCCTGGGCAACTTATCCGCACAGATCCAGGAGAGCCTGGCCAACTTCAAGGTGGTGATTGCCTTCAACAGGCGTGATTACTTCCGGAGGCGGTTCGCAGAGGTGAATCAGGAGAATTATAAAAAATCCATACAGGCCGGTATTGCCAATACCATCCTCACCCCGGTATATACCTTTTTTTCAAATGTGGGTCAGCTGATCGTCCTTGCCCTGGGGATCTGGCTGATTATCAAAGACTATTTTACCATCGGCCTGCTGATCAGCTTCCTTGCCTACATCACCAATTTTTATAATCCCCTTCGTCAGATGGCTGCCCTGTGGGCCAGCTTCCAGCAGGCCCTGGCGGCGTGGGACCGGATCTCCAACCTGCTTTCCTTCGAATCCAATCTGACCCAGCTGGACGATCCCGGTGAGGGGACAAACAGATCCTACATCCATTTCGGGGATGTGGAATTCAGTTACCCCAATGGAAAGGAGGTATTGCACAAGGTCAGCTTCGATCTGCAGCGGGGCCGGACTTATGCTTTTGTTGGTCCCACGGGTGGCGGCAAGACCACCACGGCTTCGCTGATCGCCCGGTTGTACGATGCTTCGAAAGGGACCATCCTGCTTGATGGCAGGGATATCCGGTCGTATACTCCCTGTGATAGGGCAACAAAGATCGGGTTTATCCTCCAGGATCCCCTGCTCTTTACGGGAACCATCCGCGACAACATCCTGTACGGAAATCCCGAATGTTCCCGTCTTCGCGACGGCCAGCTTGAAAAGGCCCTGGAGGAAGCGCAGCTGACGGACCTTCTGAAGCGTTTCGACGAAGGATTGGATACACCCATCCAGATGACAGGGGACGGAATAAGCGTGGGTCAGAAGCAGCTGATTGCTTTTATGCGGGCGATCCTGCGAAAACCGGAGCTGCTCATCCTCGATGAAGCCACCGCCAACATCGATACGGTGACCGAGCAGCAGCTGGAAGCCATCCTCAAGAACCTTCCCGCCTCAACGACCAGGGTGATCATTGCCCACCGTCTGAACACCATCGAAAATGCCGATGAGATCTTCTTTGTGAACTCGGGAGAGATCATTGCAGCCGGTTCGTTCAATGAAGCCCTCGACCTGCTGATGCATGGCACTGTGGAGAGCTGATCACTTCAATAGACCGCAGAGGGCTAACCGCTTCCTTCCCATGTGCAGGATAGAGCAGGATACAAAGACCTGCAAAAACCAATAGATTTGTTACTATGTGATAACTCAGTATGCTTTTCACCTAACTAAATCATCACTTATGAAACGAAAACTTTTACTATTATTTCTGTTCGTGGCCGGAGGTCTTCTGTATGCACAGGATACCATCCGGACCTTATTGATCACAGAAGCCCACCTGGGCACTCCCAACATTTGTTTCGTGGAGATCTCCAACGTGGGAGAGGACGCAATCCAGCTCAGTGATTTCGAGTTGGGTCAGGACGGTCAAAATGACTTTATCAACACCTCTCATATCAGGCTTCCTGATAAAATGCTGCAACCTGGCGAAAGCTTTCTGGTCGCCTCTGTCCGGGACTTTACAGCTTATGCTTATACTCAGGGCATTGATGTATGGCCGGTCTCTGAGGTAGTTACTCCGCTGGATATCCTGGACCTGGTGGACCTGGAGATTCATATGAATGAGCAAATATCCAATCAGCCCTACTGGCCGGAGCATGACAGCGTTTCGGCCGTGGACCCCATCGGGATGTATTTTGGACGCCAGTGCGTTTACCTGGAGCAGCACCTGCCCAACGGCGATTCTGTTCTGATCGACCAGGTGATGGGGGTATTTGATACGCCCTATGGTGAGGAGGGATACATGGCGAACAAAGGGATGTCCGTCCCCGGTGACGCGTACGACGTAGCGGGCTATCCCGCTGCAGGCAACTTTGCCGTTATGATCCGGAAATTTGCCGTGAAGGAGGGAAATATGGAATTTGTCAGGGGTACCGGCGAGGGCGATTCAGAGTGGATCTGCCTGGATAATCTCAGCGGGATGTCATACCGGATGCAGCCCTGGACCATGAAATCCCATGGTGACTACAACCTGAATGCGAACACGCTTGTTTCCGACGTGGCCACTGTTGATTTCGCCAACAAGACCATCACGGTACCCTGGGGAACCAGGAGGCCCGACGGGATCATGAAACTCATGGAGAAAAAGCCGGGCATTTATTGGGACTATGCACTCAATGGTATTGAGGAGGATTCCCTTGCCTTTGGATGCAAGACCGGCGACAAGCTCGAGGTTGTTGTCTGCGGGAACGATGCCGATCGCGGCACATTCGACATCATAGTAAGTGATCCGCTGGCCTCGGATAATTTCGTAATACCCAGGGCAAACTGGACCTCGGCGACCAATTTCAGCGCCGGCCTGAACCCTGAACGGGTACCCTACTACGTGATCGAGATCATGAGCGGACGCGTGGCCTCCTGGCCCTTTATTATCGATGGCGGGGGCAACATGGATACCCTTTCGGGAAGAGGGGTCATCACCAACCTGGGGATCCCATACGCCACCCGCGTGGACTCACTGTATGAGAGAATGGAGAAAGCTCCCCTGGCAACATGGGAGATCGTTCCCGTGGATGGAAATGCAACCAGGCCTGACCTGATGGAAGGAGATATTCTGAAGGTCACTGCAGAGAATGGAAGTGAGAAGGAATACTACATCCAGGTGCAGGTTTACGAAGGTTCGGAAGAGGCCCAGCTGAGTTCCATTACCTGGCCGGACAACCCGGATCCTCAGCTATTCCAGGACATATACAATTGGAAGGGTGATACCATCCCCAACTTCGCTCCGGGATCACACATGTATCAGATCAAGTTGCCTTCCAACATTGAACAGGTACCTGCCACCGTGGCCAAGGCCGTCAGCAACAACGCGGTTGTTTCGGTCCAGAAGGCCATCAACCTGGTCAGTTACGACGTAGAGGACCGTACCACGGTGTATACCGTTACGGCCGAGAGTGATACGACCAGCCAATACGTATTGGAATGGCAGAGAGAGCAGTTGCCCTTCAATATCCAGCCCTACCCGGCTGAACCCTTCATTTCCGAATACGTGGGCCGTTACTATTTCGGGGATAACTTCCTGGAGGTCTGTAACCCGGGCAATGTTCCACTCGATTTGAGCAACTATATGTTCGTAACAGCCATGACCACCAATCCGGCTGAAGCGATCGCAGCCGAACCGGAGGAGTGGTCGCAGCGGTACATCAAGTACGTGCCGGGTTACAAGTGGGTGGACAGCACCACATGGGCTACCCAGCCTTCGACCCTGGAACAGGACCTCGGGGTCAATGCCCTGGTACAGCCGGGAGATGTATTCTGCATGTCAGGAGTCACGACCAACGGCTGGTGGGGATATGGAGCAACCGACTGGAACGATACCATTATGCCGCCCATTACCGAAGCCGATGTCAATTTCTATGACAACCTGGTTTATACCGAAGAAGGCTTCTCCGGTTACACGAGAAATCCATGGGGCGAACCGGTAGAAGTTGGATACATTCCTGTCGCGCAGGCCGATGCCGGTGAAATCCAGTTCGTGTTCAAGATCGTGGGTGAAGGCGGAGACTCCGTCAAGGCCGGTTTGAAACCAGCCACCGATCCCAACGATTTCGAGCTGATCGAGATCATGGGTATGGAAGATCAGTCATCCTGGATGTTCGGTCAGGCGGAAGCGGCGGACGGATTTAATTTCACAACCTTTATCCGTTACCCGCAGTATGTCTTCCCGAAATCAGTCCTTGAGGAATCCTTCGGGGATACCGCTACAAACACACCCACCGAGTGGCATATGATAAACAGGACAACGCCCGAAGTTGTGGCTGGCTGGCCGGACCAGTGGACTGTGACACCTGTGCTTGATTATGGTAAGCATTACTTTATCCCGGCCACTACCTATCTCTCCACCGTCAGTTCCAATTACTACAAGGTATCCCTCGGATATGAGATTGAGGATATCAAGGGACTGGTTACGGGGGTGACCGTGGAAGAATTCCTGCCGAAACTGACCAAGGCTGACGAGAATCAGACATGGATGGTGGTCAGCGGTTTGAACGGCTCGGAACTTGCCGCCGATGCAGCGATCTCCAATGGGGACACCCTGCTGGTCACTTCCACCGATGCTGTTAATACCACCAAGTACGTGCTGGATGTCAGTGACCAGGGGCTCAGTTCTGACGCGGTGATTACCTCGGCAACCTACACGGTGGACGTTACTGTGAATCCGGCTGAAGGCAATGGATTCAAGGGTGAAGGTACGCTGTCCGGTTTCCCGTACATGACCACGCTGGAGGCTGCATTGGACAACATCACTCTGCCGGCCGGGGCCACCCTGGACATACTGAATGACAAGGGTCTCTGGGTACCGGTGAACACGGTGAATTATGATACCATCTACGTGAAAACCGGAGTGAACGACCAGACCATGCTACATGTAGTCGCCGAAGATATGGTTACCACCATTGACTACTGGCTGAGACCTGATGCCACTGCGGATGACGCGATGGTCTATTCCGACCTCTTCCTGGTCATCCAGGAGTCCATGCTGATCGATCTGATACCCAGCGGAATTTCCGTGAACAGCCTGAAAAGCAGACTGTATGCATCGAGGGGTGCAAGCATGAAGGTGGTTGACAGATCAGGACTGGAAAGGGGAGGAGCCGGTATCGTCCGGTTCGACGATAAGCTGGTGGTTACCTCCCAAAGCGGAACGGTGTCCAGGGCTTACTACTTTTCTTTCTCCGCGCTCCCTGATATTAATCCTTACATCCTGTATGTATTGTCCGATGTGTATAGCGTGGACAACGTAGGATACGTGATCCCGGAGGTTGAGGAAGGGACCAACGTCAGCGATTTCCTCGGCAACCTGACTCCCAATGCCTTTGACGCGACCATGAAGGTGATGGACGCTGGTGGCAGCGAGAAAACAGATGGAGCAGTCGTGGCAGATGACGAACTGGTGGTGAGTTCCGCAGACGGAAAACTGAAGATCATCTATACCATGACGCTTAAGCCTGTTTCGATACCCTCGACAGACGCGGGCCAGATCATGGTTTACCCGAATCCAACCAGTGGCCAGCTCCATATTACCGGATTGGTTACAGGTCAGAGGATTCAGGTATACAACCAGGTAGGTTCAATGATCCATGATATGAACGTGAACGCGTTGGATGAAATCATATCACTGGATCATCAGCCGGCCGGCATGTATATCATCGTAGTAAAAGATAAGGAACAGCTTGCCCGTTACAAGGTCATCAAGCAGTAATTCTGCTTATTGATCAGTTGATGTTGGCATCATGTTAGAAATACTACCTGGAGGAGTTGATTCCTCCAGGTAGTTTTTCTTAAGATTCTTAAATTTACACTATCTATGTCAGGGAAGACACTATTGGGGATTCTTTTGATCATTTTGCTTGCCAGCGCTTGCAAGAAAGATCTCGAAGAGCGTATCTACGGGAGACCTGACTGGCTGGCAGGGAAGGTATATGACCAGATCCTTGAACAGCCTGAACTCTCCACATTTGCCCGGTGCATCAAACGGGTTGGCTTTGATGAGATCATCAATGTGTCGGGCAGTTACACGATATTCGGACCGTCGAATGAAGCATGGGATGCTTTCTTCCAGGCGAATTCAGCGTACAACACCATCGAGGAGATCCCCCTGGAGGAACTTAAGGGGATCGTGAAATACCATATCGTGCAAGACCCCTGGAGCAAGAGGCAACTGCGGTCACTGGATGTATTCGGATGGATCGATACCCTGGATATTACCAACAACAAGCCGCGTGGTTTCAAGCGTGAAACATTACTCCTCGAGGAGAACCAGAAATACGGGATTCAGTATACAGGTAGCGGGTCTACCCGGAGAATGATCATCGTGGATACACTGGATTCCGATTTTAACCGGATTGTCGCCACCGATTCCCGCAAGTTTGCTCCCATATTCTTTAGTGAATACCTGGATGTATATAACCTGGATAAAAACGACTACGAATTTTATTTCGACCGGCCCTTTGATGGGCCGGAAGACCTCTATTTCGCGGGTTCAAAGATCACCAGCGACGAAATCTTCGCTGAAAACGGATTCATCTATGTCATCGACCGTGTAGTTGAACCTTTAAAAACGGCTTACCAGCTCCTCTCGGACAGGGAAGGGGCCGACCAGTACACGGATTTCCTGGACCTGTTGAACTTCTTCGCGGAATTTCAGTACGACGAAGTAAAAACTTACGAACAGCCAGGTGCACAAGAAGGTCTGGAAGTGGATTCCCTGTTCGATCTTTCTTACCCGGAGCTGGTATTCGATTTCAACAATGAAAAGACCAGTGCCCGCAAGGGAGAAGTGGGTTTACCCTCCAACGTGACCATCAGGTATCATCACGGGATGATGGCTCCCACCAACGCTGCGTTCGAGGCCTTTATCAATCAGTACCTGAGGATCAACCAGGGGTGGCAGAGCATCATGAATGCTCCGGATCATATCAAGAGGATCATCGCCAAGAGCCACATGTCATTCACCCCTGTATACCCATCAGACTTTCTCGGGGGCTTTTATAATGGAGAAGAGGATATCGTCACCCTTGATGGTGGCAGCATCATCGCAAAACAGTTTGGCAGCAACGCCACCTTTCTTGGATTGAGCGAGGCCATCGTGCCCCGGGCATTCAAGAGCGTGACAGGCCCCATATACCTCAGGCAGGGCTACAGCAAGGTCATGTATGCCATTGAAGCGGCCGGGCTGTTGCCTGCACTGAAGCGGGAGAATAAGGACTATTCACTGTTCGTGGAATCTGATCTGAATACAGACCTGGACTCTTCCTTTTATTACAAAAACGGTACGTTCACAGCCGTAAAGATCGTAGGTGGGGGATTCTATGAAACGACGAGACTTAACACAGATGATCTGAGGACCATGATCCTGAATCACGTGGCAGTAAGGACCCCGAGGGGAATAGCCAGAAAGGAGTTCATCCCGAATATGGCGGGGAATTTACTGATTTTCAATAATGAGACCGGGGAAGTTTCCGGTACCGCCCCCACTACATTCGGTTTCCAGGGCACCACCCCGGAGACCAATTCCCCGGTGGAGATCGACTTTGACGCGGATAATGGAAAAGTCTACGAGATCAACAACTGGTTCAGTTTCGGGACATCCGATATCTATGACCAGATATCCCGCAATTACCCGGCCTTCCACGACCTCCTGGTTGAAGCCGGGCTGGCGCGTGAGAAGGAATTCAGGTATACCTTTATTTCCAACAACGAGTTCTATACCATTTTCGTACCGAACGAGGAAGCACTGGCTTCCCAGGATTTCAGCGGGCTTTCACAGGATGAGCTGCGCAATCTTCTGCTGCTGCATTTTGTAAGAGGGGAACTGATCTTCACTGATGGATCTGCAGCATCCGGGTATTACACCACGGAACGGATTGATGAGAAATCCACCCCTTTCAGCACCTTCAATACGAGGATCCATATTTTGACGGGCTATGATATAATCACGCTGGAAGGAACAGGGGGGATCAACAATATTGAGATCCTGGAATCGGGCACCTCCAACAGGCTTGCCGGGGTGAGGATACAGACCAGTACTGAACAGGTTTTCCCGTCCATGTACAACAACGCGGTTATCCACGAGATCGATCAGGTGTTGAATGTTGAAAAACTGGTAACCAAATGAAACGAATCAGCACGGTCATTATAAGCATCTTCATGCTGTTGACTGTTCCCGGTCTCCTTGGCCAGCAAAAAACCATCATCAGGGGACGGGTAATTGATGCAGCCGATCAGTCCGCCATCATCGGGGCCACCATTATAGAGTATGACAGCGAAGAGCGGGTGGTGAACGGTTCCATTACCGATGTTGACGGGCTCTTTGTCCTGGAATTAAAGGATCCCTCCCACCTGGTCAGGGTAAGGGTCATTGGTTACCAATCGAAGGTAATCGAGGTAAAAACCGGTGTATCTGTTATTATTGAGCTTGAATCTGAAAATGTGGCTCTTGAAGAAGTGACCATCACCGCCGAGGCCACCTCCACCAACAGTCTGACAAACCTGGCTGACAGGGATAAAGCTTCCTCGTCCGTGAAGATCGACCTGGCGGATATGCAGGATGCAGGTGTATTGTCTGCAACAGATGCGTTGCAGGGGAAGGTAAGCGGTCTCGATATTATTGCCGCCTCTGGCGACCCGGGTTCCGGTTCACAACTGGTGATCAGGGGATTGAGCTCCATGGGCAACAATCAGCCCCTGATCGTTGTTGATGGGATCCCGCAATTCAAGGTATCCAGCAGTTTTGACCTCACCTCGGCTGATACGGAGGATATCAGCAATCTGATCAATATCGCGTTACAGGATATCAAATCCATCGAGGTACTGAAAGATGCTGCATCTACGGCAATGTACGGCTCCGAGGGGGCGGACGGGGTGCTGCTCATCGAAACCAACAAGGGGAGGATGGGTAAGGTGCAATTCGACTACCAGTACAGGAACAACCTGAATATACAGCCCCCGGCCATCCCCATGCTCAACGGGGATGAGTACATCATGCTGCAACGGGAGGAGTGGCACAACCAGCTGGGTGTATACAATATCCCCGATGAGATCTCCTATAACCAGGATTATGTTGATTTTCACAACTACTCTGCCAATACCGACTGGCTGGGAGAGATCACACAGAATTCCGTATCCCAGGACCACTATTTCAGCGTTTCAGGGGGAGGGCAGAAAACCAGGTATTTTACCTCGTTCAACTACCTGGATGAAAATGGGACCACCATCAGCACCGGTTATAAACGCTTCTCATCCCGGGTCAATTTGGACTATTACCTCTCCAGGAAACTGCTGTTCCAAATCAAGTTCAATTACACGAGAAGCACCACGAATTCGAACCTGAATGTGAATGGCAGGAACATCCGTTACATGGCATATATCAAGGCCCCCAATATGACCATCTGGGAAAAAGACTACAACGGGGACCTTACGGGAGAATACTTTACGCCCATCTCAAGCTACCAGGGCGATGGGGTCTCCTACTACAATCCCGTTGCTGTGGCCAACCTGGGGAGGAACGACACGTACAATGATGGATTAGACAATACCTTCACACTCAGGTACAAGCTTCTTGACTGGCTCACCCTACGGGAGACTTTTTCATTCCAGTTCGGCGGATCCAAGGGGAAAACCTTTCTCCCCTACAATGCCATTGGTTCGGACTGGCTGGGTGGGCAGGTAAATAGCTCCAGGGAATTGAATGACATGAGCCAGTCCATCAGGAACGAGGTACAGGTTGCCATAGGCAACCCCTTCAGAAATAAGAACCACGATTTCTCAGGTGCCTTAACTTTTATTGCCGAGCGTTACAGTGGAGAGTACCTGGGGGTGATGAGCTTCCATTCCCCCAGTACTGACATACAGGATCCCTCATCGGATCCGCTCACCTGGGCCATGTGGAACGGGACCTATGAGAGCAGGTTGCTCCGAAGTGTCAACAACCTGAATTACAAATTCCTGGACAGGTACATGCTGCAGGGAATATTGACCATCGATGGCCACTCCTCCTTCGGAGAGAACAACCGTTTTGGTCTCTTTCCGGGAATTTTCGTAGGCTGGAGGTTTTCCAACGAACCATTCCTCAGGGACATCCCCTGGCTCGGCGAGAGCATGATCCGCGCCAGCTGGGGAGTTTCAGGACGCCGGCCGGATAATGCATATGCCCGGTTTGCCAGCTACGAGTCTTCGGGGAGCGGAAACTACATTCTGGAACCGGCTATTGCCCCGACAAAAATTGAACTTACCAACCTGAAATGGGAGAGTGTCTCCAGCTGGGACATGGGGATTGATCTGAGCCTGTTCAAGGAGCGGGTATACGTGGAGGCCAATATTTATGAGAAAACCACCAGAGATATACTATTTGAGAATTACAACATACCTTCTTCAAGCGGGTACGATATACTGGGATTTTACAACGGAGGCCGCTTAACCAACCGGGGATGGGAGCTCATGGCCGATTTCAAACCGGTTAAAAGAGCCGATTGGTTGTGGACCTTAAACTTCAACGCTTCGCAGAACATCAATACTTTCGAGGAACTGCCCGACAATTTTAACAATGAGCAATCCACATCCATCGGGAACGGTCAGTACCCCTTGCTGGTAGAAGAGGGCGAAGCCATTGGTTCCTTTTTCGGGTTCCGGTATCTGGGTGTCTGGCCCAGCGATGAAGACGTGGTGGCCAGGGATGCCAACGGCAATATTTCCAGGGACGTTGATGGAAATCCCATCCCCCTGAGATACATGGATACTTACACCTTCCAGGGAGGGGATCCCATTTATGAAGACATCAATCACGACGGGAAAATCGATCTAAACGATGTGGTTTATATCGGGGACTCAAATCCCAGTTTTTTCGGGGGATTCGGAACCACCTTGAAATACAAGAATTGGGATGTATCCGTGGCTTTCCATTACCGGATGGGATTTGATATTGTCAACAGGATAGCCATGGATACCCAGGGCATGAACAACCGCAACAACCAGAGCAAGGCCACGTTGAGGCGATGGAGGATACAGGGCCAGGATGAAGCGGACATGTTGCCGCGTGCCTATTTGAATCATCCCGCCAATAACCTGGGATCGGACCGGTATGTGGAACAGGGGGATTTTTTGCGACTGAACAACCTGAAAATCTCCTATCAGCTCAGCCAGCAACTGCTCAACAGGATCAGGCTCAGGAAGGCCATCGTATCGTTGAGTGCACGCAAACTATATACATTCACCAGGTACACAGGACAGGACCCGGCTATCGGACAGGATGCCTCCAACCCGTTCTGGATCGGGGAGGATAATGCCCGTACCCCGCCTCCCAAGATATACACCCTGAGCATTTCCATTGGCATTTGAGAGAGAACATGATGAAACATAGTATAAAATACACAATCGCCGTAGTGCTGGTCCTGATCTCCACTTCCTGCAATGACTGGCTGGAATTGTTGCCACCTGGGGGATTGATCCGTGAAGAATACTGGAAGACACAGGCAGACGTAAAAGCCGTGTTGATGGCGGCCTACGAACGTTTTTCCAGTATGGACGCGAGCTTGTTTATTTTCGGCGAGATCAGGGCCGATATGATCCAGGGTGACATCGGCCAGCCAACCGGTGAAGAACTGCTGATGGAGAGCAACATCTTTCCCGATAACAGTATCTGCAACTGGAGTGCGTTCTATTCCGTGATCAATAATGCCAACGAGGTCATTAAGAATGCACCTCTGGTTCAGGAAATCGACAATACATTCACTGATTTTGAGAAGCAGGGGCTGATGTCAGAAGCCTATTTTTTAAGAAGCCTGGCCTATTTCTACCTGGTCAGGTTATACGGAGAGGTACCCCTTGTCCTTGAACCAACGGAAACAGACGATGCCGACTTTTATCTCCCCAAATCCCCGGAGGATGTGGTGCTGGACCAAATAGTGGCCGACCTGGAAGCCAACCGTTCCTTTGCCCCTTCGGGGGGATTTGCCACTCTTGCCGAAAACAAGGGGAGGGCCTCGAAACCAGCCTTCGATGCATTGCTGGCAGATATCGCCCTCTGGAGGTTTGACTACGCGGCTGTGGTGGAGCATGTGGAACGGATCGAAGAGATCCCGGAGATTGATCTGGTACCGGGTAGCATGTGGTTTGAGATCTTTTATCCCGGGAATAGTCCGGAGGGGATCCTGGAATTTCAGTTCGATGGAAACCTGGGCCAGAGAAACAGCACCTTCGGGCTGACAAACCAGTACGCTTACCGGTACGATCCAAGCCAAACCTCCCTGAACATGTTCGCATCTGAGTATGATTCCAAGGAAGTGGTCAGGGGGCAGGGTGCGTCTATCGTGGAAGTGGCTGAGGATGATTACATCATATGGAAATACGTGGGACGGGCACCCGACGGGGCATCCCTCCGATCCGGCAACGAGCAGTTTAGTTGCAACTGGATCGTATACCGTTACGCAGATATCATGCTGATGAAAGCCGAAGCACTATCCCAGATGAACCAATTCACAGCGGCGGGTGATATTTTGAACGAGATCAGGACCAGGGCAGGTCTAAATCCTGCACTGATACCCAACAATCCCACTGCCTATGAAGATGCCATCATGGATGAAAGGGCAAGGGAACTGGCCTATGAAGGGAAACGATGGTTTGACCTGATGAGACTGGGACGAAGGAACAATTATGCCAGGAGGAGTAAACTGATCGAAGTGATCATCAGCAATGTGCCTCCTACGCAGAAAAGGATCCTGTCGGCAAAACTGACCAATCCGCTGGGATGGTACCTGCCCATTTTCGAGGACGAAATTGAGCGGAACAAGAACCTTGTTCAGAATCCGTATTACGATGATTAAGATGAAGCAGACCGGAACCATATTGTTGATCATTCTGTTAATCACTGCGTACTCCTGTGAAAAGCCCGTCCGCGTGGCGAATTTCGAGGACCTGGAACAGTACACCATTCTTGATTATATCCTCGAGAACGAGGAAAGATACTCTTCCTTCCTGGCCATCCTGAAGGTGGGAGAGCTGGACCATACGCTGGGTTCCTATAATCCCCATGGGCAGGACTATACATTGTTCCTGCCCGATAACCAGGCCCTTGACAAGTATTTCAGCGAATCCAGCCTGGTCACATCGCTGGATGATATGCTGAATAATCCTGTCCTGGCGAAAGAGTTTTGCAGGTATCACGTGGTAAACATGGGGGTATACACGGGTAATTTTCCTTTCGGGGCCTTTCCGGAACCTACCCTGTCCGGGGACATGCTGACCGTTAGTTTCATCATTGACAGTGACTCTTCCTATTACAAGATCAATAACCAGGCCGTGGTGATCTATCCCGATATTGAGGTCTCCAACGGATATATACATCTCATTGATCCCGCTTTGAAACCCGTCACCCAGACCACCTACGAATGGCTTGAACTGAACAGTTCCTACTCGATTTTTAAGGAGGCGGTGGACCTGACCGGATTCTCGAACCAGCTGGAACTGGACACCAAAGAGCACGATTCCATATATCCCGTCACCCTGCTCCTGGAATCTGATGAGGTGTTTCATGCATTTGATATCTATTCGGTGGATGATCTGGCCGCGCAGATCAGTCCTGATAACAGCGACTATACCTCCACACTCAATCCATTATATAATTTTGTTGGGTACCATATCCTGAACGGAGGCATCTTTATTGACGATTTTGAAGGGATCAGGACCAATTACACGACCCTTTCCGATGTGCCACTCAATATCGACGGAACGGGGATCGACTTTGCCATCAATCGTGGCAAAGAGGTGTTTGATACGATCGTCGCGGGGGGGGATACAACATATATAGATTATGTCGGATTCTATTACGATCAGAGCAACGTGCTGACCAGAAGCGGTACCATCCATATGATTAATCAAATCATGAAACAACAGCCTGCCTCGAGGGCCACTGTGAATTTCCAGTTCCTTGAGGAAACAGTCTTCAACCAGTTTCGTAGTAAGGCGGGTTCATACCTGATCGAGAAGGAATTGAACCTGAGCCGCTTGGATTGGAAAGGCGCCGATCTTTACTTCGTGGAGCTGGGGGATCAGGAAACGACAGCCTGGAATGCCGATTACCTTGAAGTTGATGGGGATTTTGAGATCTCCTACCAGATCTCGAAAATAGTCCCGGGTATTTATGAATTTTACATCGGTGCAGAAATGCTCAACGCTGAAAATGCCATGGTGGAGATTTTCGTAGACGATAAAAAAGTGGGCGGGTTCGTGGATTTAAGCAAAGGGGGTACTGTTACCGCTCCTTTCCAGAGGTACCTGGTGGGTACCGTGGACCTGAAAAGCTATAAAACCCATACAGTGAAAGTGACCTCACTTATTCCAGGCAGGTTGCAGTGGGATTATGTCAGCTTCCAACCGATTTAACAACAATGGTATAATGAACCAGAGAACCTATACAATATCACTCATCGTTACGCTATTCCTCCTGGCCACCGCTTGCGATCCGGGATGGAAGGAGTATTACGAAGATTATCCTGAAACGGTGAATAAAAAAGTGTGGGATGAACTGAAGAATGACCAGGGTGTTTCCTTGTTCATTGGCCTGCTGGAAGAATATGAATATGACACCCTGTTCAATTCCGATATTGATTACACGCTCTTTATCCCAGGGAACGAGGCCCTTGAAAGCTACCTGGCCCAGCATGAAGTTACAGACTACTACCTTGGATACCACTTATCTCCCCTGATCATTCAGTCGGGGAACCTTTCCGCCAGCGAAAGGCTTGTCCAGACACTCAGCAAAAAATACATACGCTTTCAACGAAACGGGGCTGCCGTAATCATAGATGGCGTTCCCGCGGCGTACGAGAGTCCCTTGTTCCTGGATGGCAAGTATTACGTGCTGGATAATGTAATAGAACCACTTCCCAATCTATACGAGTACTTCAAGGTGACCAACTCGGTTCTCAGTGATTATATCGATACGCAGGACTCCATCATCCTGGACAAATCCCTGAGTATCCCCATCGGTTTTGATGATTTCGGCAGAACCATTTATGATACGGTCTCCGACGTCATCAATATATTTGAAGAAGAGTATTTCCCTGTCAAGCACGAAGACAGGTCTGTCTTCGGGACCATTGTATTTCCAAAGGCCGAGGACTATAACCAGGCCCTCAATACCATCGCCGACCAACTGGGCCCCTCCATCGTGGATTACCATGATATCCCGCTGGAATGGCAGCAAGAGGTATTGCTTCCTTACCTTTTCAAAAAGGGGATCTTCCTGAATAAGATCGAACAGGTGGCTTTTCCAAAGAAAATAGAATCGAAGAAAAACAAAATGCTGAATATCCTCGGGGATAGTATCGTGATAGATTACATCCCTACGGAGAAGGCCGAGTGCAGCAACGGGTATGCCTATAATTATACTGATTTCAGTATTCCCGATGAGTTGTACCTGGGAACCGTGAAATTCGAGCTGGAAACCCTGCTGGATGAGACCGGGATCAACCGCTTTGCATGGAACGAGGCCGTGCAGATCGAGTCGGACCTGTCTGTGCTTCCCAAGCAGGTATACATCAACACGGCTTCCAACGATTCACTTATCCGGGTGGAATTCCCTAAAAAGTATAACGGGACTTATTCCGTGCAGTTCAAAGGCCCCCGCCTCTTCCCGAGAAAATACCTGATGGTGGTGTCAACCAACATGGATTATGGAGGGATCTATGATATTTACGTGAACGGGGAGCTGGTCACCACCTTTGATTATACTGATTTTCTCCTGTACCGCGGTGTCATATACGGGGTTACAGGAGAACGGTACCTTCCCGATGGCCGGTATAACAAGTTCGATATGCTGTTGGAAAATATAGACTCCTATGAAAGAGTGGATATCAAGTTTGAATACATGGGGCCGGGGAATGTAGCCAATAATGGTCTGGTACTGGATGTGTTGGAATTCATACCGGTTAATGATTGATCTGATGATGAAACGAGCTTTAAACATTGTATTGCTGGTGGCGGTTTTGTGGCTTACCCTTGGAGGTCATTCCGTTATGGCACAGGATACACTTTCAATCAGGGGAACGGTTGTTAACGGAAACAACATGCCGGTTCCCGGCGTATCCGTGGGTGTTGAAGGCTCTCTTGAATTCCCGGACATCACGGATGATTCCGGATCTTTTCTCATACGTTCATCTACAGGTGATGCATGGTTGAACGTGGTCCCCTCTGCCGATTACAAGAGCAAAAGAATCCATTTGAACAAGCGGACAAAGCTGACCATCTACCTGACCAGCAATTCGGTCGCGTCCGGAGATGATCCCATCCCTTACTTTTCACGGGGAATTCTCAGAAAAAACATGATTTCAGCGTTTTCCGCCCTGGATCCGGACCAGATCAGCCATGCTCCTGTTTTATCCATTGACCAGTACCTACAGGGGAGGGTAAGCGGCATGCATGTAACCAACCGTTCCGGCTTTCCGGGAAGCGGGGCGGCCACCTTCACGCGGGGGGTCAATTCGCTGACTGCCGATAGCCGTCCCCTCTATATCGTGGATGGGATGCCCCTGACCAACCTGGGGGTATTCAGTTCAAATATTGCCGGGTTTGAATACAACGCACTGCTGTCGGTCAACACCATGGACATTTCGGGAATTACCGTGTTGAAGGATGCCTTGCTGTCCGTTCCCTATGGCTCCATGGCGCCCAACGGCGTCATTCTGATCGAATCCCTCGATCCGTCGGCCACGGAAACAGTCATTGAAATAGATTATCGATCGATCTATTCCCTTGCTCCGAAAAACCAGCTGCCGCAGATGAACGCAGACCAGCATAAAACGCTGATCAGCGAATTGCTTTTTTCAACAGGGTCGCAGTTGGAACAAATCCAGGAGGACTACCCTTCGCTCTTTCTCACTCCGGAAGATGACCGGTACATCGATTACCAGCATAACACGAACTGGCAGGACTACATATTTACCAACACCTTATCCAATCATTTAAATGTCAATGTAAAAGGTGGCGACGAAATCGCGCGTTACGGGCTCTCCTTCGGGTATATAAACTCGGACGGGATCATCAGGAAAACGGGGTATGACGGGTATAATCTGAGATTCGTCGGTTTGCTGAACATCTTCACGTGGCTGAAGATGAACGCGGGTGTCTCAATGAACTACGGCAAGGCACAGATCAAGGAATCGGGGATCTCCCCGGAAACCAGTCCGATCCTCTCAAGCCTTTCGAAATCGCCCATGCTGAATCCATACCAGTATGATGACCTGGGTCAGGAGCTTCCGATCATTGCAGAGGTGGACGAAATCGGGGTCAGTAATCCCGTGGCCGTGATCAATAACCAGGAAGCTTCCAGTACAAATTTTAATTTTACCTCCACCCTGGGCTTCAATGCCCGGGTGAACGATAAAATGAACTTCCAGTCGAATTTCGGGTTGAACTACAACATTCAGAAGGAGAACAATTTCAAACCGAATATCGGGATGGAGCATTATGACAATGATGAAGCCATCAATGTCTCCCAGTCAACCAACAATACCCTAAGCTCCTTCTATACAAATAATTACCTCGTTTACAGGATATTATCCGAATCCAGCCATTCCCTTACCTCCGTTACAGGAATGAATATCCTGAGCAACACCTATGAACTTGATTGGGCAATGACCAGAAACGCCCACGAAAACGACCAATACCGGCAGCTGCAGGATGGTAGTGGTGGCTTATGGGAACTCGGGGGTGATAACCGTAAATGGAACAGGCTCTCCATGTATGAAAACCTCTCCTACAGCTTTCGGGACAGATACCTTGCCACCGCCTCCCTTTCATTGGATGGGTCCTCCAGGGTGGGCAGGAAAGCGATCAACACTGTCAGTTTAGCCGGTACACCCTTTGGCTTTTTCTATTCCGTGGGTGCCGCATGGAGGATTAGTAATGAAGCATTCCTGAGGAATTTTTCACCACTGGAGGAATTGAAGTTGCGTCTGAGCTACAGCCGTGTGGGGAATGACGACCTCGGGGAATCCACTGCCACCAATTACTACAAGATCGTTAAATTCAGGGAGACCACCGGTCTCTACCCGGCACTGCTGCCCAACGAGGAACTCAGCTATGAGGTCATCTCACGAATCAACGGGGGATTGGATCTTTCGCTGCTGGGTAACCGGATCTCCGCGAGTATTGATGTTTACAGGTCGGTGACTGATAACCTGCTGGTATTTGTACCCCTGGAGGCCTATTTCGGGTACGACGTCAGGCCGGAGAACAACGGCAAAATAGAGAACAAGGGACTTGATGTTCATGCGTTCATGAGGATCATCAACCGTCCGCGGTTTCAATGGGATATCGAGGCATGGTACTCACTGAACAGGAACAAGATCCTGGAGATCGAGGGGGAAAAACTTGTTTCAAGTGTCCTGGGGGGCGAGGTGGTAAACCAGGTGGGTGAAAAAGCCCACAGTTTCTATGGATATATTTTCAATGGGGTTTATGCCACTACACAGGAAGCGGAAGATCTGGGACTGGTGAATGAACGAATGGTTCCCTACCAGGCAGGCGATGCCATCTATGAAGACCGGTCGGGTCCGGACGGGGAACCTGACGGGATCATCAACGATTACGACAAAACGATCCTCGGGTCCTCCATGCCCGATTATTACGGGGGGATCAGCAACAGCATCACCTATGGCAGGTGGAGCTTGAGTGCGTTTTTCCAGTATGTTTCGGGGAATGAATTGTATAATTATATCCGATACCAGAACGAGAATATGATGGGCCTGGAAAACCAGAGTACAAAAGTACTGTCCAGGTGGCAATATGAAGGTCAGCAGACCGAGGTACCCAGGGCTGTTTTTGGTGATCCGGTTGGGAATACATCGTTTTCTTCCCGCTGGATTGAAGATGGATCCTATGTCCGGCTGAAGAACCTCACGCTATCGTTTACCATGCCTGAAGGCATGCTTAAACTCAGAAAAGTACAGATCTATATTTCTGCATCTAATCTGCTTACCCTTCATCATTACCTGGGCTACGACCCTGAGTTCGCACATTCACATAATCATATCACCCAGGGAATTGATTACGGGCAAACGCCTCAGCCCAGACAGTTCTTGGCGGGTATCAAAATTGGTTTGTAATGGAAAAATTATTCTCTACCACATTGCTGATTCTGTCGCTGACTATTCCGACAGCATGTGAAAAATTCTTCCTTCCTGAGCAGGAGATCGCCATCACCGAGGACCGCTTATATGATGACTGGTATGAATACCGTGCTGTCGAAATGGGTCTGTACAGCATCCAGTCTGAACTGGTTGAACAGATCATGGTGCTGGGAGAACTGAGGGCAGACCTGCTGCAAATCACCGAGCATGCCGATGCCGACCTCATTGAGATCTATAACTTCAATATTTCCAGGGAGAATCCTTACGCCTCCCCTGCTACCTTCTTTAAGCTGATCTCAGCCTGCAACAACTTCATCCGGGTCCTCGAGAAGAACCATCCCGAGGTCCTTGATACGGAAAGTCTGGTCACCAACTACGATCGCCTTTACGGGGAGGTCATTTGTATGCGGGCCTGGGCCAATTTCAACGCGGTTCGCATCTACGGGAAAATCCCATTCATTCACGAATCATTGACCACCATTGAGGAGGTGAACGACTTCCTGAACTCATCGGGACCTTACATGGATAGCCTGGATATCACTTTTGGCCGAAACGGTTATAACAATGATACCGCTTTCAATACACCCATTCCGCTGGACAAACAGTACTTTGACGAGAAACTGATCATTGATTACTTTACCAATGAACTGAAAACCAGGGTTAAAGCAGTAGGAGTGAACCATTCGATCAACAACAACGATGAGACCTGGGAAGTCACCACCTGGAATACCTATGCCATGAATACCCTGCTGGGGCTCATGTACCTGACTGAGGGAGATCTCCTCCAGGCGGCGGCGCACTTCGAGCAAGTGATCTATAACAATTCGCTGACTTACAGGTATCAGCTCGACAGGACCTTCCGCGACCGGAACTGGAGGGCTATATTCAACAACATCGATGTCAGGGAGCACATCCTGACCACTGATTTCAACAAAGGCTCATACCAGAAAAACCACTTTCAGTATCTCTTTGACAACAGGGCTCCCCATAAATACATGTTGAAACCAACCCGAAAGGCTATCGATTTCTGGGAAACCCTCTGGGATGATTATACCATTGATGCCTATAACGTACCCCAGGAAGCCAAAATTGGACTGGAGGGAAGGCCCGGGGATTTTCATCGCGGGTATGGTGTTTCCTATTCCTATAATAGAAACGAGGTTCCGGTAGATGAAACAGACATCCAGGAGATGCTTGTGCTGAAATCGAAAGGGGATATTCGGTCCTCATCCCTCCTGGTTCGGGACGCGGATACCGTGGTCTGGAAATACTCCTGGAACAAGAAAATTTATGATGAGGACGCAGACTTTATCTTCTACCGGGCAGCCAGTGTGCACCTCTGGCTGGCGGAGATCTATTCCTACCTGGCCATCGTACAGAACGGGATCCTCCGGGAATCCACCCCAACCGCTGAAGCACTGCTGAACGACGGTTCCAACTATAGCCTGTCTTCCGCCAGGGTGCAACTGGGCGTCAGGGGCCGCGTTGGATTTGGAGGAAAGTTCTGGGAGGACGGTGCACGCATCGGAAATTATATCTATATCCACGATCCTGTCACCAACAAGATTACAGGTTACCGCGATCTGACAAGCGATTTTTACGAGAAACAAAAAGTCCTCGAGCAATTTGTCTTGGATGAACGTGCCCGTGAACTGGCATTTGAAGGAGAACGCTTTTATGACCTGGTCCGGGTAGCCAGGCGCAGAGAAGACCCCGCGTATCTGGCCGGCGAGATATCAGAGAAGTATCCTCCCGGAAAACGGGAACAGATTTACAATCTTCTCCTGAACGAAGAGAACTGGTATATCCACTATTTCGAATAGATCACCAGCTGCCCGGTCTTCCTGCCCACCTGCACCGTGTAAATCCCCCCGGGAAGTTGAACGGTGTCGATGATATTGGTTCCCATCCCGATTTCTTCCTCATGGATTTTTGCACCATACACGTTGTAGATGCAAAGAGTGGACTCAACTGTTGATTCGATTCTGAACGAATCATCGGCCGGATTGGGATAGATCCTGTTGAACGGTTCAGTCTGTAGTCCTGTCCCGGCAACCGGGTTGGTGGGATAGAGGACCACCTCCCCGAATACGTCCCCAGCACGGCTGGAGGCCCTGAGGATCATGGAATCGGTCTCGTTGGACAAATCACTGCTTACGTACACAAGACAATATGTCTCATTCCCAAGGAGCCCGTAATTCCCCGAATTATGCAAAAGTGTCCACTCCACCTGTTTGTCCCACGAACTTGAAGGAGAAATGACGGCATTAAACCTCTTTGATTCACTGGCTTTCGTGAAATGGTAGCTGCCTTCAGGAATATCAATTTGCGCGATCCCGGGATAGGGATACCAGGCCAGGGGAAGCCTTGTCATCTCACTGCCTTCGACCTGAAAATGAAGCAGGACCATGGCGTGCTTCGGAACCTGAATGATCATACTGTCCCGGATGGCCACCTCCAGGGTATCCACCACGGCATGCTTCGTACTGAAATCGGGACCCGTGATCAGGAACAGATGACCGGTATTATTGCTTACCAGGGAATCGGGAAGATCGATTTCCACGTAATGGTCCTGTTCGTAGTCCCTGCTGATCAGGACCACGGAATAGCCCTGATCATTCCTGTACGCGTGGGCCCCCACAGGACGTTCACTGAATGTTGCCCCCTGTGCGGAGGATCCTGCCTGGTTTGAATGATAGGTATTGCAGAGGACATCTCCCTTGCAAAGACGGTTGAAATACCTGGCTGTCAGGAAGAGGGGAAGCCTGCGGTAGTTGTTCTCCGGTTCGGTGATCCTCCACTCGCCCCCGGTGAGATGAAAAATGGTGGGGATGGCTGATCCCCGCTCCATGGCACTCAGGTAGTAATCGGTGCTGACCAGGGCCTGTCCCAGCCTGCCATTGTAAGTGGGCGTGGTGGTGTTCGACTCATACATGTATTGCTCCATCAAACGGCCTGTCTCCTCCACTTCAAATTTGTGGGAAGCGACCATGCCCTCCAGGTACTTGTCCGCCCGGTTCCGCACGTTTTGATAATACTCCAGTTCAGAATCCGCGGGGGGAAACTCCGGATCATATGTGAGGTTGCCTCCCAGGTAACCCGAGGGGGCCGTCCATTCCACCTCTCCCCTGTCCCCCATGATGATCTTATCATTCAATCCATAGCTGTCCTCCCTGGAAGGGTACCTGGAACTGTAGGCCAGGACGATTTTCGTCAAATCAAACCAGGGCGAGGACTTCATGACCCGGGCCATCTCCCGGCACCAGCTGGCATAGGTCACGTAGTTACTCCCGATCTGGGCATCGTGGGCACTGCTTCCCCACACCTCATTCCCGAATTCGAAAATCAATCCCGGACTGTTGGGAAGCAGAGGTTCCGTAAACCCTTCCGCCACCCTGAGTTGTCCCCCGGGCGTATTATCCGGCCCGTTGATGTATTCCAGGAAACGAACAAAGGTTTCCGGATCGGTTCTCCAGTCGGTGCGGTTCTCCACTCCGCAGCAGAACGCCGTGTACGCGTTCAACTGGTTGCAGCGGTCCATGAATTTCGCGATGGTTACCTTCTTGCCTGCTCCGGCGTAATTCTTGAAGCTCAGCGGATTCGCCGTGAGTGCACCCCAGCGGATGGCGCCCGGCTGAAGGTCCTCGAGCAACAAGGTATGGGCAGCGTTGAACACCTCCCCGCTGATGAAATCGGGATTGATCCCAATCCCTTCGTTATACGACATGGCAACGGAAGAAACCTCCAGCCTTCCGGTCTGCAGGCCCAGGTTGTTGCTGAGAGGATCAAACGCGGTGGTTGAGATCGTAAACACCTGGCTTTTCTTCGATCTGTTCATCCCGGCGTCAACCGATTCAATCTCCAGGCTGTAGGTCGTTTTGGGAGCCAGCACCTTCAGCACGGCGGAATTGGTCAGGCTGATCTCATCCCCGTTATATAGCGCGCCATCCAGGTAAAGCTTGTAGCCGATTACGGTGGACTGTCCATCTGCGGCGCCTTCCCAGGATACTTGCACTGCGAGACCCGTGGCTTCCTCCACCAGTAACGAGGTGGGAGGACCGGGTGGTATGGTATCCCTTTCCAGGGTTTGAACATTGAGGATATGTTCAATATATGATTCATTGTGTACCCGATCGACTGCTGTGACCGCGATGGAATAGTCCGTGCTGGCCCTCAGGCCCTCCAGGAGGTAACTTTTCCCGCTCACGGCAGCTGTGTTCATTTTTACCCCGTTCAGGTAGACATGATAACCTGCCAGTTTCTGATCATCGCTCCCTGTACCCCACGAGATCACGAGAAACCTGTCCCCGATGACTGACAGCTCCAGGTTATCAACGGGATCCGGCCGGCGGGTATCCCACTCCGGGTAAAGATAGGATCCATCGATATACGCGGCATCGAACACCCCCGGCAATTCCCATTTCACCCCGCCGGTCTCCTGGTGTACGTTCCACTGTGCCGCGTACATGGCATAGACCTTACCCGAGTCCAGGGCAACGGCCGCCGACTTTCTGCCATCAATGGCTTCGCCTACGTCTCCGTGACTATCACTCCTGGCCGCGATTATCTTGGCACTTCCAACGTTGCTGTTGCTGCTCAGAAAAAGGGCATAGTCCGCGTCTCCTTTCATGTAGAAATGATAGCTTCCTGTCTTCCTGGGCACGATGAAGCCTTCCAGGAAACCGGTGGCGAAATCATGTCCGTCACACAGCGATGCATTGTCGCACCCGGCACTCACCGTGAGGGGTATGCTGTTCCAATTCAGCCTTGAATAAGCGAACGCCATATTGGTGGACTGAATGACGGAGCCATAGACGGGAACATCATTTACAGGTACTACCTCCTGCCAGAATATGGCATCGTGGATCTCGAAATTGATCCCGTGGTGCGTATACTCCGATACAAAAACCTCCCAATCGCCTGCAAAGGATCCGTCGGGATCAGTCACTGTAGCTGTCAGGGTCACTCTCCCCGTTTTCCCCTGTTCTGAAACCCAGACCAGGGCCATTTGATCACCCCTTGCAAAAGTCACAGAATCCACCACCAGCAGCGACTCATCGGAAGAAACCACGTTTATGGTCAATGGCTGAATCCCTCCATCCCCATCCCCGAGGTTGGGGAGAAAGAGATGGTTGCTGCCCGAATGGATAATCACAGTGTCCCCCGCGGGGACCTCGAAGCCGGGTAGTTGTTGCGCCCGGGTCATCAGAGGGAACCCTGTCAGAAATAGCAGGGAGAAGATCAGCTGTATTTGGCTCATGAGTCTGTAGATGTTAAAAGATAGGGGATTCATCCGAAAGGACTGCTAAATGACGATGATGGTTGTCTGATATTGTGTATGATCACCCACCATTTTGAGGATGTAGGAACCTTTATCAAGACCGACAGGGATGGAACGCTGGTGAGGGTATATCCTACCATGCCGGATGGGCCTTCCGCTTAGGTCAGTGATGGTATATTCAAAGGTCCCGCTGCCCCCGGGCAGGACGATCTGAAGCCGCGAGCCATCCACCGGATTGGGATAGATCATGATATCCTCCGTGCCCGGCTGGTCCACCCCGGTGATCATTCCCTCCTGTATTACGATCATGGATGAGTTTCCATGGCACGCTTCAATCTCTACTTCTGCCTGGCGGGGAGACCCGGAACCATTCTTTGAAAGATGGAGCCAGATGGTATCCTTGGAGGCTGAAAGCTCCGCCTGTACAAAATCCTGGTCCGGCTGCAGGATGATGGTCCCGTTGGTGACGACCGGGACCCCCACCGATTGTGCCTGACCGGTCAACGATAGTGAATCCGTTTCAAGCTGGAACATGCAGGGAGCACCCTCCTGGGAAACCGTGACCTGGATGACATGGCCGCAACCGGCTACTGCAAATGACCCGGTCCTGCTTTCCGGAAAAGTATTTTCCAGGACGGTCACCTCAATGCTATCCCCATTCAGCTCCAGGGAGAAGAAACTGCCGGTTTGATTCCCGGTACTATACCCTCCTGAAGCCTCTACCGTCAATACCTTCGAAGAGGAACCCGCCTCAGAACGCAGGGAATCTGCAGACAGGGACAGGATGCAGGCGGTAAACGTTTCCAGCGCTCCCACATCCCTTTTCCCCTCAGGCGGATGGCCCGCCATGTCGTAGAGGAAGGGCCCGTTTGATTGCCACGCATAGAGTTCGTCGATGGTGGTCCGGGCATCTGCCAGGGAGCCTTTTGAGAGACGCAGAAAATCCAGCATGCCCTTGAAATACGCATCGACTGTCCCCCGCCCCACCATCATATCGGCTCCATTGGACAGAGAGACCGATGGATCGGGCATGGAGCCATTTTGCATACCGTTGGAGAGTACCCCGTCCAGAAACAGGTTGACCCCGCGATGCCTCACGACCTCCACCAGCAGGTGGTGCCAGCTTCCGTCATTGACCTTCACAGCACTTTTTTGGTCCACCGCCACCGCCCCCGATACAAATAGGGAAAGGGCGGCGAACCCCTGGTCATCCAATCCCAGCTCGTATCCTGACGCTCCATCCTGCTTGGAAACAATGATTCCCCCTGTGTGACCGCTATCGGATTGGAAGTACACCTCGATGATGAAGTCATTGTCGGTCATATCCACGTTGTTGCTCTTCACGGTACTCGCCTTAGCATGATCGATCTGGCAATAGACACTGTTACCGTCAAATTTCAGTGCACCACGGGTCCAGTCCTCCAGGGCACCCATCACGAAACTCGAGTCGCTTACATGATGGGCTGTCAGGTGATTCTTGCTTACATACTGGTAGGTATTGCGGTTGTTGAAATCCTCGGTCATGTAAAAGTTATCGCCCATGATCAGTGTTGAATCTGCCGGGTGCAGGTAGAAGTTCCATTCACCCACCACCCTGGACAGCGGGAACGCGGTAAAGAAGCGGACCCCATGATCAATGGCCTGACTGTTCGCCAGCGGGCGGAAATCTTTCTGCCCGGCGAGGGGGATGGCGTCCCCGGCCTGGTTCCAGCCGGTCTGGGTTAGCTGTGACTTGTATTCCTCCAGCTTACCGGAGAACTGTTCCAGGCTTAGGTTCACATCCCTGTTTTCCAGGGTCCCGATAAAGGGAGAACCGGCAGCCACGTTGTTCCCGAAGGACTCAAAAGGGATATAGTCCGGGTTGATCTCATGGCGGAAAAACCATTTGACGTCCTCGCTCAGGTTGGCCAGGTAGGTATTGTGGCCGTTGAGCCCCAGTTCTCCTAACCACGCGTGGAAAAAATTAGAGGTATTGTATGCGGTGTTATTTACAAAGAGGTTATAGTAGCCCAGCACCTGCATGATGGCCGCCGCGTTGCGGTTGTGGGAAACACCTGAAGCTATGTTGTTGAATACGATATGCTTGAATGATCCATCGAAATAGTAGGCGTACCCGATGGAAGAATTGTTGTAATGCTTATACCCGGAAGCATTGTGGGAGTAATTGTTGAAACAGTAGACAGGGCCTCCCTGCCAGCTCTCGATACCCCCGTAATCGTTGGTCCCGATCAGCGTGTTCGAGGCCTTGTTCTGGTAGATAAAACCCCTGATAAAAGGCACGTAGGAATCGCTGTTTCCCCCTTTGCCCCAGAACGCGTCGATGCCGTTTCCCCAGGATTCTTCAATGATATTGCCGGCTATTTCACCGTAATTCAGCTGTGCGTATATGGCCGGGATGGAACTGTACGATCGCCCCTGGTGCCGGTAGCCGCAGTGGTAGAGGTTGTTTCTGAGGATGGAAATATCATCCATATAGGTCTGATTGGTGGAAAATACGATGCTTAAATCCCCGATGTGCTGAAGGTCGTTATCGCTGACAGTGATGCCATGGGTATTCACTTCCGAGGAACCGGTATTATTGAGTGATATGCCACCATTCATGTAATAGAACTTGTTGTTCCGGATATCAATGTGATGGCAGATCCCGTTCATCCGTATGGTCGATGCCGCATCCTCCTCCCCGTAACGGACCGTATGCGCCGTGGTGAACCCAAAGGTGAGACCACTGATCTCGATATCATGCTGGTTGGTGATATCGATCAGTTTGGTTTTCTCCGCCACCTCAATAATGGTGGTATTGGGATCCCGCTCACCCGAAAGGCGGACAAACAACCTGTGGGAGGTCATGTCATAATAAAACTCATCAAGGGTATCCAGCAGGAAAGGCGTGTTCTCGATGTAATAATGTGAACCTACCCCCCCGAAATTCGTATTGGGAACCTTCACCCTGTGGTTGGCCGGATCCCACTCTTCCACGTCCTGTTTCCAGACCGTGCACATGACAATCGCGTCCTCCTGGCTAAAGATGGTCGCTCCCTGGTAATAGGCAGGATCGGCCTGGACCAGGTTGTTCCGGTCGGTCAGCCAGAGGCCGCCGTCGGCTGCCGTCTTAGCCGTCATTGTCCACCATGTCCTGAGCGGATCATCCGGGGTATGCTGGTAGTTGGGGGAACGAGCCACATACAGGGGCCTGATCTGATCCCCTTCCAGTTCACAGACCATCTTTGTTTCTGGCAGGTCGATGTCCATGTACCATACCTTTTCCGGTTCCGGGATGTGGGGTGCGGCAGAGGCATCAGCTTGTGTCCATCCCCCGGTCAGCCTGCGGGAGCCATAAAAGCAGGCCTCACCGTTTCCCCAGGATGGATCCGATGTAAGTCGGATGGGTTCCAGGGGTGTCCCCGACGAATGGGCGGTGAGCACACCCCGGTAAATCACCCCGCGTTTGAAGACATAGGTATGGATCCCTGTACAGGATAGTGCATTTCCTGTGGCACCGGTATCCCATGGATGATGCTTCCATGGAGTGACCTTCGTCAGGCCATCATTGGCGTCGTTCCCCTCTTCATAATCGATGTAGCGGAGCGAAGGGCCGGGAGTGTACTCGAATTCCTCCGGCTGCCACTCCATGTCACCTCCCGGGAGGAACTTCACGTGGGACTGCTCCCACGAGTAGCTGTAATCGGCAGGTCTTGTCAACAGGGTGACCTCCAGCCGGGGCGACTCGGCTGATATATTCTCCCCCTGGTCCAGCGCATAGACCGAGTATTCAGCGGTGCTTCCCACCATCTGGTGCTCGATCCGGACCATGGTATCCTGCGTGGACAAGAGGTAGTTCCCATCCTTGAAAACCCTGTACACTCCAATCCCGCTTTCATCCCGGGCGGCGGCCCAACCAAGGATAAACCGGTCAGACCCGATTTTCCCGGCACTCAGGTTTGAAGGTGCGGTTGGCGGTGTGTCATCAGGCAGGAACCCGCTTAAAGTAATATCATCCAGGTAATAGGGATGGATGGTTGGTTCTGTATGGGTGAACCTGATGTATAGCTCGGGACCGGATGGCAATACCTGGCCCAGCTCCACGAAGGCCCATAACTGATCATCCGCGCAGGGCCACGCGCTTTCGTTGACCAGGTAGGCGTTGTCAATAACCGCCCAATCCGCACTGTCCGTTGAATATTCAATCTTCGTGAAATTGTTGGTGAGCTGGCAGGTCCCCCACCCCTGCGATTGATGGAGGATCCCGAAGCTCAGCCTGACCCCTGTGTACCCTTCGGTACTACACTGCATAACAAACTCTGTATTGAACGGGCCGCTCCAGCTGCCCATCAGAACCGTGCCCCCACCCGACGCTGCAGGGTAGCCGGAAGAGTTTGAAGCAGGGAAATTGTGGGGAGCATCACCTGAAAACAGCGCACCACTGGTGTAAGCGGGATACGCAGAAGGATCCCCTGTCCACTCCTCTGTTCCAAATTGTTCCTGCAGAATGGTCAACTGTGCAGACAGCGAGAGCCCTGCCGCCAGGATCAACCCGCTCATCAGTACGCTTGTTTTAAAGTAAAATCTTTTCATGGCAGTCTGTTGAATTGTATGCTTATTTGCTGTAATCTATTTCGTAGTAGATGGTCTTGGATTCCGCACCGTCCAGAACGATGACCCCATCGCTGACCGGAATCGATTTCCCCGTTCTTCTGCCCACGTGATCGAGCAGGTGCACGACAGGTATTCCTTCCCTGTGTATGGCAAGCTTCAGTCTGACTGGTTCCAGCAGGATGGGGGGACCACCCACATCAAGAACCCGGGTTCCCTCCTCGTTATACTGCATACCCGTGTTCCGGGCCCGTGCCACGGTGGTAACAAGGATATGCTCCGAGTCCGCGATAGTTCGGTCCTTCTCCAGTGCCGTCACCAGCACCACGGCAAACGGGGACTCCAATTCCACAGAAAGATCGCTCAGTTCGTGGATCTTCCCCCGGGCAAACCCGACCACGGCCTGAAAAGCCGGAGCGTTGGCTGTGATGGTTCCCCGGTCGCTATAATCCCAGTGAAGCTGACCCGTGTTGGAGCTGATAACTCTATCTTCCCGGTCCCACAAGGCAGAAAGATCGGGGACGTGGGTCTCCATGAATTGGTCGGTGAACTCCACGACAACCCTTCCAGCTGCAAGCGCTTCCGAGGGTACATCCCCGGTGATGAACTTATCATCATACCCCTGCTCCACCTTCTCGTTGAAGAACAGTTTGCCCTCAGAGAGGCTCGGGATGTGAATGGTTCGTGAGGAGATTACTTCCCCTTCCTCAATGTCGTTGCGGTATATCATCCTGGATATGGCCGGGTAGAGCGTAAGCTGAGTGGGTGAAGTGACATTATAAACACCCGGGGTATGTATGGTTTCACTGAACTCGGGATAATCACTGGCGAATTGAAAGGACGCGTCCCATCCCTGGAGGCCCATCCCGTACAGGGCAATGATGGGTACACCCTCGGCCACCCATTCATTGGGGATTAGGGCCATCCATTCGGAGAGCGAGAACGGGCGGTCAGCCACCTGCTGCATTCCCGTGCTCAGGAGCCCGGACCCGGGATGGGAAACCATGGCCCTGGACCGTAACTTCCCCGCTTGCAGGCTATGGCCGGTTCCTCCCCCCCAGTAATTGTGCCGGTCGATGAATCCCACGCGGTAATCGGCATGGAGGTTATAGTAGTGTGAAGGACCCATGCCTGCCTGCCAGCAGGAACCAACGATCAGGCCTTTATACCCGGTGGCACGGATGGAATCGGTAAAACGTTCGTAAAACTCTGCCTGCTTCTCGTACAGGAACCGCATCTTGTCCAGGATGTGCCTTTGCATGACTCTTCCCTGCTTCATGGCAACCCTGTACTCGTTTGAGAACAAGCTGTGGTTGGGGGTAGGGTCTATGTTTTCCTTTTCCAGATCCTGGCCCTCGGGAAGGTGTTCCCGCCCCCAGGATCTGATTATTTCTTCGTCTGTTCCATACTTTTCCTTCAGCCATTCGGAGAACTGACGATAGAGCAAATTCCTGTATGTGGGCGCCTGCTTAAGGGATTCCCCGATGGCTCCCCAGAAGATATCGTCCTCATTCTGCAGTTCAATGAAAGCCAGGGCGGGATCATCCGCGTAGCGCTCTCCAGTGCAAGTATTCTCCCTGTTCAGCATATTCATTGTCAGCTCGATGCTCAGATCCTGCAGGTCGGGGGCAAAATTGATCAGGCCGGAGGTAGTTCCGTTCAGGTGGCTCCATGGATACTCCAGGCTGGCAACTTCTTCATAGTTCAGGAGCTTTTCCCTGTCGCCAGGTTTTACCTTGTGCCCGTAAATATGCGACCACCCGTAATAGATCCCCTTTTTCCGAAGTTCCGAATTAAAGTAGTCAAACTTCCTGTACAGTTCCTCGTCAGGTACGGTGGAGGAATTCCCCGCGTAGGCGTGATTCGTGAATTTATGGAAGCGGACACCATTGATTCCGTATTTGGCGAGCTGTTGTACCCACTGGTCCACCACCTCCTTTTCCGAATAAGGACGCTGGCTGCAGATGTTCACACCCCAGAATTTCACGGGTGTACCGTCCTCAAACATGAACGCGTCACCATCCATCTGCAGGAAACCATGCTTCCCCGCCGGGGCATCCAGCCATCCCGAGGCATCGATCACGCTCTCCGAGAAGTCCTCAGCAGGCTTGAACTCGAACCATCCTTCGGTGGTATGATGATCCTGGGCTTCCACCTGCAAGCCCAGGAGGAGAAGTATCCATGGTAAAATCAACACAATTCTCTTCATGATCCTTTGGTATGTAAATAGCTTTCCATTCCAGAATAATTTACACCAGGTAATATGCCAGGTTTTGTACTCCTCCACCGCTTAGTCTCAGCTTCACGTAGCTGGAACCCTCGATTTTATCCACCGTGTACTTGGCGGCTGTACCATTGACAAGCACCCGGAGAACATCTGCCTGATCAGGCAGAAGAACCTGAATGTCAGTCTCCGTACTTGTACCCGTATACCTGAGATGGATCGCGTGCTCATTCTTATCGAAGCGATACTGATAGGCCACATAACCCTGCGAATCCTCATACTTGATCACCGCCCGGGCCCAGTTGACACGGGCCGCTTCCCACCGGGGACTGATGGTCGCCCTGTTGAATGCCACTCCGGTGTCTTTCACACCCGCGAGACCTTCCACCATGGCATACATCACCGCTGCTGCAGCCCAGTTATCCGGTGCCCCGAAAGACACTTCCCCCGGCATCATGAACACGGGCTGATCCGACAGGGTGATTCCCACGATCATCCATTTCATGCGCGTACCGGCCCCCTGTAATTCCACCTGGCTGATCTCTTTCTCCGGGAATGGATGATTAAATCCCGTGATGTACAATCCCACGTCATTGCACCGGCTGTTGCTTCCTCGCCAGGCCACCTGAGAAACAGGTGATGAATTATACCTGGGCCATTCATCGTCATTCACGTTGACGGGGAAATGGAAAAAGCCGACCTGGTCATTGGTCATGTGCTGGATATGACTGGTACCATCGGTATAGAGCAGCCTGAAGTAACCGCCATAATACCTCCCTTTGGGCCTGGCAGAATGGCTGATGGTAAAACAGGGATCATGCAGGGCATGCAGGAAGTAGATAGATCCGGCTTTTCTGTCCGCCTGAATGAATATCCTGTCCGCGTACCCGACCTCGCCCGACAATCCGATACAGGATTTCTGCCGGTTGTCATCCGGGTTCACCACGTGGAACCTGACATGTGCGAATTTCTGTATTCCCGTGGGGAAATCCCCCAGATCATCCCCTTCCTGGTTCACCCATACAGGATGATCTTCCCGGGCAGGTCCCGCTAGTCCGGCATTGGCATAGGGCGTGAGCTCAATGGGGTAGAATGCCTGTTCAGGCACCTCTGGCATGGCTCCCCGGTAGATGCAATGGAGATGGTTCCCATGGGATCTGACCAGTTCATATACCCTTTCCAGAATATCCACGGCGTAGGTCTCGAATCCATGTTCAAACGCTCCGTGAGCCAGTTCACCTGCCACAATAGGTGATACCCCCCCGTTCATGTATTCCCACTGATCCATGTGCCACCCCTTTTCAAAAGGAGGATAGCACATGTACCACTCGCCGGGGGAGCTGGCAGGCATCTCCTTTCGGACGCGCTGGTACGTTTTGATGATCTGCACGCATTGTTCGTGCACCGTGCCCTTGTTCAACGCGTATGCATTGGACAGCGTGACCTGTGCTGCCGTATCCGTGTCTCCGAAATCAAAATGCTCACCGGCATCTTCAGGGATCCGGTGGGTATAAAAATGTCCGTTCCAGCACAGATCATTGGTGCGTTTCCGAAGGTCCTCTCCGATCTTTCTGATTCGCCCGGCCTCTGAATTCCTTCCTGCATGATCCAGCATTTCAGCAAGGTACTGACAACCTATGGCCATGCCGATATTATCGGCATACAGGATGCCATACTTGCTTCTCGCAGGATCATTGGCCATGATATTGTGGTCCAGCCGCTCAGCCTCCTCATCGGGAAGGAAATCCCAGATATCGATGGTATAGCTTCGCTTGATCAGTTGATATCGGTCCGACCAGGTATAAGGACTTGTCAACTCATATTCCACCGTCCGGAGAGCCTGGTCCAGTTTACCTTTCATCCAATCATGGTCCGCTGTGGCCTTCCAAACATAGTACAAGCCCTCCAGGAAATGGAACTCCGACATATTCTCCACGGGGACTTTCACGAAAAATCCGGTCCGGTCACTGTCGCCGCCAATGAACTGGTCGGTGAATCGCTGGGTGTAATAGGAACGTTCGGAACTGCTATTCCGGAAAAAGTCCGGAATCATTCCGTTCTCAAATTGTCCGCTGGCAAACAGGTCCATGAAGTCCTGCTGCTTGCTTCTGAAATATTTCAGGCTTTTCATCAGGTGCACGTTGTCCTGGAACCATCCCACGCCCATGTGAAAAATCCGGTCGCCATACTTCTGCTCCCTGAACTCCCTGACAATGATCCAGTGCAATATATCAAACAGTGCCTCGTATTGCTTATCCTCGCACTTGATCCCTGTCCGGCAATCGACCCGGAAGGATGCCATATCCAGCAACCTGCCGGAATCATCCATCAGCAGGGCCAGGTGCGTTCCCAACTCGCCGCAAACCGGGACTTCCGTTTGGGACGCAATGGCATCTTCATGGTAAAAACGGAACTGGCTGTCACAGATCTTCAGGATTCCATCGCGCGAGGAATTTACCTTGAGATGACCCAGTGGTTCATAGGATGACCGCTCTTCTGAAAATGAAAGATAGTCGTTGAATTCGGGGGACAGTTCCCCGGCATGATCGAGCATTCGTGCATGGACAAAGGGAATGGCTCCCATGGTACCGCCGCCTATGGCAGCCATTTTACGGAAAAATGAACGGCGGTTGGTTTGGTTCTCTGGGTTCATTGTGGATGATTGTTACATTGCTTGTCCATGCAATGTAACAATCTCCTCCTTTTCATTTGCCCTGTCCTGTCCTGTGGCTTATTAACTATGATCAGAAATCCATGCCGGAAGGGACATCCTACCAGTCACTGAAGGATTTCAGTATTCCTGCCAGGTCCTGGATCTCTCATGGCTGATCGAGTGAATAGTCAATCAGGGTTTCATAGAGGATCAACTGGTAGTCCAGGATATCTTCAAAAGTGATGTCGGGATTGCCCGAAGAGCTGCCGAAGGATCCGTGGGAGCATTCAAATGTAAATACCAGACAACCTGATGTATGGTGCAAAGCACAGGTCAGGTTGAAAGGGGTCTCCGGAGGGAATTCCCTGTCTTCCACCGATGGTTCGCCGAATACCTCGTCCGGGTAGCAGGGCAGGTCATTGCACCTGTAAGCCTTGTTCACCATCCTGCTCAACTCCTGGACCTCTTCTTTCATGAACCAGGGAATATAGCTCACGGGAAGGATCCGGGAGACCAGCTCGAATGAGTGCAAGGATACAGCCACATTGGGAGCCTCATCCCTGGCCAGGTCCAGGATGGCCCTGGTTTCCTCCGCCATGGGTGAAAAAAACTCGTCGTGCATGATATTGATTCCGTCATCGTTGAAATAGGCACCAAGAATGCCCACGTCCCCTTGCATGGGATGGAGCGATTTGGCCTGGGGATATCCCCATGGGGAGCCATCTTTGTGGGTCCCCTGTCCATATTTGGTCATGATCGTGGTAGGAAGGCCCAGGAAAGTGTCGTAGGGGCATCTCGCGCGCCCATCCGGATTTCCGCAGGGGACAATGATCGTCCTGCACTTCTCCAGCTTTTGCTTCAGCGATGGCCATTCCTTCCCCCGGTAGTCCTTTCCCGTCTCGGCGATGTGTATCAGGTTCACCAGGCCCACGATGCCTTCCATTTCCTGACCGTGGACCGGACCCAGGAAATAAACCACCGGTTTGTGGAACCTGCCGCGGCTGGCGTAACTGGATGGATCTTCGGCCCCGATGGCCGAATTGTAGTTGGCCCTGGAATGGAAGTCCTCCTTTTTACCGTAGAAGACCGCGTACACCGGAGATCCTCCGGGAGAACGCGCGATGACCTTCACCTCTCCCCTCGTGACCTGGCTCACTTCTTCCTCGATGGCCTTAAGGTCAGACTTGAAGAATTCCGGAATATCACTCCTGTTTGGCTGATTTCCCGCTTCAATATCCACCTGGGAATAGAGGCCGTCCGGGTAGCACAGGATCAGCCCGCACAGGCTAAGAATCATACAAGTTTTATTCATGGTCAAGAAGTATCAATATGATATAATAACGGATTCCTCCCGTATCGAGATTGTAAACCAACCCACATGTCCTATTTCGATGTCTGTTTTGTTTGAAAACCTATGTGAGACAATCGGAGGATGGCTTCTATATAGTAATAATCGGTATAGTTCAATTGAATATCAACACCACTGTTCGCTGGCTTGTTTCCCACGCTGTGTTTTAAAAGGAATCCCCCGACCTCACCTTCCCCCCCGGAATAATGAGGCGTTGATAATTCGATCAGGATACGCCTGGCTGTAGTCAGATACCTCTCATCCCCGGTGTGTGTATAAAGCTCAATAAGCGCCGAGGAGATTATGGCGGCGCTGGAGGCATCTTTCTCCTCCCCCGGTTCATCCATCAGGGAAAAGTCCCAGGTAGGTATCGGATCTTCCTCCAATTCAGACAGAAGGTAATCCGCTATCCGTGAGGCATGATCCAGAAAGAGCCTGTTGCCCGATTCGCGGAACATCATGATGAAACCATAGAAGCCCCAGGCCTGACCCCTCGCCCAGGACGATTCATCGAAGGCCCCCTGATAGGTGCCTTTCTTCATAGGTTGACCGGTGGAACTATTGTAATCAACCATATGATAGCAGCTGAAATCTGACCTGTATTGATCCCGGAGTGTTTTCATACTGTGATTCAGGGCGATCTTCTCGTACGCTTCAATCCCGGAAGCTTTTGATGCCCACATCAGCAGTTCAAGATTCATCATGTTGTCAATGATCACGGGGTATTGCTCCCACCATCCGGGAAAATCCCATGACCTGATGCAGCCCACGTCCGGATTATATCTTGCGCTGAGTGACCTGGCACTGGTGAGAAGTATTTCCCTGTAATCCGGATTCCCGGTCAGCCGGTACCCGTTTCCATAGCTGCAATACATCATAAAACCCAGATCATGTGTACCGGTATTATACCTCTGCCCGCCAAGCCTGGCCGTGTAGCGCTCTGCCATGGATTTCCAGTACTCATCACCGGTATATTCATAGATATACCACAGGGTACCCGGGAAAAAGCCGCTAACCCAATCTGAAGGATTTGCGCCCTTAATATCCGAGCCTTTCCCGGAGGAGGGAATCGTTTCGCGAGAATCAAATGTTTCAGCCAGGAATTTGTATCGCCGGATGGCTTCTTCCATTCGATTTTGTAGCAAATTCCATTCCTGGTCACATATCGGCTTATTGCTTCCCGTCAACTGTCCGTTGGCATAACAGCCAGGAAAGATGGATATCAATAAGACCAACATATATCTCCAGGTTATAAACCGGGCTGTTCCTTTGAATGTTTCTTCAGCGGTCTCCTGGATAATATCTTTCTGCATAATCATGGATTTTCGGGCTAAAAGTAGATGTAACATCATGATTTGTTATCCTGTACTAACCTGCATCCCGCACAGGTAAGCACAGGATAGAGAACCCAGGAAAGAGGACTATATTTGAAAATCCCGGACAAGAACACAGGGAAAAACATTGAAACTGCTATTGATACATTGATCTTGTTTTTTCTTATGTTTATCAGCTTAAATAAGATCTGCCAATAAAGCCCAGATGGAGGAATTCAAAGAAATCAATGAACATTCCAAAATCCCCAAGTACCTCCAACTGGTCGATTTTATCATGATGGATATTAAAAGCGGGAAACTGTCCATGGGATCCCGCCTGCCTTCCATCAACGAAATCAGTTTCGAGTATTATCTTTCCCGTGATACTGTCGAGAAAGCCCTGAAGGAACTACGGAACAGGGGGATCATTACCTCGATCAAACGCCGCGGCTATTTCATCTCCAAAACGGATTTCAAGTACGAAACCAGGATTGCATTTATCACCAATACCATCACAGACTACAAACGAAATATCTACGAAGCCTTTACCAGGGAAATCGGTGAAAACACCCTGGTAGATGTTTACGTATATAACTACGATATCAGGAAATTTGAGATCATACTCAAGAGTCACATGGATGAGTACGATTATTTTCTTGTGATTCCATTTTTTCAAAGCGCTCCGCACTACCAGAAAGCCCTGGAGCTGCTAAATAGTATCCCTGACCGGAAATTACTGGTCCTGGATAATCCACTTGGCGGGATCAAATCCGTTCATTCGACCGTGACCCAGGACTTCGAGCTGGATATCAGGGAGGCTTTGATTTCCATGAACGAACAACTGTCTGCATACCACAAACATTATATTCTATATTCCAGTGAGAATGTCCATCCGAAAGAGGTTATCAAAGGATTTGAGGTCTTCTGCCGGATGTTTGAATACGAATACAAGGTGTTGTCCCATATGGACTCTGATACGATTCACGAAGGTGCCAATTACATCCTGCTGAATGATGACCAGCTGGTCACGACCATCGAACTGATCAGGGGAAAGAAGCTTGATCTCGGAAAAGATGTGGGACTGATCTCTTACAATGAAACACCACTAAAAAGGATCCTTGCCGGCGGAATCTCCGTGATCTCTACCGACTGGCAGGCCATGGGGCAGAAAGCAGCTGATTTGATCCTCAACCACGAAACCGGGTTCCAAAGGGTTCCCTTCAAAATCTATTTAAGAAACTCTTTACTCAAATAACATGACAGCCCAATCGAAAACAATCAGGAGATTTGAGTTGAAATTGAGTATCAATGCATGGTACAGGTGGATCCTTGTCCTGATCCTTGTCCTTGCCGCACTGCTTACGGTGAGCAACAGATTCCTGCTGTCTACTATCAAGGATTTAAACCTTGAGCTGACAATGTTCAACACCTACTTCCAGGACAGGGAGCTGCACCTCTCCAAATTCTATAACAGTGTAAACAAAGATTATCTGATCAGGGAGTTATACGATGTGACCTTAGACAGAAAATACCTGAACGCCCTTCGTGAAAACAGTGATATCATGGTGCAGGAATTCGACTCCCTGCACAAGTATTGCCTTGAAGATAAGTCTTACTGTATTCCCCTGGACAGTGTCAAGTATTGCCTGGATTTGTATGTTGAGCTGTTGATCCCCCAATATGAACTTGCTCACCAGGCAATACATGAACCTTCCGGGTTTTCGCTGAGTCTCGATAGGCTGAATTGGTCGGGTGAATTGGTCGATGCGAAAAGCGTAACACTTGATCCGTCAGACCAGGAGAAGATCAGGGAGCTCCTCAACCATAACTACCAGGTACTCATGGAGCGGATCGTGAAACCTGCCGGGAAGATCGTCAGTATGGACAGGGACAGCACCATGAACCGGCGTGTCTGGGCAACAGAACGAATATCATCTCTGCATTTGTGGCAAAAGGTCACATCCATCCTGACTCTGTCCTTCGTGGTACTCCTGGTATTTGTTCTGGCATATATCTTTATCAGACCGCTTGAAAAACCACTGCCCTTGTTCAGCAGGTTGCCCGATCAGAACTACGTGGCAACATACCCGGGATTTGAAACGGAAATGGCCACTCTTCTTGAGAAACATTATCAAAGCTTCAAGAAATATAAGGGGCTTATCCTTGTTTTTCCCAGGGGTGGATTGTTCCCTGGTGTAATTACCCGCGTTTTTCGGGCTTTCTGTGAGATCCACCAGTTGCCTTACAAACAAACAGAGGAACTGCACCCTGGAGATGTGAATCAGGGACAGACATTTATGATAATGGAAGACAATACGCTGGCTGCTTTTGTTGAGATTACGGCTGAGAAGGGACTGATCATCGGTGAGGAAACCGGAGTTTTAAGCTACGGTGACAGTCCCCTGCGAAGAATCGTGGCCAATGGCATTACGGTCATCGATAACATCCAGGACGATTCTACGCACCTCGGGAACCGGCTAGGTAAAACCACTTCCGGGCATAGTCTTAGGTTTATTGAAAGAAAATCCCTATAAGAAAGCGAATATGAAACATAAGGTTTTAAGAATCATGATCCCGGGCATCCTTGCGCTTCTTATACTGCAGTGCAGGCCCCAGGAGAAAACAGGGATAAGCCGTGAAGAGGTTCAATCCCTTGTATCTGAGAATATGCAATTTGCACAGCAGAAGATCTCATATTTCCTGGAAAACCTTGATTTCAATACCTACCCGGGTTCCATCGACGACAGGGGAGAATTGGAAACCCTTCCGCCAAGTTCCTGGGAAGCGGGTTATCTGGCAGGCATCCTGTGGCACCTGTATGACTTTACGGAACAGGAAAAATGGAAGGTATTCGCACAACAGTGGACAGCAGGACTTCAGCTGCAACAATTCAACAAGAAATCTCAGGATCTGCTGTTTATGCTCTATTCCAGTTTCGGGAACGGTTACAGGATCACGGGGGACAGCCTGTACAAAGATGTTCTTCTTCTGGGGGCAAAGCTGATGGCGGAAAGGTATGATCCTGGCATAGGATGTATAAAATCGTGGGATCCTTTTTATGAATCCCTTCCCGTACAGTTCGCGGTGATCATCGATGCGCTGTTGTCCAATGAAATGTTTTTCTATGTATCGGAAATAACGGGAGACACCACCTATTCCTGGATGGCATACCAGCATGCCCTGCGGACGAAACAGGACTTTTTCAGGGACAACTATAGTACATATTACTTTCTTGACTATGATACAATTTCCCATGAGGTCATAAAGAAAGGGACCTGGATGGGAGACTCGGACGAGTCCACCTGGGCCCGGGGACATGCAAGGGCTATTTATGGTGCGGCGATCACTTTCAGGGAGACAGGCGATTCAAGCTTCCTGGACCTTGCCCGCAATGCAGCGGACTTCTACATGGAGCATCCCCGCTTACCTGATGACCTTGTCCCTTTCTGGGATTTCGATGACCCGGATATACCCAATGCCCCCAGGGATGCCTCTGCAGCCTGCATTGCCGCATCTGGTATCCTTGAGCTCTCCGAATACCTCCCGGAAAATGAGCGGGGACATTACTTTGAATTCGCGGTCCGCACCCTTCAGAGCCTGGCTTCAGATCAATACAGGAACCAATCCGATGAGAACCTGGGATTTATCCTGAAACACTCTACTGGAAGCCGGTCGTGGAACCTAGATATCGACCGGCCGAAAATCTCTGCAGATTATTACTTTATTGAATCACTCATTAAACTACAACGGATCATTGAATAAAGCACGATGTTCAGGACAGGACAGGACAGGCTTTTTACCGAATATTGCAATTTTTGCTTCTGACTGTAATATACCCGAGATGAATTGTAAATGGATATACCTACTCTTACTGATTGCCGCTCTTAGGGGATGTATGAATCAGGATACATATGAGCACCAAGTGGTGAAGATCGACCCGTATACAGAATACCAGCGAATTCACGGGTTTGGAACCAGCATGGTGAATTACAAAGAATTCCCGGCAGAGTATTTCCAGGAGGATTTCCTGGATATGATCGTGAATGACCTGGGCATGAGCATTCTCAGGATACCGATCACCGAACACCTGGAATACAGGAACGATGATGATGATCCGGACCACTACGCCTGGGAGAATTTCTATCTGTCCGATAACAATTGCCGGAGGGGTATGGAGGAGACCTTCCGGTTTGTCGGTGAACTTAAAAAAAGAGGCGTGGACCTGTTCATGGCCTCACCCTGGTCCCCACCCCAGTATATGAAAACAAACCGTGCTCCAATTCAGGGAGGTTTTCTGAGAGCAGATATGTATGAGGAGTTCGCGGAGTACCTCTCCGCCTATATCATGCTGGCGAAGATAAACTGGGATGTGGATATCCGTTGGATCAGCCTTCAGAATGAAAGTATTTTCATTGAGTTCTACAGGTCATGCCTCTATCATGGTTATGGAATGAAGGAGGCACTCAAAGCGATCATGGATAAATTTGAGAGGGAGAATATCGAAACCAGGCTCCTGATCAACGAGGATATGCTCTTTCCGGAAAGGGTATACGATTTTCTTGATCCCGTGTTCTCCGATCCGGTATCAAGTAAGTATCCCGGCGACATTGCCGTGCACAGGCATGCCAGTGGCAATGAACTACTACAATGGAAAGATCTGGCCAGTGCCTATGGACGGGAGTACCATATGACTGAAACTTCTGGACACCAGACCACCTGGGACGGTGCGATGGCAATGGCGGTTGATATGCACGAATACCTGGTCCTTGGGAATTTTAGCTCATGGATCTACTGGCAAATAAGCGGGAACACCGGAGGCAGCAACCCCGGTCTCTATACCCTGATGCTTGAGGGCAAGCCAACTCCCAAGTATTATGCAGCAAAACATTTTTACCGGAACATCAGACCCGGGGCCATTCGGGTTGAAGCCTCCTGTGAAGATGACTCAATCCTGATCTCGGCTTATAAGCATCCCGCTACAGGAGACCTGACCCTGGTGTTGATCAATCCCTCCCAAAAGCAACGGGTCATCAGGCTGGAGAAGAATACCGGGTTGCCTGCCAGGTTTGACGTGCAATTATCAGATGAAAAGGTGTTTTACCAGGACAAGGGTAATATCCGCACCGGAGACCTGATCCATATACCTGCCCGGAGTATCATGAGCCTGACCGGCAACCGCAGGGATCTGAAGGATCCAGGGAAAGTGCTGGAATACAAAGAATCCTGGACGCCCGGGACAGGAATGCCAGTGAAAGCAGGGAATCTTGATCCGTTCCCGATTAAATCCGAATGGCAGGGAGCTACCGACAGGCATGCCGGCAGGTACATTCAGGTAGAATCCGCAATACAGGCCGGAACAATCAACCAACAACGGGCCGATGGCTGGACACTCCTGCATGAGTCCATCCTGAACGGGGACGGGGAAGCCGTCAATTTGCTGATCAATAACGGAGCTGACGTGAACCTGGCTGCAAAAGACGGATGGACTCCCCTGCATGCAGCTTCTTCGGGATTTGTGGGCAACAGGGGAATCCAGGTCAAGTACAAGGAATACAACCACTACGAAATTTTCAGGATACTGCTCGATTCCGGGGCAGATATCAATGCCCGTACAGAGGATGGCTGGACTCCCTTGCATTGTGCGGTTATCAATGCTTATACCGGGTACAGGCAATCCGAATCAACCAGCTTAAACAGAATAAAAGATCTCATAACTGCCGGAGCAGACCTGGAAGCCAGGGATGAAAATGGAAGAACTCCTTTGCACTGGGCTGCCATGCAGGGCTATTCCCACTTTATCAACGAGCAGACCCGGGTAGAGGATGACGTGGTCAGAATCCTGCTGAATTCTGGAGCGGAAGTGAATGCAATCGATCAGTTCGGATCCACCCCGCTGCACTATGCAGTTCAGATGGGATTTGAATCCATTACCTGGGCGTTGATGCAGGGAGGTGCCAATACGACGGTAAAAAACCTGAACAACCTTACCCCCATGGATATCGCTCTGGAGCTTCAGTCGGATACGCTGCAGACCATTCTTAGGGACATCAGTCCTGGCCAGGCAAACAAGTGGCGCCCGAAATCCTTTATGCATCCGGACACACTGGATCTGGATCAGGCACTGGTACTGGCTGCCATTTCCGGAGATGAAAAGCAGTTGATACGCTTGCTCAAGGAAGGGGCGGATGTACGGTACAGGGACACAGATGGATTCCGTGCCATAGAAAGGGCCCTTGACAATGGATTCGAATCGATTGTGAAGCTGCTTAAGGAAGCAGAGAGCTCCAATTAAACTTCATTCCTGCGAGAAGGACCTTTGAAGGACCAGCCGGTCTGGAATTGCCCGTAAAAGTCCGAATCCCATGATTTCTCCTGATTCTCTTGTCATACCAGGATCCTTCGGGATCCAATAAAAAAAAGGAATCCAGACCCATGCATTGGCCCGGATTCCTAAGGTATAAGAACCCTACTACTACTGACTTAACGTATTAAAAGTAAGCAAGAAAAGTGCTATTCCTGTCCTGTCTTATCCTGTATACCCGGAAGTAAATTGCAAACACCCGGTTTGATTGAGTTACCGGCATTTGAATCCGAGTAACAATATTCTATGCTATTTAACAAGGCAATAATCGATAAATTAATACATTGTAGGCTGATTATGCGCGGTCTAGTTTTTTTTTCTGAGAGCCGTTTTAAATTGAAACAACCATGAAAAGTTCAAAAAAAATCCGGGATGGCCTGAGGCGCCTGAAACAAAACATATTGTCCTATAAAATTCCGGGGAAACTGGTGTTTATCGTCCTTGGCGTGGCTTCTACCCTCTGGTTTCTGATCAGGGTGATCCCCAAACCCCAGCGTGCCGGTTATCCGTGTATGCGGGCAGCAGCCCCCATCATGTCGGGTTTTATCCTCTACATACTTTCCCTCGGGGGAATGACCCTGCTGTTTAAAAAAGCGGTGTCAAAATTTAAAAAGGCGCAATACCTGGCAGCTGTTTTGGCCCTCGGTTCAAGCCTCGTGCTCTTAGTAGCTTTTAACTGGACCAGTGCGCAAAAAGTCTATTCACAAGTTGTTGGGTTTACCCGGGGTGTCTTGCCCGATGGCCCCAACAACCCGATGGGTACGGGAATTGGCGTGAACCCGGGACGTGTTGTCTGGGCATGGGATCCGGATGCAACCAACGAAAAATGCCCGAACACCATCACCGACGCCTTTTTTATGGCGAAAAACAACAACCAGGGGGTGATCAACGAGATGTTTGACCATGCCATAAAAACACTGGCAGGTGCTGATGGTATAAAGGATGCATGGGACTCGATTTTCATAGATTTTAACCAGCGTAAATCGGGGACCGCTGAAAGTTACCAGGAAGGACAAACCATATTCATCAAGGTCAACAACGGACAGGCCGGCTGGGCAATCAATATGTATAATCTTTCTGAAACCGGAACCACTTCGGTGATGACCGGTTTGAGAAATGCGGCCATGGCCGGTACCACCCCTGCTACGGTAGTTGCGCTGATCCGGCAACTGGTGGATGAGTGCAATATACCGCAGGAGAACATATACGTGGGCGAACCCATGACACACGTTTATAAGAGCATGTATGATGCAGTTCATTCGGCTTATCCCGATGTGAAAGTTCTGGACAAGGACGGAAATACCAGCCTGGGCCGCACGAAATCTGCCGGTTGGACCGATGATGTGATCTTCTATTCCGATTTCGGCAGTTTTATGCCTGATGCCGGCAGTGATAACCTGATGCAGGAGATGTATGATGCCGATTACCTGATCAATGCCGCCGCCCTGAAAGCACATGCACGTGCCGGGGTTTCGCTGAATGCAAAACTTCATTTTGGTTCCCACGGCGACCATCCCAATTATGGATTTGGTTCTTTCCACCTCCATGCCGGCCTGATCTGTACGGTTGATAACGACATTATGACTTCAGGTGTGCGCGGGGATTATGGAATGTACCGGGTGCTGGTGGATTTGATGGGCCACGAAAAGATCGGCCGCAATACCGTTCTTTTCATTGTTGACGGGCTCTGGGGAGGCGTTGAGGCAACCGATATACCTGTCAAATGGAAAATGGCGCCTTTTAACGGAGATTTCCCGAGTTCCCTGTTTATTTCGCAGGATGGTGTCGCCGTTGAATCGGTTTGCCTGGATTTCCTGAGGGCCGAAGCCGACAAAAACGACCTGTTTAACGACAGGCCCTTCTTCCCGGCTGTTGATGACCACCTGCACCAGGCTGCAGACAAAAGCAATTGGCCGGAAGCCATTGTCTATGACCCCGAAGACGACGGATTTGAGATCCCCTCACTGGGGGTACATGAACACTGGAACAACCCTGTCGATAAGCAATATTCCAGGAACCTGAAGTCCGGTGAAGGCATCGAACTCCTGAAGGCTGATGCAGGGAATACAACTGGGATTGCTGATCCGTTTGCCGGTAACATATCGCTGTATGCATACCCCAATCCCTGTACGGAAAGTACCCTGCTATCCTATCACCTGGATGCAAACAAAATGGTCTCCGTTTCACTTATTTCCATGGATGGTAAAATACATTCTGTATTGGACGATGTGGCAGTAAATTCCGGGGATCACACACAGCGTATTCATACAGGTGAACTTAAAGCAGGCATGTATATCTGCCGCATTCAAACCACGGATCATCTCCATAGCGACATACAATCCATCAAGCTGATCATTCAATAAACAAAATGAAGCATAGTAAATACCTGATATATGTATTATTGAGCATATTTTGGGCATGCGATAAAGGGGATGATCCTGAGAAGGAGATCCTGCCCTCCATTGATGCCGCGGTCCATGCCATTGCGGTTGACAAATACAATACCAAATGGATCGGAACCGATGATGGCCTGTATAAAAGTGTGGAGGACGGATACGAATTGGAGGAAATTCCCGGTGATGGAACAATAAACGCTCTCTATTATGAAGAGAGCGGGGATATGCTCTGGATAGGGACCGGAACAGGTCTGTTTCAGGCGACCATTTCAGCGGACAACATGACGGCTTCTTCCATCGGTTCAGAGAATCTCAGCCATCCGAATATCCTCACGATCCATGTGGACCAGGACGCCAGGCGATGGTTTGGTACCGAAAAGGGGATCAGTCTCAATGACGCAGAGAACTGGAAAAAGGAGAATTTCAGGGTCAATACACAGGGTATGCAGTTTGCGATGGATCCTGAGAATTTTCCGGTAAACTCCATTGCAAGCGCAGCAGGCGAAACCTTCTTTGCAACCAGCGGTGCCCGGCTCTACAGAGCCACTGGTTTCGACCCTTCCACGGATGCATTTTCGGGGGCCACCCAATGGTGTATCCCCTACAACGGACAGAGTGTAACGGATACGATGTTCGTGGTATTTATTGACCAGGCAGGTAAACAGTGGATGGGTGGCAAAGAGGGGATCCAGGTTCATACGGGTGATGATCCGAAGGCCCAGGACAGCTTTACCTATTACTACGATGAACTTCCGGACCTATATGTACTTGCCATTAATCAGTCCGCCAGCGGAGACATGTGGATCGGTACACGCCAGGGACTGGCAGTATTTACCGTTACAGGCTGGGAGACAATCACGGCAGGTCTGCCCGATCTGTGGGTAACTTCCATTGCCTTCGATGCAGACGGCAGCACCTGGGTCGGCACAAGAAAAGGACTGGTTAATATCCCCTAATGCCCTGATAAAATCATTTTACCCCCACCCAGGTATTCGCCGGCCCTTACAGAATAGAGGTAAATGCCATCAACTACTTCATTGCCTTCCTCATTGAATCTGTCCCATATGCATGTGTACCTGCCGTCTTTTTTATCCTTTACAGCCAGTGTGCGTATCAGTCTGCCTTCTGAATTATAGATGGAAAGTTCTACCTGATCGGATCGCAGTCCCCCGTAAGGAACTTCACAATAAATCGTTGTGACCCTTGTAAAAGGATTGGGGTAATTCTGAGTAAATATCTGCCCCTGAGCGGATGAATTGCCCTTAAAGGGTAAAACTGCCGTTGTTTCCTGGTACTCAAAGGACCCTATATCAGCGCTGGTCCCAACAGGTCTCGGATTCCCATCATAATCTTCACCGGGAGCATGGTTGTTATCTCCCTTGTCTTTGGCAGGGCTGTTACTTTGCAGGTGCAGGTCATACTGACCCGGGTTCATAAAAAGGGCCGTTGCCGAAACTGCCACCAATGAATGGGCATCCTGCCCGCTATAGTTGGTCCAGACCCCGCCAGCCACATCATCCAGTGAAAACTCATCTGTATAGGCAACCGCCACTGCACGGCTTGGATTGTCATTCTGAAACAGATTATAATCACCGTGGTAATTGGTTGTCCCCATCTCTTCAAATGCCAACCCAATATTATCCCCACCGGCAAGAATACAATTATACATTTCCAGAATATCTCTGTTATTTTCCACCCAAATCAAATAGGTTTCACCCTGAAAAAAAGTGCAGTTGGAGAGCTCTACTTTCCCGGGCTCGCCATCCCAGTCCAGTTCAACAACAGCCGATTCGCACTGATATCCGGTACAGTTAACCAGTTTGATATTGTCCTGCCACAATTTGTAAGCGCCGTTATGACAATCATAAGCCAGGCAACGGTTCAGCGTGGTATTACGCGAGCTGATATCAAATCCGTCAAAAACATCGTAGGTGGTACAACGGTTAAAAACAAAACCATATTGGTCGCCGTGCCCCAAAGCAAATCCATCGACATTCTGTGCAGGATCTGTTCCCGTATGTGCCAGGCAGTCATTAAATACTCCGTTATAACAATAGGAGCCTTCCGAAGAAGTTACATCAAAGCCATAAAGTGTAAAATGGTGTACGACCACGCGGTTGAATGCAAAATCGTGTGTTCCTTCCGAAACACCAATGCCATAAGTTACATGATGTACTTCACAATCAGAAACCTCAAAATAAGATGCGTCCTCGATCCAGATTCCATTTTCGTCCCAATTGCGGATTTCAAATCCCAGCAATTTAATCCGGGGAGCTGCCAGGATAACGCCATTCCCTGATTCCGTAACTCCTTCCCCGTCAATAACAGGCTTTTCTCCAGGATAGGCCGCAAATACAGTATGGCCATCGCTTTCATTCCCACCCTGATCCATATACACATTTTCAAAATAGACCCCGGCCCTGACAAATACCGTATCCCCGGCAGTAACCGTCTCTGCAGCGTTTTGGATGGTCCGCCACGGCGAGTTGATTGTGCCGGAATTGTTGTCACTTGAGGAAGGATGATCCCTGTCAACATAATAGGTGTCCGCCTGGCTTGGTGTGGCATAAAAAAACAATACCAAAGAATAAACAAGCACCGGGGAGAAAGAAGAAATTTTTTTCATCAGTTTCTCTGATTTATTAATGACAAATACAACTCATAAAACCTTTTCCTGCGAAGGGTAATTCCCGTTAGAGTATAATTTACGATGTGTTTTTCTGTCAAACCGAACTCTGAATCAACTCATTAAGTTATAACAAAATAATTTAAAAAAAAACGCTTTGGAGAAAATTTCAAAGATTCATCAACTGTCTTCAAAACGAATTTGCGCTCTACGTTTACCGGTAATCGCATCGCCTGAGTAACAGAATCATTCATTGGGTCGTCATATGATCAAATATAGGGTCGATTCAAATGCATCGATTATGAGAGATTTAACCGGAAAGTTTTTAGGCTTACTGATTGGCTGCATGTCATTGATAAATACGGCATCAGGGCAGTCCGCCGATGAGTGGCAACAGGATATCGATTTGCTGGTAAGCAAAATTGAACAATACCATCCAAATCCATGGGCTCGAATCTCCCAGGAACAATTTGAATACAGGGCCGCGGAGATCAAGTCAAATCTGAAAACCCGGGATCATGAAAGGATGGTTCTTGAGATGTTGAAGCTTGTGGCCTCCCTGCAGGACGGTCATACCCAGGTGCTGCTTGATAACCAGGATCGTTTCAACCTGTGGTTTCCTGTTCGCATTGAAAAATTCAATGACGGATTATTCATTACGGCAGTCGATACAGAAAACTCCGGTTTATTGGGTTCCAGGGTGCTGGAAATTGGAAATTATGATTCAGACTCCGCAGTTCAGCTTTTGGGTGAAATCATAGCCAGAGACAGCGATTACGGAATCATCAGAAGGGTGACCAACTATCTTTCAAATGCAATCGTACTCGAAAAGCTGGGGATCATCCATTCAAAAACCACCTTGCCCCTGAAAGTCCTCTGTTCAAATGGTTCATCTAAAGAGGTCTCATTGGCATCCTCTGAATGGAGGCTCTCATTTACATGGGCATATGATAAAAAAAGTGTTCCGTCAAACAGGGAGATTGTGACCATTTTTGAAGACAGCTCCAAAGGTTTGCCCCTCTATCTTTCGGGATTTCTAAAATCGACAGATCCGTTTTGGTACACATATTTACCCGAAGATAAAATGATCTATTTTCAGATGAATCAGGTCTTCGATGGCTACAATGAATCCCTGTTAGATTTTACGAAAAGGGTTTTAAAAATAGTTGATGAAAAAAGTCCTGAGATTGACAAATTTGTGATTGACCTGCGATTCAACGAAGGTGGAAACAGCGATTTGGTTCCGGCACTGGTGCAGGAGTTCATCCAAAGAAATGACTCTTTAAAAAGAGGCAAGCTGTTTATAATAACCGGAAGCAATACCTTCAGTGCGGCAAGCATCTTCATCGGACAAATGCTAAAAGCCACCCAGGCCATCACTGTGGGAGAAATTGCAGACGGCCCGCTCAACTTCTCATCCGACCCGGTCATGTTCTTCCTGCCGCACAGTCATCTGCTGGTGAACATCTCCAGGCTCTATTCACAGGATGGGCACCCCACCGATCAGAGAGGTTTTTATCCGCCCGATTGTTATATTCCGCTCACCTCAAAAGCCTGTTTTTCCTTTACAGATCCTGTGCTGGAAGCAATCAAGGAGAATGAGGTAAAATCCATCAAGGATATTCTTTATCATGAAGGAACGACCCTGTATAAATCCGAACTTGAAAAAAGAGAATCCCTGTATGGTCAGTACAAAAGTTGGTTTCCCTATACTTCTTATGACCTGGCCCTGTATGTCTTTAACGTTTTGATACCATCCGGAAAATATGAAGAGTCGGTTGAGATTTCAATGCTCAATACAGTAATCTATCCTGAATCGATCTGGGGTTGGTTCATCCTGGGGATGCTGTATGAGAATATGGGCATACCTTCAGAGGCACAGAACTGTTTTAAGCGCCTGCTGGCCATTGAACCCTGTCATGTTGAAGCGAATTGGGAGTACGAAAAAATAAATGCCCTTCTTGAGCCTGTTCATTTGGAACCATCCCTGTTGGAAAATTATATGGGTGAATTTGAAGGACGAAAAATAGCGCTGGAAGAGGGACACCTGACATATCAGACAGGCGAAGACAAAAAAAGAATCCTGACCCCCATCTCGGAAAACTACTTCCTTCTGGAAGATTCCGGCTACAGGATTGTATTTGTAACAAACCATCACAGGGCAGAAAAAATAAAAATGATGAAATGGGATGGTAAAACAGAGATTTACAAACGCTCCGGGTCCATCTGATTTGAAATTCATCATTCTATGCCAACACACCAAGAAATTGGTCAGATTTCCTGGTTTTTCAGCCATATTTAGCCTAATTTTATAAGGGCCTGGTGTTTAATCTATTAAATGAATACCATGAATCATCATAGACAGGATAAAAGCCATTAGGTATATACATGCGTTTACTGGCAAGTTAAGAACGCGTCCTCAAACATTAATACATAGATAAAAATGAAATTGGTAATTACAATTTTGACAATTTTGTCTTCGACTTGTTTGACCTCTTTTTCTCAAATGAGATTTGTAACAATTGATAGTACAAAAATTTGGATAAATACTATTGGCACAGAGAACCGTAAAGATGGCCAACCCGTAGTTGTATTTGAGAGTGGGATGGGAACACCTATGGGAAATTGGGATAGAGTTTTAAAAGGTGTTTCAGAATTAGCTCCCTTAGTAAGCTATGACAGACCTGGAATAGGAGAATCAGAACCTGATAATGAAAAGCCAACAATTAAAAATGTAGCTGATAAACTAATAAAAGTTCTTAATTGTTTAAATCTTGAACCGCCTTATGTTCTTGTAGGACACTCTTTAGGTGGAGCATATGTTAGAGGTTTTGCGGCATACTATCCTGAGATGCTTGCTGGCTTAATAATAATTGACCCGGCTGATTTTACAGAGACGCATGAAAATAAAAGACAATACTTTAGAGATATTGGGATAGGAAATGCAACAATTGATTCGCTATTCAAAAAGTGGGATATTGAAAGCATTGCGAATAAGGGAAAATCTACAGTTCCCTTGTCTATACAAGAAGAAGGCGAGGTTCTGGATATTATGAGAATGAATGATTTTAAAGAAATAACCGACTCAAAATTACCAAATATCCCAGTTCATATTTTGACTGGTGGCCGCTATGATACACCCTTAAAATATAGAGCAACAGAATTTAATGATTCATTGTTATTTAGAGCAAAAATGAAACATAGGGTAGAACGGTGGACTGAGGTAATTCAATCAGTTGATAAAGGAATGCTGTTTTATAGTGGAGATGCAGGACATTTTGTTCACTATGACGACCCTGAATTATTGATTTCAAGTGTTAGAATTGTTTTGCAGGATTATGAACTATTAAGAAATAAAGTAAATTAAAAAATAACCAGCCACTGACACACGGTCATAAAACATTGGTGTTTAATTGGTTTGCCAAGTGCATCGCTCTCTGGTAAGGTTAGGCACAAGGAAATCAAAACCGAAACGATGGTGATAAACTGAAAAACGGAAAAGCAGATTTGACTGGAATCAAATTGATAACTTTATAAAGGTTGAAGTGAATAAATCCCTGTGCCTAACAATAAAAATGATAAAATATGGCGACGATTTTAAAAGCAGACCAAAGAGAATTTAAAGAAAGTCCGAATAAGATTGATAATTACAGAATATTCACAGATGTATCAAGAATTAAAAAAGGACTAAATCCTGAAAACCTGAACTTTGATTTAAGACAATTAAATCCAGATGAATACTCAGCTCCCTACCATTTTCATCGATACGCAGAGGAACTTTTTATGATACTTTTTGGTTCTGCAACATTGAGAACTCCAAATGGATTAGAAATCGTAAATAAGGGTGATTTGATATTTTTTGAAAAAGGGGAAACAGGAGCACATCAACTATATAATCACACGACTGAGACTATTATGTATTTGGACATAAGGACTTATACAGGTTATGATATCGCTGAATATCCAGACTCGGATAAAATACTTTTAGCCCCATCCTTCGAGATTTTTAATAAAGACTCGCAAGCAAGCTATTTCGACGGAGAAAAGAATATTAAGGATAAATGGAAACAAATTGAGAATAAAAATGAATAACACCAGCTGCTAGCACGAGGTAAACTCTATTTGCCATGTCACACGTTTTGAACATTTCCGACACTCATAATCAACGTATTGCAAACATGACCTTTGCTTCGGTCTATCCAATGTATCTCGCAAAGGTGGAGAAGAAGGGCAGAACAACAGAAAAATGCAGGAACTCAAGAATCCTTTGACGCAGCAGGTTCGGTATTTGGATAAGTTGGTGGATGAATTGGCAAAGGGCAGGAAGTTGGAGAAGTTTCGTTTGGACAAAAAATTAAAATGAAATGAGAAATTACTTTTTTAGTGATTGCCATTTACACACTCTTCGCTTGTTCTGGCTGCAAATCCTCCAAAACTTCAGAATATATCAAGACACCTGAAGAAATTGGGAAGTTGGTTACCAATGATTTGCTCTCGAGATCAGAATTTATGATGTACCATGTTGATGAAGTTATTTCGGTGCATTATGCCGAAGCTTGTGCTGGTTATGGCGCTATAAAACTGTCTGCATTTCTGAAAGACAAAGAAACCATCCAAAAACCAACTGACCGATATGATAGCGTAATTACTGAAAACATTCCTAACTCAGCCAACCATGTAGATGCAAATGCATATGGAATATTACCCGAAGAACCATATCACAGTGCTTATATTAAAGTATGGAACGCACTTACAAAATA
>Ga0315535_1000008_pt1 | contig 118324 bp, 111 predicted proteins | sample SalMarSW160220MG_2_FD_203092 | JGI IMG/M metagenome (GOLD analysis project Ga0315535, IMG submission 203092) | Salt marsh sediment microbial communities from the Plum Island Ecosystem LTER, Massachusetts, United States - Salt Marsh Sediment SW1602-20 ... | reverse complement strand
CGGAGTTGGAGTTCGGACCGTACTGCTGGGGTATTTCATTCGTCTCGACTGGGCCTGGGGAATAGAGAATATGGAGGTTCAGCCCAGGATGTTCTATCTTTCACTTAGCCTGGATTTTTAATTGATCATGGATTTAAAAAATCAAATCAACACCCTGGTATCCGCGAAGTTCATGGAAGAGATGATTTCCATACGCCGAACCCTGCACCGGCATCCCGAGCTTTCATTCAATGAACAAAACACTTCGGCAACCATCAGGGGATTGCTGGACCAGTGGGGCATCAGCTACCGGTACCCGTTCGTTGAAACGGGTATTGTGGCCATGATCAAAGGAAGCGGGAAAGGATTGTGCGTGGCTGTCAGAACAGATATGGATGCACTTCCCATAAAAGAAAACTCAGGCGTTGATTTTCAGTCAGAAGTCAGCGGAGTCATGCATGCATGCGGACATGATGTTCACATGACCTCCCTTTTGGGGGCCATCCGCATCCTTGACCAGCTGAAGGATCAATTCCCGGGTGAACTGCTGTTTGTTTTCCAGCCGGGTGAAGAGAAAGTTCCCGGGGGAGCAAAGTTGATGCTGGAAGAGGGTGTTTTCAAAGAGAGGAAGCCCGATCTGATCATCGCCCAGCATGTGCTTCCCGATATGGAGGCCGGACATGTGGGTTTCAAAGAAGGAACCTACATGGCTTCCAGCGATGAGATATATATCACTGTTCAGGGGAAAGGCGGACATGCAGCACTGCGTCAGCAGATTATTGATCCTGTTCTGATGGCTTCCCATATCCTGATCACACTGCAGCAGGAGATCAACCGCAGAACTCCCAGCGGGGTGCCCACCGTACTCTCCTTTGGAAAAGTGGTGGCTGACGGGGCTGTGAATGTGATCCCCGACCAGGTACAGCTTGAGGGGACGTTCAGAACCATGCATGAATCATGGAGAAGAAAAGCACATGGCCTTATTGAGCAGATCGCTTCCGGTATTGCTTCCAGCATGGGAGGTTCCTGCCTTGTGGAGATCAGGCATGGATACCCGGTCCTTCATAACAATGAATCGCTGACTCGCCTGTCCAGGGAGAAAGCGTCGGCTTTCCTGGGCCCCGGGAATGTGGAGGACATGGATATCCGGATGACCGCGGAAGATTTTGCCTGGTTCGCGCAGGCAGTTCCGGGGATGATGTACCGGCTGGGTGTGAAGGAACCAGGACAGGAACAGATCTATCCGCTCCATACGCCGGGATTCAGGGTGGATGAATCTGCCTTGAGAACCGGTATCTCACTTCTGGCCTACCTATCCGTAGAATTGCTCCAAACTAAGACAGGTTAATAATTTTTAGTCTGTGCAGATTGCCTGAGAAGGAATTTGCATTAAATTTGTCCCATTCGAATCAATAAACTTGAAAATATGGCTTACGTAATTTCTGATGATTGCACAGCATGCGGAACCTGTATCGATGAATGCCCGGTGGAGGCTATCAGCGAAGGAGATATTTATGTTATTGATCCTGAGCTTTGTACTGACTGTGGTGCATGTGCCGATGTATGCCCTGTAGAGGCAATCAGTCCTGAATAAGGAACGAAAATGAACACGTTTTACAAGGCTGCCTGAAAGGGCGGCCTTTTTTTTGTATTTGGATCCACCATGAATCTCAGGAAGAAAATATCCACCATGAATCTCAGGAAGAAAATATCCACCATGATATTCGGGATCGCTACGCCCGGTTAAGGGTTGTAGCGGGACTGCCTGAGCACCTCCTGGTAATCCCTCTGTGATAAAACCTGGTTCAGGGTAAGCCCGGGATTCCGGTTGGCAAAAGCCCTGACAATCTGCAGTCCCTGCCAGACGGCAGCACGCCCGGGCGATTCGACGGTAAAGAACTGGGTGCTTGGAGCATCTTCGGTAAGTTTCCGGATCACCAGCAAGTCGGTGGAGAACAGCAGTTTCTCTTCCACCAGATAAGTCCACATCTGCTTCTCATTGTTCCTGCACCACTTCATCTGGTCAGAAGTAAATCCCATTTTAAACTGCTCTTCCATATCCGGGTACATGGCATCCACAAAATAGGCCAGCATGCCCTTGTGGATCATGCGGTTCAACACGTTATCCAGGGAATCATTGTAGGGATAGATCTGGGTGGCCCAGGCCAGCATTACATCCACCGGAATCCGCTCCGGAACCTTGTTTAACACCAGGTAACGCGGTGTGCCCATCTCTTCATAAAATGGGCAGTCGCTCCCCAGGTACTGATCCAGGCCCACACCCACAAAATGATCCACCGTGAAGAGGCCCTGGTTGAACCTGCTCACATAACCCACCACCCTGGGAAGAAGTGAATCGGGATAGTGATAAAGGTAGTGCCTGAAACCGTTTGAAAGGGTTGCATTGATTTCCTCCATGGATCCGAATACTTCACAGGTATACCGGAACACCTCCCGGTTGGTTGGATCATTGATGAACATGGACAGATAGGAGGGATAGTGCCTGGAGGAGGCTTGTCCGATATTGATCACATGCACATTAAAGACATCAAAAAAATCCCCGTACTTCTTATAAAACTGTTCGATGGAGCTTCCCAGTGAATCCTGAGGTGCCTCAAACAGATCCAGGTCAAACCGTTCCACCTCAACTTCTGCCTGAATCCCTGATACATCCACATCCAGGGAATCTCTCCGGCAACCTTCACCCGCCAAAACAGCACCGAACAGAAAAACCACCAACCAGTAAAAAGGTCTCATCATAATATGTAAATTTGAGCCAAAGACTGACAATACAAAATTAGAAATTATGAGATGGTTTAAGCCAATAATTTTAATCCTTATACTCACGGTGATGTTGCAGGCGCTGCAAGGACAAAACAAGATTCGTTTCAATGTGCACTTTAATCCGCAGTTTGCCTGGCTCAGTTCATCCGATCATCATATCATTGATCCTGATGGTTCCATTTTCAATATGCAGGCAGGAATCCAGATGGATTATTTCTTCCAGGAAAATTACGCTTTTGTCCTCGGATTCGGGATCAACAACCTGGGAGGGAACCTGCTCTATTCCGACAGTACAGATTACGGAACACCGGATAATTCAATCATCATCGAACCGGGGCAAAGCGTAAAAATGAACCTCCAGTACCTGGACATCCCCCTGGGTCTGAAACTGAAGACCGAAGAACTGGGCTATGCCACTTTCTTTCTGCAGGTTGGTTTTAATCCCATGTTCAATATCAACGCCCATGTCTCTACAAAGGACGGGGAACTGGACAAGAAAACTTTGCCCAAAGAGAGTATTGCTGTGTTCAATCTGGGTTACCATGTAGGGGTTGGCGTCGAATACAGGCTTGGCGGTAATACGGCAGCCATCGGCGGGATCCGGTGGACCTCCGGGCTCACCAATGTCACCGAAAAGGATGGGGCCAACATCAGTGTAAACGCAATCTCCATCCACCTGGGGATCCTCTTCTGATCAGGGATGAAAATCGGGATCGCACAGCTGAATTACCTGATCGGGGATTTCGATGGAAACCTGGCCAGAATAACCCGGGCGGTACATCGTGCAGTTGCCGGGGGAGCCGACCTGGTCCTCTTTTCTGAATTGTCCATATGCGGCTATCCACCCCTGGACCTCCTGGAACGAAAGGACTTCATTTCCAGATGTATTGCATCAGTAAATCAACTCGCCGGGCAGATACCGCCTGACATCGGGGTACTGATCGGAGGGCCCGAATTCAATCCCGAAAAAGAGGGAAAGCTGCTTTACAATAGCGTCTTTTTTCTTCATGAGGGTGAGATCAAACAGGTGTTCCGGAAATCCCTGTTGCCTACCTATGACATCTTCGATGAATACAGGTATTTCGAACCCAACCGGCAATTCAATATTCTCGAGTTCAAGGGGAAAAGGCTGGCTGTAACCATTTGTGAGGATTTGTGGGATGACCAGCCATTTGAAAGTGAATTCTCCAGAAGCAGGTTATACAAAACCAATCCCCTTGAAGAGCTCATGCGATTCAACCCTCAGGGGATTCTCAACCTGGCTGCTTCTCCCTTTGCCCACAGGAAAATGGAGGTGAAACAAGCCGTGTTTACCGGGAAGGCAGCACGCCATAAACTTCCGCTGATCTATTGCAATCAGGCAGGAGCGCAGACCGAGCTCATATTCGAGGGTGGGTCCCTGGCCATCAATGCCTCTGGTGAGGTGGTCCGAAGGCTCAGTTTTTTCCAGGAGGATTTTGATGTGGTTGATCTGGATGAACTGGCAGTGGCTGCTCCCGACCCATTTGTTGCTTCTGTTCCCGGCCGGATCGGCATGGTCCATGATGCCCTGGTATGCGGGATCAGGGACTATTTTGGGAAAATGAATTTCAGAAGTGCCACCCTGGGCCTTTCGGGAGGCATCGATTCGGCTGTCACACTGGTATTGGCAGCAGAAGCTCTCGGCCCCGAAAACATGCATGTGCTGTTGCTGCCCTCACAATACTCCTCCGGTCACAGTGTGGATGATTCTGTTCAACTAGCAGAAAACCTGGGTGTGGAGAGGCATATCCTGCCCATCGAGAAGCTTTTCAACCAGTTCAGGGAAACCCTTCAGCCCATTTTTAGAGATCTTCCGGAAGATATCACCGAAGAGAATATCCAGGCCCGGATACGGAGCACCCTGCTGATGGGACTATCCAATAAACTCGGGAATATCCTGCTCAACACCAGCAATAAAAGTGAAACAGCTGTCGGCTATGGTACCCTGTACGGAGATATGAGTGGAGGGCTATCTGTCCTTGGTGATGTATACAAAACCGATGTCTATGAAATGGCCCGGTACATCAACCGAAATGGTGAAGTGATTCCCGGAAAGATCATCACCAAACCTCCGTCTGCAGAGCTTCGGCCCGACCAGAAAGACACGGATTCATTGCCCCCCTACCCTCTGCTGGACCAGATCCTGGAGTCCTATATCGAGAAGCAGCAGCCCCCGGAAAGCATCTCTATCAAGGGAACAGATAAGAAATTAATATCCCGTATAATCAGACTTGTGGATCATAATGAATACAAACGTTACCAGACCCCCCCTATATTAAGGATCTCATCGAAAGCATTCGGTGTCGGGCGGAGAATTCCACTGGTTGCGAGGTATTGATAGAGAATCGATAAATTTTTCTAATTTTGTCAGTCATTTAGCATAGCAAGACAATTTAACTCAATAAAAATGCAGGAAAGGAACTACAATGCAGATGATTGCATAGACAATCCCAAATCTGTATTTACGGTACTTACTCCAAAAGAAAAGGAATTCCTGAAGCAAAACTATACCTGCGCATTTTACAAAAAAGGTGAGATCATTTTTAAAGAGGGAGATAAGCCCCTGGGGCTGATGATCCTGGCCGAAGGAAAAGTGAAGATCTTTAAGGAAGGTGTTGGAGGGCGGGAGCAGATCGTCAGAATGGCCAAGCCCATTGGTTTTATCGGATACAGGGCGTTGTTTGCAGAGGAGAATCATACTGCAACAGCTGTGGCCATCGAAGATTGTGTTTCATGCATCGTAGACAAAGAAAGTGTATACCGTGTCCTGAGAAGCAATGCGGAACTGAGTATGAGCATCATCCAATCTTTTGCGTCTGAACTGGGATTTTCCCATGACCGTACCGTAACCCTGACACAGAAGCACATTCGGGGCAGACTGGCAGAATCACTGATCTTCCTGAAAGACACCTATGGCTATGAAGATGATGGTAAAACCATTAAAATCTATCTCTCACGTGAGGATGTGGCCAATCTGTCCAACATGACTACTTCCAACGCCATCCGTACCCTTTCTACCTTTGCCCAGGAGGGTGTCATCTCCATTGACGGAAGAAAGATCAGGATCCTGGACCTGCACAAACTGGAACGCATCAGCGAGCTGGGATAGAGATGCGTTTCATAGGCTATATTTTTACCCGAAGCCTTATTTGGATCCTCCATGTGCTTCCGGAAAAGATGCTTTTTCTCATATCAGATTTTTTCTATTTGCTCGCATTCCATGTCGCCGGATACAGAAAAAAAGTGGTTTTTGACAATCTTACAAAGGCATTCCCGGAAAGTGATCAGGCCCGGATCAGGAGGCTGGCCAAGAAGTTCTACCACCACCTTTGTGACCTGATTTTGGAATCCGCCGTTTCCCATTTTTTTTCCAGATCCAAGGCGATGAGCCGGATCACCTACAAGAATCCCGAACTCCTGGGGAAACTTTACACACAGGGGAAGATGGTCATGGCCGTTACTGCTCATTACGGAAACTGGGAATACCTTTCCACCCTTTCACTCCAATCCGATTACCCGGTCATAGGTATTTACAAACCACTGAAGAATAAGTATTTTAACAGGATGGTGATCCATAACAGGAACCGGTTCGGGGTTACTGTAACTCCCATGGAAAAAATTGCCAGAGAATTGATCGGGCACCACCGGGACAGGAACCCTGTACTGACCATTTTTCTTTCAGACCAGCGACCCATGTTCCAAAATATTCAGTACTGGACCAAATTCCTGGGCCAGGACACACCTTTGTATTTAGGAACAGAAAAGCTTGCAAGGAAACTGGATGCGGCAGTGGTTTTTATGAAAATAAGGAAACCTTCACGCGGAAGGTACGAGGTGGAATTTGAGCTGATTACAGATGACCCGTCGGACCTTTCCCCCTATGCAATTACAGACGCGCATGTAAGAATTCTTGAAGATTTAATCAGGGAAGCTCCGGAGTACTGGCTGTGGTCTCACCGCCGCTGGAAGCATTCTTATGAAAGATATCTTGAGAATAAAGCATCCGGGAAACCGGGTTCCGGGGCTTAAAATCCATTGGAGCGGGTTAGCAGTGTGATAATCTCTTCAAGACATTTTTCGAATGAAAAGGAGGCCTCAATACGTTCCCTGCCTTTCAATCCCATCTCCTTTCTCCTGGATTCATCCGCTGCAAGCTCAAGGATCCAGCTGGCCATCTCCTCCACACTATTCTCCTTTCCCACATAGCCTGTAACACCATGATCGATGACTTCCCTCGTTGACCTTACATCAAATGAAATCACCGGTTTTGCACTGGCCATGGCCTCCAGAACCGCATTGCTGAACCCCTCATAACTTGATGTAAGTAAAAAGACATCAATGGAATTGAAAAATGCTGGCATATCCTTGATGAATCCCAGAAATTCCACCCGTTCCTCCACTTCCAGTTTACTGGCTTTCTTCTGAAGCATATTCAGCAACCTCCCTTCCCCGGCAATCAACATCTTAAACCTGTAACTGCTGTTGCTGAGTATTTTCATGAGTTCAAGCAGGTGCTCATGTCCTTTCTCTTCCGAAAGCCTGCCTGCACAACCCAGTACTATTTCCTTATCCTGGGCATGGTACAGCGGAGCTGCATCCGAATTGTACCTGGCCAGGCTCACACCGTTATAGACAATGGAGATCTTATCCTCGGGAACCAGGTTGCTGTTGTTCACAAGAATGGTTCTTTTCACCTCCTCAGAATTGGCTATGATTCGCGTAACAACCCGGCGGAGAAGGTAACGGTTGATGGGTGTATTCCTGATGGGAATGGCACTGCCCCTCCTGTAAACGATCTTCGGTACCCCGGCAAACCTGGCTGCATTGCTGGCCACCTTCATATCGCCCGAAAGGTTGGTAACCAATGACACCACCTTCTCCCTTCTGAATATCCCTGCCAGTTTGATCACCTTGAAGGGATTCAGAAAACTGAGATTTGATACCCTGATTTGATACCCTGAGACGCCTATCTCCTGCATCTTGCGGGCCAGAGGGCTGTCAGGTGAGGAGATGAACAGGACCTTGTAGCCTTTTCTAACCAGATGGGATGCCACATCCACATGCCATTTCTCCCCACCTCCCCAGGACCGCTGTGAATTGAACAAACAGATGGTCTGCTTTTGCCTGCGCTTTTCATCCTTGTAGATATTTTTGAGTTTCACGTATTTCAAAAATACCTCATGGGCTGAATTTACACTGACGATAAAACCGTAGTAGCCATCCATAAAACCCGTTCTCAGGAAGAAGTCTTTGATGAATCGCCAGAGCGGGTGAAGTACAATGCTGGAGATATAGACGTGCCTGCCCCGGTCATAGTAAGACCGGGCCATGATGGTGGAAAAGGAGTTCATCTGCGCGATGTGCTCGGAAACCGTATAATAGGAGTAATGCAAAATATCCCCTTTCAGAAATTTCCGAGTGGATCCCTTGGTCAGGAAGAACCTGTCATGGGGATTGAATCCTCCCCAGCTTCCTTTCCTGGAATCCCAGAGGCGCAATTTCCTGGCAGGGTACCAGCTTGTATGCCTGATCCATTTTTCACAATAGCTGGTCAGCCGGTTGAAGTAGTACCCGTCGTGGGTCCAGTTTTCCTTCACCTTCATGATGGACGAACGCAATTCATCTGAGAGAGCCTCATCAGCGTCCAATGAAAGGATAAAAGGGGAAGAGGCCTGGAGAATGGCCCAGTTTTTCTGTTCTATATGTCCGGTGAATCTGTGCCGGATAAAGCGGACATTGAATGCGCTGCAGATTTCCTCGGTCCTGTCGGTGGAATAACTGTCCACTACCACAATCTCATCGGCAATGCTTACCAGTGATTCAAGGCAGCGGTGGATATTCCGCTCCTCGTTATAGGTGATGATGACTGCCGATATTTTGACTTTCATAATTATTCCTGCAAATATACTCTTTTCACCCGCTCGGGAATTGATGTCAGTATCTCATAGGGAATTGTGCCTGCCATTTGTGCCACCTCCTTCACAGTGAGGTTCTTACCAAATATTTCCACCTGGTCTCCTTCCACAGCATCAATCCCGGTCACATCAACCATGGTCATATCCATGCAGATATTCCCTATGGTGGGCGCCGACACTCCATTGATCCGGACAGATCCGATCCCGTTGCCCAGTCTCCGGTCCATTCCATCGGCATAGCCTACACGCAGGGTAGCCACCAGGCGGTCCGATCCGGCCTTCCCGCTTCGTGAATACCCAATGGTTTCGCCCTTTTTCACCATCCTGACCTGTGAGATGGTGGTCATATAGGAACTGGCAGGAGTTAGCTGTTTACCCTGGCCTATCCCGTGTAATCCGATTCCCAGCCGGACCATCTGATACTGTGCATCGGGAAACCTCTCAATGCCAGCCGAGTTCAGTACATGCCTGATGAAGGGAACCTCAAGCGAATCAGCCAGTCTGCCCGATACCCTGTCATAGAGCTCCAGCTGTTGCCGACTGAAAGCGTCATGTTCAGGCTCATCGCTTGCTGCAAGGTGTGTAAACACGGAAGCGACCCTGAATTCGTGACGTTTGATCAGCGGTATCACCTCATCCAGTTCCTCCTCCGGGAATCCCAGCCGGTGCATGCCAGAATCCAGCTTGAAATGGACTGGATAATGGCTGATCTCCCGGTAATGAAGGATCTGGTAGAGTTCCTCAAGTCCCTTGAGATTGTACACCTCCGGTTCGAGGTTGTAATCGATCATCTGTGCGTATCCCGACTGATCGGGATTCAGCACCATGATGGGCAGGTGAATGCCTGCTTTCCTCAATTCCACCCCTTCGTCAATAAAAGCAACTGCCAGGTAATCAACCTTTTGATATTGAAGCAAATGGGCAATCTCCACACTCCCGCTTCCATAGGACAGGGCTTTCACCATGACCATGGTTTTCACTCCATCATTCAACAGAGACCTGTAATAGCTCAGGTTTGAGAGCATGGCGTTCAGATCAATTTCCAGCCGGGTCTGGTGGGATTTCAACTGCAGGTCTCCCGTGATCCGCTCAAAACCGAATCTCCTGGATCCCTTGATCAGAACTGAAGCATTCAGAAACAGGGTTCTGTCGCACCTTTTCAGGAATTCGTCCGTATCATGGAAGAACCGGCTATTCACTGCAAAGAGTTTTCTGTTGGCCAATAATGCCGGCCCGATCCCGATAAATTGGCTAATCCCTTTCTGGTTGACCAGGCCGGATATCTCCATGTACAACTCCTGGTCCTCCAGGCCACTCTGCAACAGGTCAGACAGAATCAGTACCTTTTCTGTATGTTGTTCCTGCTGATTCAGCAAGTCAAGTGAAGCGCCCAATCCCCTGATATCCGAATTATAGGTATCATTGATCAGGGTGCTTCCATTGATTCCCCGAAGGATCTCCATTCGCATGGAGACGGGTTCAAGTCTTTCTGCCCTGCCTGTAAGCTCTTCAACATTCAGCCCCATCTCCATGGAAAAGGTTAGTGCATGCAATGCATTCTCTACGGATGCTTTGTCGGCGAAGGGCAGGCTAAAACTGAAATCTCCGGCTGGGGAACGGGCTGAAATTTTCATTCCCCGTGAATCTTTAGCATCAACGCTGTACAGATAGGAGCCCTCCCCACCCATACTCCAGCTTATCAGTTTAGCCCCTGTCTCCTGCAGGTGCCGTAGAAGGATCGTCCCGTAAGGATCTTCGGCATTTGACCTGTAAATAATACGCTTGCAGCCCCTGAATAGCTTCAGCTTTTCTGTAAGTTTCTGCTCCATGCTTTTAAAATTCTCCTGGTGAGCAGTGCCCAGGTTGGTAAACAATCCTATATCGGGCGCAATGATACCGTGGAGTTTCTCCATCTCTCCGGGAAGGGAAATCCCCGCCTCAATGACAGCAAGCTGGTGATGATCCTGTATCATCCAGACAGAAAGCGGGACTCCCAGCTGACTGTTGTAACTTTTTGGGCTTCGATGGATCTGAAGGCGCCCATTCATGATCTGGTAGATCCACTCTTTCACAATGGTTTTTCCATTGCTTCCTGTCACGGCTGCCACCACTCCCGTGAAAGCCATCCTTCGTGCTGTAGCCAGCATCTGCAATCCCACGAGCGTGTCATCCACCTTGCAAAAACCTGCTTCCGGATAGGATGACAGGTCGGGCAAAACCGACACCAGAAAGGCCCTTACACCCTTATCATACAACTCACCAATGAACTGGTGACCATCATGGTGTTCTCCCGACAGGGCAACAAAAAGCGTTGAGTCAACCGGAATGACTGTCCTGCTGTCAAATGCAAGTGTGGTGATCCTGATCTGGCTCTCTCCAAAAGTCGTACCATTGATGCGAAAGCCTATCTCCTTGAGCGTCCATCCGGGTTCCATACGGTTCTATCTTCCAGGGTTGACTTTTGAATAACAGGCCCTGCAAAGGGGCTCATAAATATCGGTTTCACCCAGGACAATCAGTTTGTCATCCTCTGACAATCGGTGTGTATGGTTGGCCAGCGTCCCGCACCTGACGCAAATGGCATGAACCTTGGTCACATATTCAGCGATAGAAAGGAGTTTTGGCATGGGCCCAAAAGGAATCCCGCGATAATCCATATCCAGTCCGGCTACAATTACCCTGGTCCCGCTGTTAGCGAGCTGGTTACAAACACCAACCAGACCGTCATCAAAAAACTGTGCTTCATCAATCCCCACCACTTCCACCTGGTTTGCAAGAAGTAAAATGTTTGATGCTGAATCAACCGGCGTACTATGGATGGCATTGGCATCGTGGGATACCACCTCTTCTACCGAATAACGAATCTCGATACGGGGTTTAAAGATCTCCACCTTTTGTTTTGCAATCTTTGCCCTTTTAAGCCTCCGAATCAGCTCCTCGGTTTTCCCTGAAAACATGGATCCGGTAATGACCTCAATCCAACCCCGACCACGGGATCTGTCAACCGTGTTTTCAAGAAACATGCTGTGCGGTTATATGAAGAATATCCTTAATTTTGTATGAATCTTCTGACCTAAAGTGCTCATCAATCATGGAAATAAAATACACCATAGAAATACTGACCAAAGATATACAAGATATAGAAAAATTGGTGGCTAACATTCAAAATTCTCCCAATGGTTCTACCCTTGAACTGGACCTTGCCCTTTCAAAACTGAGAAACGTCTATGACATCCTCACAATGATCAGGACCGATATGTCCCTGGCAGGTAAAATCCCGAAGGTGTCAGATGAACCGCAACATGCTGAAACCCCGGTTGTAGAAGCTGAACCACCAGTTGCTGAAACTCCGGTTGTAAAAGCTGAACCGCAGGTTGCTGAAACCCCGGTTTCAGAAGCTGAGCCTCCGGTAGTTCAACCTCCTGTTGCCGAGGCCCCGACGGTGGCTCAGAAAGAGCCGAAGATCACCCATGGACATACGGGGACCATCGCAGAGAAATTCACTGCCGAATCGAGTATCAATGAAAACCTGGCAGGAACAAGGGATCCGGACAAGGAGTCCAAACTGCTGGGCAAACCCATCGACAGCATCAGCAGGAACATTGGGATCAACGACAGGTTTCTCATCATCCGGGAGCTTTTTGATGGTAATTCGGATGGTTTTGTCAAACTGATCGAGGAACTTGACAATGCCGGAGATCTTCTGACAGCCAGCCAGCTACTTGAATCCAAATTTGAAGAGTCCAGGGATCATGAAGGGATCTCCATCCTGACCAATCTGGTGAAACGGAGGTACAACAGGATCTGATATGTCAAAACTAACCCTGGTACCTACACCCATCGGCAACCTTGGGGATATCACTTTCAGGGCACTGGAGGTACTGAAAGAATCGGACCTCATCCTGGCAGAAGATACAAGGAAGACCGGGAATCTTCTGAAACATTTCCAGATTACAAAACCGATCCGCTCACACCATAAATTCAATGAACACGGCACCCTCGAATCACTTGTCTCACAACTCATGGCCGGAACCACCATGGCCCTGGTTACAGACGCAGGTACCCCGGGGATCTCGGATCCCGGGTTCCTTTTGGTCCGTGCCTGTATTGAACATGAAATCCAGGTTGAAACACTGCCCGGACCAACTGCATTTATTCCAGCCCTTGTGAATTCAGGCCTTCCCTGTGACAGGTTTGTATTCGAGGGTTTTCTGCCACCCAAGAAGGGAAGAAACAAACGGATCTCCGAACTGGCTGAAGAGAAACGGACCATGGTCCTGTATGAATCTCCTTTCAGGCTGGAGAAGACTTTGCGACAACTGGCAACCCATCTGGGGGTGGACAGAAAAGCATCGGTCTCCAGGGAAATTTCAAAAATTCATGAAGAGACCGTCAGGGGTACACTTGTTGAAGTTGCCGATCATTACTGCAACAGGCAGGTGAAAGGCGAAATCGTGATTGTGGTTGCCGGTTCAGATGAATGATCTGCCGATTAATATGGCCGGACACTTCCAGAACCTGTAATCCTGGTGGTGATCATTGGATTTCCTCTGTATATGACATCTCCCGAGGCCGATATGGTTACATCCAGGAAATCCGTAGCATATACATAGACCTTTCCCGAACCACTGATCGATACTTCCGCATCTTCAACCATGAGTTCAACAGCATCTATTTTACCGGAAGCGCTCAGGTAATAATCAGCTGTTTCTGCATTTCCCCAGAGTGTAATCCTGCCAGACCCAGTAAGCCTTGCATCCACTTTCACCCCGTCAATCAGTGTACCATAAACGCTGCCCGAACTGGTATGATTAACATCCAAAAGAGCTGCTCCGTAAACTGCTCCCGCATCAATTTTTCCTGAACCGGTTTGAACTGCCTGTATCTCATTCACATACGCCGCCAGCATGGACAGGTCGCCGGAGCCGGAATTTTTTAGGGCGGCTGACAAAGCAAATACCGAATCGATACTGATTTTACCCGATCCCGAATTGGTGATTTCAAACTCGTTCGAATCAGCCCTGTCCGCTGAAAGTTTCCCCGATCCTGTATTCCTGATCTCCGTCAATTCGGGCAATGACACATAGACGAGTATCGGAGCTATTGAATTAATGCACTCACCGTTTCTGGTTTTCACAATCAGCGTGCCACCCGAGACATATGTTTCAATGAATTGCAAAAGGTTCTCCTGTGCTTCAACCTCCACTGCAAAACTATCGGCTTGCGTAACCCTAACTTCAAAAGAGCCAGTGTTGCTTACTGCTGTAAACCCGTCAAGGTCACGCACATCAACCATTATAGGTCCGTACCCCTGAATGCAGGGTCCTAAAAATGAACAAGCTGTGAATACCATCATCAGAATACAAACGCCTGCAACTACTATATTTTTCATTGTTTTTCCTGTTGAGATTAAACGCTATCGTGATTCTTCAATCTAAAAGACAAAGGTTCGGTCGGAAAGATGCATGAAGCGTCAATTATTTTAAACCCCTTGTTCATGAGAAAGGTGGCGCGATCAGGCACCGATGTTCGTTTTCGTACGCTCCTGTTACACTTTCGATCAGAATTATGAAATTTTAACATTCATATATATCGGCTTTATATATCTTATTATATGTCATTTACGGATTTTGGCACACAATATGAACATGGTGAGGCAAAACAGCAAAATCACAAGGGTCATGAAAAACGCAAGAATCATCATCAGCATCGCACTGGTCGCCCTGGCGACCACCTCTTTCGCCCAACTGAGCAACCTGAATGACAAATTATTTCACAACAAAACGGATATCCATCCAGTTGTCTACACTTCCGAAACTGCCGGTTTCAGAGACTGGAAATCTGATCTTCAGGACAGGTTGGACCATGGTCACTTACGGATTTCCGGATCTCCTTCAGTTGACAAAACCTTTTTTTTCAGCCAGGTAGAGGTGATCTATGAAAATGAAAGTGGATTGGAAGACTGGATGTCAGTTCCTTTCGAATCTACAAAAGATGAAGAAGATCTTTCCATAGAGCCCTGGATGGCCAAACCTTTTCTTTCATCTTGTGAAATTGAAGATTTGAAACTTGAATCATGGATGGCTGTCCCATTTGAATGCGACACTCCTGCGGAAAAGTGTATTGTAGCAGACAACGGCCAATAGCCTGATTCAGATCTGGCGTTTTAATCACCTACATATTTCAAGAGGCTGTCTTCAAATAGGGCAGCCTCTTCTATTTATCGCCCTTTTCCCTTGTTCCGTTCTTCGCCTGTCGGCTCAGTCCCTCCGGTGCCCCTTGTTCCTCACACTGGGCACCAGGCACTGAGCACTTAGAACGGGGCAGGTTCATCGAACCCGTTGTTCATTCCAATATCGTTGTTCATCCCTCCTTCTCCCTCTATCCTGTTCATTTTCGACTGATAGATGGCCTTTGAATTTCCATTCTCGTCATCTTCAACAAGGGCCAGGTGATCATCCAGATCAACAAACTTCGCAAACTCCCTTACAAACTTCAGGGTAATATCACCCACCGGTCCGTTCCTGTGTTTGGAAACGATGATCTCCGCGATTCCTTTGAGGGAGTTTCCATCCTCATCCACATCCAATCCGTAGTATTCCGGCCGGTGTATGAAAATCACCAGGTCGGCATCCTGTTCAATGGCTCCCGATTCCCGCAGGTCGGAAAGCTGTGGCCTTTTGTTCCCGGACCGCATTTCCACACTCCGGTTCAGCTGTGAAAGTGCGATCACAGGAATATCCAGCTCTTTTGCCACGCTTTTCAGTGACCTGGAAATATTACTAACCTCCTGTTCCCTGCTTCCCGATTCCTTTGACCCGGTCATGAGCTGGAGATAGTCAATGACCACGGCCTGAATATCATATTTCTGCTTTAGCCGCCTGCATTTTGCCCTGAATTCGAAAATGGATATGGCAGGAGTATCATCCACATACATGGGGGCTTTTTCCAGATCCTTTATTTTATACTCCAACTGCTCCCACTCGTAATTTTCAAGCCTGCCTGTCCGGATCTTATCAGAAGCAAGCTGTGTCTCACCGATGATCAGCCTGTTTACAAGCTGGATGGAAGACATTTCCAACGAGAAAAAAGCTACCGGACGGTTGTGTTCCACAGCCATATTCCTGGCCATGGAGAGAACAAAGGCAGTCTTCCCCATGGAGGGCCTGGCAGCCACAATAATCAGGTCAGACTTCTGCCATCCCGATGTGAGCCTGTCCAGCCGTGTAAATCCGGAAGGCACTCCGCTCAGGCTATCTTCCCGCTTTCCAGCCTCTTCAATCTGTTCAAGAGCGGTTTTTAGCAGGTTATTGAGCTTAATGGTCTCCTTCTTAATATGTCCTTCAGCAATGTTGAGTAGTTCCCGTTCAGAGTAATCCAGCAGATCATCTACATCAGTTCCTTCATCAAATGCCCTTTCCTGAATATCAGAAGAGACCCGGATCAACTCTCTCTGTATGTATTTCTGAGCCACAATCCGGGCATGGTACTCCAGGTGAGCAGCAGACCCAACCCTGGACGTAAGCTGAGCAATATAGACCGCTCCTCCCACAGATTCCAGTTTCTCCTGTTTTCGAAGCTCCTCTGTCACTGTCAGCAGGTCGATGGGTTTCTCCTGCTGGGATAGGGATTGAGCCACCTCATAGATTTGCTGATGAGATTCCTTATAAAAACTGTCTGGTTCCAGAATATCAAGCACAGAAAGGATGGCATCCTTCTCGAGCATAATTGCTCCCAGCACCGCTTCTTCCAGATCAAGCGCCTGGGGCGGGATTTTTCCATAATCCAGAGCGATGGCCTGGTTCTTCTTCGTAACGGATGTCTGTTGTTTCGCCATTTCTGGTTTATTTGGGTCCTAAAGATAAGAAACCACCCTGCGGCAAGGCTTGCCCGTATACTGCTTTTTTAAACAGCATTCCATTAGTTATAATTAACAAATGTTGAAAAAACAAATATCTTTATCTTTCATGATACTTTTCTCACCGGCCAAGGTCAATATTGGCCTGCATATAACCGGACGCAGACCGGATGGATTTCACAACCTTCAGTCCGTGATGGTTCCAATCGGGCTCTGTGACATTCTGGAAATAAGGCAAATGAAATCCCATAAAGGAGGTTTGCATTTCTCACAGTCAGGCATCCCGGTGGATGGGGACCCGGGGAAGAACCTCGTTGAAAAAGCCTATGAAATCATGTCCGGGGTATCAGATCTGCCTCCGGTGGAGATACATCTGCACAAGCAAATCCCGGTGGGTGCGGGGCTTGGAGGAGGATCATCCAATGCCAGCGTGACCTTGAAAGGGCTGAACCAGCTTATACCAAAAGCCCTTTCACTGGAACAACTGTCTCAAATGGCCACTCATCTTGGAAGTGATTGCCCGTTTTTTTTGTATCAAAAGCCGATGTTCATGGAAGGCAGGGGGGAAATACTCGGCCAGGTGTCCATTGGACTTGAGGGCATGACCATGGTGGTCCTGTTCCCTCGGATCCATTTATCCACAGCAATGGCCTATGCGGGTGTGGAACCGCTTGCTCCGATGACACACCTCAGAGAGCTGATTGCAGCCCCGATAGAAGATTGGAAAAAATTGATTATCAATGACTTTGAGAAGGGTATTTTTGAAAAATACCCTGAACTTGAGATCTTCAAGCAGGGCCTTTACAAATCAGGAGCAATCTATGCTTCACTGAGCGGAAGCGGCTCCTCGCTTTTTGGAATTTTCCCGGGGATGCCAAACCTGCCGCCACATCTCTCCAGGTTTGTGATATGGAAAGGTGAGGCAGGCAAGCTGCCTGCCCCTATTTAAACTCAAGAAGCGGTTGTGCCTTTGATACCAGTTCCCCCTCCTTTACGTGGATTTTTTTAATCACGCCGGGTCTCAACGCCCTGATTTCATTGCGCATTTTCATGGCCTCAAGGATCAGCATGGGTGTGCCTGACTCCACTGCATCCCCAACTTTCACCATCAGTCTCTGAATGGTACCGGGAATCACGGCAAGGATCATCTTTTCGTTGGGGCGGCTCCAAAATCTCCGGTTCCTGAACTTGGTTGTGATCCGGGTCACATACCGGACACTACCGATCTCAAGTTCCACCAGGGGAGGTTCAGGTTTCGAGGTGGCCTTTCCGGGTTTATATGCAGTACTCATGGTGTGGGTTTAAAATGGTGGAACTCCATGCTTTTTTGCCGGCATGCCTACACTCTTGTCGCCGGATACTTCCAGCGCATGGAGAAGTGACTTCCTGGTTTCACTGGGTTCGATCACAGAATCGATATACCCCTTAGCAGCTGCCACATATGGATTGGCAAACTTATCCTTGTATTCCTGTACTTTCTGTGCTCTGACTTTGTCAGGATCTTTGGCAGTCGCAATCTCCTTTCTGAAAATGATATTGGCAGCACCTTCGGGACCCATAACAGCCACTTCAGCGTCCGGCCAGGCGAACACGAAATCTGCCCTCAGATGCCTTGAATTCATGGCAATATATCCACCACCATAAGCTTTCCTCAAAATCACACTAATTTTCGGGACTGTCGCTTCCGAATATGCATACAGCACCTTGGCTCCGTGCCTGATCACACCTGCATGCTCCTGGTCCACACCCGGAAGGTATCCAGGCAGGTCTACAAAGGTGACAATGGGTATATTAAATGCATCACAGTATCGAATGAACCTGGCTGACTTATCGGACGAATCAACATCAAGCACTCCAGCAAGAACAAGGGGTTGGTTTGCAACAAAACCCACGGTGTGTCCATTCATGGTCCCGAAACCGATGACAATGTTGGCAGCCCAGCTCTCCTGGACTTCAATGAAATCTGATCCGTCTGTCACCGCTCTGATCACATTTCTCACATCATAGGGCTGTCTCTTTTCAGCCGGAACAATATTGGAGATATTGTACTTCTTCAATGGTTCCTTGAGCTCTCTCTGTTTCGGAACATCCGTATTTGACCTTGGGAGATAGGAGAGCAGGGATTTGATCTGCTCAAAACACTCGTCTTCTGTTTCAGCAAAGAAGTGTGCATTCCCGGTAATCTCGGAGTGTACCCGGGCACCACCCAACTCCTCCATGGTAATGTCCTCGCCCAGCACAGTCTTGATCACTTCCGGTCCGGTGATAAACATCTTTGAGATTTTGTCTACTACAAACACAAAATCGGTTAATGCAGGAGAATAAACGGCTCCTCCGGCACATGGCCCCAGGATGACAGATATCTGTGGGATGACACCCGATGCCAGGGTGTTGCGAAAAAAGATCTCCCCATATCCTGCAAGGGAATTCACTCCTTCCTGGATTCGGGCCCCACCTGAATCATTGATCCCAATCAACGGAATCCTCATTTTCAGGGAGTGGTCCATGATCTTGGTAATTTTCCTGGCATGCATATTCCCCAACGAACCTCCAGCCACAGTAAAATCCTGCGCAAAGATACACACCGGTCTCCCGCCGATTGCCCCTGAACCGGTGATTACTCCGTCCCCGTGGAGCTTTTTCTGGTCCATGCCGAAGTCCCGTGCTTCATGCTCCACAAACAGGTCATATTCATTGAATGAGCCTTCATCCAATAGTTTCAGGATCCGTTCACGGGCAGTCATTTTTCCCATGGCTACCTGCTTCTGTATGGCTTGTTCACCACCGCCCTGGAGTACCTCCTCCCTGCGCTTAATGAGTTCCTCAACCTTTTTTTTAGAAGCCATTGTAGTTGGTATTGATTTGCGGATACAATCTTACGAAAAACTGAACGCATTGTAAAACTGTTTCATAATATATCCTATTTGGGTGCCAAGCGGAACAGGAAGAGTGCCACCACCAGAAAGAACACATTGGGAAGCCAGACTGCAACCATGACCGGAAGAAGTCCGCCGATGGCAAACTGTTTCGAAAACTGCGTAAACAGGATGTACGTGAAACTGATAACCACACCTATGGCAATCTGCAGTCCGATCCCTCCTCTCATTTTCCGTGAAGATACCGCCACACCGATCAGAGTCAGGATAAAAGTTGAAAATGGGAACGAGAGCCTGTTTTGTCTTTCGATCTGGTAAACAGTTACATTGGTTTCCCCCTGCATGATTTGCTTTTTAATAAATTCATCCAGCTCTTTGAGTCTCATGGTTTCTACAATATTCAGGCGGATTTTGAAATCATCCGGATGAATACTGAGGGTGGTATCAATCATTTTTCCTTCCTCGATCGTTTCATTCAGTCCATCAATGGTTCTGATGTAATAGCGCCTGGCCTGCCATTTATTGACAGCTGTATCCCACCTGATCTGGTCGGCAAACATTTTCGAAACCAGTTCACCGTTCTCAAATTTCTCAATGGTAAAATTGTATCCCACTTTTGAAACGTTGCTGTAATTCTGCAGATACACGTAAATTCCTGGTTCAATCTGCCTGTGAAAATCTTTCGTTTTAAACTTGATCGGCTTTTTCCTCACAAAGGTCTCCTCGAAATCCAGTTTCACTTTGTTTGCATTGGGGATCACCCGGTCACTCAGGTAAAATGAGAGACCGGCGATCAGGGTGGCTGAGATCAGATAGGGTACAAGCAGTCTGCGGAAACTCATCCCGCTGCCCAGGATGGCAACTATTTCTGTATTGTAAGCCATCCGGGATGTGAAATAGATCACCGCGATAAAAGCAAACAGGGAACTGAACAGGACCGCAAAATAAGGAATAAAGTTCAGGTAGTAATCGAACAGGATCTCATTCAGCTTTGCACCGCTTTCGATAAAATCATCGATTTTCTCTGAGAGGTCGAAGATTACCACAATGGAAAGGATAAGGGCAATGGAAAGGAAAAATGAACCCAGAAACTTCCGGATTACATACAGATCAATGATTTTAAGACCCAAAAGCCTTACAATCTTGTACTTAAAAGCGGTGCCATTTTTGATTTCCATGTGGCAAAAGTTCCTCGTTTGATCTCTTTAAAAGCCTGTCTGACCAGCCAGAGATAAAAGGCCAGGTTATGAAGGCTGGCGATCTGGGCGCCCAGCATTTCGCCAGATATAATTAAATGACGCAGATAAGCCCTTGAATATTGCATATCTACAAAACTGTGGGCGTCAGGATCGACGGGTGAAAAGTCGTCCATCCATTTCCTGTTCCTGATATTGATGATTCCAAGGGCGGTGAACAGCATACCGTTTCTTCCATTGCGCGTGGGCATGACGCAATCAAACATATCCACGCCCAGAGAGATGGCCTCCAGGATATTTACCGGTGTACCAACTCCCATGAGGTAGCGGGGCTTGTCGACCGGTAAAATGCCATTGACAAGCTCCACCATGGCATACATCTCTTCAGGGGGTTCCCCCACGGAAAGTCCCCCGATGGCATTCCCAACAGCCCCCTGGTGAGCCACAAAATGTGCAGATTCTATTCTCAGTTCAGGGAAAACGCTTCCCTGCACAATGGGAAAGAAAGCCTGTCCGTGACCGTACAGGGGCTCAGTCTCCCGGAATTGCTTAAGTCCTCGCTTCAGCCATTGATGTGTCAGGGTCAGGGACTCCCTGGCATACTTCAGGTCGCAGGGCCAGGGGGTACACTCATCGAAGGCCATCATGATGTCGGCCCCGATGATCCGCTGGATATCAACTATGGACTCTGGAGTGAAGAGATGTTTGGAACCATCAATGTGAGAATTGAACCGGGCCCCTTCCACCGTCAGCTTCCTGTTGGCTGCCAGGGAAAAAACCTGGTATCCCCCGCTGTCAGTAAGGATAGACCGGTCCCAGTTCATAAATGAATGCAGGCCCCCTGCCTGTTTCATGATCTCAAGGCCCGGACGAAGATACAAATGGTATGTGTTCCCCAGAATGATTGCTGCATCAATATCATTGCTTAACTCCCGTTGATGGATTCCCTTCACACTGCCGGCAGTCCCCACGGGCATAAAAACCGGTGTCCTGATCTCAGAATGATCGGTCCGGATGATTCCTGCCCGGGCCTGGCTGCCCGGGTCTGTGTGTAGGATCTCAAACTTCATAGGAAATTCAACCAGCCAAAGATAAGCAATTGTTGAAAATCTACTTTTTCTTTTCCAAACCTGCCGGTTAAATTTGCAAAGCATGAATCTGAAAACGATGATAGGAAGCGCCGGGGTACCTGAATGGATCCTGCTGGCACTGTTTTTTACCACATTTCTAATACAATGTTGGTATTACCTGGGCGTATATATTCAATTACCTCTGTATAAACCTTCCAAAAAGCAGAAAAAAAGCAAGGGAATCTCAGTGGTGATCTGCGCAAAGAATGAGGCCCATAACCTGGAAAAATTCCTTCCTATGATACTCACACAGGAGTATCCTGAATATGAAGTGATTGTTGTGAACGATTGTTCCACGGACCATACCGAGGAGGTTCTAAACCAGTTTTCAGCCCGGTATAAACATCTCAGGTTTACCACCATCCCGGCCAATGAAAAATTCCGGCATGGCAAAAAACTTGCCCTGACCGTGGGACTAAAATCGGCAGGCTTTGACCAGGTCCTGCTTACAGACGCGGACTGCTATCCAGCTACAGATCAATGGATTCGGCACATGTCTTCCCGTCTGAGCAAAGAGAAGGCGTTTGTTCTCGGCTATGGTCGTTATGAACAAAAAAAAGGACTTCTGAATGCGCTGATCAGGTATGAGACAGTCTTTACAGCCATTCAATATTTTTCATTTGCCCTGAAGGGGAGACCCTATATGGGGGTAGGAAGAAACCTGGGATACCGGAAATCACTCTTTTTTAAAAGCGGGGGCTTTTCGAATCACTACCATATTGCTTCAGGAGATGATGACCTTTTTGTAAATGAGCATGCCAACAGGAAAAACACGGCCATAGAGATTGATCCCGAAAGCCATACAATTTCAATACCAAAAGTAAGCCTTGGAAGCTGGATCAGGCAGAAACAGAGGCATGTTTCGGCAGGAAACCTGTACGATCCGGGGTCACGGTTCAGGCTGGGGACAGACATGATCAGCCGCCTGTTGTTTTACATCACCTTTGGAATACTCTGTTTCATGTCAGCATGGATATGGCCTGTGGTCTTCCTGTTTGGGTTATTCCAGATCATCCGGATGACCATTTTCAAATTGGGAATGGTCCGTTTGAATGAAAAGTATTTATTGCTACCTTCGTTCCTGTTTGATCCGGTCCTCCCTCTTGTTCTGGGTATTATCTGGTTCAGAAATATTTTTGTTACAAAGTATCAGCCATGGAGTTAAATCCCAATCTTTCCCAGAAAGCACAGCAGGACATGGAACTGGTGGAAAAAGCCAAGAAAGGTGACCAGCTTGCTTACGGAGAACTTCTTGGCCGCTACCGGGATGCCATCTATTTCATGCTTCTTAAGATGGTAAACAGTCCGGTTGATGCGGAAGATCTTACCATAGAGGCCTTTGGTAAAGCCTTCAAAAACATCGATCAATACACTCCGAACTTTGCATTCTCAACCTGGCTTTTCAAAATAGCCACGAACAATTGTATAGATTTTATCAGAAAAAAGCGGGCAAGTCATGTTTCCCTGGACCAGACCATGGATGGTGATGACTCCCTGACCCCCTCTGCTATGATACAATCTGACGTCCTGGATCCCGAATCATATTTGATCAACAAGCAGAAAATCAAGCATATGCATAATGTAGTCTCCAGGCTTAAGCCGAGGTACAGGACGCTGGTTGAACTACGTTATTTCAAAGAGTATTCCTACGACGAGATCGCGGAAGAACTGGATATTCCCATTGGCACTGTAAAAGCACAACTTTTCAGAGCCAGGGAACTGCTTCTGAATATCCTCAATAGGTCCAGGGAGAAGCCCTAATCCATGGACCTGATCCGAAAATACTTCCCGGAGATTGATACGAAACAGTCCAGACAGTTTGAGAAACTCCTTGAGGTGATTCCCAATCTGAATCAAAAGGTAAATGTGATCTCCAGGAAAGATGTTGATTCCCTTGAAGAGAGACACATCCTGCATTCCTTATCCATTGCCAGGCAATTTACCTTCGAATCCCATCAGTCGATTATCGATGCGGGGACTGGCGGGGGATTCCCCGGCATTCCCCTGGCCATTCTTTTCCCGGAAACCGGTTTTACCCTGGTGGATTCAATAGGTAAAAAGATCAACCTGGTCAGGGAGGTAAGTGAAGTGCTTGAATTGAAAAATGTCCGACCGGTGCATGCACGGGTGGAAACACTGAACATCAGGGCTGATTTTGTGGTATCCAGGGCAGTAACAGCTTTGCCCAGACTCTATCAATGGACCCGGAGACTGATCAAACCTGGCTCCAATGATGCCCGGAATGGCCTGATCGCCCTGAAAGGTGGCGCCCTAGATCCGGAACTGACATCCTTTACGGGAAGGGTTGAATTGTATCCCATATCAAGGTGGTTTGAAGAGTCATTTTTTTCAACTAAAATGATTGTTTTTCTAAAATATTAGCTACTTTTGCACCCTCAAAATAGATTGTCATGAAAAGAACATTTCAGCCATCCAACAGGAAAAGGAAGAACAAACACGGGTTCAGGGAGCGGATGGCAACGGCCAGTGGCCGCAGCATTATTTCCGGAAGGAGAAGGAAAGGTCGCAAGAAATTATCAGTTTCTGACGAACCCAGGCACAAAGCATAACTGTTCTTCTGAAAAAGATACTTTGAATAACTGACCGGTTTCCGGTTGGTTATTTTTTTGTCCGGACTTTTGTGGAGAATTTGTAATTTGGCATCTGTTTTTATTCCCCATGGCGAAAAGTATTCCCCATAAAAAAAATAACTATTCGCTCCAGTTCCTGTTTCCCGAAACTGAGAGCAACAAGCTTCCGCCGGGCTACCTTACAGAATTTGCCTCCAAGATCAGCTCAGAACATGTGGCCCGGGCAAACATCTGTTGTTTGAGCCAATCTGAACCTTCTGCACCTGACCAGCACCAGCTGATTCAATACGTGACCGAAAGTTCCGGTGCCATGCAGGATGTCATCAGGGATGGGTATGTAATGATTTTCGAACCGGGATCCCTGGAGCATCAGGTAAATCCCAATGAATTCTTCCGGCTGGAGCTTCCCGAACCGGCTACTGACAAAGTTTATTGTGATGTCTTTTTTAAGGGAAAGAAGGGTGTGCAACAGGGAGGGCTGATCGTCCCTTCCGATGCATTGAAATATGTGATGGCCATTAAAAATCACCGTGCAAAGGTTCATCCCGGTTTAATCCGCTTTATCCTCAACAAGGTTGGCTTCATTGGTGAAGCGGTGACCATTCACCAGGAGATGCCAGTCGGAAGAATCTCCAAAGCAAGCTCTGTGCTTGCACAAAAACTCAGGATGAACCTGGCATGGAACACAATAATTCCGGTGAGGGAGGCACGGAATCCTTTCCTGAGAAACCTCTTCTTCACAGATGAACACCCGCTTTTCAGGCTGGCTTTTTTCGGCTTTGCACTTGCCATTTTTCTGATCATTCCCATATTGAGCCTTGATGCTGGATTATCGGGCGACGATGAAAAACATTACAACCAGGCCATCAAGGTCTATAACTATTTTTCGGAAGGGGATTCTTCCGCACTGGACGATCCACAGTTCAAACTCAATTACTACGGTCAGTCCTTTGATTTTTTCACTTACCTGCTGATCAAGCTGTTCAACCTTGAAGATACTCCTTTCGAAGCCAGGCATGTGATGGTTGCCATTTCGGGGGCCGCTGCCATTTTATTTACCGGTCTGCTTGTGAAGCTGTTTTCCGGATATTCCGGAGGAATCCTGGCCATGGTCCTCATGTTCCTGTCGCCCCGGTTCCTGGGTCACTCCTTCAACAATTCCATGGATATACCCTTTGCACTTGGTAACATTTTCACCCTATATTATATCATCCTGTTCCTGAAAAAATTACCAAAGTTCAGTCTGAAGTATGTCATCTGGATAGCAGTGGGTATCGGATGGACCAATGGAATCAGGATCGGTGGCCTTTTATTGATTCCATACCTTTTCATGTTTGCCGGGTTTTACCTTTTACTGCACAAATGGCCATGGAAATTCTTTTCAGCAGAATGGTGGAAATTTTCACTTCGCGGACTGGGGCTTCTTATTCTCATTTCCGCTGCCGGATACCTGATCAGTGTCCTAACCTGGCCGTACGCCCTCCAGGACATCATCAACCACCCCTTGCAGGCCTTCAAGATGATGACAAACATCCAGGTCTCTATACGGGTGTTGTATGATGGACTTGTTCAGTGGTCTGACCGCCTTCCATGGCACTACATCCCGAAAAATATATGGCTCACAGTACCAGTATTGATCCTGCTGGGTTGGATTGCCTCTGGTTTCACCTGGATCACTGACAGAAAAGAAGGGAACGGATTTTGGTATTTCATGCTCTGGTTCACAATCCTCTTTCCTGTGATCTTCATTATCTACAGGAAATCAAATGTGTATGGCGGATGGAGGCACATGATGTTCATCTATCCATCCATGGTAGCCCTGTCAGCCATGGCCATCAGCCGCCTGGTGAAACGGACAGGCAAACCATGGGCCAGATATCTGGCGATCGCGTTGATCATTGCAGGATTGGTCCATCCGCTGAAACATGAGGTCCGAAACCATCCAAACACGTACATCTATTTTAATGAATGGGCAGGAGGTATCAACCATACCTTCGGTAAAATGGAAACCGACTATTACTCAAACAGTCTCAGGCCGGCATCTGACTATTTTATCGAATCTATCCTGCCCGGATTGGAAGCCGGTACGGAAGAACCTGTCAGGGTGGCAAGCAATTTTGCCATCAACTACTATTTCAGGAATCACCTGGACCAGGTGCAGCCTTTTTACGCGAGGTATTACGACCTGGGGAGATATGACTGGGATTATGCCATTTTATACTGTAACTATATCCATCCCTTCCAGCTAAACAATGGATTTTGGCCTCCCAAGAACACCATCCATGAGATCAAGGTTGATGATGTGGTGGTTGCAGCCATTGTAGAGAGGAAGAACAAGGATGACTACCTCGGGGCTACCCTGCTTTCGGAAGGCATGAACGAGCAGGATGGCGCCAAACTGGAACAGGCCCTGCTATACCTGGAGAGTGCCGTTGATTATAATCCCAATAATGAGGTTGCCCTGCTGGAACTGGGGAATGTCTATTCAGCATTTTTAATGTTCGACGAAGCCAGGAATACCATGGATACATTGCTTCAAATATACCCGGACTATGACAAAGCTATCAATGTAAAAGGTTATTCTTATCTGATCCAGGCGGAGTACACACAGGACTTTTCATATATCGATGATGCCATCAGGATTATTAACCTGGCCATCAAATCCAATTATAAGTTCTATTCGGGCTATTATAACCTCGGCTTATGTTATGGCCTGAAAGGGGACCGGCCCAATGCCGAGTACAATTTTAAACAGGCCATCAATTACAATGCAAAGTTCAGCGCTGCATATGTGAAACTGGCTGAACTTTATGACGCATATGGTGATTTAGAGTCCGCACAGCTGGTACGGGAACAGTTAAACAGATTGAAATGAGAATAGCTGTGATTGGCGCCGGACCTGCAGGCATGACTGCTGCGTTTGAGCTTTCAAAACACATGGGAACCCTTATTACACGGCTGGATGTGTATGAAAAAAGTGAAGATGTGGGGGGCCTTTCAAAATCCATCAACCTTTGGAACCAGAGGGTTGACCTTGGGCCGCACAGATTTTTCAGCCGCGATCCAAGGATTAATGCGCTTTGGCTGGAGGTGGTCAAAGACCAATATGAGATCGTGAACCGCCAGACCAGGATCTACTATAACAAGCGTTTCTTTGACTATCCCATAAGGGCATTCAATGCCCTGGGCGGACTGGGCCTGCTTGAGGCTGCCCGCTGTGTATTCAGTTACGTGGCAGAGCGCATGAACCCAAGCTCCGATACCTCAACCTTTGAAGGATGGGTCACCGGCAGGTTTGGGAAAAGGCTGTACACCATTTTCTTCAAGACCTATTCAGAAAAACTATGGGGAATACCCTGCACCAAACTGGATTCGGACTTTGCTGCACAGCGGATTAAAAAACTGTCTCTTTGTGAAGCCATTAAAAACGCACTTTTTCAGGACAGCGGGAAAAAACACGCCACCCTTGTGGACCAATTTGCTTATCCTGTGGGAGGTACAGGGGCGGTGTATGCTTCCATGAGAGCATCCATCGAATCCAATGGCGGACATCTCTTCCTGAAAACGGGCATTGATAAGGTGATCACAAAAAATGGCATGGTCCAATCTGTTCAGCTTGAAAACGGGGAGGTCCGGGAATATGACCAGGTGGTCTCATCCATGCCAATTTCCCTCCTGGTGGAAAAGCTCCCTGATGTACCGGACACCATTCGGGAGCATACAAGAAAACTGACCTTCAGGAACACAATCCTGGTCTACCTCAGGGTAGAGCGGACCGATCTTTTTAATGACCAGTGGCTTTACATCCATGACCCTTCGGTGCAATTCGGACGTGTCACCAACTTCCGGAACTGGGTCCCCGAATTGTATGGCAGCTCTGACTCAAGCATTATCTGCATGGAATACTGGTGTAATTTTCAAGATGAACTATGGGGTATGGGAACAGAACACCTGGTAAAACTGGCTACGGAGGAGATTGTCCGCACAGGCCTTGTACCCGAGGGGCAGGTCGAAGAGGGCGAAGTGATCAGGCTTCCCAGGTGTTACCCGGTATATTTCAGCGGATACCGCCAGGTACTTGAACCGGTTGAAAAATACCTGGCCAGCCTCAAGGGGCTTCAGGTGATTGGACGCTACGGTGCATATAAATACAACAACCAGGATCACAGTATCCTGATGGGAATACGTGCAGCAGAGAACATTGTTTACGGCACGGAGCATGATCTCTGGTCCATCAATACAGATTATGAGGTGTATCAGGAATCGTCGGTGATCACCAAAACAGGGCTGGTCACAACTCAAACATCGTAATTCATTGAATTAACATTACTTTTGAATGAAATCATCGGTCATGAATTTTTTAAAATTTCTCATCAGCAAACTATTCTTCCGGCACCTGGGTCTTGCCCTTGCCATCTTGTTGATCCTCGTGCTGGCAGTGCTGGTTTGGCTCCGAATTTACACACACCATGGGAAAACCATTATGGTACCTGACCTTGCCGGCCTTACGCTGGATGAGGTGGGAGATGTAACCTCATCAAGAACCCTCCGGTTTGAGATTGTCGATTCTGTATTTTCATCGGAAATGCCCAGGGGAACTGTAGTCAAACAGAATCCCAAAGCCAGTTCCAGAGTAAAAAAGAACCGGAATATTTTCCTGACAATGAATGCTGTCAACCCGGAGATGGTAACCATGCCCAAGCTGGTCGGGCTCTCCATCCGCCAGGCCAGGCTTGCTTTACAGAATGCCGGGCTGAAACTGGGAAACATCACCTACAAACCGGATTATGCGGTTGACAATGTATTACAACAATTCCACCTTGACTCCGTTATTAATGAAGGAACCGAAATCAGGAAGGGAGAAGTGATCGACCTGGAGTTGGGAATGGGACTGAGCAACGAGACCACAAGGATACCAGATCTGGTCGGACTGGGATTGGAGACAACCAGGGATATCATTGCTGATTATCACCTGAATATAGGGGCTATTACCTATGATAAATCGATGACTGATAAGAAAGATAGCGCCAAGACCTTTGTTTGGAGGCAATATCCTGAGTATGATGAACTTAAAAGGATTATTAAAGGAATGGAAGTGGATATTTGGCTAACCATCGATTCCACCCTTCTACCGGTAACCGACACCCTCCATTTGGGAGCGGATACAGAAATGGTGAATGAATAGATCTGCAAAGTATTTATCGGGAAGTATATTCTGTCTGGTCACATTGTCCGGATTATTTGCGCAGGAGGTGATTACTCCGCTGGCAGGGAATCCCCTGGCAGAGGCTTACCACAGCAAATTGAAGCGGGTAAAGAAATCAGCTGCAACGGCTGATACACTTGATCTTCCAATATTTGACGATTTTTCATCTGCTTCGGTTGAGCCCGACCAGGAGATATGGAGTGATGCCAGCGCTTTTGTAAATAACAATTACTGTGTGGATCCCGTAACCAATGGGGTTGCTACACTGGATGCCCTGGATTTTAACGGAAGTGTCTATCCGGGAGCAACTTATGATCCCACAAGCTTTGTTGCAGATCACCTGACCAGTCATCCCATCCGGCTCAAATATCCGGCCGGGGACAGCATCTATCTCAGTTTCCTTTATCAGCCCCGCGGACTAGGAGACAAACCCGAAGAACAGGACTCACTGCTGGTGGACTTTTATAATCCTGTTGACAGTCTGTGGATCAATGTTTGGGGTATACCGGGCACCGATCTCCACCCTTTCCGCAATGTGATGATTCCCATTACCGGGGAAGAATTTTTGAACACCGGGTTCAGATTCAGGTTCAGAAACAGGGCAAGTTTTCCCAGGAACAACGACTATCCTGATAAAAGGGCCAACCTGGACCACTGGCATCTGGATTATATACGGTTGGATATCAATAGATATGCTGCTGATACCGTACTCCGTGATGTTGCTTTCAACAAACCTATTCAGGCTGCCCTGGTTGACCTCACTTCCTTACCTTGGGCCCATTATATGGAGGCTTCTTTCACGATGCTGGAGCCCACCATTCCTGTCCATTACAGGAACAACGATACCATTTCAAGAAACGTGACCCGGTCGCTGGACATCGAAGAACCATTCTATAATGAAACCTATTCTCCGGGAGCACCCACTGCACAGGATCTGCCTGCCATGAAAGATACCGTAGTGGAATTCGAATACATATATCCCATTGACTATAACCGCGGGGATTCAGCCCTGGTCAGGTTTAAAGCATCTCTTCGAACCGATGAATTTGATCCCAAAGTGAATGATACGGTTGTACTCGACCAGTGGTACAAAGACTACTACAGCTATGATGACGGCACCCCTGAAGCAGGCTACGGTTTAAGGGGACAGGGAACCCGCAGTGGCAATGTGGCCATGAAATATTACGCATTCAAAGCTGATGAGCTGGGAGGCGTGGATATCAGTTTCAACCAGTTGCTCGATTCAGTGAACCTGAAATACTACTTTAAATTAATTGTATGGGGAGACAATGCGGGAATACCCGGAATGGTGCTCTTTGAAGACGAGGATGACCATATCCCTGCATATACCAAACACTTCCCCGGATTTATCAGGTTCTACTTTCAAGAACCGGTGAAAGTAGATGGAACCTTTTATGTGGGTTGGAGGCAGTACAATGAGTATATGCTGAATGTGGGACTGGACCTGAACAACAATCCCACTCCCCATGTCATGTTCTACAACTACCAGGGGATATGGGAAATATCCAATGCGCCGGGCGTAATACTTCTCAGGCCTTTCCTTTACGATGAATCAATGAGTGTGGAACCAAGCGGGAACTCAGGACATTTGCTGAATGTATATCCCAATCCCGCATCGGACCATGTCATCATCCGGATCCCGGGTACAGAACAGCCAGGTGAGTTGATCCTGGATCTCTATGATGCATCCGGGCGGCTGGCCGATCAAAGGATCATATACAACAACAGGCTGGATTTGAATGGACTCCCGGTCGGGATATACCATCTGAAAATTCAATCTAAAGAGGGCATCTTTTTTTCCAAACTTCTGATTAACCGTTAGGAGATGAAAGAAGATCTTGTTGATCAGAATGAATTGTATGAGCATTTTCGATTCATGGCCGATCCCGGTCAGACAGTACTCAGAATCGATAAGTTCCTGTTCAACAAACTGGAGAACACCTCCAGGAGCAGGATCCAGGCCGCAGCCATAGCGGGCAATATCCTGGTAAATGAGTTACCGGTGAAACCCAACTACAAGGTGAAACCTGGCGATTCGATACGCATTGTCCTGCCTCACCCTCCAAGGAAAATTGAGTTGATTCCCGAAGCAATCCCCCTGGATATTGTCTACGAAGACCAGGATGTGATTGTAATCAATAAACAGGCAGGAATGGTCGTGCATCCCGGGTTTGGAAACTATACAGGCACCATGGTGAATGCGCTGATGTACCACCTGAAAGACAATCCCCTGTTCAGCAGCGGAGAGGAAAGGCCCGGATTGGTCCACAGAATTGATAAAAATACCTCGGGATTGCTGGTGGTGGCAAAGAACGATATTGCACTCGCCAAACTTGCCGGCCAGTTCTACAACAAAACGTCAACCCGCACCTATCATGCACTGGTATGGGGTGATGTGAAGGAGGAGCAGGGAACCATCACAGGAAACCTCGGCCGTAATCCCAAAAACAGGAAGCAGATGCATGTGTTTCCCGAGGGAGACCAGGGCAAGGTGGCCATAACCCATTACAGGGTGCTGGAGCGTCTGGGTTATGTCAACCTGATGGAGTGCAGGCTCGAAACTGGCCGTACCCACCAGATCAGGGTCCATTTCCAATATATCAACCACCCCTTGTTCAATGACCCTGAGTATGGAGGTGATAAGATCCTGCGCGGAACCACATTCACCAGGTACAAACAGTTTGTTAGCAATTGTTTCGATTTGCTGCCCGGGCAGGCCCTCCATGCAAAAACCCTGGGATTCGTACATCCATCAACCGGCAATGCAGTATCCTTTGATGCGGAACTGCCGCCCGGTTTCCAGACATTGCTTCAAAAGTGGCGTACATACCTGTCTGGACGAAAGGAGGAAGATCAGCCAATGGTCTAATACCAAGATGCATTCATGGATATATGGATGCATTCGTCAAAATAGACCATTCAAATCCCCGTCACTATCGTTTAAAAGGTATTAACTTTATGTTAAGACCGAAAGGAGCCATGAACATTGCCATATTTACAGGAGGGGATTCATCAGAATCGGTGATCTCGGTAAAAAGTGCCAAAGAAGTAAAGCGCTGGCTGGAGAGTGCCGGACATACCTGTTATACTGTTACCGTTACAGGACCAAAGTGGACTGTGATTCATAACGGGCAGGAATCCCAGCTGGACAAGAATGCTTTCGGATTTAAAAGTCGGGCCGGTCAGATTCAATTTGACTTTGCATGGAACATGATCCATGGTACTCCGGGAGAGGACGGTAAATTACAGGGGTATTTCGATATCATGGGAATTTCATACAGCAGTTCCAATCATTTCTCGGCTGCATTGACCTTCAATAAATATGCCTGCAAAACCTATTTAAAACAACACCAGGTACTCACCCCTGAAGCCAGTCTTGTCCGGAAAGGTATGGATACCGACCTGGAAAAAGTTGCTGAAAAAGTGGGATTCCCCTGTTTCGTGAAACCCAACAGCGGAGGTTCCAGTTTTGGTATTGTAAAAGTTGTAAGGCTTGAGGAATTGCATCCGGCACTGGATGTCGCACTGAAGGAAGACCAGGAAGCCATTGTAGAACGCTATATCAAAGGCACGGAAGTTACATGTGGGCTGATCAAGGCGGATGGGAAGTTCACCATCTTTCCGGTCACCGAGATCATTCCGGTAAATGAATTCTTTGATTACGAAGCAAAATACACCGAAGGAAAAGCAGAGGAGATCACTCCGGCCCGCATTGACGACAACCTTACCCGGAAATGCCAGGAGCTTGCAAGCAGTATTTACGACCTGACCGATTCCTCAGGGTTGATCAGGGTTGATTTTATCATCAAAGGAAACCAGGTCTATTTTCTGGAATTAAACTCCATCCCCGGAATGTCCAGGGAGAGCATTGTTCCCAAACAGGTGATGCATGCGGGTCTGAAAATGGAAGAAGTTCTCCAGTGGGTCATCGACGATGCCACCGCTTCCTCCCGGCGGAACAGGAAATAAATACTATGTTTGGCTAATCCCTGTCAAAATGGATGTCCAGCCTGACAATCATTTCATCCGCGATGAAGTTGTCCTTCTCAATATCTTCATTTCTGATGGTATTCATGTCTATCTCGAACGAACCTCCTGTAACTACCTTGTCACCTGCAGTGGCTGTCCCGGATACCGCTTCCATAATTTTTGCTACTTTTGAATCTCCATGAAGATCCTCCACCCATTCATCATTTTATCAGCAATTTCCTTTTTTCTGATTGGTTGCAGTTATTCAAATAAGGAAATTTACCTTGTGGATCCCGAACCGGGTGAGCCGGCCATTATTTTTGCCACTTCCAACCTGGATACCATGGTTGATCCCACGGTTACAGACAGCCTGTTGATCATTTATGAGGTTGAAATTGATCATGCGGAGTTATACTATGTGGAGGGCGGAATGGAGAATTACAGGGTTTACGAGCTGACTCCTGTCTATGATCCGGATACCCTGGTGGGGCCATTTGTGGTGACCGACTCATTCTGGCTGCAGGGGACCCTGCCGGTGGAACCGGGTGCAAAATCTCTTTTCCTCTCGTTTTATTACAGTTCCAATACCAACAGCCTGGGTGATATATTGGGTGTAGAGGTCGATATCCTTGACCTGGAATACACCATTACCATGGAAGGAGGGACAGAATGAGAAGAGTGCTGACTGGAATTCTGTTGATTGTTATGGCTTCGCTGTCCGCACTCCATGCCCAGAATTTTGGATTACAGGCAGGCTTCGGGATGCACGCTTCAAGAATGGATGACATGAAATACCTCCAGAAATATTTCCTGGAAAGTTACCCTGTAGAGGGAAAAATTATTTCCTCTTTCCCGGTGTATACAATGGGTTCGCTCCGGATCGTAAAACAACTCAGTCCGGAGCTGAAAATCGGTGCCGGATATGCTTTGGCTGTCACAGGAGGCAGATCCAATTACACCGACTATACAGGAAATATCAACACCGACATGCTGGCCTCTTCTCACCGGCTTGGAGCCTATGTTTCTTATGCGGTGTTCGGTGGTGCATGGTATGACATAGCAGTATTCGGACAACTGGATGCCAACTATTCCGTGATGGGTATCACCACCACCCTTTATGTGTTGGGTTACCAGGATGGTGTGGTGTACAAATATACATCCATCACGCCCAGTGGTACCGCAGGATTGGAGTTCCTCTTTCATCTCAATGACTTTACCATTGGGCTGAACGGAGGGTACCAGGTCGATAAGCCGGGGAAAATGGCAGACCGGGATGGTGGCAATGACCTGAAGGATCCCAAAAACAGGGAGCGGATCCTGACATCAGACTGGACCGGTTGGATGGCCCAGTTGACAGTGCTGATCTGGTTTTAAATTTCCTGGCTCTGTCCCTTTCTGATTGTGCTCAGGAAACTTCCTATGTTTTCTTCCAGCGGGCCTTCTTCCGACAGCATACTGATAAATGCACTTCCGATAATAGCACCGCTGGCATGCTTACAGGCCGATTTGAAGGTTTCCTGACTGGATATTCCAAATCCAACAAGGCCTGGAATCCCCAGATTCATGGCTTTAATTCTGCTGAAGTATTCCACCTGGTGCTGTTTCACAGATGATCTGGCCCCCGTGGTGGACGAATCAGCCACCAGATAAATGAATCCTCCGGACAGCCGGGCAATGTTGCGAATCCTCTCCTGAGATGTATGCGGGGTAATCAACAGGGCAAGGTGAACCCCATACCTGTCAAAAAGTCCCATGTATTCAGATTCATATACATCAGGGGGAAGGTCGGGAATGATCACACCATCGATCCCTGTTTCATGGCACTTCTCAAGGAATGGCTCCATTCCATACTGCATCATCGGATTCAGGTATCCCATCATTACCAGAGGGATCTGCACCGACCGGCGGATCTCCTGCAACTGCGAGAAAAGCAGTTTCAGGGTCATTCCGTTGGAAAGTGCGACCTGACTGCTCTTCTGGATCACAGGTCCGTCAGCCAGGGGATCTGAAAAGGGGATTCCGATTTCAACCATATCAGCACCATGCTTCTCCAGGGCTCTCAGGATCTTTACGGTATCATGAAGTTCCGGGTACCCGGCGGTTATATAGATGGAGAGAATCTCCCCGCTCTTTTCAGAAAACAAGCGGTCAATTCTGTTCATATTCTGATGGCTCATAATCCAAGTTTTTCAATATACGTATCCATGTCTTTATCCCCTCTCCCTGACAGGTTTACCACGACCACATCATCCTTCCTGAAGGTCAGCTTCTCAAGGGCCACCAGCGCATGGGCTGACTCCAGCGCAGGAATGATACCCTCCTGGCGCGTGCAAAAAAAGGCAGCTTTCAGGGCTTCATCGTCTGTAGCTGCCAGAACCCTGGCCCTGCCCGTTCGGGCCAGCCATGCGTGCAGGGGCCCTACCCCGGGGTAGTCGAGTCCGGCCGATATGGAGTAGGGTTCCTCAATCTGACCGTCTTCATCCTGCATCAGGAGTGTCTTGCTTCCATGGATGATCCCGGAACTGCCCAAAAGGGAGGTAGCGGCCGAATACCCGGAGTCCGTACCCAGTCCGGCTGCTTCCACCGAAATCAGGTTCACCCGCGGATCATCCAGGAAATGATAATAGGCGCCGGCAGCATTGCTTCCTCCCCCCACACAGGCAATGATGTAATCGGGGATCTCCCTGCCGGTTTTTTCAGCAAGCTGGGGCCTCATCTCCGCTGAAATCACCGATTGGAAACGGGTCACCATATCGGGATAGGGATGGGGACCCACCACCGAACCGATAATATAGTGGGTATCCACCGGATGGTTGATCCAGTCCCTGATGGCTTCATTGGTTGCATCTTTCAGGGTCTTGTTACCGCTGTGGACAGGGACCACCTCAGCCCCCAGCATCTGCATCTTCTTCACGTTGGGCGCCTGGCGCTCCACATCCAGGGCACCCATGTACACGATACAATGCAGACCGGAGAGTGCACATACAGTAGCTGTGGCCACACCATGCTGTCCGGCACCTGTCTCTGCAATGATCCTTTTTTTTCCAAGGTGCCTTGCCAGCAGGATCTGGCCAATGGTATTGTTAATTTTATGGGCTCCGGTATGGTTGAGATCTTCTCTCTTCAGATAGATATTTGTACCATAATGACCGGAAAGCCGGCCGGCCCTGTACAGGGGTGTGGGGCGGCCTGCATAGTCCTTTAAAAGCATGGTGAATTCTTCTCTGAACTGGTTCGATTCAATTACGGAAAGGTAATTCTCTTCCAGTTCTTTGATATTGGGGTAAAGCATTTCAGGGATATAAGCTCCTCCAAAATCTCCGTAAAAGCCTCTTTGATCCACTTGATAATCCATCATTCAGTCTTTTCTAATTTCTCTCATAAAATTCTCGAGCTGCTTCACATTTTTTACTCCGGGTTCAAGCTCAAACCGGCTGTTCACATCCACGCCATGGAACCACATCTGATCCAGATTCATGATTGCAGCTCCGTCGTGAGGACCAATCCCCCCACTCAGCAGGAAAGGAACGGGGAGGGAATATCCTTCCAACAGGTCCCAGTTGAATTTCCTTCCCGTTCCCCCATGGCCTTTGCCGGGTGTGTCAAACAGGAAGTAGTGTACCACACCGTAATATGCCTTCAATGCATCCTGATTCCCCAGCACCTCAGGATCAAGAGCCTTGATCACATGGACTCCTTCATTCACAAGCGATTTACAGTAATCCGGTGTCTCATTTCCGTGAAGCTGCACCATATCAAGCCAGCCCGATTCCACAATTCGCTTGACCGACATAAGCGGTTCATTCACAAAAACGCCCACTCGTGTTATACTGTTATCCGGGATACCAAACAGAACAGGGTCCGGCTGATCTCCCACAAACCTTCGGGAACCCCTGAAAAAAATATATCCGACAAAATCAGGCCTCAGGATGCAAACCTCTTCCAGGTTTCCAGCGTCCTTCATCCCGCATACTTTTATTTTCAGAGAATCAGCCATGGCGTCGAATGTTGTCAATAAATGTCCTGCACTCCAGTCCCGGTTCGGTTCCTTTCATAAAAGTTTCACCCACCAGGAAAAGCCTGAATCCTGCCATTGAAAGCTTCAGTATCTCATCAGGTATGCTGATGCCGCTTTCCGATACCGGTACAACCCCAGGGGGCATTTTACCTATCAACGCAAGACTCCGGTTTGTATCCACCCTGAAGGTTGTCAGATCGCGGTTGTTTACTCCGACGTACTGAATAGAGGAATCATATTTTTCAAGTTCCTCCTCCGCGTGTACTTCAAACAACACATGAAGTCCCAGGGAACGGGCTACACCAGCCAGATCAGCCACCTCCTGCTTTTCCAGGATGGCAGCAATGAGAAGAATAACATCCGCCCCACAGGCACTTGCTTCGTGGACCTGGTAAGAGTCGATGATAAAGTCCTTTTTAAGCAAAGGGAGATCAGGAAGTGTACTCCTGACCTCCGTCAGGTCATTCATTGAGCCTCCAAAGAAATGTTGGTCTGTCAATATACTCATGGCTGCAACACCTGCAGAACTGTAACCACTGGCCACTTCAACCGGGTTTGCATTCTCGTTGATAGGTCCTCTTGATGGTGATCTTCGCTTGAATTCAGCAATAATTCCAATCCCCTGCCCTGGTTCCGGAAGTTCAATGGCATTGGTCTCCCTCCTGTAAAACTGTGATACAGCGAGTTTTGACAAGGGTGTGCCCTTCTTCCTTTTCAGCACTTCAATCCTCTTATGTGCCACAATGGCATCCAGAATATTCATGACACTCCCTCCACCAGCAGTTTAAAAGCTTTCAGGGCTGCACCCGACTCCAGTGATTGCCTCGCCCTCTCGATCCCGCTGACCAGCCCCTTGCTTTCATCCATACAATAGAGTGCAAAAGCAGCATTGGCAATCACCACATCATTCTGGGCTCTATTCCCTTTGCCTTCGAGTATCTTCAGGAATATCCCTGCTGCTTTCTCTACGGTTGAACCGCCAAAGATCTGATCCGCAGTTACCCGGTTCAGACCCAGGTCTCCCGGGGAAAGTGTTCTCTCGGTCAGCATGGTAAAGGATTTAAACTGCCCTGTAAGGGAAATCTCATCATATCCGTCCAGCGAGTGAATAATGCAATACTTCTTGTCCGATTCCTGGTATAGATAGTTGTAGAGCCTCGCCACATCGAGGCTGAAGACCCCCACCATCTGGTTTTGTGGAAAGGACGGGTTGACCATGGGTCCGAGCATGTTAAAGAATGTTTTGATCCTTAAACTCCTCCGCACCGGAGCCACGTTCTTCATGGCAGGATTAAAAAGGGGCGCATGCAGAAAACAGATGTTACAGCGGTCCATCTCCCTTTTCAATCTGTCACTGTCACTGGTAAATTTATAACCGAAATACTCCAGTACATTGGAAGAGCCGCATGCCGATGAGACACTGTAATTCCCATGTTTGGCTACTTTCTCTCCGGCTCCGGCCACGACAAAGGAGGTGAGTGTTGAGATATTAAACGTATTCTTCTCATCCCCGCCCGTGCCACATACATCGATGGTATTGAATTCTGAAAGGTCAACGGGTGTACACAGTTCGAGCAGGGCATCCCGGAATCCGGCGAGTTCTTCCACTGTAATACTCCTCATCAGATAAACCGAAATGAAAGCGGCAATCTCCGCATCATTATAATTTCCCTGTGCCATGTTTGTAAGGACAAATTTGGCATCCTCTTTTCCCAGGGTCTTATGGTCGAACAGGTACTGTAAGGTCTCTTTCATACTTTTACCTTTTTCCTTTCACCCAGTTTAATATGATCCTTCCCCCGTATTCAGTCAGCACAGATTCGGGGTGAAACTGAACACCCCTGACATCATACTCCTTGTGCCGGAGAGCCATGATGTAACCTTCATCATTTTCCACCGTGACTTCCAATGCCTCCGGTAAAGTCTCCGGTTCCACCACCCAGGAATGATACCTACCGGCATCAAATTCCACGGGAACTCCCTCCAGCAGGTAATCCCCGGGAATAATCTGTTTCATCTGCCCTATCACACCGTGGTACACAGTGGAAAGGTTTGCAATGGATCCGCCAAAAGCTTCGGCAATGGCCTGATGGCCCAGGCATACGCCAAGAATACTTTTCGTGGGACCATACCTCCTGATTAGTTCCAGGGTGATTCCCGCCTCTTCAGGAATCCCGGGGCCCGGACTGATGAGAATTTTGTCATAGCCGCCGATCTCTTCCAGGGAAATCCGGTCATTTCTGAAAACATCCACCGGACTTTTAAGCACCCGTTCGATATACTGGACCAGGTTGTAGGTAAATGAATCGTAGTTATCCAGAACCAATATCTTCATCTGCTTTCTATTTATCACTGTTTATTTTCCGTGCCATTTCAATGGCCGATTTCAGGGCTGCCAGTTTGTTGTTTACTTCCTGAAGTTCACCCTCCTCGGTAGATTCAGAAACAATTCCCGCACCAGCCTGATAATAGAGCACATGATCGCGTGAAAGGAACGAACGGATCATGATGGCATGATTGATATCCCCGTTAAACCGTATAAAACCGATGGTCCCGCCGTAGTAACCCCTCCTCTTCCCTTCGTATTTATCGATAAGTTCCATGGCCTTATACTTGGGAGCGCCCGATAGGGTACCGGCCGGAAACGACTCGGCCATGATCCTGATGGTATTGGCCTCCTCCGGAAGTGTTCCTGAAACCTTGGAGACCATATGGATCACATGTGAATAGAACTGAATCTCACGATAAAACTCAACCGTCACTTTGCTGGTTGTCCGGCTCAGATCATTCCTTGCCAGATCCACCAGCATCACATGCTCTGCATTTTCCTTGTCATCCGCAGCCAGTTTTTTGGCCAGCTCCTGATCCTCCCGGTCATTCCCTGTCCTTCTGAAGGTTCCTGCAATGGGATTGATATAGGCTTTCCCTTGCTTGACCTCGATTTGCGCTTCCGGTGAGGAGCCAAACAATTTGTAACTGCCGTAATCAAAATAGAAGAGGTAGGGAGAGGGATTGATAGAACGCAGTGCCCTGTAAACATTAAATTCATCACCGGTAAAAGACTGGTAGAACTGGCGTGAAAGTACGATCTGGAAAACATCGCCCCGAAAACAATGTTCTTTTCCTTTCACAACCATGTGGCGGTACTCTTCATCGGTCAGGTTGGATGATTCAGATCCTGTGACCCCAAAAACATAGGTAGCTATATTCCGGTTATGGAGCAGGGATGTCACCGAGTCAATTTCACTCTCCCCTCCGTTTACAATATTCTCAAACAAAAGCAACTCATTGGTCAGATGGTTGATGGCAAGTACATACCGGAAAAAATTGTACCTGATCTCCGGTATCTCCTCCTTTTCGGGCATGGGAGATGTGAACGAAATATCCTCAAAATACTGGACAGCATCATAGGTGGAATAACCAAACACGCCGTCCACCATCATATCCTTCCCGCCGGCAGTGACATCAAAAGATGATACAAAAGCATTCAACTGATCCACTGCATTATTTTCTTCCGATATGATGGTCTGAAGCGGTTCCTCCCCGGGAAGCATGATCATTGCCATCCCGTTATGAACCTGGAATTCTGCCAGCGGGTCCATGCAGATAAAGGAGAAGGAGTTCTCCTTGCTGTGATAATCCGAACTTTCAAGGAGCAGCGACCCCGGGTAAATATCTCTCATTTTCAGGTAAATGCTCACTGGTGTGATGATGTCTGCCAGAATTTTTCTGGATTCGACTCTGACTGGTATTTTCTTCATTTCTGTTGTTTTAAGACAAAAAAAAAAGCTTCCGCCGAAGTGGAAGCCCTTTATTTTATGATGCACAAAGAGGCAGATCCTAATCTCCGGCTTGTCGGAAAAAAGTTTGCCACCACCAATTTGTGCGAATCTGTATCATGTTCAATTATTATTCAGGGTCAAAATAAAAGAAAGATTTCTATTATTCCAAATTTGATTACTTTCATCCAACTGATATAAATGGTTACAAATGGACAATAAATACCTTAGGAACGCCGTGCTTTTTTTCACCATCTGGGTGATTGTCATGGTAATCTATTCTTTGTCAGGTAAAGTAACGGATTTCGAATACCTCTGGAAATTTTTTCTTTTTCCCGGCCTTTTTCTTTCCGGAATTGCACTCCTGGCAACTGGATTTTCACAACTCTTCCGGGTAAAAAAAGGGATCAACTGGCTCTTTCTGGTTGCAGCAGTTGGCATGGATCAGGGCATCAAAGCGATTCTGTTCTCCCTGGAATGGGAAACCATGTCCATTCCCCTGATCCCTCCCGTATTCTATATTCAACCCACCCAAAACACACTGGGTTCATACCTGTGGGTGCTGCTTGGCCTCAAGGATGGTTCTCATCTGCTGAACATCATCCTGTTCAGTATCATCGGAATTGTATTCATTGAGGTGTGGCGGTTTTATGTGAAACGAAAAAGGAACAGTTTCTGGATCAATGGTTTCATACACCTGTTTCTGGCGGGGCTTGCAGCCAACCTGATTGATAATGCCTTCTGGGGTGGGTCTCTGGACTACCTGACCATCAAGCCATTCTACACCTTCGACCTGAAGGATCTATACATCACCCTTTGTGAGCTCTTCCTGATCACCGAACTGATTGACAATAGCTTGCTAAAACGATTTTTGAAAATGCCCAAAGCGGACAGCAAAAGAATCAACAGGGATTTTATCCAATTTGTAAAAAGGGATTTCCGGCTTGGAAAGAAAAATGGTGGTGACAAGAATACCTGAATGTTGGGATGCAGCATTTGGAATGAAAGCACCTATTCCTCTCCGTTTCCAAGGTCAAACGGAAAAAGTTGCTCCCCCTCTCTGAACTGAATACCCCGCCGCTGTTCCTCAAATTTAAAATCCAGGTTGATGATTTTGTTGTCTGTAAACTGGACTTTGTAGCTCCCCCGTTCCAGTCTGAAATTCTCACCAAAAACATTGTAGATACTAACCTCGTAGGATGTGGCGCGGGGCAAATCAAGAACGAATGTACCAAAACCACTCGACAGGGTAGAAAATGTCTCCCCGTTTTCACCCACTGCAGTCACCCTGATACCCTGTGGTGAAACAGTCCCCTCATTGGAATTTGGATCTCTGTCAATGATAATCCTCCCTTTGATTTTATAACTCTCCACAAGAGGAAGATAGTGAACCATATCATTGTTGATCTCGATGGTCTGATGATGTCCGTTCAGGAAATAGAGGTTCTCCAGGTTTGAAAGTGGTATAAGCGACAGGTCATAAACGCCATAAGGGATTCTCTCGTAAAAAATCTCCCCGCGCGGATCTGTAATCATACTAACCTCAACAAAGCCGCTTCTGCTTTCAACATTCTTATCAGGATCCCTGGAAATTTGTACCAAAACGTTTGAAATTGGTTTTTCCTCTTCACTTTTAATCCCATCTCCATCCAGGTCGTTGAAACCTATGATGGTTAGATCACCATAACCCATCCTGGGTTGTTGAATGTCAAAAGCTTTCCGGACACCAAGGAAAAGATTCACATCCCTGCTTGTCATCCTACCCACATCCACATCCCTTCTGCTTACCCTGTAAATATTGAAACTGCCATAAAAATCCCAGGTCTTGTGCACATGGATGTTCCCGGTGAGGTTGAAAAGAATGTTTTCCCTCATGGAAGGCATATAGTAGGAGTAATTCAAAAATGCACTCACGCGAAGAGTCTCTTTGAAGAAATAACGCTCGTAGTATGGCCGTATATGGAAGGCCTGATTCACCAGGGGAGTATTGTTTACCACCGAGCTGCGATAAACATCGGTTACATCGCCGGAGGTATAGTATGCATTCAACTTAAAAGCCTGATCATAATAGTTGATCCCGACGGTGTAGGTCCATTGCCAATCCATATTGGACGTTTCATTCACTTCAATACCCCTGTCATACCTGTAGAACATGGTATTGAAACTGGCGTGAGGAGAGATGCTCCGTCCGTTTTTTAACCTGAAAGAAACCGAACCCAAAATCCCTGGTTGGTAGTTGTAATAACCAGTTTGATAATCCCCGTTAATCACATACATCTTGCGTATGGTTCCTGAATATCTGGGTCCACCCTGATACACCACCCTGCCCCTGTGAACTGAGAACAGGATACGTGCGTTTTCATTCATGTTCACATTGGGTGGATAAAGGAAATTATAGGGATACTTGGTGGAGGTATAATCACTCCGGTAGTACATGGTCTTAAGCAGGAGTTTTTCAGTGATTTTATAATTGCCTGAAAAATTGATCCTGTTGATCCCGCTGTTCCTGATATAGGTAAACAGGGTATTGGTATTATCAAAGTTGATCAGGAGCCGGTTTCCCCTGTATCTGTAAATGAACTGGTATGCGAATCCCAGAACAGTGGTGTCATGTTCTGTGTAGCTGGAGGCTTTGAAGTTGCTCAGGGATGTGGCCGTCTGCAGATGAAAACTGTGTCTCTGATTTAACTGGTAGTTGCCTCCCAAATGCCATGTGGCATGACTGTACAACTGTTGGGTTGTGGTTTCAAGAGTGACACCCGTATTAACGCCTACATTGCCCAGGTATCCTCCATAACCTGCAAATCCTCCAATACTTCCGCCATATGGGTTTTGAATCACGTTGAGCAAAAACATGTTTCTGTCGTTGAGCTGGTGGGTGGCACTGATCCCTCTTCCGGTTAATGTGTGCAACTGTCCCGTACCCAGCCTGTCCCCGATCATTACCATTGTATTCTGATCCATATACCTGATTGAGTAACGCAGCTGCTGGTAAAGGTCAATCTCCCTGTTCATATCAGCATCGAAATAAAGGTTATAATAACCAAGTGAATAGTATAGTTCCTGGGTTCCGGGAAACAATACCTGGCCAAACACCCTTGCCGACATTTTTTTTCTTTGCTGCGACAGCAGGTTATACACTGTAAGCTCAGCATTGAGCGGTGCATTATAAAAAGGCAGCGAGTTGATGATTTCACTTTCCAACGGAGTTGCCCTGATTGAGCCGTACTTGGAAGTATTGGACGTGGAAGCGTGTATGTCCAGGGTCGCGGCCCTCCAATTGTTGTTCAGCGCTTTCTTTTCGGAATAGGAAAGATCATCCCTACGCTGAATCACCAATTTGATGGAAGTATCGGCATACGCGGGAAGGTCCACATAAAGGAAACTATCCGCCTGAATTTCACTTCGGAATTCCAACAAATCTCCCAGGTCCAGAGAAAGTTTCACCAGTTCATTGGAATTTCCTGAATTGGACAGAGATACATTTACCTCTCCATAAGGCTTGAAATCAGATATGTAAATCTGGTTTGTACCCAGCCTCATATCCCATTTTGACTTCCTTTGGATGGATACATATGAATTGGCATAGCTGTATAAATCCTTACCAAACAACTCAGCACCTATCACATATGAGACCCCACCAACGGTGTTTCCAGGAATGGAAACCCTGACAGGTATCATTTTATATCCACCAGGTTCAAGATTCAGGGTATCAATTCCCATTCCAATCATGCGCCATGAATCCGGGCAATCAATTCGCACAATTCCGGAAATGCGATTCCTGCCATTATTCTTGATTTCCAGAACATTAAAATGTGATCCCGGTTTTTCCAACACCACCTCCGGTCGGAGGAATTGCATCGTAAGGAGGCTGTCCGGCGTGGATACTTGTGCAAGGGATAGTCCAGGCAGACACAACAAAGGAATCATCAGGCCCCACAGGACCATTCCGGGGACACCTTTCTTGGTGTATTTTCTGCCTTGATCCACCTTCATCATTCGGTACAATACTCCTGCTGCGATTCTTATCAGAACCCACCCCCTGTGGGCACCAGTTCAAGCTCTATTTCCACAACGTAATAATCGGGTTGTTCCCCCAAAAGACTTCCATTTCCTCCTGCAGCCACCGGCATCCCGCATTGGTATGATATGGCCAGCTGGTGGACGCTCCAAACCAGGTCATCAAACACTGCATCCGGATCAGTATATGAACAAAGCAACTCGAATCCGGGAGGAAGATCAATATATCCAGGGCTTGTAAAGCCCGGGCCAAAACCCTGGAAGCTTTCAGCCTTGATCCGAATCGTATTCAGATCAAGGCTGTTGGCATCACCGGTAATTTCAGTTGCACCGTTAAAAGCCTGTACGTTCAGGTCGAATCCTGTCAGGTTTCTGCCTGGCTGGGTTGAATCGGCCAGGGTCACACCCAGAATAGTCCCGTTCTCAATTTCTATACCTTCCGAATACTTTTTTAAGGAATTAAAATTAAACGGGATGTTTCCTCCATAGATCAAAACAAGCCGGGCATAATTCCACTCCTGCGCCACCGTCCCCTGGGAGAATGCAATCAGGAAAACGACCACCCAGAATTTTGAGACGACGCGGAAAAAACTCATTACAAATTTGAATGATTTTCGATTTTGTAAAACAGGAATAGTCAACCTCAGGCTGACTATTCCATTTATGTATAGACCAGTCGAGCTGGCTCCACTGTTACTTTGATTTACAGTACGTTAACTCCAAGTTCGAAGATTACATTGGTCACATACCTGTCCGGTGCCGGACTTGGATCCTGGTCAAGCAGGCTCACATCAATCATCGGAAGAGGAGCGGCTCCAGCCTCAACCGGTCCGGTTCCACATCTCCATACAATCTGAAATGAGTTGTCCGTACCATCTCCTGCGTTGGCATCTCCGCCTACACCAAAGGTATTGTCATCAATGAGCAAGGTGGGATAGTTTTCAAGACCTGCAACCTCCGTTCCATTGACAGTTGGTGCGCTCCAGAGTTCAGCTGTCAGTGTGGTCCCCTGTCCAACAGCAGTTTCAAAATCATGTGTCCCGTTGGATGTAAGTGTAAATCCTACATTGGCAAGATCCAGGGTATTGGTGGGATCATCCGTCCCAATGAATGTCAGCTCTTCCGATCCATAATTTAAATCCCACCTGGTGGAAGCAGCCACCGTAAAATCAGTCACATAAAAAGGATTGGAAGAAGCGGGGTTGGCAGATCCTGAAGTACCGGCATCCCCGGATAGTCCCAGACGATAATCATCAATTGAATTGAACACAAACTCAATGTTGCCGCCATTGGTAATGGTCATTCGAAGCACCTGGTTAAGATTGACCGCCACAGGAATAACCTGCCTGTCTTTAACTGCCTGGGAAAAGCCTGCCACTCCAATGACAAGCATTCCTGCGATAATTATTACTTTTCTCTTCATAACTTTTCGATTTAATTTATAAAATGGGTTGATAATAATTTGCTAATCGTATTGGCCCTTGTAATTTTGAACTAAAATATAATAATAAATGAGGACAATTTTGACCAATAAGCAATTCTTTTCAACAAACCATAAGTTTTTGCTGGTTAATCTGCTTTTAACATGGGTGATAATTGGAAATGCCCAGGATTTTGAGGTGGCTCCGGTGCTGGTTTCCTTTGATGCAAATCCAGGAGAAAACCAGAACCAGACCCTCACCATCAGAAACCATGGGAATGAAAAACAAAAATTTGTACTTAACCTTGTGGACTATGAATTAGACGAAGAGGGAGCCAAAAGATCGGTCCCCGCTGGCACTACAAACCGGACCCTGGCCGACTGGCTGACCACCAATCCCTCTTTTTTTGAATTGAATCCCAATGAATCCAGGGAAGTTGATTTGATCATGACCGTTCCTAAAACCGGATTCAACACCCGATGGGGAATGATTCAGGTCCAGGTGGCGAAAGAGCAGGAAGCTTACCAGGCCGACAAACAACTTTCAACCGGGGTAATCGTAGTGCCCAGGATCGTTGTCCTTGTAAAACAAAGTCCCAGATCGAACCAAAACTTTCAGGGTTCTGTAAAGGAATTAAAAGAAGTCGAAAGCAGATTGTCAGGGCTGCGAAGTTTTGAAGCGATTCTGGTCAATACCGGAGATAATATATTAGAAGGCAAGGTATTCCTGGCTCTGGCAAACCTGGAAACAGCCGAAGAAAAGAAATTCAATCCGGTGGCTGTATCCATCTATCCGGACCATCAACGAAAGGTTGTACTTACATTGCCGGAGAATCCCGAACCCGGACAATATGCACTTGCATTCCTGTTGGATTATGGTCATCGTGCACCCATTGAAGGAGCCCAGATTTTACTTCATGTGGAATGATGCCGCGTAGCTATATCACAATCACACTCCTTCTAGGTAATGCCATTATTTTTTCTCAGGAGGTCTATACCTCCTTCTGGGATATGAATCATAAACTGGTAAGGGAGACATACACATATGCTCTATCCGGAACCGACACCATCAGGCAAGGAGTCTACTCCATATTCTACAGAGACGGAACCCTATGGCAGCAAGGTTCTTATGTAAACGGAAGTATGGATGGTACCTGGTACGATTACTATGAAGACGGCAGCATCCGGCAGGAATTACCCTATGTCAACGGTGTGTTGCAGGGCACCCTGTTTTATTACTACCCGGACGGAATTGTATACCAGGAAGCCGAATACAAGAATGATCTTCTGGATGGTCAGGTACAGATCTACCACCCAAACGGAAAACTCAATGAGAGGGGGGAATACCATAAAGGACAGCGGAATGGTGTCCTGGTTTGTTATCACGAAAACGGAAATATGCGTCTAAAAAGGAATTACCTGAATGGCCTGGAAAATGGGCCACAGCAGGTTTACTTTGAGAACGGGAAAATCCGGGAATTATCCAGCTTGGAAAATGGGAAGTACCAGGGCGAGTTCAGAGGATTCTACAAGGAATACGAGGATGGTACCCTTCAAAAGATCTGTTACTACCAGGATGGCCGGTTGAACGGCCCCTTCAAGGGTTATTACCCTTCCGGTAATCCCATGAATCACTACACGTTTAAAGACGACCTGATCGAAGGCGAGTGGACCATGTTTTTTGACTTGCTGACCAATGACTCAGTACCGGTTATACAGGAAACCGGACAATACCATGAAGGAAAAAAAACCGGCCTTTGGAGGACCTATTACCCCGATGGCCAGCTCTATACCGAAGGAGCCTATGTGAATGAGAAATTTGAAGGTGACTGGATGATCTATCATCCCAACGAAGAAATAAAACAGAAGGGGAGTTACAGGGATGGATTGGCCACCGGGGAGTTTTTGATGTATTACGAATCGGGAAAACTAAAGAACAGAGGAATATACCTCGATAACAAAAAAACAGGAGTCTGGACCACCTATTATGAATCCGGAGGAATCATGACCACGATCCCCTTTCTGGATGGATTACGGCACGGAACAGCCCGGGCATTTGATGAATCAGGAAACCTTGTGGAAACGCTGAACTATGAAAATGGAGAAGAAATCAAGTAAATGGTTTTTTGTGCTGGCAGGTATTCCGCTGCTGATGTTTGCATGTGACAGAAACAACGAACCGTTGGACTACAGCTCCATCGCGGGGATCTATACCTGCAATGAATCCTCTGTCCATGCCGGCCTCAGACAGTATCCTGTTGAAATTGAAAAGGTACATGATGCAGAAAACAGATACATCATTGTCAATTTTCATAACAAGGGAGAAAATGAATTTCTGTTCTCGGAGCTGACCCGGGATACGCTCAGAATAAACAACCAGGCCATATCTGACATTAGTGTAAATGGAAAAGGAATGGTAGCCAGTGATTTCAGATCTATTCAGCTCAACTATGTAACCGACGACGGAACAACCATCCTTGATTACTACGCCACTTTTACACGCTAAATATCACTGGCAGGTGCAAGCGGATATTTCTTGAAAATCTCAGCGGCCAGTTCTGGCAATTTTGCCGCCCTTGCCTGGGGGTCATAGTCCAGTTCGCCAACAGCGGCGCAATGCCATACATGCTTCTGGGTATGGTTGTCGTACATGTCAACCGCAATGGCACGTTCCATATAATTATGCCTGTAGGGGTAATAATAGTAACCCGTCATCGCCAGACGGTGATACACGGTGATCTGCAAGGATACATCAGGATTAATTTCCGAAAATTTCAACCCCTTCTGCTCAATTTCCCTGGCAAAGGCCACCTTGATCCGTTCCAGTTCCATATCGGTAATGGTCTTCTTGTTACCCTCGGTAAATTCCAGGAAATTGTAGGAGGCGTAACTTTCAAAGGACCCGGATTCATCTATGTCGTTATAGATCCTCACCGGTGCCCCACACCCGGCAAGCAATCCAAGCGAAAACAGAACGAGAAACATGCGATTCCCTTTCATGGTTGCAGTGTTTGGTTTGACAAACAGAAAGATGCAAATACTATGCCACTGATACGATATTGAAGCTGATTCCTGTGAGTTCTTCTGACAATTTCCACAGCTCCCTGGCAGCAATATCATTTACCCGGCCCGGATTGGGTTTTTCAGGACCAGGCCATCCCCACAGACTCAAAAATCCGGCGGGGCCAAAAAAGTCCCCCTGCCCTACCCCGGGGGCAGTAGCAGCATAGAGTGAGGGGAGAACGCCCATTTCGCCCGACTGAGCGATGACTCGATTCACCAGATGAAAAGCACCCGCTTTCCATTTTGAACCGACCTGCAGCATGCTGCTGGTCGTAAGTGAAGTATCGGCATAACCCGGATGGGCAGCAAGGGCCAGGATATCTGATTTGCTTTCACCCAATCGTCGAGACAACTCCTTTATGAACAAAAGATTGGCCAGCTTGCTCATTCCATAAGCTCCCCATTTATGGTACTCTTTCTCCCAGTGTATATCACCAAATCTGATCTTGCCAAAATGGTGTGCCATACTGCTTACACTTACAATCCTGGCCCCTGGAATATCTTGCATACCGGGCCATAAAAGTGCCGTCAGCGCAAAATGACCCAGGTGGTTCACCCCGAATTGCATTTCAAATCCATCCTCAGTCTTCATATAGGGTGTTGCCATCTGTCCTGCATTGTTGATCAGCAGATGGGGACCACCCTGGGCTGACAGGAATTCCTCAGCAAAAGAGCGGACGGAAGACAATTTGGAAAGGTCCAGGTACCGCAATTCGGGAGTTATTTCAGGTTGTTCGTCCAGGATCTTCTGTCTGGCCATATCACCCTTTTCCATGTTCCGGCAGGACATGATCACCCTGGCTCCCTTTCTGGCCAGCGCCAGGGAAGTCTGAAATCCCAGACCGCTGTTGGCTCCTGTAACCACCACGGTTTTCCCCCTCTGGGATGGAATGTTCTCACTGGTCCATTTCATTGCAGGCAATTCTCTCTACTAAAAAAAACAGATCAGCGCATAGGGTAAATTCCCTTTTGTGCATCCTGATATTAAAGAGCGTGAAAATACCATTAATAATCATATCATATGAAAACAACAGCCAAATTTAGCAGAGCCTGGATCGTGGCAGTGATCCTGTTCAGTACTACCTCCATATTCGCCATGGGCGAAAAAGAGGAAATCATCGATACCACAGAATTCGATGTCTATCAGGGAAAGATTGTGGATGCCATGAACGGGCGGACACTTCCATTTGCCACGGTGGAAGCCGCCGGCAGCAACGTTGCCACGGTGACCAACATTGACGGGGATTTTACCATTAAGATTGCCAAAGATGCGCGTGTATCCGAACTGAAGATCTCCTATATCGGATATGCCAACAAGACCGTTAAGCTGAGCGAGTTTAAGGGTGACAGGTCCAAGTCCATTTCACTCAATCCAAGCGCTGTTCAGCTTCAGGAGATTACCATCAGACCTGAAGATGCGCTGGATTTGATCACGGACGTCCTTGCCAATATCAAGAACAACTATAGTCAGGTCCCCATGATGATGAGGGGCTTTTACAGGGAGACCATTCAGCGGGGACGTAGTTATGCCTCCATTTCAGAAGCTGTTGTGGACATTTATAAAAGTCCCTATGCCACTACCTTCCAGACCGACCAGGTCAGGCTTTTTAAAGGGAGGAAAAGTGCCGATGTTGAGAAAATGGATACAGTACTGTTTAAACTCCAGGGAGGACCCTCCACTTCCGTGCTGCTTGACGTGGTTAAAAACCCATACATCCTTCTTTCCATTGAATATGGAAAAATCTATGATTTCTATCTGAGTGATGTAATCTCCATCAATGATAAACTTCATTACGTGGTCACGTTCAATCAGAAATCGTTTGTGGATGATCCCTATTATAAGGGCAAACTCTATATTGATATGGATAAACTGGCCATTACCGAAGCCGAATTCGAGCTGAATACGGATAACAAAGAAGAGGCTGCCCGGCTTTTCATTCAGAGAAAACCCATGGGGATGGATATCCTACCTGAGAAAGCAGTTTATCGAGTTAAGTATACCATTGAGGACGACCACTGGTACTTCAGCTATGCCCGTGCAGAGGTAAAATTTAATGTGGACTGGCATAAGAAGCTATTCAATACCACATACTCTGCCATGTCGGAAATTGCCATCACAGACCGCAGCTATGAAGGTATCGAAAAGTTTGCTAACAAAGACCGGTTTAAGAGCAGTGATGTGATGAATGACATGGTCTATGTTTTCTTCGATCAGGGTTTCTGGGGCGGATACAATGTGATCGAACCGGACCAGTCCATCGAAAGCGCCATCCGCAGATTAAACCGCAAATATCTGAAGAGAGAATAGTCCCTAAAGCGCTGTCTGAAGTTTTGTGTAACTTTACCTTCCCACGTCCAATCAAGCCAGGACAGCGCTTTATTTAAATGAAAATGATCCTGAAAGACCAACATCAGCTGAGGAAGTTAAGAGAAGGGGATATCGGTTCCTTTGAGAGACTTTTTCACATGCATTATCAGGGTATGTTTGGATACGCGATGAGCCTCGTCCGTTCGGACGAAACAGCCGAAGAAGTTGTTCAGGATGTGTTCTATAATATATGGAAAAACAGGGAATCCCTGAGAATTACACACAGTTGGAAAAGCTACCTGTACCGGGCTGTATATAACAACTCGATGATGGTACTCAGGAAATCCAGGAGGGAGTTCAGGCTGGAGGATGAAATGGTGCAGGACCTGGAGGGTTCGTCTCAGGATCCTTCCCAGGAGATGCAATTTCAGGAGGTATCAGACCTGGTCTCCCGAACAGTGGAAGGCTTACCTGAAAAGACCCGGCAGATATTCCTCATGAACAGGCAGGAAGGTCTGAGATACAAAGAGATCGCCGAGAAGCTTTCCATCTCGGTGAAAACGGTGGAAGCCAACATGGGGAAAGCGCTCAGGGCTTTAAAAAACAGCCTGCAGAAATATGGTGAAGCATAATTTGATATGAAAATGAGCACCCAAACATGGATCTCTCTGGCCCGCTATCTGGCCGGTGAGATGAGTATGAAAGAGGAGATTGCATTCAGGAATAATCTGGAGAGGAATCCGCAACTACAAACAGAATTAAATCAAATGGAAAAAAGCTGGAAATATTTTAGTGCAAATCCAACCATAAGGGATTCCGGAAAAGCCTGGGAAAAGCTTTACAGCCGGCTTGAAAGCGACGGGCTGTTGGATGATCAGCAATCGGTGTTCAGGAAACGCTTGTATACTCCCAACCTGAAAATTGCTGCAGTCATCCTGTTGATTCTCGCCATCGGGATACCCACTTTATACCTTGAACTTACCCGCAACAAGGCGGAGGTCTCTACCCGTTATCAGGTTGCTGAAAAAGGCGTAAGTACTGTTGATTTACCCGATGGAAGCCGGGTATTCCTGAATGAGGGGGCTGAAATCAGCTATCCCGAAGAATTTGGCCAGGGTCGTTCCGTGAAACTCAGGGGAGAAGCCTTTTTCGAAGTGATGTCGGATCCGGCCAACCCCTTTACCGTTTGCTCGGGCAAGGTGGTGGTCTCGGTGCTGGGTACTTCATTCAACGTGAAAGAGGCCGGAGGGAAAGAAACTGTGGAGGTATACGTAGAAACCGGCAAAGTGAAGGTATCTATGGAAAATTCAGCTGAATTCATTACCCTGCAGCCTGGAGAAGTTGGTCATATCGGACCCGTAAGCCTGTCCAGTTCAGAACAGTCCGATCCGAATTATATTTCATGGAAAACAAAAGATTTTAAATTTATAGATGAAGACCTTGATCATGTGCTCCGGGAACTGGAGGATTCATACCATGTGATCATTCATTCGGAAGATGTTTCCCTGTCAGAACTGAGGATTACTTCCACTTACCGGCAACAATCCATTGATGCCATCCTGGAAACCATCGGAACAGCATTCGGGTTAAACGTCAGTAAAAAGGAGGATCAATATTACCTGAATCAATAAAAGAGTTTATGGGATCACGACCGATCCAGCTTTTACAGATAGTGATCCTGGGTGTATCATTTACCCTGGCCGGCCAGGATTCTTTGCCCGATATAACTGTAACTCTTTCAGCCAGAAGCACGACCATCAACCGGATTCTGGATGAGTTAACACTTCAGACAGGTTATTACTTCACTTATAATACTGCCCTGGTTTCCGGAGATGATAAAGTCCATTTTCAGGCAGACAGGGTGCCGCTTCAGGAAGCGCTGGACACCTTGCTGAACGATTCCCGCTTAAAATACCGTGTAATCGAGCGGAATATAGTGATATACAAGACAAATGATGTGCCCCCTTCTCCTGTAGCCATGGAGATAGACCGGTCCATTTTGAAGGGGAGGGTTGTGGACAAACGTTCAGGAAAACCCCTTGACTATGCAACCATCGCCCTGTATGAAAGTTCCCTGGGGTCGGTCACCAATGAGACAGGTGATTTTTCATTCAAGATCCCTTCCAGCCTGCAGGACCCTTTGTTGGTGATCTCGTACATGGGATACAAAAACCTGTTGTTTCCTGTAACTTATCCGGTTGACCAGGATCTGACCATCAGGATGGAAAGGGAGACCATTCCCCTCCAGGAAGTGATTATCAGGTATACTGACCCTGTTTCACTATTAAAAGAAGCCATTAAAAGGATCCCTGAAAACTATTCCCAGGATCATGCCGCCATGACAGCTTACTACAGGGAATCGGTCAGACGCGATGACCACTGCATGATTTTTTCGGAGGCAGTCCTGGATGTGGCAAAGGGGCCCTACTCTCCCTATGCACAGGGAGACAATGTAAGGATCCGAAAAGGAAGAAAGATTACAGACACCTCCACTGAAGATACGGTATTGATCAAACTGCGATCCGGGATTTACTCATCCCTTAGCCTGGATGTGGTTAAGGACCGGCCCGATTTTCTTTCCGAAAACTTCGCGGACCTGTATGACCTGGAATTTACGGATATGATGACCTACGGGGACAGGCTGGTATATGTGATCAGCTTCAAACAGAAAAGTCAAATACCAGACCTGATGTTCCGTGGTAAAATTTACCTGGACCAGGAAACCCTGGCCATCCTGGCTGCTGATTTTGAATATAATCCGGAGCTGATTCATAAGGAACCCGGCCTGTTTCTGGTAAGCCGGGCACCCCGCATCCATATCAGGCCCATGTTGGCAAGGTATCATGCGGATTACAGGAAACTTGATGGGAAATTTTATGTGAGCCAGGTGCGGGCCGAAGTGGAGATGAAAGTGCGCAAAAAGCGTAAATGGATGGGTGCCCGCTACAGGATTACCATCGAGATGGCCATTACCGATATAATCCCCGGGGAAAAAATGAAAATCCAGGCAGCCGACCGGGTCAAAATCAATACGGTCCTTGCGGACCAGCCCTTTGATTTTGATCCCTTCTTCTGGGGGATTTACAATACCATTGAACCCGAAGCCACACTCATGGAATCCCTTCAGCGTATCCAACACAACCTGCTGGAAATTAACAAATAACCAATTCCCCTATACCATGAAATCAATCATCCGCCTGTTCATGATCCTGGTAACCCTGGTGGTGGTGGTTTTCTCCTGGATCACCCACCAGCTGGATCAACAAAAGGTAGTGATTACAGTACTCATTGCGGCAACTTTGGCTGTATTCCTTCTGATAAATTTGCTGGATCGCAGGGAAAACAGGAAAATGAGGGAGAAGCTTGAGTCCGGGGATTCACCCGGACAATCCCAATCCGGGAAGCGGTCCCCCATCTCTTTCGGACCCAGGGAACGTAAATCCGGGCTCACCTGGGGAGGCGGCAACATCAAGGCATCGAATGCCACAAGAGGAACCAGGAGAAAGTTCCTTGGCAAATAATTTGACTATTTTTTCAGCAAGTCCCTGATTTCGGTCAAAAGGACTTCTTCTTTTGAAGGAGCCGGAACTGCTGCAGGGGCTTCTTCCTCTTTCTTTTCCATGTTTGCCTTCATCCTGTTGTATCCTTTTACCACCATGAATATTGCGAAAGCAACGATGATGAATGTGATGATGGTATTCAGGAACATTCCATAGCCAATGGCTACTTCCGGAACCACAAAATCACCGTTCATGGTAGCTCCCTTTAATACGATTTTCAGGTTTGAAAAATCCACGTTTCCAAGCAGCATCCCAATGGGGGGCATGAGGATGTGGTCAACGAGCGATTTTATGATGGCTCCAAAATATACTGCCATGATCAGACCAACGGCCATTTCCATGACATTTCCCCTGCTAATAAACTTCTTGAATTCTTTTAACTTAATGATATTTTTTAGGGTTTGAAAACGAAACAGTGATACGGGAATATTGTTCATGATCACGCACGGTGATTCTTCAGATTTTCTGAATTTGACTTTTGAAGTCTCCTGTAGTACCTTTGGCAGATCACATAAACCGGATGGAAGAGAATCCTGAAAATATGATAGAAGCTTTGGCCCGCCAAAAGCTGGAAGGGAGAAGTTACAGCGAGATACGGGCCGAACTTCTGGATTCCGGTTTATCCGGGACCGAAGTGAGCAATCTGATCAGGCAGGTGGATGAAAAGGTGCTGGAAGAGACGGTTACAGTCAGCCGAACAGACATTGCCGGTCAGCTTTACCGGGTGGGGCTGGTTTTTGCCATTGGCGGCCTGATCCTCTCCATTATATTCAATCTCGGACTCGTCGCTGTGAACCTGCCTGCATTGGCTGTATATGCTCCCTTTATTGCCGGTATCCTTTTGATGTTTTACGGGAGAATGCTGCAGCGAAAAAAATCCCCGGCACAGGCCAAGGGGCCGGGGCCCATCCGGAGCAGAAGACCTTTCAAATAGGGATTTTCTTCCTACCTTCGGCTAAAATTATTTTCATGATCGAGGAGATTGTCAAGAAGCGATTCCCCTTTTTTGAATCGGGGCTCCGGGACGCCATTCTTGAATCGGGCACCTACAAGGAGTTTTCCGTCGGAGAGGAATTGATCAGGGAGGACCAGTACATCAGGTCCTTTCCCATCGTCATCTCCGGACTGATCAAAGTTTGCAGGACCGACGAAGCGGGGAATGAACTGTTGCTTTATTACCTCCGTCCGGGAGAGGTGTGCACCGTTTCATTGATTTGCTGCATGGACCGGACACGTAGCCGGGTAAAGGCGCTTACAGAGGAAGATACCACAGTGATCCTGGTACCGGTTGAATTGCTTGACAGCTGGATGACCCTTTTCCAGACCTGGAAAGAATACGTGATGAGATCCATGCAAAAGCGTTTTGATGAATTGCTCGATGCCCTTGACAGCATTGCTTTCATGAAAATGGACGAACGTCTGGAGAAGTTCTTTACAGACAGGAATAAATCCACCGGAACCACCATATATGAAGGTTCGCACCAGGAAATAGCCCTGGCACTGAACAGCTCTCGTGAAGTGATCTCCCGCTTGCTGAAACAGATGGAAAAGCAGGGAATGGTGGTTCTCTCCAGGGGACGGATCGATTACTCTTCCTTATGTGACTAAAGTTACTGTACAGCGTTCCCTCCTTTCTTTTCTTTGCGCAATTAATTGTCAAAGCAAAAGGATGAAAAAAATCGCAGTACAATCTTATGGTGAACTGGAAGAGCATCTGTCCGGCACGGAACGTGCATTTCTGCTTCTGTACAAAGGTGGATCCGAACAGAGTGAATGTGCATTGAAACGGATCGGCGGGCTCAAATCGGACGATGGGCACACCATCATTACTGCTGATGTGAGCCGGGTCCGGGATATCCATGAAAAACTCGGGGTTGACACAGCTCCCAGCCTGGTGGTCTTCAGAAATGAGAGGGTGGTAAACATCATCAAAGGTTGCCAGACCGGTTCATCCTATGATTCAATCATCTCAGGAAGGGAGATTGGAACATCTATGGAAGATGGCAGCAGAAAATCCAGGCAGGTTACAGTGTACACAACGCCTTCCTGTTCCTGGTGCACCACACTAAAAACTTACCTGGATCAGCAAAATGTGAAATACCGGGAAGTCAATGTTGCCGCTGACACAGCTGCTGCCGGGGCCATGGTTAGAAAGAGTGGTCAGCAAGGTGTGCCCCAGACAGAAATTAACGGGCAGATGATTGTGGGGTTTGATAAGCCCAGGATCAATCAGCTGCTTGAAATACAGTGAGTTCAACTCGATTAGTAAACCTAAAAAACAATTAAGATGAAAGAGTTACAGCCAATCAATCAACATGTGCTTCTTGAATTAGAAGCTTCCGAAGAGAAGACCGCATCGGGCATCATTATTCCTGATACAGCCAAAGTGAAACCAACATTTGCCAAAGTACTGGCTATAAGCGGGATTGAAGATCCTGAAATAGCAGTTGGCGACGTGGTTTTTTATAAGAATTTCTCAGGCACCGAACTGGAATTCGAGGGCAGGGAATACCTGATGATGCCCTACGCGGATATTCTTGGACGGGTGGTTGAAACAGATAAAATCTAATGAGATTCTGTTTTCCTGGCTGATTGCAATTTCACCGTTATCAAAATCTTTAGGTTTCTGCCAAAGGGCTGTTGCTCGACACAACAGCCCTTTCTTTTTTTGTCTATATTTGGCCCACTAAACTCAAAATCTGTATTCTAATGAGAAAAATATTAGCAATTATTGCTGTTTCCCTGATCCTGACATCAGGGTGCCAGACAAGCAAACATGAAAACATGAATCCATTTTTATCCGAATACGCTACACCTTTTGGTGTACCGCCCTTTGACCTGATAAAAAATGAGCACTACCTGCCGGCTTTTGAAGAGGGAATCAAACAACAGGAGACAGAGGTAGAGGCCATCATCGCCAATCCGGAAGCGCCAAACTTTGAAAATACCATTGCTGCCCTGGACCAGAGCGGGGAGATCCTGCGCAGGGTAGACGGCGTTTTCTACAGGCTGCTGTCAGCCGAAACAACCAAGGAGATTGATTCCATTGCCAAATTGCTGGTACCGATCACATCGGCCCACCAGAGCAATATCATGCTGAATGAGGCCCTTTTCCAGAAAGTGAAAACCGTCTATGACCTTCGTGATTCATTGGATCTCAATACCGAACAGGCCAGGGTCCTGGAAAAAACCTACAAGTCTTTTGAACGCGGAGGCGCCAACCTGGATGAAGAAGGCAAAGCCAGAATCAGACAGATTGATGAAAAACTATCCATGCTCACCCTTGAGTTCGGGAACAATCTTCTGAAGGAAACCAACAGTTACCATATGCTTCTTGAAAATGAAGAGGAACTGGCCGGCCTTCCCGAATCGGTTCGATCAGCAGCAGCAGAGGCTGCCTCCAAAGCAGGTTTCGAAGGAAAATGGCTTTTTACATTGCAAAAACCCAGTTGGATTCCATTCCTCCAGTACTCAGAAAAAAGGGAACTTCGGGAGAAGATCTACAAAGCCATGTATAGCCGAAGCAACAACGACAACGAATACGACAACAAGGCACTTATCCAGGAAATTCTTAGGCTTCGGATAGAAAGGGCCAATCTGTTGGGATACAAAACCCATGCGGATTATATGCTCGCCGACCGGATGGCCAAGGAACCTGGCAATGTATATAATCTCCTGATGACCATCTGGGACCCAGCCCTGAAAAAAGCCAAGGAGGAGGCAAACATGATGCAGGAAATGATTCATAAAGAGGGTGGTGATTTCGAACTTGCCTCGTGGGACTGGTGGTATTATGCCGAAAAGATCCGCAAAGAAAAGTATGATCTTGACGAAGAACAGGTCCGGCCCTATTTCAGCCTTGAGGCTGTGAAAGCAGGCCTTTTCAGTGTGGTAAACAAGCTCTATGGGCTGACTTTCGAGGAGCGCAAGGATCTTCCTGTCTACAACAAAGAGGTAGTGGCCTATGAAGTAAACGAGAAGGATGGTTCCCATTTGGGAATCCTTTATATGGATTTCTATCCCAGGCCAGGAAAAAAAGGCGGTGCCTGGAGTACTTCTATTCGTCGGGCCCATGTGGAAAACGGCCAAAAGGTAACTCCGGTTCATATGATCGTTATGAACTTTACCCGCCCCACGGGAAGAAAGCCTGCATTGCTGAGTTTTGATGAGACACAGACCTTCTTTCATGAATTCGGTCATGCCCTCCATTCCATGCTGACCAAATGTGAATACCTCACTACATCAGGTACTGCTGTAGTAAGGGATTTTGTTGAGCTTCCTTCTCAGATCATGGAAAACTGGGCTGCTCATCCCGATGTCCTGAAAACTTATGCCAAACATTATGAAACCGGCGAAATGATCCCTGCTGAAATGATCAATAAGCTGGAAGCAGCGGGCAAATTTAACCAGGGTTTTGTAACCGTTGAGTATCTGGCTGCTGCCATCCTGGATATGGACTTTCATACATTGACAGCAGGATATGAAGTGAATGTAAATGAATTTGAGAAGAGCTCCATGGACAGGATCGGTCTCATCAAGGAAATCATTCCACGCTACCGTCCTACTTACTTCTCCCATATCTTCGCCGGCGGTTACTCAGCCGGATATTACAGCTATATCTGGGCTGAAGTTCTGGATAAGGATGCTTTCAATGCTTTCCTTGAAACCTCTTTGTTTGACAGCAAGACAGCCCTGTCTTTCAGGGAGAATATCCTGGAAAAAGGAGGTTCGGTTGATGAGATGGAAATGTATATGAATTTCCGGGGAAAAGAACCTACCATTGAACCGCTGCTGAAAGGCAGGGGCCTGCAATAGAGAAAAATCAAAAGCGTTTTGGATCGGGGGGTATGGCTTTGCTATACTCCCCTTCCTTTTACAATGGTAATCACCGTATAGAAGAGGATTTTCAGATCCACAAACAGAGACATGTTTTCTATATAAAGGATGTCATAACGGAGCCGCTTGATCATCTCCTCCACATTCTCTGCATACCCATACTTGACCTGTCCCCATGAGGTAATGCCCGGCTTCACTTTATGAAGGTGTACATAGTGAGGAGCCTGCTCGGTAATTTTATTGATAAAGTACTGTCTTTCGGGACGTGGTCCCACAAGTGCCATATCTCCCTTCAGTACATTGATGAAATTCGGAATCTCATCCAGCCGGTGTTTGCGCATAAACTGACCGAAGCGCGTGACCCGGGGATCGTGCTTTGAAGATAGTTCAGGCCCATTCTCCTCTGCCTTGTGATACATGGATCTGAACTTGTATATGTGGAAATACCTGCCAAACCTTCCAACCCTCTGCTGCCTGTAAAATATGGGGCCAGGGGAAGAAAGCTTCACTCCGGCTATCAGGAAGATGATCAGGGGTGTCAGAATAACCAGGGAAACAACAGACAGTACAATATCAAGCATCTGTTTCACATTCTGTTGCCATGCCGGCATCAGTTCATGGGTCACCTCCAGCAAAGGAGTACCAAAAATCGTTGAGCTTTTTACTTTACCGGCCAGAATATCGGTCATACTCGGGATAGCGCTGATGCGGAGATCCAGCAGGGACAAGCGGTTGATAATATCCCCGATCTTTCCATGTTCGGATGGTTCCAGAGCAATGATCACCTCCTCCACGGACAGATCACGAAGGATGGCCTCCATGTTTTCATGTCCTCCCAGGTGGGCAATATGGTCCTGCAACTGGTAATGCTCCTTCTCCTGTAAATTAATAAATCCCAGGATTTCGTGCCCGCTGGATTTTTTCTGGTCGAGAATCTCCATGTAAACATCCACCGCATTTTCATTGCTTCCGATCATCACGGTCTTAAATCCGAGTTTTCGTTGATGGACCCTGCGTACAGTCCGACCGGTGATAATCATTCTCGGAATAAGGGTAATGGTCAGATGAAGCAGGAAAAGGGTGAAGAAGAGGCTGTAATAATTTGTATAATCCACAATGGTATCATCCAGGATCAGAAGAAAGAAAATCATCAGAACACCAAACATAGATGACATGAAGGTGCGGGCAAAATCATCCAGTCTGGAACGTCTGAAAACGTTGTTGTAAAACCCGGTAAAATAGTAAAATATGATCCATGCAAACGGGAGGCCAATGGCTCCTGCCCAGAACCTGGGACCCAGGGCAATTGGAATATCAATGCCAAAGACCTGTGGCTCAATCTGGACCTTCCTGAATAGGTAAAACAGAATCCATGCCACGGATGCAGCAATGAAGTCAAAAACAATGTAGAGAAGGCGTTGGTTCCCTTGGTTCTTCATTCAGTAGCAAAGCTCTTCCTAGTATAACTGCAAATCAAACCAAATAATTGCATGATGGATAAAAAAATTGGCCAAATATGTTCAAGAATATAAACTATATTTGAATTTTCAAAGAGGGACTATGGATAATTTTCGCCATAAAGGGTTAAGAAAGAAGCTGATAGAGTCAATAAAGGAAAAAGGGATCGGGAACGAGGATGTGCTTAAGGCCATGGACCGGGTACCCCGGCATCTGTTCATGGATAGTAGTTTTGTAAACCACTCTTACACGGATAAAGCATTCCCAATTGCCGCCGGGCAGACCATCTCCCAACCTTATACAGTAGCATTTCAGACTGAACTGCTTGAGGTTTCCAGGCACCTGAAAGTCCTGGAGGTAGGAACCGGATCGGGGTATCAGACCGCTGTGTTGCTTGAACTGGGTGCCAGGGTCTATACCATTGAACGCCAGAGGCAGCTTTTCCTGGATGCACAGAAAACCCTTGCACCCCTTCATTACAAACCTGTCTTTTTTTATGGAGACGGTTACGAAGGATTGCCTTCCTATGCACCGTTTGACAGGATCCTGGTCACAGCCGCAGCCCCGGAAGTTCCACAACAGCTTCTGGACCAGCTGGCTGTAGGGGGCATCCTTGTGATCCCCGAAGGAGGCCCCTCGGGTCAGAAAATGACAAAGGTTTACAGGAAAGCGGAAAATGTTTACCAGAGAAGTGAACATGGATTCTTCTCATTTGTTCCGCTACTGAAAGGGAAAAACGCATAGCATGATTCGTACAGAGGCCATTGTATTCAACGCATTTCAGGTGAACACATACCTGGTGTGGGATGAAACCGGGGATTGCCTGGTAGTGGATCCAGCTTTCTATTCCACTGAGGAACAAAACGCTTTGGAATCCCTTATCAGCGAAAAAGGGCTGGTTGTTGCCGGGCAGATCAATACACACTGCCACGTGGATCATGTGCTGGGCGTACACCATATGAAATCGGAATACAAATGTGCCATTCGGGCTCACAACGAAGAGTTGAGGGTGGCTGCCAATGTTCCCCTCATGGGTGACCTTTTCGGATGGAGCGTGGAACCCATCAACGGGATTGACGAATTCATCGAAGACAACCAGCATATCCCTGTCGGAAATCATTTCCTGCAGGCCATTCATGTGCCCGGACATTCTACGGGAAGCCTTGCATTCTATTCCAGAGAAGGTGGTTTTATAATCACCGGAGATGCCCTGTTCCGGGGAAGCATCGGAAGGACCGACCTGCCCGGAGGTGATTATAACACACTTGTTAAATCCATTAAAAGCCGTCTGTTGGTTCTGCCCCCGGAAACAGTGGTCTATCCCGGGCACGGCCCCTCTTCAACCATCGGTGAAGAAATAAGCACCAATCCTTTCCTGAGGGCCGTTGAATAACATGATTTCTGATATAAAAATTGAAGTCCCTTTTACCTATATTTGGCTTCATGAAAAAAGACAGTTTTAGCCAACGTCACCTTGGCCCCCGCCAGCCGGAAATCGATGAGATGCTTGAGAAAATCGGCGTCAGTTCACTGGATGAACTTGTAAAAAAAACCATTCCTTCCTCCATCTTCAAGCAACAATCGCTGAACCTTCCTGAAGGAATCGATGAGCATGCATACTTGCAGAAAATGCGTGAGATTGCGGGTAAAAATAAGATGTTCAATTCATATATTGGGCTTGGATATTACAACACCAACCTCCCGTCTGTCATACAGCGCAATATCCTGGAAAATCCCAACTGGTATACTTCATATACTCCTTATCAGGCTGAGATCTCACAGGGCAGGCTGGAGGCCCTGCTGAATTTCCAGACCATGATCATGGACCTAACCGGGATGGAAATTGCCAATGCATCACTCCTGGATGAAGCTACGGCTGCTGCTGAAGCCATGATCATGTTGTTCAATGCCCGGTCAAGGGCTGCTGTGAAGGAAGGGAAAAACAGGTTTTTCGTGGATGAGAACATCTTTCCCCAGACAAAATCCGTATTGATAACCAGGTCCGGGCCCCTTGGAATTGAGCTCTCATTTGGGGCCTATTCGGATGTCTCCCTGGATGATTCCCTGTTTGGATGCTTTATCCAGTATCCCGCCGCAGACGGTGCCATCAGAGATTATGCCGGATTCACCAGCGCTGCCCACGAAAAGGATATTGCCGTTGCTGTAGCTGCGGATCCCATGAGCCTTGTGCTGATCACTCCTCCCGGTGAATGGGGTGCGGATGTGGTGGTGGGGTCTACCCAGCGTTTCGGGATACCCATGTTCTACGGCGGACCGCATGCGGCCTATTTTGCCACCGGGGAGGACTATAAAAGGCATTTGCCCGGCAGGATCATCGGCATTTCCATCGATGTGAATGATAGACCTGCTCTCAGGATGGCATTGCAAACCAGGGAACAGCATATTAAAAGGGAGCGGGCCACATCCAATATCTGCACGGCCCAGGCACTGCTGGCCAGCATGGCAGGGATGTATGGTCTGTACCATGGTCCCGAAGGTTTACAGCGGATCGCTTCCAATATCCACACCGGAGCTGCCTACCTGGCTGCACAATTAAAGGGCTTGGAATACAAAGTGGTTCATGAAGATTTCTTTGATACCCTGCTGATCCAACTGCCCTCGGGCATGTCCCATGAAACCATCCGGGAACTCGCTACTGAAAAGGAGATCAACTTCTACTACCCGGCTGAGAATCTGATCCAAATGTCCACCGATGAAACAACATATGAAGAGAGGCTCAATGAGATTGTCGAGATATTCGCTTTTGCAGTGAAAAAGGCTGTGCATTTCAAGGAAACACTGGAGCCAACTGAGGCTTTTGCTCCCTCATTTAAAAGGCAGTCACCCATTCTTGAACAGGAGATCTTTAACAAATACCGCTCGGAAACAGACCTGATGCGGTACATCAGGATGCTGGAGCGAAAAGACATCTCACTGACCCAGTCCATGATCTCTCTGGGCTCTTGCACCATGAAGCTGAATGCGGCCACCCAGCTCATGCCTGTGAGCTGGCCTGAGTTTTCCACCATTCACCCTTTTGTGCCCATTGAACAGACCGAAGGATTCCACCAGCTGATCAATGAACTGGAATCCGCTTTGAAGGAGATCACCGGTTTTGATACCATCTCCTTCCAGCCCAATTCGGGCGCTTCAGGGGAATATGCCGGATTGATGGTGATCCAGGCCTATCACCGGGATCGTGGTGAGGCCCACCGGAACATCGTTCTGATCCCGGCTTCGGCTCACGGGACCAATCCGGCCAGCGCAGTGATGGCCGGACTGCAGGTCAAAGTGGTCGATTGCGATGAATTCGGAAACATTGATTCACGGCACCTGAAAGAGCTGGCAGAGACACACAAAGAAGAGCTCTCTTCGATCATGATTACCTATCCCTCCACCCATGGTGTATTTGAAGACAACATCCGTGACATCATCAATATGGTGCATGAGAACGGGGGCCAGGTCTATATGGACGGGGCCAACATGAATGCACAGGTGGGCCTCACCAGTCCGGCCTACATCGGTGCGGATGTCTGCCACCTGAACCTGCATAAAACCTTTGCCATTCCCCATGGAGGAGGAGGGCCGGGTGTAGGTCCCATTGGTGTGGCCAGCCACCTGGTGGAATTCCTGCCAACCCATCCTCTGGTGGCAACCGGAGGGATCAAAGGTATCGATGCTGTGGCTGCAGCTCCCTATGGCAGCGCCGGAATCCTGGGTATTTCCCACGCGTATATCCAAATGCTCGGTGGAAAAGGCCTTACGGAAGCCACCCGCATTGCCATCCTGAACGCCAACTACGTAGCGGCATCACTGAAGGATCATTATGACATCCTCTACAAAGGGAGCGAAGGTTTTGTGGCCCATGAAATGATTCTGGATTGCAGGAAATTCAAGACACTTGCTGACATCACAGAGGCCGACATTGCAAAAAGGCTGATGGATTACGGCTTCCACGCCCCTACCCTTTCCTTCCCTGTGCACGGTACCCTGATGATGGAACCCACCGAGAGTGAATCCAAGGCTGAACTGGACCGGTTTATCCAGGCCATGATAGACATACACAACGATATTATGGAGATTGCCGATGGAAAGCAGGAGGTGGAGGAGAGTGTACTCCGCAATGCCCCGCATACAGCAGAGATACTCCTTTCAGAAAACTGGGATAAGCGCTATTCCCGTGAAAAAGCAGCCTTCCCCCTTCCCTGGGTAAAGGAAAACAAATTCTGGCCAACGGTAAGCCGCATTAATGACGGATACGGAGACCGGAACCTGGTCTGCTCATGCGAACCCCTGGAGGCCTACCGGGATTGACCTAGAGGAGTTTTTGGAGTACCGGTTTCAATCCCTCACTCAGAACCTGGGATGCATATACTTTACAATCCCTGCAATTCTCGTTTTTACAAATATTCCCTTTTTCAGAGGCTTCCCAGCATGGCTGGAAGCTCTCTTTATAAGCATCACAGGAAATTCTGTCACTTTCTGAACACTTTCGGATGGCCCAGCACGGAACAACTGCCATCAGCGTTCGGAGACCCGCAAAATTAAGTCCGTGATCACGTATCAAAACCTGTATTGACTTTAGTCTTTTAATGTCGTTCTGAGAAAAAAGGTGTCGACCCGACTTAAGCTTATAGGGAATAATCAGCCCCATGTCGATATATTGCCGGATGGAGTGGGAGGGGATTTCAGAGAGCTGGGAGGCCACGCCCAATGTATAAACCGGCCTGTTGCTTTTCAGTATACCGGTGTCTCCTGTGGGTGCTATTGAATTCATTATTCTTATTTGGTATAATTCTAAATAGATTGATATAGAAACACTTCTATACTGCAAAGATAATGATTGTCCTGTTTTTTCTGTATCATTATTCACTTATTTTATGTATTATTTAATGCAGTTTATATCATGCCTTCGCAACTGAAAAGACTCATTCCCCTGTTCATCATCTTTATCGGGTTGTTTCTCGTGGTCAGGCATTTCCTTATTCCGGAATCATTTGGACAGTACGGATATTATCGAGGTAATTCGTTGCAGGAAATTGCTTCAAAAGAGGCAGTCTATGCGGATAAGGAGGACTGTATTGCCTGTCACGATGATATATGGGAGAAACTGGAAGGTGAGATGCATGCCGGCCTCTCCTGCCTGGTCTGTCATGGACCTGGGAGTGTACATGTGGAGGATCCACAGCCGGATAACATTGTTAAAGAAAGCGGCAGGGCATTTTGCGGCCGGTGCCATGACATCAATACCTCAAGACCCTCAGATGTTGTTTTTCAAATTGATCTACATACACATCACACCGAGAAATCGAATTGTATAGAGTGTCATAATCCACATGCATTATGGGAGGGAATGGAATGAATTCATCGCGAAGAAAATTCATAAAAGCTTCCGCTACTACAGCAGGAGCGTTGCTTCTTACCTCTGTAACCAGGCCATTTCAAGTGCTTCTCATGGCATCAGACCCTCCTCCCGAAGATGGCCCCTGGTGGGGAATTGGCATAGACATCAGCCTTTGTATCGGTTGCGGGCTCTGTGCCAGGGGTTGTAAAACAGAGAACCATGTGCCGGAGGAACCTTTCTATTTCCGCACCTGGGTTGAACAGTATACCGTATTAAACAATGGGGAGGTAAAAATTGAATCCCCGAACGGGGGGATTGATGGGTTTAAACAATCTGCCCCTGAGGAGGAGATTTTTAAAACCTTCTTTGTACCCAAGATGTGCAACCATTGCGCCAAATCACCCTGCACACAGGTTTGCCCGGTGGGAGCAACTTATGAAAGCCCGGATGGAATCGCTCTCGTGGACCAGGAGTATTGCATTGGCTGCGGCTATTGCATCCAGGCCTGTCCATATGGATGCCGCTATTTACATCCCGTAAAGAAAGTGGCTGATAAATGCACATTATGCTACCATCGCCTGGCAAAAGGTCTCGCTCCTGTCTGTATGGAAGTTTGTCCCACCAAGGCCAGAATATATGGGAATCTCAGGGACCGGGAAAGTGACCTTGTAAAATTCCTGCGGGAACATAACTATCAGGTATTAAAACCACATTTGAATACCGGTTCGAAACTGTTTTATAATGCCCTCACTGCTGAAGTAAGTTGAAATGGTAGATCATACACAACATCTTTACGAAATGCTGTCCATGGTGGATGGTTATATCTACCCCAACGAGATATCGCTTCAATGGGGTATTCTCATTGTCCTGTATCCCTATATCACGGGCTTGGTCGCAGGCGCATTTATTCTGGCATCCCTTGAAAGGGTATTCAAGATCAAAGTCCTGGGACCCACCTACCAACTGGCACTTGTCACAGCCCTTGCATTTCTGATTTGTGCTCCCCTTCCCCTGATCTCCCATCTTGGGCACCCCGGAAGAGCCTATGAAATTATGATCACCCCCCATGGAAAATCGGCCATGGCTATCTTCGGATTTGTCTACCTCTGGTACCTGATGGTTGTGCTATTGCTGGAGATATGGTTCGATTACCGGCGCGATTTTGTGATATGGTCAAAGGAGAAAAAAGGGATCATGCGTATGGTATACAGAATTCTGAGTTTGGGAGTAAATGACATTTCACCAAAAGCCGTAAAGTGGGATGAAAGGCTTGGCTATATCATCACTGTCATCGGCATTCCATCAGCCTTTCTTCTTCACGGTTACGTGGGTTTCATCTTTGGTTCCATCAAAGCAAATCCATGGTGGTCCACTGTGCTTATGCCTGTCATTTTCCTTTTCTCTGCCATGGTATCCGGAATAGCGCTGGTCATGGTGCTGTACATGATCGTCTCATGGATCCGCAAAGTCAAAATCGATATGGCATGCCTTGACATGGTGGCCAAATACCTGCTTTATATGCTCATCCTCGATTTCTCACTGGAATCGCTGGACCAGGTACACCGGATTTATGAAGCAGAGGAATCATTTGACATATTACATATGCTTGTGAATGGCAAATTGTTCATTACCCTGTTTGGATTGCAGATCACACTGGGCATGGTTATTCCAATGGTCAGCATTGGTACGCTGCAGATCATAAAAGTCAGAGAGCAGGTGCGAAGGCCCATCTACATTGCAACGGGTCTGATGGTACTGGTAGGCATTTTCTTCATGCGTTGGAATGTGGTTATCGGAGGCCAGCTATTTTCCAAAGGATTTCATGGATTTACCAGCTTCAAACTGGGCCTGGTGGGTTCGGAAGGCTTATTTATGGCCATAGTCTGGATAATCCTCCCTTTCCTGATTCTGGCATTTTTAATATGGTTGTTGCCTCCCTGGAAAAAGCAGGAACAACTCTGAATCTTAAGCAGATATGATGAAAGAAAGTAATCGTCCCGATAATGAAGAAATCGTTCATCTGAAACAAAGGATCGCAGATCTTGAAAGTCGCATGTCCCGGATTGAACAAGATGTGACTGATCCGGTCTTTTACAGATTAGGCAGATCTCATACCCAACAAACCGTAACGAACGAATCAGGTCTCGGGAAAGCCACAATCCATGACGATGTCATAGAATCTCGAATCGGCGAATATGGCATGGCATGGCTGGGGAATATTGTCCTTCTTTTTGGCATTCTTTTTCTGTCGCAATTTTTACAGAAAAACAACCAGGAGATCATCTCCCTTATTTTTGGACTTGTTTCTATTGCAGTGGTATACCTGATTGGATATTATACCCGTAGATCCCTCCCTTATATGTCCAGGCTTTTCAGCTACAACGGCCATCTCCTTCTGTTTATACAAGCTTTGAGAATCTGTATGTTCCAGGGAAGTAAAGTCATAGACAGTCCCGTCCTTGGACATGCGGTAGTCCTTTTGGTCCTCATTTCCTTGATATATATGGCTTACAGGAACAACTCCCATGTGCTGGCTGTCATTGTATGGCTGATGGTGGTTATTGCGGCCATTGCCAGTGGATCCACCCATTTCATGCTTCCCCTGATGGTTGGCATAACCGGATCTGCCATATTATTTGCCATCAGGAAAGGCTGGTGGACTGGCTTGATCATCTCTATTTTCCTTGTCTATTTCATATACCTGAACTGGATCCTGGGCAATCCGTTTATGAGCAAGTCATTTAAATTCATCTCCATCCATCAGTTGGGTTATGTGTATTTATTTGCCTGCGCGCTCGCATATTCCCTCCTGGCACTTCTACCCGACTCGGAAAACCTTCCCAAAAATGCACTCAATCAAACCATCATTCTGAACGGACTTGGTTTTTCTTTCATTTTCACGCTGTCGGTCCTTGCCTTTTTTACCGAAAACTACTTTATCTACTTTGGCATCATTGCCGCCTTTTGCATTGGGTTCTCCATCTGGCTGCAACTGCGCGGAATCTGGAAATCAATAGCGGCCTTGTACGCCATCTACAGTTTTGTTTCATTGAGTATAACCATTGCCGGAATCTATCAATTCCCCCTGGCTTTTCTCCTGCTCTCCATCCAGAGTCTTCTGGTAGTCATCGTGGCTTTATGGTTCCGTTCGAGGTTTATGGTGATCATGAATACCATTCTGTTCATTGGCTTGTTGATCACCTACCTTGCTTCCGCCGAAATCCTGGATACCATCAACTTTTCATTCGCTCTTGTGGCGCTTGTTACAGCAAGAATTCTGAATTGGAGAAAGCAACGGCTGGAGATACGTACCGAGCTGATCCGGAACATATTTCTATTCGCCGGCGCTGTTATGGTCCTTTTCAGCCTTCAAAAGGCAGTACCACCACACTTTGTTACCCTATCCTGGACTCTTGCTGCCATGCTATTCTTTTTACTCAGCATTGTTCTCGGAAACATGAAATACCGATGGCTCGCCATTATTACCGTGATGATCACCGTATTTTACCTTTTCATTGTTGACCTCAGCAACATCAGTCTCGGCTACCGCATAGTCGCACTGATGTTCATATCCGCCATTTCACTGGGTATCTCAATTTTCTATTCCAGGCGCCAGAAGGAGAGGGAAGAAGACCAGACCTGATCTTCTATTCACTGGTCTCCCCGTTGTTTCGGGGGGAAAGGAACAGGAAGTTATCACAGATAACTTCGGTGCTGTAGTGCTTGTTCCCCTCCTTGTCGTCCCAGGAATTGGTGGTGATCTTACCCTCCACATAAAGTGCATCCCCCTTTTTCACATGGTTCTTCACAATCTCTGCTCCCTTGTTCCACACCACGATACGGTGCCACTCAGTTTTTGACACCTCCTCCCCCTCCTTGTTCCGGTAAAATTCATTGGTCGCCAGCGGAAAGTTGGCCACAAAAGCCTCCCCTTCCCGTTCTGAAACCCGTGGCTCATCACCCACATTTCCTACGAGTGTTACCCTGTTTACTCCGTATTTCATAATGTTTAAGTTTTGGTTACAGGGGTTTATGTGATAAGTGGTGCTGAGATCGGTTATGCAACTTTTTGAAAATGCTTGCCCGATTGACTTAAGTACACATATTCAGTAATTTAGGAGAAACGACTCACCTCGCGAACTTAATCACTTGTTGTATGGTATACCTTAAATAAAACCAAATGCAATGAAAAATTCCCTAGTTACAATTTTAACAGAACTTAGGAATGCTAATATCGCCGTACATGAGCCTATTGGCAAAGTAATAAAAGGATTATCCCGGGGATTATCTTCTATTACTTTTCATCAACTCCTTACACATACCAGTGGTATGATTGATTATACAAATGAATCTGATGAGACTGGAGTATATGATTACTTTAAAAACATAGGTGATACGATTCTCTTTATCGATCCAGGCAAAGTTTTTTCTTATTCGAATATGGGTTATGCCCTGCTCGATCTTGCCATTGAGCAACTTTCAGGAATGACCTATCCCGAAGCTGTTAACAAGGCAGTGATAAAGCCTTTGAAACTCAATAACACCAGCTTTGATTTATTTGAGGTTGCTTGCAAATCATTCACGACAGGGCATATCTCACGTAATGGAATCCTTATCCCTGTGTTAAGCCATTTTGAAGTACCGCTTTTGCGAGCTGCTGGTGGTATTTTTAGCAACATACAGGATCTGGAACGGCTGGCATTGTGTCTTATGAATATGGGTGTATTAGGTGATGTTCAGGTTTTTGACCGCAGTATTATCCAGCAAATGTCTCTTCCACATGCTGAAAATTTTATGGCTTCAGCACCATCGTATTTTGGGTTTTTAAATTATCCCAATAATGCTTATGGCTATGGGCTATTCATGTTTGATTATGGCAATCTGAATTTTATTGGGAATGCCGGTGCAGGAACAAATTTGACCTATGTGCTATGTGAACCAGAAACCAAATCTTCAATGATCATAATGAGCAATAAAGCATGGGATGTATTGTTTAGCTCATTCAAAATAATATTTGAAGCTGTATTTGAAGAAAAGGAGCTTACCCCAGTTGATTTTGAGATTAATAGAAAAGAATGGAAAGAAATTACAGGGATATATTTTTTGCCAACCATAAATAAAGATAATGTGATGTTTGCTGTCATCTCTGAAAAAGATGATAAAATGTACATCAACTTCAATAGTAGAGGGGATTTTGAATTTGAGCAAATCGGGCAATTGGTATATAAGTATTCAGAGCCTTTTTCCAGATTCCCCGTTGAAATTGGATTTTACAGGGATGAGGCCAATAATGTTGCCTATATGAGGAATATTTGGAGAACATGGATGAAAATTGAGTGAAGTACGCCATACAACACCAATTGTTAATCATGGCCACGTAAAGGCACGTTTCTCAACTAAAAAGTACACATTAACGTCACCCCAAAGGGTTACCCTGTTTACTCCATATTTCATAACTGTAAAGATTTGGTTACAGGGGTTTATGTAACAAGGGGTGGGGATATCGGTCACCAACTTTGTAAAATACCCATGCTGGCGCTTATTCAGACATTTATACATTGAAAGCTATCTGTAAACGTCTTTCCTGTGACCAATCTTTATAACAATGATAACCAGTTTACCATCTTCAACGGAATAGACAATCCTGTATCTGCCCTGCCGTATCCGGTACTTTTCATCTGTTGATAATTTCTCACAACCAGGAGGTCTTGGATTTGAGGATAGGCTTCGGATTTTGTCAATTGTTTTGGATACATCCCGTTTTGGGATCTTCTTAAGCTCCTTTACAGCAGTGGGTTTAATGTAAATTCTATATTTTCCCACTTGACCTCAATTCTTTCAGGACATATTCAAAATCCAGGTTGGGTTCGTTAAGGCGGCTCTCAAAAGCTTCAAGGTCTTCAAAGTCCTCGGAGAGGGAGTTCCGAATAGCCTCATTTACCAGGTCCGAAATAGATCTTGACACCTGTATAGCTTTAATCTTCAAGGCTCTGTGGATCTTGGGATCCAAGTAAACCGTAGCCCTTTTTAATTCCGTTTCCATATTTACAAATATACACAAAAATGTTTTAACGTTATCCTGCTATCCCATGATTGAGTACAAGTTAACTACACTCCTACGAGTGTTACCCTGTTTACTCCGTATTTCATAATGTTTAAGTTTTGGTTACAGGGCTTAATGTGATGAGGGGGCGGGAGATCGGTCAGGTAGCCCCTGAGATTTGGCTGTTCTGTTGACAAAGGTGCATTTATGCACTACGTTGAAATGAACTCAACCAGAAAATATCAATTACTTAATGACGATTTTCAATGCGGTTTTCATTCTGAATTGGTCAAGATGGATTCGTTTCCCTGCAATGTTAAAAAACATAAATTTAAGTGCTCTATATCATTATTTATATATCATTACAAAAACAAAAGAATGAATAGATCTTTATTTGCATTGGTTGTCTTTCTAGGTTTGTTTCTGCCCAATCTTTCTTTTGCTCAAACCGCTGGAACTTTATCATTTTCATACACTCCAGTTGCCCATACTGGGAATTGGGGTTCAAAACATGTATTGGCAGTATGGATTCAGGATAGTTCTAACGGTTTTATAATTACCAAATTCAGGTATTGGGGGAACGGTACAAATGATCATTTACCTAATTGGAAAACCAATTCTAATCAAAATATAACTGACGCTACTACTGGTGCAACGCTAACTTCCTATTCAACGAAATCATTTACCTGGGATGGTACAGATTTAAGCGGAACTCTTTTGCCTGACGGCGACTACAAAATTACAATTGAAGAATGCTGGTCTCACGGCTCCAGCAAGGTGACAAAATCTTATACTTTTACTAAAAACGGATCAGAATCTCATTTAACACCTCAAGATGATGCTGACTTTTCCAATGTTTCAATAGATTGGCTCCCTTCGTCTACTGGAATCGAGTCTATTGAAAATTCAAATGCATTTTCTATTTTCCCCAACCCTGTTCGTGATAAAATAAATCTCTACTTTCATGCAAACTCTCAAGCTTGCAATATCCATATTGTTAACACTTTAGGTCAAGTTGTCTATAGTGAAAAAAAGAATGAAAATTATTCCGGAATCATATGTGTTGACCTTAGCACTTTTAAGGATGGAATTTATTTTGTTAAAGTTGAGTGGAAATCGAGCATACAGACCAGGACAGTAGTGTTGCTTAAATAGTGTCATATGACCACTGGATGGTATAAGAGATTAACAAAGAGTATTTTACGTATCCTTTTTTCAAAGTGGTATAGGATAAAATTAAACAGATATTATTGAAGAACTAACTAATTCTTCATTGTTTGTTCTTTGAGGGTATTCATTTACAGGTACAGCCATCCATACCAGTTCACCAGTATGGATGTGATGTAAATCGTCCTTTGCAGTGGATACCAGGAAGTATTCCTCGATCAACTCAAGCATATCGTCTATAATGGCTTTAGCAGTTATTGCTCCTTTATCATAGCCATAATGGTTCAAGAAGCGATACAATAAGACTTGCCGAAGATTTTTGTCTTTCAGGCGTCTTGCTTTCTTGAGTTGTATTTGTTCTTTTGTCAGTGGCCTAGTCATGATTTTCACCTCCTCTGCTTTTCTGAACGCTGGATTTTTTTTTCGCATTGGGATCAACAGGTTCAGGTGTTAGAAGTTCACTTAAACGCTGGTTGTCCTGTTTAGAGTAAGCATCATAGAGCTGACAGTATTCTCTGACCAAACGATCCGATTTCTGTGCTATAAGCCGGATTTGGTTGATGGAGAACTTTTGCTGATACAGTGAAGCCACCTGAACAAAATCAGCCAGGTAACGCTTAATACTCGTCTCAGGGTGGTTGGTCTTCTGTTCTATCTCAGTGAATGTGTATCCTTTGAAATAATAGTCGATAATGGTGGTCTTATGTGACAATCCAGGGCCCATATCTAGCTTGGCACCACGGGTCATGATGAACTTACCCTGTTGTTTTAGGAACTGAACATCCCTTTTAACCGTGGCAGGAGAAGTGGTCAGTATCATGGCAAGATCCTCGTAGCTTAGTAAAGCTCCCTGATCGTAGGACTCTCTGGTGACACGCTCCAGGCGATGACGACGAAGCCCGGCAAGACCAAAGCTGGCTAAAGCTTCAAGATCAGTGTTCAGATCCATAAGCCTTAGCTTAACATTCTTCTTTCTTGTCAAACGAATATGCCTGCCCGCTGGTTCGTCTGAACTGACAGCTTCATAAGCAACTTCTCCACTGGAAAGAGAGATGTTGGCATGTTCCTGGAAATAAACTGAAAACTGCTGATAATAGGCCTCTGCAATAAGAGGTGTAAGATTAAAATCTACGGCCAGCTTTTGAATAATAGCATTACGTGCATTCTTTGATTCTAGTCTCTTTAGACCGTATGAATCAGAGCTTTGTACCTTAACCATAAGAAATCACATTTAGTGTTTACAATAAAATTATGAAATCCTATGGTCATATGACCTAAACGTATAAACAAATTAAAGAATCATTTTGCAAAACAGTTTCTGATTTATATCAGAGACTGTTTTAATTTTATAATAAAGTAAATTAACCACGATCCGACTCATGTGTATTGACAGGCTTGATTGCTGCTTTCCGAGCATTTAATCAATTGCAAATGAAACCATATTATCAATTTGTATTATTACTCTTTTATCTTGCTTCTTTGACATTAACATCGTGTAAGAGAATCAATGAGGTAAATCAAGACCCCGAAATAGAATCTTTGAAGCATGGTTTTAAAGTCTCAGCTGCTATCGGGTATTGTGCATCATTGGCTTATACTTTTTTTGAAGGAGAAAACCTGCCTGATAATGTAGTAATCCAATCGCAGAACAATAGCAACGATACAGAAACCTGCATCATGCTGGTATCAATAAATGAATCATTCCCATTGCCGTTTAATGCTTCTGTGGGGCATATATTTCTGCATTTTCATGATCGATGTGACGGCCGGGCATATGTTGAATTTGCATGCGGGAAATATTTATCATCAACCCATAAGAATGTGAATCTCAATTTCCAATAAAAGGATTACTTCCATCAGTAATCTACCTATATTTTCCTTGCATTATCATCTGTTCAATATCAATCAGTTGCTTTACAAAGCATACAACGGTTCATTTCCCAATACCAAAGCAAGCAGGTTGAAGCTGGAAATAGAATTTGAAGGTCTCATACATGAATTCGAAAATGACTAATTTTGGAACCCTGTTTGGGGTCATTTTGTAAGCTTCCTCACTCTTCCAAATCGCACATTTCATTGTACAGGTCTTCAAGATACTGTAACTGATTCAACTGCTTCTTTCTTCTTATTAAAATCGCAATAATGCGGGCAACAATAAGTCCTGCAAGAAAACCAATCGAAAATGATGGATGATATAAAATCTCTGATACAGTCTCTTTCGTGATAAACAAGTAAATAGACAAATAGAGGGATGCCATCAGTATGGGTATAAATAGTATACTTGCCACACTTCGGGCAGTTCCAAATTTTCTTTTGTAATCAGTCCATCTTTTCAACCAGACTTTCAGAGGCAAGTTTGGACCGATGTAACGTATTCTATAGAAAGCTGTAATGGAATTGTAGAATTTATATACCGTATAGGTGCATAAAAACATGTTATTGAACCTGAAGAATACATCATCCCAACGATTGAGCATCAAGATGAATAGCGCCACAAAGAATATTGGATAGACGATGATTCCGGTAACACTTGCCAACAGGAATGAATCTGTTACTTTCTTTGTTCTTCTTTTCAAAATTTTCTCAATCTCCTCCATGGAAGATGGATTTATGTGAGAGCCTATTCCTTCCCAGCTTTCTTTCAGAATGTCATCTTTCATAGTTCAACTTCTTTAGGATTTGTTCTATTTTACCTTTTGCCCTGTTAATTCTGACCCCAACATTTGATACTGTTATTCCAATAATTTCAGAAATCTCGGCGTATGTTTTGTTTTCCAAATGCAAAAGCAAAATGGCTCTGTCGACACCATTTAATCTATGGATAGCGGCCAATAATAAATTCTCATTCTCGACATTTGACATATCCTCATGCTGGTCAGATCCGGATAGCAAATCAGGTACAGAATCGTAATAAACCATGTTGGTCTCTTTTTTAATCTTCGTAATAGAAGTATTTATTGATATTCTGTATATCCATGAGCCGATGCTGCCCCTATTCTTCAATCTTGGGAAAGATTGCCATAGTTGAAAAGTGATTTCCTGAAAATTGTCCTTCCTATCCTCTTCATTTCTAAAATATATCAGATTCACTTTATGCAGGATCCCCTGGTAATCCGACAATATTGCTAAAAACTCCTTTTCCAAAGGATTCATATGATATTGTTTTCTATAAAGTATGAATTCAAATGATTATATTACAACAACCCTGGGCAAAATTGATTGAAATCATGAAAGAGTTAAAATATATACAAATCGGTATTATTCATTCACCTTTCAAAGAACCTGAAGGAACACCCATCCAACCGATAGCCGCAAAGGGTATTGATGGAACAGTAGAACTATTTCAAGAATACACCGAAGGATTAAAAGACCTTGATGGTTTCTCTCATATCATCTTGCTATTTCACTTCCATTTGGCAATAGACTCGTCATTGAAAGTAATACCTTTTATGGATGATAAAACACACGGGATATTTTCAACAAGAGCACCAAACAGACCTAATCCGATTGGGGTTTCAATAGTCCAACTTATCAAAATTGAAGGAAATATTCTCCAGGTAAAAGATTTGGACATTATAGACGGAACTCCTCTTTTGGATATCAAACCCTATGTTCCGGAATTTGATATCAGGGATGCAAATAGAAAGGGATGGCTTGAGAAAAATGCTCGCAAGCTTACAACATCAAAAGATGATGGGAGATTCACAAAATGAATCATTCAGCCACTTTGACACATACGATCTGGTTTTGATCCCGAATCAAAAGCTTGCCATCAGCAATCGCAATCGGTGCCCAGTTCTGATTTCCATATCTGGGTTCAGCCAGATCTGCCGCAGTTTCAAGCACTTCTGCTGATGCGATCGGTTTAAATGCGGATGGGTCCGGCTCTATCAGATACAAAGTCTGGTCGCCATCTGTAGCAAATATCAATCCGTCGGCCAGGATCATGCTCCCTTTATTGAAACCAGGTTCACGCCCTGTTTTCCACATGACCTGACCATCCATGCTCATACAGACCAGGCCGTCACGTCGATTATTGGTTGAGTATTGCGCATAAAAATAACCCTCATAAAATAATGGCGGTTTTGTATGTGCACCAAAGTCAACATTTTTATATAGTTCTGTTACGCCGTAACCACCATCCGCTCCTTTTTCAACCCTGATCATGGCTGCGCCGGCTTCGTACCCACCTGTAATTAGCACTTTGCCATCACCGGCATCAAATGCACTAGGAGCGGGAATGACACATTTCCAGTTTGTATATTCCCACAATATTGCCCCGTTGAGCGGATCAATTCCAAATACCCCGCCACCTGAGAGGGGTGTTCCGTGACCACCGGTTGCTGCAGTTATCATAACCACATGATACTCTTCTCCAATTTTTACCATGGACGGGCTGACATACCCGACAGGACCAAGTGGCGGAGTGGCCCATTTCACATTGCCGGTAAGCTTATCATAGGCCACAACACCCGCCTGGGGTGCTTGCGAAGCCAAAATAAGCAGATCACCAAAAACCAGGGGACACTGTACAATGGCCCATGTGGGAATATCCCCACCGCCGAAATCTGTCCATATGTTCTTATTCCAGACAGGTTTGTGTGTGTTGATGTCTATGCAATACAGATCGCCATTGTGACCGCAGGAATAAATATAATTACCGTCCAGAACGGGTACGCTTCGCGAGCCTGAAAACCTGACAGTTCCGGGAGCGCTATAGCCATACCTCCAGAGCTCTTCTCCACTGGCAAGGCTAAAACACCGCATGATATCCCCTACCTGGTCATCTCTGTCCAGGATATAGACTTTGCCGTCCTTGACAACAGGTCCGCCATTACCCGGGCCGGCTTTTACAGTCCACAAAACTTCCGGCCCTTTCTCAAGCCAGGAATGCAAAAGATTCTTTTGAGGTGAGACACTGTTTCTACCTGGCCCAAGGTACTGTGGCCAATCCTGTGCATTGACATTTGCATGGCAAATGAACAAAACAACCATCAATGAAGATATTTTCCTTTGTTTCATTACTTGTATCAATTTTGATAGATTTGTTTCAAAAAGGTATTGCTCGTAAGACAATTATGACCTGATTTAGAAGTATTTATCACCAAGATCTCCTGAATAATTCAACACTCTTAAATACCAATAAGACTACAATATCGCAATAAGGTTTATTTTTAATCTACAAAAAAGAATGATCAATGGATGATGGTTGAATTAAATACAATATAAACCATAAAATGAAAACACTGAAAATCATCCTGATCGTCCCTTTTACAATGATGATGGTTGCTTGTATAAATCATAGGAATTCAACTTTCAAACTCGAGGGTTTGTGGATAAGCAATGAAGAAACGTCAGGGAATTTTTTGTCCGGCACACAGAAAACAGTATTTCGTTTTGACCAGAATCAGGTTGGGGAATGGGGGGTAAGGGTTCTCTTTTTATGGAATGGAGAGTACTCATCAGAATGGGAGATCAGTAATTTTACATATAATGAAATCAACCAGACAATTGGATTTGCCGATGGCGACGGTGATACACCTTCTGACTCTATCATTCTGGTACCTGCTGATAAAGATCTTGAAATAAGATTATTCTATCCACGAATTCCGAATACCAATGGTGAGGTGGTTTATTCCTACAAAATGCCGGAACAACTTGATGATGGTTTGCAAACTGCTTCTATCTACCATGAACATATCAACCCGGATTCTATGATCAATCTGATAAACAGGATCATCAATCAGGAATACGGACGTTGGGAATCATTGTTAATTTTAAAGGATAATAAGCTTATTGTAGAAGAGTACTTCTACGGGTATGACCATGACCAAAACCATCATATATACTCCTGTACAAAAAGTGTTACTTCCCTGCTGCTGGGCATTGCTTTGGACCGGCATGATAGTGTAGCCGTCGACCAACCGATATTCAGTTTTTTTCCTGAATTTGGTTCCCTGGAAACAAAGGAAAAAGAGCAAATCACTTTAGAACATGTTTTGTCGATGACTCCTGGATTTGAGTGGCATGACTATCCCAAAGAGATGTATGAAATAGATGACAGGATAACAACCATCTTAAATCTGCCCCTTAAAGCCAAGCCCGGTGAAAAATTCCATTACAACAGCGGTTTGTCTGTATTGAGTGGGGGGATCATCGAAAAGCTTGAAGGGAATGATGTCAAAGGATTTGCAGACCAATATCTCTTTCGACCTCTTGGAATTACTGATTATGTATGGAGAACGCATAAAAACGGTGAACTTGAATTGTGGATTGGTTTGCAGATGAAGCCCAGGGATATGGCTAAGATTGGATTGCTGGTTATGAATAATGGGAAATGGCAGGACAATCAAATTGTTTCTCAAGAATGGATTCTTGAATCAACCCAACCACGTGTGCACGAAAGTGAGTTTTTCGATTATGGATATCAGTGGTGGCTGAGGACAAAGAATACAAGGCAATGGTGGAAGGAATCTGAATCAACTGATCAGCATGATATGATTGTGGCACTGGGCTCGGGCGGTAATTATATTATGGTCGTCAAAGATTTGAACCTGGTTGTTGTAACAACCGCATCTGACTATGATAATGATCATGCCCACAATAAATTTCAAATGGTAATCGAAGATATTATTCCTGCCATAAGCAATGCAGGATAATGAATTACATCGTACTATAATACAAAATGTGAAAACATGTTCAGGTTTTTGAAAAATATCGACAGAAAAGGCTACAAAGCAAGATACGGGGGCATGGATATCTTTAAGTTCATTGGTCCCGGGCTGTTGGTAACAGTTGGGTTTATTGATCCGGGAAACTGGGCATCCAATTTGGCTGCAGGAGCTGATTATGGGTATGCGCTGCTCTGGATGGTCACCCTGTCGACAATCATGCTGATCCTGTTACAACACAATGTGGCACATTTAGGAATTGCAACAGGACTTTGTCTGTCCGAAGCGGCTACCATATACCTTCAACCACGCTATTCAAAAATCATACTTTCATCGGCTATGCTGGCTTCAATTTCCACATCATTGGCGGAGATTTTAGGAGGAGCCATCGCCTTGAATATGCTACTGAATATTCCCATAAGGGCCGGGGCTATCATGGTTACACTCTTTGTAATGATCATGCTGTACACCAATTCTTACAGAATGATTGAGAAATGGATTATTGCCTTTGTTTCGGTGATTGGCTTGTCTTTTCTTTATGAACTCTCTCTGGTAAATATTGACTGGGATTCTGCAGTGTCAGGATGGGTAACACCTTCATTTCCTAAAGGTTCAATGATTGTTATTATGAGTGTACTGGGTGCTGTAGTGATGCCACACAACCTGTTCCTGCATTCAGAAATTATTCAAAGCAGGCAGTGGAATCTGAAAGATGATAAAATCATTAAGAAGCAACTGAATTACGAGTTTCTGGATACCCTGTTTTCCATGCTGATTGGTTGGGCCATCAACAGTGCCATGATACTATTGGCAGCTGCAACTTTCTTTGCAACGAAAGCAAAGGTTTCAGAACTTCAACAAGCCAACCAGTTACTGGCACCCTTATTGGGAAATCACGCAGCATTTGTTTTTGCAATAGCGCTTTTGTTTGCAGGGATCGCTTCTACGATTACTTCAGGGATGGCCGCGGGTACGATTTTTGCCGGCATGTTCAAAGAACCATTCGATATTAAGGACAATCATTCCCGGTTGGGTGTTGCCATCTCCCTACTGATCGGTCTGGGAATCATTTTTTTAATATCCAATCCATTCAACGGGCTTATTATTTCACAAATGTGCCTGAGTATTCAGTTACCCTTTACAATCTTTTTGCAGGTTTACCTTACTTCGTCAGAAAAAGTGATGGGAAAATACAAAAACTCGGTTATTTCGAAAATTGTATTTTATACCATAGGTGGAATCGTAACCCTTTTAAATATTGCTTTATTTATAAGTATGTTCAGATAGCATTGACCTTCATTTATTTTATAATCTACTTTAATAGCATCAGTTTACCCGATCGTCCAACTCCTTTATCAGTTTCCAATCTATATATGTAATGACCACTTACAAGATCATTTGCATCCCACCGGACGCGATACATGCCAGAAGACTGATATTCCGAAACTACTATTGCAACCTTCTGTCCATAGAGATTATAAATGCTCAATTCAACAGAACCGGGATTGGATAATTGATAAGTGAACGTTGTCGATTTATTAAAAGGATTGGGGAAGTTCTGGAACAATGCAAATTCACATGGCTTTATGGTTGGATCATTTCCGGTTGTTACCGGGCTGCCAAGTTGGTGTTCAAATGCTCCCATGTCCGCATCTGAGCCCTGGGGAGATGGTCTCGGATGACCTTCTATGTCACTCGTGGGGGCGGTAACCCATACATCATTCAGAATCAAGCTATTGATGCCTGCACCAATACAGGGACTTGAATCCTGCAAATGGAAATCAGCGCTGCTGATGTCCATAAATAGTGGATCTTCTGCCAGATTTCCGATACCCCAATTCAATACAGACAGAGAATCGGATACATAGATAGAGTCAATCCCGTTTTCGATATTGCAATAATTAACATTGACTGTGCAGCCTAACCCGGTTCCTGTAACAAGGTTGATGGGCCGATCTCCGCATCCCCAGAAAATGCAATTGGCTAAATTTGCTTTACTTCCCATTCGAAGTGAAAGTCCGATTCCATCGGAAGTAGAGCTATCAACAAACGTACAATTAAAAAAATCGACTTCTGCTTCCGCACCCAAACTGGCTCCGCTCACATTTTTTGTACTATCGGAATATTGGGAATAATTGGCATTAAAAACGCAGTTATACACTTTACCTCTGGAGTTTGAAAGAAATCCTGCACCGGCCACCCAACGACTGCTGGTGTTGTTGCTTATGATACTGTTGGAAACGATAAAACCTTCAAGGTTGCCTCCTATTCTCAGGGAACTATACACATCAGCATGGTTTCCAGTGATCTGACATGAATCCACCAAAACATCCACCTGGGAAAAGTCTGATTTCAACTGCTCAATGCGCACTGCACCACTTTGTACAGAAGCTCTGTTTTCAGTAATGCTGCTCCTGCGCAGGGTGAACTGGTAACTTCTTCCAAATACAGTCGAATCCGCACTGTAATCAATGGCGCCGCCGGTTCCGTTTAAAGCCTGGTTCCCCTGAAATTGACATTGATCGAAAGTGCAATCACTGTCTTCCACATGTACCCCGCCTCCACCACCGGCCTGATTTTTTAGAAAATCATTCTGCACCGAAGTAACCTGGCTGTAAACAGCATGAAAACCGCCTCCGAAAACCGCTTTGTTTTCCTCAAAGGAACAGTGGGTGATATTCCCAACGGCATGATCCATATGAAGCCCTCCACTTCCCCATTCGGAAGTATCCTTTTCAAAAGTGCAATACTTCAGATTCAGGGTTGCAAAATCACCTGCGACGCCCCCGCCCCAGAGTTCAGCATGGTTTCCTGAAAACATGCAATCTGTTGCCAGAAGCTCCCCCAATTGGACGCCGATTCCGGCACCCCAGACAGCGCTGTTGCCAACCACCGTTAAATTGTTGCATGTAGCCACAGAAGGTTCATAAAACAGAATTCCGCCACCATTTCTTTCAGCCACATTATTTATTATTCTATCACCGGTGAAAGTCGGATGGCTTACACCTCCAAAATGAATGCCCGCTCCGTCGACAGCAAAATTATTTTGAATGATGTTATTCATAAATACCGGGTTTGATTCATCAAAGAATATGGCTCCACCGCTGTGTGCCCTGTTATTTACAAAGGTATTATCCCTGACAATTACATCGGATCTGAACAGGTACATTCCTCCGCCTATGGGAATGTGCTCCGTAGGACTGCCGGCACAATTGTTTCTGATCAGGCAGTTCGCAATGAGCACCTTACCAAACTGTAGAATGCAGATCGCTCCACCGGCATTCAAATGCCATACGGGCCCCACTGCCTTGCTGTATTCCAGGCAACAGTATACGATCTTAGAGGAGTCATTATTCAGGGGTGTATCAATGAATCGGATACCATACCAACCTCCCAGGGATGTGTCGGGATCACTGAAGCCCGTGGTATCATTTATTGTAAACAGGATGGAGTCTTTTTCAGTCCCAATGGCTAACAAACGACCCAATACTGTAAGTGAATAGTGTCCCTGAAATTCAACCTTCACGCCTGGTTTAATGATCAAAGTTGAATCATTGGGAATCGTTATATGATCATTGATGATGTAAGGTGACCCTGCCAATTCCCAGGTGCCGCTCACCTCACCGCCTGGAACTGTGGTTTGGGCAAAAGAAGAAGCATTCAGAAATACCAAAAGTGCCAGAACGAAACCAGATACTACCTTCATATCCTCTCTTTCTATTTGCTTAATAATTACAATATGGATAGAACCATGCAATCCTTCACTTATTAAAATTAGGCTAATATCCAATACAGGTCAATTATATTTCCTGTTGACTAAGGTGCATCCATTCATTACCTTAGAACTATAAAATGTATGGCCAAATGCACCCGCGAAAGACCATTTGTTGCCTGCTCATGATATACGGTCTCCAAACCTTATGCGCTTCTGATATTGTGATCAATGAGTTCATGGCCTCTAATATCTCTGCCCAGATCAATCCCGGTAAATCTGACTTTGTTGACTGGATAGAGCTCTATAACCCCAGCGATTTGATTTTGGATATCGGAGGAATCTATGTAACCGACGATCTCTCCAATCCATTCAAATGGCAACTGCCTGAAAATATATCTCTTCAACCGAAAGCATACTACATCATCTGGGCAGATGGACTGGCTCATGAAAATCATGCATCCTTTAAGCTGTCAGAGAGTGGGGAACAAATCGGACTATTCTATCCGGGCGGAAGGGTTATAGATACCCTGACTTTCGGCAAGCAGCAAGATGATATTTCTTTTGGCCGATACCCCGATGGAGGAAGTGACTGGCAATACTTTGCAGTTCCAACCTGTGAAGGGCCCAACTCCACTCCGGGCCAGCGTTCCATTGAACAGGCGCTCCGACCCGAATTCACGCCGGAAGGCGGCCTCTATTCGGGAGGCGTATTCATTCACATGGACTCGGAGCCTGGAACAGTCATACGTTATACCAGGGATGGTTCCATACCTAACCTTTCTTCTCCCGCATATTCCAGTCCCATCAGTATAGACAAAACCTCAGTTTTTCGAGCAAGAGGTTTTCATGAGGATTTGCTCCCAAGTGATGTAGTGACCTATTCATACGTGATCAATGAACCCTCAACCTTTCCGGTGATATCCATAACAACACCTCCGGAATTCCTCTTCGATGAAGAGATCGGCATCACAACGGGCATTTGCGTTTCTGATGAACCTGGTGCGCCTCCGCCATTCGATCCAGATGCCAATTTCTGGCACAGATGGGAGCGTCCGGTTCATATTGAATTGTATACCCCTGAAGGTGATCCCGGATTTGCGCAGGATGCCGGAATAGCGGTTTTCGGAGGTTTTCTGGGAAGACAGTTGCGGCAGAAACCATTTACCCTGTACGCCAGGAACAAGTACGGCGATTCAGATTTCGATTTCCCACTATTCCCTTCAAAGCCCATGAATTCATACAGAAGATTTATCCTGCGTTGTTCAAGCAACGATTTTAACAGGACCTATATCCGGGATGCCATGATGCAAACCCTGGTGATGGGTCAGATGGATGTTGACTACCAGGATTACCATCCCGTAATGGTCTATTTAAACGGGGATTTCTGGGGCCTCTATAACATGCGTGAAAAAACCAACCAATTCTATGCTGAGCATAATTTTGGTATTGATGCCGATTCGGTGGATCTGGTGGAGGGAACAGACCAAACTGCCCATGGTGACGGAAGCAGCTATTCCCGCCTGATTGATTTTGTATCGAACAATGATATGAACCTCTCCGAAAAATATGAATATGTAAAGACCCAAATAGATGTTACAGAATTCATGAATTACTTTATTACCGAGATCTATGTATGCAACCATGACTGGCTTCATCAGAATATCAAGTGCTGGCGGGAACACGGTGAAGAAGGGAAATGGCGTTGGTTGCTTTATGACCTGGACTGGGGATTCAACGGAGAATGGCCCTGGTTGACTGAAGAGTATAATGATCCTACCATCCAGTGGGTGCTTGACCAGGGCCAGGCTTCAACATTGTTCCAAAAATTGTTCATGAACAACGAATTTAAGACCGAATTTGCTCAACGGTTTGTTACCCATCTGAACCTGACATTCCAAACGGATCGTGTACAACAGATCATTCAAACCATGGCAGATCGGATTGCACCGGAGATACCCAGGCAAATTGAAAGGTGGGAAGCTCTGCAGAACCTCGAATATTGGAATGGTGAGTTGGATGTACTATATAGATTTGCCGAAAGAAGATTGCCACCTCTTACGAACCAGCTTGATGGCATCATGATGCCAGCAGAAAAAAGCGAATTGATCCTGGAGGTATCAAATGAGGCTGCCGGATGGATCTCAATATTTGATGTGCCGTGTCCCGTACCAGTCTTTGGCGGATTCTGGTACAATCATATTCCCGTGAAAATCCAGGCTCATGCAAAACCAGGCTGGAAATTTGTCAGGTGGATCGGATCCCTGGAATCAGAAGAGGAAATCATTTCCATCAGCCTGGCGGGCAACACCATCCTTCATGCTCTATTCGAACCTTATGATACGCCATCGATCATGATCAGTGAAATTCATTATAATCCATCCGATGAATTGCAGGGCGCCGACGAAGATTTTGAATTTCTTGAGCTCTTTAACAATGAAGAAGAACAGGTAGATATTTCAGAGTACCGGTTTTCCGAAGGGATTGATTTTACATTCCCCCAAGGCAGTTTTATGGGTGCCGGTGAATATATCATTCTGTCTGTGAATCCAGCAATATACGCTAAGGAGGGTATCCAGGTATTCGGAGTATCCAATGGAAGGCTTGACAATGCAGGTGAAGTATTGTGCCTTCGGGATCACCAAAACATGATCATTGATCAGGTTCACTTTGATGACCACTACCCCTGGCCCAGGGAGGCCGACGGTGAGGGTCCCTCCCTGGAATTAATCGATCCCTGGCTGGATAATGGTCTGGCCTCGTCCTGGAGGGCAAGTGAACAAACGGGAGGGTCTCCGGGGTCGGGAATCCAAACAGGCACGAAGGAAACGGATCCAGACTCTTATAAAAATATGCGCCTGGACATTTATCCAAATCCATTTCATCTCAATACTTATATCAGGTATTCCATCGTTGAAGAAGACCACGTTACAATCAGAATCTTTAATCTGAACGGTCAGGAAGTTGATCGCTTGATCAGGGAAAAACAGGCTGCCGGAATACACGAAATAGAATGGGTGCCGGATAATCTGCCGGGCGGTTTTTACCTCATACAGATGCATTCAGGAGGTGATAACCTGCACAAAAAGGTACTTTATATGAAAATGCAGTCAGGTCTTTAATTATCCGGCATATCTTTTCCCGACTTTAATGCAGGCAGCCAGACTTCATCACGCCTGATCTGATATGGCTTTTGTGATTCCTTCCGGTTCTGATGGCCTGATTTCTCCAGGATCATCACCTCTTTGGGGCCTGTAATCTGATTGAGCCCCGCCAGGATTCCTTCCGGCGGACAGGTTTCATCAAGCAATCCCACACCCACAAGCACAGGACATTTGATATTGGGAACAAAATTCGCCACATCGAAGTACCTGCTGGTTTCATGTACCTTCGCAGGATCTTTCCCATCTGTGAACTTATACCACTGTGGCCAGCCTCCTTTCCGCCCGACTTCGGGTCCAAGCATGTCAAAGCCGGCAGGAACCAGTGCCAGACAGGCAGTAATACCTGGATAAAATCCAGCTGTCATCACGGCCTGTTGCCCGCCCTGGCTGTCGCCGGTTACAACCAGCGTTTTTCCGTTCCAGTCGTCCCGTTTTGCCAGGTATTCTGCCGCACGATAGCAGGACAGATACATACGCAAAAAATAACTTGTCTCTTTATCATCGTTGCCAATCGCCCAGTAGTCCTTTAAAGTTCCAGCGGATTGCTCCTTGTAGAACCCGGGTTCCTCATGGATGGGCAAATCGTGCGGATTGATATTCAGGGTCAGCCATCCATCTTTGGCTCGATCAGTAACCCAGCTTTTCTGCAGTGGATAGACTCCTGCCCACTGGACAATCAGTAGTGCAGGAAATTTTTCTCCTTCAGAGGGCCGGGCCAGTTGCCCGTGAATCTGGCTTCCCCGGATATTATCCATTGTAATCTCGTAATAATCTACTCCGGGCACTTCGCTTTCACCCATTTCAATCCTGGCATGTACAGGTACTGCTTCCAGTTCGTTGACCTTTTCCTCCCAGAAGAAATCGAAATCAACCGGTTTGGGGCTGGACAACTCAAGCTGGCCGGGATCGGCCACTGCTCCACCTACGGCCCTGTTAAAGAACTGATCCGGTTTTCCCCAACGTACATGAAGTAAAACAGTTCCGGGTGCTTCGAAGGTGTAATTGATTTCAGCCGTACTGTCTGTAAGTTCAATGAATCCCTCCTCTACCGTATTCAGTCCGCCAGGCTTAATGGAGTAGCGCAGAGAGTCCAATACCTTGTCGCCTGTCGTCTTGATGGTCCAGGTCACAGTCTCTCCTGAGGCATAAATACCATCAGGTTTATCCGGAATGATCTCAACCTGGGCAATTGTTTGAACAAGAATGATACACACAAGAAACAGCGTGCAGATAAGTCGGCGAATGATTGGTGTTAGCATGATTTTAAAGCTAAGTAGTACTTAAAAATAAGGCTAATATTCCACTTTCTCAGAATTAAATAATAAAGATTGTAACTTGTGTTCCATGGCAAAAGTTTTGGTTACAGGCGGAACAGGACTGGTTGGAAAACATCTTTGCCGAAGATTGCTGGAGCAAGGGCATGAAGTTACCAGCTTAAGCAGAACAAAGAGTCCTGACAATGAGATTCCGTCCTACCTGTGGGATTTGGAGAAAAGAAGCATCGATCCTGAAGCAGTTTTTTCGGCTGATTACCTTGTGCATCTGGCAGGAACAAACATAGGGGGCAAAAGATGGACAAATAAGAGAAGGCAGCAAATTCTGGACAGCCGGGTCAGATCAGGTGAAATCATTTTTAATCAGGTAATAACCCAGAACAAACAGCCAAGGGCATATATTACTGCATCCGCAGTAGGATATTACGGCGCAGTTACTACGGCGGAACCATTTGAGGAAACATCCGCCCCTTCTGATGATTTTCTTGGGCAGACATGCAGTGCCTGGGAACATGTTGCTGATAAATTCTCGGGTATGGGCGTGCGGTCGGTAAAAATCAGAACCGGTATTGTGCTATCGAAAGACGGAGGGACCTTATCAAAACTTTCAATGCCGGTTCGCCTGGGGCTGGGTGCTGCACTGGGAGATGGAAAACAATACATTCCCTGGATACATATTGATGATTTATGCAACATTTACCTGCAGGCCATTGAGGACGCAAACATGCGCGGGGCATACAATGCAGTTGCCCCTGAACAAGTCACCAACAAAGAATTTACCCGGAAAATGGCCCACGTGCTCACAAAACCGCTGTGGCTTCCAAACATACCCACAACGGCACTAAGATTGATTTTGGGTGATATGTCCCAAATGCTGGTTTATGGCAGTAAAATATCACCGGAAAAGATTGTATCTTCAGGATATCAGTTTCTATTCCCTGATCTTGGCAGTGCACTGGAGAATTGCATGATGAACGGTAAAAAGAACAAATGAGATTGTGGTCCATTCATCCCGGATACCTTGATTCAAAAGGGCTGATAGCTTTGTGGAGGGAGGCCCTGCTGGCTAAGAAGGTTTTGGAGAATAAAACCAAAGGATATAAGCATCATCCCCAGCTGGACCGGTTTAAACAATCCCCTGATGCAGTTGACTGCATCAATCAATACTTATCTGCAGTCTATCAGGAATCTTTGAACCGGGGATACAGGTTTGATAAGAATAAAATCTGTTGGAACTTTCATCCAAGATCACTGGCTGTCACTTCAGAACAAATCCGATATGAATCGGAGCATTTGAAGCGTAAACTTATCACACGGGATCCTGAAAGTTATAAAAGGTTAACCCAGGCTGAAAATATAGGTGTTCATCCCCTCTTCAAGGCAATAGATGGACCCATAGCCATATGGGAAAAGAATCAATAAACCCTTTCACATGAAAATCGTAGCCTTTTCATTGTTCATGAATATTTCTTTGGCCTTATCCCTGCAGGGACAGGAATACGATTTGCCCGCATTTAATCATTTCTACCATGATGCGTTCCATGGAAGGGAGGTTGATTTTTCAAATGCGTCCATGTTTCTCTGGAGAAGGATAGAAAGTCCACCTGGTGATGAAACCCCTGCTCCACTAATTGCTCCTTTCAGTACCTTCTACCGGCATGTTGACCCAGGGTTATTTATTCACTAATTTAGGAATGTCAGGTAGAAGTCGCGGAAATGTCGGGAAAAATACGCCCATAAGTCGCTGACTGTTTTTAAGTTAAACCTTAATATTACAACGGAATCCAATGAGAATGAAACAGCCGGAGTTAGGCAAAAAAATTGCAGAGCTGAGAAAAGCTAAGGGTTTTACCCAGGAAGAACTTGTTGAAAGATGCAATTTAAGTGTAAGAACCCTCCAACGTATTGAATCTGGAGAAGTCGTACCCAGGAGCCACACCATCAAGGTGATCTTTGAGGCACTTGATTACAAAGGCAATTCATTCGGACGTGGATTTGATCTGTTTAACTTAAAGACCAATACCATGAAAAAATTATCAGTTTTAACGGTGGCCCTCGCCGCAACAGTATTCATCCTTTTGGCTGTCTCATCCGATAGCAAAGGGCAATCTGTATCTAAAGTCAGAAAAACCATTGAAGCCAATGGAGAGAATTTTATGCGTTGGTTCAATACCGGACAGGTTGATTCGCTTCTCACCCAATACCGGGACAATGCCTGCCTGCTTGCAGTGGGCTGTGGTAAGGAAGTGATTTATGCTTTTTACAAATCTTCTGTAACCCTGTACAGGTTTGAAGAGTTTAAAATTACTTCATTAAGTGTTTGTGACTCAATCGCTGTGGAAAAGGGGCGCTGGACGGTCAGTACCCATTCAGGAGCAACAATCAGAGGAGAATACCTGACCGAGTGGCACCGCACAGGAAAAGAATGGCTCATTGTGAATGATATTTCTGACAATTACTAACTTGCGTATCCACCAGAATCCAAATCCATATGGGTAAACTGAAAACCCTGGCATTTTTTGATAATGCGTTTGACATTAAATACAACCTTTTAAAATCCATGCTGGATGAGGCCGGAATCGGATATATAACCAATAATGAAAATGCAAGAGCCGTAAAACCCATGCCCTTCACAACTCCTGCCAATATCTCCATAGATATTAAAGTGTATGAGGAGAACCTGGAAGAAGCCATGGAAATATTGAAATCCATCTTATAACAACACCGTGAAGAAAGTCTTTTATGCCGCATGGCTCATACTTTTATCCGGCTTACAATGTTCCACTTATGCCCAGGGCAATACCCCTATGGAAACTACTGAAAAGAAATTTATAACGCATGCAGATGAATGCCTGGATATCATAGATCAGGCAGCCCGGGAAATGTCAGTAATCGGTGTTGCTGTTGTTGCCTATATTCCGGGTGACAGCACAGAATCATGGATCTCAAAGATGAAGGTGATCGGTACTCTGGCCGACGGTTCTGCCAATTTTCTGGCCATCGCATACTCGAAGGCTGCTGAGATGGCCGAAACATATAAAATCAGTGGTACCGCTGGCAGAGACCCCATGCTTGGGGAATTCAGTTTCCAGGGTGGAGTGATTCGAAAAATCGATTCCGGATATCTGCTAGCTGTTTTTTCAGGGGCAACCGGAGAGCAGGATGCTGAACTGGCAGGCAAGGGGATGGATTGGTTATTGAAAGCCATGCCCGAATAAATCCCATGAAAAAATCCGGGATACATTACTTGCTATTCATTCTCGATAACCAGGTTTCCCAGTTCGTGCATATCAAACCGGTTGTTTTGCAGTATGGGTTTGAATCCGGCCCCATATACGTAAATGGCTGCTTTTTGTGATTTCATTGAGTTCTTGAATTCGTTCTCCCTCAGGACCAGGTCGTGCGCAGGCGAGGCAATGGAGAACCCGTATCCCCCACCCCCGGTTCCATTGTTTTCAATGACATTCCGTATAAACAGATTCCTGTGTGGCGCATTGCTCTCCTGCTCCTCACGCAAATTAACTCCATCACTGACATTGTTATAAATGTGATTGTTGTCAAAGATCACATCGGTATCCTTATGCCCGGTGCACACTCCGAACCTGCCATTGTGGTGAAATTGGTTCCCGCTCACCATGCTTTCATATACCCGCCAGCAGATAAATAATCCATCACGGTCATTGTGATGTACATCGTTGTTTTCAATCACTGAAAAGGGTGAACCTGTTCCCGGATGCAACCCGGTATTGCCGCTGCCTGATATTTCACAATTCCTAACAGTTACATATTCTGTGATTTGCCAGCTGATTCCCTCGCCGTTAAAATCTTTGACATGGAGATTCTCCACAATGACCTTCTCCGATTTGAAAATCAATATCCCGGCACTATTGCACCCATCCGCAAAAAAGTTCTCCTCCCGGTTGCCATCAACCACGAGGTTTGAAATGGATACATTCTCAGCTTCGATCACTTCAATGACCGAGGATGCATTCGAGATCAATCCATTCATATCGGACCTGTAATCACGAATGAGTCCTCTGTCTATATAAATCACAGAATCTGAAATGTCGGTTATATAGGCCGTGGAAACATCCCAGCAGCCGCTCTTTTCTTCATCTGTAACCTGCACCTTCATACCGATTTCAAAGCCATCGGCATTTTCAACAGTCACTTTCAGTTCTCCATAGTCAGCATCAACCGTGTACCTTGTCTGCACTCCCTTTCCCCTTCTCAGAATTGTCTCGTTTCCGGAACCTGTCAATGCCACATTCGATTTCAACCGGACAGGGGCCGAAATCTCATAGTTACCGGGATTCAGGTGGACCGTGCCTCCGGTTTTTTCAAGGGCATCAATGGCAAACTGGATGGATTGATTGTTGAAACCCGCTACGTCGGCCTTTTCCCCGCCGACAATCATGCTTCGTTCAGCCACTTTGGGGTGAACCAGTGCAATCACAGGATGACTCTCCTGGGCAAACAGGCCAAAAGGGAGGATCAGGCTGAACAAAAGGAAAGAAGTTTTCATCATGGTCGTTTCAAATGCTTGGTGTAACAGCATAAATATAGTGATTAAACCAACTTGGTTTATCTTTACAATTCTATAAACTTCTTTAAGATCCAATGAAAAGTATCAATCAATTCAGGGTACTGACTGCCGTACTGTTTGCCGCCCAGGTATCTTTCGGTCAGACCAATGATTCTGTAACCATCAACATGGCCGAAGAATACCAGCAAATAAAAGGATTCGGGGGTGCAAATATACCCGGCTGGATAGATGATATGAATGCTGACCAGGTTGACAAAGCCTTTGGAAATAAACCCGGACAGATCGGCCTTGGCATTTTACGCTTAAAAGTCCCCAATAGTGAAACGGGTTTTGATGCGCAGGTTCCCACCGCCGTGAGGGCTGCAAGTCTAGGTTCAATGATCATTGCATCTCCTTGGTCACCACCTGCCGGCATGAAAAGTAACGGAAGCCCCGTTGGTGGATTTCTGAATCCTTTCACTTTGACAAACTACAGACCGATCCCATTCTGAATGATCCGGAAGCTGAACAGCACGTGGATATAATCGGAGGGCATATCTATGGTGGCGGCCTATCTGATTATCCGCTGGCCAGAGAAAAGGGCAAAGAGGTATGGATGACCGAGCATTTCACAGATGATCATCATTCAGCCGATGAATGGCCCTTGGCCCTTGGGGTGGCAACTGAGATACACCGTTGTATGGAAGCCAACTACAGCGCCTATATTTGGTGGTATGTGCGAAGGTTTTACGGATTGATTGGTGAGAACGGAAATATTACAAAAAGAGGTTATGTGATGTCCCAGTTTTCGAAATTCATTCGACCCGGATACCGACGTGTGGATGTGTCTGCCTATAAGACAGATTCGACCATTGTGATCGTTGCAGTGAACAGAAATCCGGGTCCGGCAGAAATAGATTTTAAAATTGAGAATGGTTTGGTGGATACTTTAGCCATCTATACAAGCTCTGCCAGCAAAAATGTTGAAGCCGGAGGTATCGTAATGTCTGGTAGTGGCCTTTTCTCTGCCATTCTGGATGCCCAGAGCATTACCACCTTTACCTCTCCTACGGGTGATGCCGGCAAAATATCAAATGTCTCTCCCATTGCAGACGCAGGTGAAGATCAGACATTGTATGATGACAACAATGGAATTGAAACAGCAACCCTGGATGGCAGCGGTAGCCACGATCCTGATGGAAACATCATGAACTACTCGTGGGCTCTGGATGAGATTCAGATTGCCTGGAGTAAGTCAACTAACATCGACTTAAGTACAGGGGTTCACCAATTGGTACTTACCGTAACCGATAATGATGGAGCCACCCATAAGGATACAGTTGTAATAACCATTGAAAGCAGTTATACCACAGTGGACAACCAGTGGTTTGAGGTCGAGTGTGGACAAGTGGGTACAAACTGGAACATCGTATCTGATGCAGATGCGTCAAACGGGTTCTATGTAACATCAAAGCCAGGCAATCAGCCGCTTAGCAATGCATCATCAGATCCTCAGGACCATGTTGTATTCATATTTGACATCTCAGAAGAGGGAAGTTTCAAATTATGGGGAAGAGCCAGAGTGCCTACTGCCGATGACGACTCTTTCTGGGTAAGACTGGATAAATTGTATTTGACCAAAACCGGAGGGACTCCGTCAGGGTTGGGGGACGATGCCGGAACATGTGTAATTGAAGGTGATCGCCCACTTTACAGCCAAAAGAAGATCATAACCCTGTATCCGAATCCAGCCAATGAAATCATAACTATTGATGCCGAAGGAGATGCTTGTGGGAAGAAGGAATTGTATCTCTATAACAGTCTGGGGAAACTGATTAAAGTTGTTAAAATGGAGGAGACAAAACATACCCTGGATGTGAGCAGCCTGCCCAAAGGTGTGTATTTGCTGAAAATGAATCATGCAAATGGTGCCGTTTATGTAGAAAAGTTTCTTAGATTGTAGCCCTGTAAATCATGGCTATACTGGGTTTTTCAGATGAAAATTACCGGAATCCCTTTAGCGGTAAAGATTTACTGCAATATGATGATCAAACATTTTAACATTTCAAGTGTTATTCTATAAGTGCTATAAGTTGAGTTTTAATTTAAAAAAGAAATCATGAGTAAGGGTACAGTTAAGTTTTTTAATAATGCAAAAGGTTTTGGTTTTATTGCTCCCGACGCAGGTGGAAAAGATGTTTTTGTCCATCAGAACGGTTTAATCGATGAGATCACCGAAGGAGATAAGGTAACTTACGATGTTGAGGAAGGACCTAAAGGATTGAACGCTTCTAACGTCAAATTGGTCTAATCATCCCAGTTGACTTTCTAGAACTCTTTAGCCTGTCATCACTGACAGGCTTTTTTTTTGTGCTATCTTTCAGGGATGACTTCAGAACCTAAGAACGAAACTGTCTGCATTAGGACAAAAGATGGACATACCACCTTTTTGTTTCAAAACAGGGAACTTTTTTGGAGAGATATCATTATAGTTAAGACGGGGGAACTGCAACACCTCACATTTCCCCTATTGTTTAAGGATGGGTTTTTTAAAGCCTCTCTTGGCCGGTTCGGCTCCTATACAGAAAAACTGAGCTTTCACAAAAACGGAACCATTACCGGAGTTGTGAATTTGCGGGTCGACACCAATGAGCCATTCATCGTCCAATGCCCGTTCGAGCAATCCAAGGATGGAGAAAAACCTTATTTCATGATTCCCGGTTTTTTATACGGATCCAACAACCTGTCCACCTCAGATGGTCAACAACCCAAATTCGACTATGGTGGCAAAATTGGCTGGCCGAACAGTTCAAAATTTTATGTAAGGGCCGACAGAAGCACGCATCCGGGGATTATTACCATTAAAAATAAGGTGGCCTCCATGGTGGGTATCAAGGAGACACTAAAAGATTCTGAAAACCGGGAAATAGAAACGGAACCGGTCACAGAGTGGGACCCTGCGTATCTGTACAACGGACTGATGCTGGATACACATTATCCGGACAGGGATATCTCCGGCTTCCAGCTGGGTTATGAAAATGCTCCGGGAAGATATTCCTGGACCCGGGAAGAAAGAATACCTAAATCCGGTGAATACCTGTTTGGATGGATCAAAGGCCAGAGCGGGAATAACCTCAGAACGGACAGCTTTTACGGATTCACCATTGCTGAGCAAATTCCGGATTATGGGATATTATTGGAACGCTGTTATCCGATCCTGCACCAGTCTCCGGTAAAACGCTCTGAGCGGGATGAAGCAATCCGGAAAATCAGTCGTGCCATTATCAGGTATTCATGGGATAAGAATATTCCGGGATTTGTGCTGGTTGATGGTCAACTCACCGGGGCAGACATTGCGTGGACAGGAGGCATGCAAGTGGCTTACCCGCTTCTGAAAACAGCCCGACGAACAGGTGACAATAGTATCGGGGAGATTGCCCGGACCTATATTGATAACATTTGCGCTACTGCAATCAATGAAAAAGCCGGACTGCTCAACGAGGAATACAGGAATGGCAAATGGAATGTGACCGGATGGTGGGGTGTGAGGGCAGATTGTTTCAATTTTGGAGATAAGCCGTTCCATTCAGCCTACTTAAACGGTCAGGCTTCATATTTCCTGATGAAATCCTTCGAACTGGAAGGAGCCCATCAGCCTCAGTGGCTCAACACTGCAAGGGTGGTCCTTGAAACAGCCCTCAGAAACCAACGGGAGGATGGAGCCTTTCCTGTATTCTTCGATCCCCAAACCGGGGATGCGTTAGACTACGATGGGTTCCAGCCCTGCTGGTTTGTTCCCGGACTGGTCCTGCTGCATAAGTATACCGGTGAGCAAAAATACATGAAAGGAGCCATGAAGGCTTTGAATCATTACCACGGCCATCACCTCAAAGGAGAACTCTATAATACACCCATGGACACCCACCGTGGGGTGGATCAGGAAGGAAACCTGGCATTCATAACTGCCTGCGTTGAATTCCACAAACTGACCAATGATCCCGTGTACCTGGAGATGGGAATGGATGGCCTGAGCTGGGAATTTTCGTGGAAGTTTCCCTATAATACCATGCTATCGGCTGAGCCGCTCAGGAGCATGAACTGGTCAAGCAGCGGAGGATCCATTACCAGCAATCACAATATCAGCATCCATCAAATGGGGAACCTGGTTGCCGGAGCGATCTACTATATGTATCAGAAAACAGGCAGTGACTATATCAGGCAAAGACTTCACGACACCTGTGTTTGGGGCCTTGGCACTTACAATACCAAAGACAACGATTTTGGATTTGGAAAGGAAGGTCAGGCCACCGAACAGTTTACCTATACTGATGGTTTGGTGCTGCCATGGCCCGGTCCATGGGATGGAGGCATATGGGCAGCGTCACTTTCCTGGGCATCAGCCTGCGTGCTGTTAAGTTGCGTGGAGGAGATCCCCGATGAGTTTTTCAGATAAATGAAATCATGAACCGCATTATAAAAATGAAAAGGATATGAGAAAAATGAAATCGATTTTTATCTGGATCCTGTTGGCTACAGCCTTCGGATCATGCAACATGGAACCCAATCGGGGAATTTTTCAGGGAAATGGGGACATTGGGAACGTCAATTATGCCGGATCCGTTGAATACAATTCTTCCGATGGTTCCTACAGGGTTTCGGGAGGAGGAACCAATATGTGGTTTACAAGCGATGAGCTTCACTATGTGTGGAAGCAGTTATCCGGGGATGTGTCCATCGAAGCTGACATTAGCTGGGTAGGGAAAGGTGTTGATCCGCACAGGAAAGCATGTCTGATTATCCGGCAGAGCCTGGATACCAGTGCAGCCTATGCAGATGTTGCAGTGCACGGTGATGGTCTCACATCCATCCAGTACAGGGAGGTTCCCGGAGGCGTAACCCGCGAAGTCCAGTCCAATATCACCTCTCCCGGCAGGGTGCGCCTTGAGAAAAACGGCGATTATCTCTCCATGTCTGTGGCACCGGCTGGAGAGCCGCTCCAATCTTCAGGAGGCAGTTTTAAACTTCCTTTTAAGGAGCCGTTCTATATTGGTCTTGGTGTCTGTTCGCACAACAATGACACCATCGAAACCGCCATATTTTCCAATGTGAGCATTGAATCCCTTGCTCCGAAACCAGATTCACTGAAGACCCTTTCAAGTACCCTCGAAACCATATCGGTTGCTTCATTTGACCGAAGGGTGGTATACCATACCGGCAGTCACATTGAAGCTCCCAACTGGTCGCCCGATGGCAAATCTTTGATTTACAACAGCACCGGACAGCTCTATACCATTCCGGCCGATGGCGGTGATCCCCGTTTGATCCCTACAGGCTTTGCCAAACGGATCAACAACGATCACGGAATCTCCCCCGACGGAACACAACTGGTCATCAGTGACCAGACTGAAACCGGCAGTTCTATGATCTACACCCTTCCCATCGGGGGAGGTGAGCCCAAAAAGATCACCCCGCTCGGTCCATCTTACTGGCACGGTTGGTCACCAGACGGAAAAACCCTGGCATATTGCGCTGAGAGAAACGGGAATTATGACATTTACACCATCCCGTTAAAAGGAGGTGCAGAAACCCGCCTAACCACAGCAGAAGGGTTGGATGATGGTCCGGATTACGCTCCCGACGGGAAATATATCTATTTCAATTCGGTCCGTTCGGGCACCATGCAGATTTGGAGGATGAAAAGCGACGGCAGTAACCAGGAGCAGATCACAACGGACCAGTACAACGATTGGTTTGCCCATCCTTCACCGGATGGAAAGTGGATCGCCTACGTATCTTTCCAAACAAATGTACCGGCTAATTCACACCCGCCCAACAAAGATGTCATGTTGCGCCTGATGAATCTGGAGACGAAAGAAGTGCGGGTGATGGCAAAACTGTTTGGTGGCCAGGGTACCATCAATGTGCCTTCCTGGTCTCCGGATAGCCGGTATGTTGCCTTCGTGAGTTACCAGATGAATTAGGAATGAGCTGATCTTCAGCTCTAAAGAGAACTTTATCTTTCTGTATATGAAGCACCTGTTTTTCGGAATTTTTCTTTTGCTTCCGATCAATTTTCAGAACATTGATGCTCAGCCAATTCAATTTCATCAATCGCCCCTTGGAGAGCATGTCTTTGTTTTTGATCCTGGAATGGATATGAAGGAGGTGCAGACTTGCATCGATACCCTGTTCACAAGGCAGAACACCCGGAGATCTGAGTTCAGCTTCAACCGGTACGCACTGCTTTTTAAGCCGGGCCGGTATGAACTGGACATCAGGGTTGGGTATTATATGCAGGTAGCAGGATTGGGCAAGTCGCCTGAGGACGTGGTGATTGTAGGCGCCGTGCGATCCAATAGCCGGCGTGGCACCCATGTGCTTACCAACTTCTGGCGATCTGTGGAAAACCTGACGGTAGTGCCCACAGAAGACTCTACAAATGTATGGGGAGTTTCACAGGCCTCTCCCATGCGAAGGGTTCATATCAAAGGAAACCTGCAGTTGCACGACAACGGATATGCCAGTGGAGGTTTCCTGGCCGATTCTAAAATTGACGGGACCATACTGGCCGGAGGTCAGCAACAGTGGTTCTCAAGAAATTCTGAATGGGACAGATGGAAAGGCGGAGCATGGAATGTTCTATCTCTCGGGGTTATCAATGCACCATTGACCAATTTTCCGGACGGACCCTATACATCCATTGATCAAACTCCCGTGAGCAGGGAAAAGCCCTACCTGGTATTTACAGATAATGAATTCCGTTTAAAAATCCCGGAATCAAGGGAAAACTCGGCCGGGCCCTCATGGACAGACGGCAAGGCAGATTCCAAGACATTCAGAATGGAAGATTTCTACATTGCAAAACCCGAAAAGGATGATTCGAAATCAATAAATAAAGCACTAAAAGAAGGAAGAAACCTCCTTCTCACGCCTGGAATATACGAACTTGAAAGCAGCCTGAAGGTCAGCCACCCCGGATCGGTGATCGTGGGTTTGGGAATGCCATCGCTTGTCCCACTTCAGGGCACTCCGGCCCTGGAGGTTTCCGAGGTTGATGGTGTTACGGTAAGTGGATTGCTTCTGGATGCAGGGAAAATTCATTCCGAAACCTTGTTTCAGGTTGGAAAGCCCGGATCGGAGAAACGCCATACCTCAGATCCAACCTGGCTCTATGACATCTTTTGCAGGGTTGGGGGTCCTTCTGCCGGATCTGCAACTTCATGCGTGACCATCAACAGCAGTGATGTTTTTATCGATCATATCTGGCTTTGGAGAGCCGATCACGGGAATGGAGTGGGCTGGGATGTGAACAGGTGCGCCAATGGGATCATCGTTAACGGGCATGATGTTACAGTTTACGGACTATTCAATGAGCATCACCAGGAGTACCAGACCCTCTGGAACGGAGAAGGCGGCCAGGTTTTTCTTTACCAGAGCGAAATGCCCTATGACCCGCCCACCGTGGAATCATGGAAACACGATACCATCGGCGGATATGCCTCCTATAAAGTGGCGGATCACGTTAAAACCCATGAAGCCTGGGGTGTAGGTGTCTACAATGTGTTTCACCATGCGCCTGTTGTGGTTGAAACCGCCATTGAAACGCCAGCATCCCTGGAAGACAGCATCCACCACAAGTTTACATTCTGGCTCGGTGGAAATGAGGAGAGCGTCGTAAGGCACATTATCAACGAAACGGGAGAGAGCGTGCACAAATCCAACAGGAAGGCACTTTTAGAGTAAATCTTTCTCCTCAAGAGAAGCCCTTATTCGATTGTGATTCTCCCAAAACCGGCCTTTTAATTCGCCCATGATTTTATTGAATTCAGGTAGCTCCTTGATGGAATCGACTAAAGGATCTATTTCCAGGAAAAGAATGGTCCAGTAATGATAACTTTCATGAAGGGCAAAAAGGGATAAATGTTCGATGGCCTTTTCTTCTTCACCCCTATAGGCGTAGTACATGGCCAGGCTGAGGTCCTTATAAATGGATTGATCGTTGTCAGCATAGGTTTTGTACCTCCTGAACAATTCCTCTGCCTCATTCTCCATTCCCAGTGCATCGTACACAAGACCTATCTTTGCATTTTCGTAAGGATAAACATCCAGGCCCTGGGCCTCCATGATATCAAGGAATTTCTTATAGTAGGTGTATGCACTTCTATAATCCCTCATGTAATAACAGATCTTCCCTGTTTCCTGAATTATATCATACCGGCTTACATCTTTATTCAACGCGGCAATCAGCATTTCTTTTGTTTGTTGCAGGTCCCGGTCCCTTGCATACAGGATAAACGCTTTCACATAGGCAGAATACAAATTACTCGGATTATATTCCAGTGATTTATTTATATACTTTGCTGCTTCATCGGTAAATCCGGTCTGTATAAAAGCATTGCTCACATGCAGGTAAATAAAACTTGCTTCGGCAGAATCATGGGCAGCAATGTCCAGATTAATTCCCATAAGTGCATACTCCAGGTATTTCTCTGTATCGGGCAGCACATTGGTATAAAAATCAGATAGAATATTGATTACCAGCACCGAATTCGGATTGTACTCCAGGGCCTTTTCAAGAAAGGGAATGGCCTTTGAATATTCCGCTCCATTCCGGTAATAAAGTGCTTTTGCGATCAGGCTCTGTGGTAATACCGGATCAAGAAGCAAGGCCTTATCAGCATACTGGTTGATCTGGCCTGTATATACCTTTTCAACCTGGTACATATCCAAAACAGCATAGGCGATTGCCACCCCGGCGTAAGCCCGTGCAAATTCAGGATCCTGCTCAATGGCCTTCAGATAAAAGGCAATGGCATCCTCCAGACCTTCCCGGGTTCCCTGATAAAAAAGATCAAGGCCTTTTAAAAAATAATCATAGGCCAACAGGTCATCCGTTGGCGGTTTACTGATCCTTTCTTCTTCCTCCAGAGTGATAATAACCTCTATTTTATCAGCAATGCCCTTTGCTATTTCTGTCTGAAGCTGAAATATATCCTTCACTTCCCTGCTAAAATTTTCTGACCACAGGTGCTTGTCTCTTTGGGCTTCAATCAACTGAATATGGAGTGATACCAGCTCCCCGATTTTCTGGCCACTCCCTTCAATCACATATCTCACGTTCAACTCCCTGGCAATTTCAGGAATGGTTTTGGGATTGTTTCTGTACTTTTCAACTGAGGTCCTGCTGATCACCCTCAATCCTTTTATTTGCTGCAGATTGTCAAGAATGGATTCCATCAAGCCATTGATAAAGTAGACGTTGGTCGAATCGTTGCTGTCGTTTACAAAAGGCAAAACAGCAATGGAATTTTCTGGCTCATTTTCCTCTGCTGAGAATGGTTTGATGAAGAGAAGAAGTACAATAGCGATAGCTGCTATCAAAATAGCCCAAAGTGCCAGCCCAGTGATGCGACTCTCGGGAGGTGAATCAGTTCGTACAGTTTCAGTTTGAATGGGCGCTGCTTCTGGCCGATCGTGACCACCCGCCTCCCCTGGAGGATAACCATAATACTCGCGGAAGCATTTAATAAAATAGGATGCGCTGCCAAAGCCAACCTTATAGGAAACTTCTGAAACATTGAGGGAATCCTCCCTCAACATCTTCATGGCGGTCTTTAATCGTACCTCCCTGATAAACTGGCTGGCCGATAAGCCGGTCAGGTTTTTAATTTTTCGGAGCAGGTTGGATCGGCTCATTCCCGCTTTACCTGCCAGTTCCGAAACGCCAAATTGCTCCTCCGAAATGTGCTCTTCAATAATGCCGGTAAGCTTGCTTAGAAAATCATTATTCATATGATCAGAATCTGGCAGGTTCATTACTGTTTCTGAATTCATTGGGGGTCTGTCCTGTCCATCTTTTGAAAGCACGGTAAAAATTCCCCAGGTCGTTATACCCCATGAGCCAGGCTATTTCTTTGTTACTGGTTGTGTTTGATTGTATGTAGGAGATACACAGTTCTTTTTGAACCTTCTCCAATATCTGCTTGAAAGTGGTCCCGTTCTCCTTTAACTTATTCTGAAGATTGCGCGCGCTAATATTTTGTTGAAAGGCAATTTCACCAATGTGCGGAATGATGGTATGAGACGATTTAATAATCAAGGCCCTGACTGTGGATACAATATTCTTTTCCTCTGCCTGTTGTTGTATGGTTTTTAAGGCATACTCTTCCAGTATCCCAAGTAGCGTTGGATTATAGGTAGGTATGGGAAGGTCCATAATGTCTTCAGGGTAGGAAGCAAAATTCGATTCCTGACCAAATGCGACAGGACATTGAAAGAGATCTTCGTAGATGGAAGTGTCAGCCGGTTTTGCATGCTTGAAATCAACCCTGACAGGGTTCAACTGCTTCCGGGTAAGCATCCTGGTAAAATACAGGCCATTGGCCATGGCAAATTCCATAATCTCCTTTGCGCTCTCAGGAAACCTCGCCTCCCACATTCTATCCAATCTGTAGGTAAAGCAGCATGGCTTTTCAGGCGGAACCATATCATAGGTGAAAAGCTTGTTCACCTCCTTATGGACCAGATAGGTTCTTTGGAATGCTTCATTTAGCGTGGCACAACTCAAGGCATAAGAGCCGAAGAATCCCGTATTCTGAAAATTTAGTCCCCTGATTATTTCCAGTCCACAGTGTTCAATTCCAAACTTGTTTTTGAAGTACATAGTCAGGTCATGAATCTGCTCAATGGAGAGTTCATGTTCCATCGGATCCTTGCTTTCCCTGGAAATGCCAATAATCCGATACACCTCAGATGTCGGGGATCCATACTTTAAAAGGGATTTGATAAGGTTTTGAGCAAAAAAAAGATACTCCAATCTCATTCTCGGGGTTTTCGCTCAGGAAGTTAAGGAATGATGCGCGAAATGACAAAACATCTTCCTGAAATGATAAAAACCAGGACCGGACTATCCTCTAAGTTTGACACAGAATATCAACCAATACTTTTTACATCATGAAAACAACCGGAAAAATTGACTTGCACCACCATATCACCCCGGTGGAATACCTGGAGAGACTAAGGCAGATCCATGTAAATGATTCTCTCGGCGTTTCCTTTCCCGAATGGACGCCTGAAACTTCACTGGCATTCATGAAAAAAAACGGGATCGATACCGCTGTTGTATCTGTAAGTTCACCTGGAGTCTATTTCAGTGAGAATAAAACCTTTTCTGTGGAGATCGCTCGCTGGAGCAATGAATATATGGCACAACTTAAGCGGAAGTATCCGGGTAAATTTGGTGCTTTCGCATCCATACCCGTCGGTTTTGTGAGGGAAGCCATCGAAGAGCTAAAATATGCCCTGGATGTGTTGAAACTGGATGGTGTATGTCTATTTACAAATTATGACGGGGTCTATCTTGGCGATGATACATTCGAGCCCATCTTCAGGGAATTAAACAAAAGGAAGGCAGTTGTACACATCCATCCGGCCAATCCGGGAGAGGAACTCGATCCGGGATTGCAGGAGAAAGGAATCCCCAACGCCCTCATTGAAGCACCTTTTGAAACCACCAGGGTTGCAGCCAACCTGATTTATTCAGGAATATGTATTATGATACAGCCATGACTTCAGGCACCTATGCGCTGGATTCCCTGAATCAGTTTGCAGGCTCCGCAAGGATCGTTTTCGGAAGTGATTTTCCCATGGCTAAAGTCGCTCCGATCGTAGCCAGGAATCTTGATAAGCATTCAGGATTTTCAAAGGAAGACCTTGCAAAGATTTATACCCAGAATTGTCGTCAGTTAATTCCGGGGCTTTCATAAGCCAATCTCAATGGCCATTCCAGTTCATGGGATGGCCTTTTGTGTGAAAATTTATATCCATGCATCATAATTTCAATCCTTTCCTCATACTTCATACTACCTGCACCATAAGTGATTGGAACTGCATCATGGTTTGCCGGACCTTTACATCATCGAAACATTGTAAAACCAAAAAAATCAACAGATGAAAACACAAAAAATCATTTCCGTGAAAGCTGCTACCACAACAGTGCTTTTTATGGCGATCCTGACCATGGTATCCTGCGGAGGCAACAAAAAAAACGCAAGTGAAGAGAAGACACAATCTGCACAAACAAAACCAGAGCCCCCGGCAGTGGATCTTCACACAGCAACCTTCCTTGGAGATCTTGAAACCGTGCAACAACATATCCTGGCCGGTTCGGACCTGGATGTTAAAGAGCCGGGGGTGGGGTCCACTCCGCTGATATCTGCTGCCATGTTTGGCAAAACCGAAGTGGCAAAAGCCCTAATTGAAGGAGGCGCCAACGTGAACCTCCAGAACAACCAGGGCTCCACTGCGCTACACAGTGCCGCCTTCCTTTGCCGCACTGAGATCGTCAAAATGCTACTTGAAAATGGCGCAGACAAAGACCTGAAGAATATATATGACTCAACTCCGCTTGAATCCGTTATTGGGCCATTCGATGAAGTCAAACCCATCTACGATCAGTTCAGCAAGGATCTTGGACCCCTGGGATTGAAACTTGATTATAAGCAACTTGAAGAGACACGCCCGATCATTGCTGAGATGTTGCGTTAGGCTCACACTTTAAAACAGAAAAAATGTCCACCGAAAACAGACGATACGATATAGACTGGCTCAGGGTCATCGCCATTGGATTGCTGATCATATATCATATTGCCATAGTCTTTCAGCCCTGGGGTGTGTTTATCGGGTTTATCCAGAGTGACAATTCCCTTGAATCCCTGTGGCCCGCCATGGCCATGCTGAATGTCTGGAGAATACCACTTCTATTCTTCGTATCCGGAATGGGGGTATTTTTCGCCATCCGGAAAAGAAACTGGAACCAATTGATCCTTGAGAGAACCAAGCGAATCCTGTTGCCCTTCCTTTTTGGGATGGTGGCTATTGTTCCCCTGCATCTTCTGGTATGGCAGAATTATTACAGCCAGGACCTGAGGTACGCACCGCAGCCCGGACATTTGTGGTTCCTTGCCAACATCTTTGTCTATGTGCTCGTCCTCTCTCCCCTGTTCTTTTACCTGAAGAGGAATGAAAATGGCAGGTTTACGCGATGGCTTCTAAATCTGTTCAGAACGCCACTGGGGTTGCTATTCATCATTGCATGCTTTGTAATGGAAGTGATCCTGGTGAAACCCGAAACATTCGCGCTGTACGCCATGACTCTACACGGATTCCTGCTGGGACTGCTGGCATTTCTGTTTGGTTTTATCTGTACACTGGTCGGGGACGCATTCTGGCCAACAGTTCTGCGGTGGAGATGGTTTCTTGCATTGGTCGCTGCAGCCCTTTATGTGGTCAGGCTTGTGATATTCGATCTGAGCGCACCCCTGTCCTTGATGGCCATTGAGTCCAACCTCTGGATCTTTGCAGTATTCGGATTTGCAAACAGGTACCTGAATCATCCAGGCAAAGCTCTAAGTTACCTGAGCCAGGGAGCATATCCCATTTATATCCTGCACATGATCTTTCTCTACCTGGGCGCTGCAATCATTGTACCCCCTGAAATTCCTACCCTGTTAAAATTCATCCTGGTCGTGATCTTTACCGGAACAGGATGTTTTGTATTCTATGAACTGATCAAAAGAGTCCGTTTCCTGAGACCTCTGTTTGGATTAAAAATTTTGCACCATGAAAGCAATGGTTTGCACAAAGTACGGATCACCTGATGTGCTTCAACTCAGAGAGGTGGCCAAACCTGTCCTAAAAGCCAAGGAAGTCCTTGTGAAAGTGGTTGCGGCATCTGTAAATTTTGCCAATCCGGATATGGTCAGGGGCGAACCTAAAATGCTCCGTCTTTACTCCGGACTTCAGAAACCAAAATACAAGATTCCCGGAGGCGATATTGCAGGTACGGTTAAGGCCGTTGGCAAAAACGTTACACAGTTTAAACCGGGGGATGAAGTATATGGTGACCTCTCAGACGGGAATTTTGGCGGGTTCGCCGAGTATGTATCCGCTCCAGAACTCAAGCTTATGCTGAAACCTGTTAATTTAACCTTTGAGGAAGCAACAGCAGCACCCCAGGCTGCGGTTGTGGCCCTGCAGGGGCTTCGCCTGGGCGGGATCAGGGCCGGACAAAAAGTACTGGTTGTTGGTGCATCCGGCGGAATCGGGACATTTGCAGTACAGATTGCCAAATCATTTGGTGCCGTGGTCACCGGCCTTTGCAGTACCCGGAACCTCGAGTTGGTACGCTCACTGGGTGCAGATCATGTCATCGACTATTCGGTAGAAGATTTCACAAGGAACGGTGAACATTATGACCTGATCCTAGCCACTGCAGGATATCGTTCCATATATGATTACAAGCGGGCATTGGGTCCCAAAGGCGTATATATCATGACGGGAGGCTCCATGAAGCATATCTTCCAGGCAATGCTCGGACCATTGGTTTCCTTGGGATCAAATAAAAGAATGAATAACCTTTCAGCCAAAGCAAACCAGAAGGACCTGGCATTTGTCAAAGAGTTGCTTGAGTCCGGCAAGGTCAAACCAGTTATCGACAAAACCTATCCCCTCAACAAGGTTGCGGAGGCTTTCCGGTTTTATGAGGAGGGGCACACAAGGGGAAAGATTGTAATAACCATTCAGGACACAATTTGAGGCATAAATGAAAAAAGGGTTGTCCCGAAGTAACGGAGACAACCCTTCATTAAAGCGTATTAACGATTATTTTTTCTCAGCGTCAAAAGCCTCCCGGCTGGTGATGACGATCTCTTCCTTTCCGGCTTTGGCCAGTCCTTTGTTGATGCCCGTCAGCGACTCACTGAAAAGCTGGTCAACCTCTGCATCCATGGCCTTCACCCTCTTGTCAAGGAAAACCATCTGATCCATCTGTACCTGTGTCGGCCTGCCTCCATAAAAGGCGATGGTTCCATAAAGAAACCCCACATCCTCACGGAGCCGGGAATCTCCCCGCAGATCCCCATAATCGGTTACCAACAGCCGGTCCCTCACATCGTCCAGAGAGATGCTCAGTGCAGCTGCCTTCTTTTTCACAGAAGCAGAGATTCCTTGTTGTTCATTCACTTCCTCCAGCCCCTTCCTGACATCATTTATCCTTCGGTCCAGGTATGCCAGCTCCTCCAACAGGTTATAAACCTTCTGCTGAAGCTCCCGTTTTACATGCCTGTCCTCTGCTGTATATGGTTCATCGGGATTGTCATAAATCGTAATGACTTTCTCAAAGACCTCATCTCCTTTGGTTACCTTCACTTTGTAATCACCGGCCGGATAGCTCATCCCCCCTCCACCTACTGCTATTTGCATCTGGAAAGGCATGGCATCTGATAAAGGAGCCCTGGGCGGTTTCTGAGTGGGGACCCAGTATACCTGGTTGATACCAGTGCGGGTAACCAGTGGAAGTTCTGTCAGCAAGTTCTCCTCCATATCGAAAACCTCCATGGTCATGTTACCAAAGAGATTCTTCTTCTTCATGTAAAAAGTGACAGGAATGGCAGTCCTGGGATTCGCACCGCTGAACTCATCGTCCCGTCCAGGCCAGTCAGGACCGGCCACCACCATTGGTACCGGGGCTCTTTGATCCAGGAACACAAAGTCTGAAACAAGCACCTCCTCGGTCAGCTGCCGGAATGGTGAAATATCATCAATGATATAGATCCCCCGTCCGTGCGTACCCAGCACAAGGTCGTGTTCCCTGGGATGAATCACCATGTCCATGACCGATACATTGGGCAGGTCGTTTTTAAACTGGGCCCACTGTTTACCTCCGTCCAGGGAGATGAATAAACCGAACTCCGTCCCCAGAAAAAGCAGGTTTGGGTTGACCAGGTCCTCGATGATCTTGTAGCAATGCGATGTGATCCCGTCGCTGGAAAGGGATGTCCAGGTTGCACCGTAATCCGAAGTCTTATATACATAAGGTCTGATGTCATCATTGCGGTGCCCGTCAAAGGTCGCATAGGCCGTGCCTTTGGTAAAGCGACCAGGGTATACACTTGAACACCAGGTATTTGGCGGTAAATCCGGAATGTTGGCCACCGTATTCATCCAGGTTTTACCCCCGTCTCGGGTTATCTGCAGATTTCCGTCATCGGTTCCCACCCAGATCAGGTTCTCATCCAAAGCCGATTCGGCAATACAGTAAATCGTTGTATGGTTTTCAGCTGTTGAATTATCCACGGTCAGACCACCTGATTCCGCCTGTTGCTGCTTGGCCGGATCGTTGGTGGTCAGATCGGGAGAAATCCTGGTCCACGAACTACCCTGGTCCGTCGATTTAAAGAGATACTGTGCCCCCACGTATACCGAATTTTTTGTAGGGCTCATGCTAATGGCTGCATCCCAGTTAAACCTGAGCTTACCTGTCTCCTCCGTTTCCATGGGAGCAATCAGCCGCATGCTCTGGTACCGCTTGTCGGTCTGTCCGAACAAGCCACCCTGCATCTGCCAGTAAACAATGTTGTTGTCATCCCTGTCGGTATGTACAGAAAAGCCGTCGCCGATTCCGAATACCTGCCAGTCGTGATTCTGGATTCCCCCGTAGGAGCGTGAAGGAGCGGACCAGGACCCATTGTCCTGTAATCCTCCATACACATTGTACGGTTTTTCCATATCCACACTCACTTTGTAGAACTGCGCCACCGGAAGGTTGCGCAGATGCCTCCATGAGCTACCGTAATCATTGCTCACATAGACCCCGCCGTCGGTGGCGGCATACATATAGCGGTGATCATTTTCAGAAATCCACACATCATGCACATCTGCGTGAATATTCCCTCCGGCAAAAGCTGTGTTTCTGAACTTTCTCCCCCCATCCTCGGACACATTGAGATCCAGCCCCGGTTTGTAGAGCCTGCTGGTGTCCACCGGGTCGGGTATGATCTTGCAGAAATAGAAGGGCCTTTCGGCAATCACCGGTGTCTGGTTGAGCATTTCCCAGTTCCCCCCTTTATCTTTTGAACCGTACAGGGCAGTTTTATCCGATTCCACAATCGCAAAAACCCTGTCCGGGTCTGCAGGAGAGATACGGACAGCAATCCGGCCTTTTTCACCTTCCGGTAAACCGGTCTTCAGAACCTCCCAGGAGACTCCCCCGTCGGTGGATTTATACAATCCGGAACCCGAACCACCGGAATTAAAATCCCATGCGGTTCTTCGAAAAGTCCACATTCCTGCAAATAGTATATCCGGGTTTTCCGGGTCCATATCCAAATCCGAACATCCCGTATTCTCATCCACATATAGGATTTTGTTCCAGGACTTGCCCCCGTCTTCGGACTTATACAAACCGCGCTCTTCACTGGCTCCCCAAAGATGACCCAATACTGCCACGAAGACGATATCAGGATTCTCAGGATGGATGATGATCCGTGAAATCCGTTCGGAATTCTCCAGGCCCATCAGTTTCCATTTGGCGCCACCATCTGTTGACTTGTATATGCCCGTTCCGATGGAAACTGAATTCCTGGTCCATGACTCTCCGGTACCCACCCATACTGTATCGGGTCGCTGTTGATCGATGGTGACCGCCCCAATGGATAATGTATGCTTGTCAAAAACCGGTTTTACGATCACACCCCCGTTGGTGCTTTTCCAGAGTCCGCCACTGGCTGTTCCAATATACATGAACAGGGGATCCGATTGCAATGCATCAATGGATGTGATCCTGCCACTCATCATGGCCGGACCCAGATGCCTGGCATTCACCTGACCAAAGGTACTGGATTTGACAGTTGCCTTATTTTGTGCCAGTCCACTGCTTCCCAGTGTCAAAAGCAGGCAGAGGATGACGGGAGAAAAATTCAATGGCCTCATTATCATTCGCTTGCAGGTTTGTGAAATATAGACTCATCCACTTCCACGTCAAACTTTACGTCTTCAAACATGAGGGTCATTGCTATTTGCCCGCCATATTTTTGTTCCGTGGTAAATGGCATGAGATAGCCGTCCACGTCCCGGTAATTGCTCAGAATGGATTCTGTTTCAACTTCAGAACCCTGCATCATGATCTTGGATTTCACTTTCACCACCACATAATTCTCGGAATCCATGTAGTAATAGTCTATGTTTCCGTTCTTCTTGGTCATTTTTAGCACAAAAACCTCTGAACCTTCCTCCTCGTCGGTACCCTCCAGTTCCAACTGATGTCCCTTCTCTTTATAATTCCAGAGCAATCCATCTATATCGGCCGACTCAATCATACCCTCAGCATCTGGTCCGGTAAGATCAACGACCTCGGCTGAACCGCTCAGGGGATTGATCATCCAGGCATCCTCACCATCATAAACCTGGAGTATCTTGGATCCCTGAATATCAACTTCTACTCTTATTTTGTCCGGTCGTTGGGCAATGGATACAAAGGGATTTTCCATTCCCATCATCAATGCCTTTCCTGTCACCTGCATCGTCTTCACCTTCAGCAACTGTTTCTGCCCAATGGTTTCAAAGTACGTGTCCAGGATCTCATCAAGTTCCTGTGCAGAGATAAATGAAATGGCTATAAATGCCATTAAAAATGAAAGGAAGAATCTTTTTTTCATAACGTTATCATTAGAATGAATATGTAATTATTTTTACTGGTCTCCGGGGAGAATAATTAAATATACAGTATTTCTGTATATATTTAATACATAAAAAAATACAAAATGTTTGTTAGTGAAAGCCATTGAAGATCACAGCATCACGCGGGCTGAAATGGATGGTATTCTGGCCATTGCATCAGAAGATGGTCATATCGACCGGTATGAACAGTCTTTACTGACCCAGTTGCAGGAGATGATCGAAAACAAGACGGTGAAGATCGTCCCATAACCTGAAAGACCAGTATTCTGGTGAATCGTGTCATATAAAAGATTTGAAACATGCAAATTACCAAATCGCTCCTCATTCTGATCATGGCCATATCCATAGTCTCATGTAAACAACCTGACAAAGCCATGCATATCCCTCTCATTAACAAAAATGCGACTGAAAAAACTGTCAACCTTTACAATTTCATTCAGGATATCGAGGGTGATTATATATTATCCGGTCAACATAATTTTGTGGGGAAAGGATCAGACTATACCAATCAACTTGAGAAGCTTACCGGGAAAAAAGCAATCGTCTGGGGATCTGACTTCAGTTTCTGTGTCGAGGGTGAAAATGCCATGCGGTTCCAGCACTGCGGGCCAGCCAATTTACCTGCCTTTCCCTGGGAACCATTCAAAGTATACAGGGAAGCCTATGCCATCGATTCCACGATTCCACCTCCAAGTTTTAACAGGGAACTTCAGTTTCTGGATCTTACCCTGGAGGAAGCCCGAGAGTCTACCATCAAGGAGATCAAGGCCCGCTACAAAGATGGACATATCATCACCATGATGTGGCATGGTTGTTTTCCCACTGATGGCGATTGCTGCAATGGATCCTCCATCTGGGCCATGGAAAACCGCCCTTCACCTGAACAGTGGGATGAACTGGTCACAGAGGGGACTGCGCTGAATGATGCATGGAAAACCGGAGCCGATAAAATTGCCGGCTACCTGAAGGAGTTGCAGGAAGAGGACATCCCGGTGTTATGGAGGCCCTACCATGAGATGAATGGCGTCTGGTTCTGGTGGTGCAACCACAAAGGGGATCAGGGCTTTAAAAGGTTGTGGATCATGATGTACGACTACTTCACCAACCACCACAAACTGAACAATCTGATCTGGGTCTGGAATACGAATGCGCCCCGTGATATCCCTGGCGATGAAGCGTGGCCCTATGAAGATTTCTTTCCGGGAATCGATTACGTGGACATTCTGGCAGCAGATGTATACCGCAATGACTACAAACAGTCGCATCATGACCAGTTGGTTGCGCTTGGCCAGGGCAAACCCATTTCACTGGGAGAGGTCGGAAATATTCCTACAAATGAAATTCTGGAACAGCAACCCCAATGGAGCTGGTTTATGCCCTGGGGATGGATCCTGTTTCTATCCAATGAGACGGAACAAATCAAAGAACTGTATCTATCGGAGCGTGTTCTTACACTCGACGAGGTGAAAGTGGATGAACATGGGAATTATACAGTGATCCCTTAATCATATTGTGCTGAGGTTTCTGGAAATATTGATATTTGTATCCTGGTCTGGTGTCCTACCTGGTTTCTCACAAGGAACAGGTTCCTTCACTGATACCAGAGATAATCAAACCTACCTTACAGTATCCATGGGTACCCAGATCTGGATGGCTCAAAATCTGAACTTCGAAATTCCCGGTTCATGGTGTTACGATAACAATCCGGAAAATTGTGAACGATATGGCCGGCTTTACACCTGGGAGGCAGCACTGTCTGTCTGCCCTGATAAATGGCATTTGCCCAGTGAAGAAGAGTGGGTGGTCCTGGAGCGATATCTGGGCCTGTCAGCAGAAGAGGTAAAAATCATGCTGGATCGCGGAGAGGGAGCAGGGACCAAACTAAAAGATGAAACCGGGTTCAATGCACTGCCCGGAGGCTTCTGGCACTCATATAACGGAACCTTTGAAGACCTGGGAAGAAGAGCCTCCTGGTGGAGCAGCACACCTCAAGACAGGTACGCCATGAGGCGAACACTGTTCTTTGATAAGACCACCATCAACCGGGATCCTGCAACACGCACCCTGGGATTCAGTGTACGCTGCATCAAAGATTAATTGATAAAAAGAGCAATTGTCCCGGTGCCGGTCACCATCACCAATCTGTCATAGAACCAGGAACCTTATTGATGCATGTGTGAAGCACAAATACAAGATGGTTTTCTTTGATAACATCTACAAGTATGACAAAGAATACCTGGATGGAATGACAGAAGAGACCCCCATCAATCCTCCCAGTAAAAAGGGAGAAGTGAGAATGCTGGTGGCCAATCAGATCATGGAGCAGGTTGGGAAGGGGAAACTTACTGCCTGTATGGCCCGTTGTGCAGATTTTTATGGCCCGGGCATCAGGAGAAACAGTGTACTTGCCGAGACCGTTTTCAAACCGCTCAGCTTGGGGAAGTCAACCAGCTGGCTGGCCTCTGTGAATTTCAGGCATTCCTATACCTATACTCCCGATGCAGCCAGGGCCACTGCCATGCTGGGTAATAGTGATGAGGCTTTTGGCCAGGTCTGGCACCTGCCCACTGCACCGGATCCGTTTACCGGCAAAGGATGGATCGAAGCCATCGCAAAGGAACTTGAAACCAAACCCAAATTTAGGACAGCATCAAGTTTTATTCTCCGGATCATGGGGCTTTTTAATCCCCTGATGCGAGAGTTACCAGAAATGCTCTACCAGTATGACCGGGATTATGTATTCAACAGTAATAAATTTGAGAAATACTTCCATTTCAGTCCTACTTCATACTTGGATGGCATCAGGGCCATTGTGAATTCTGACTTCAAATAAGCATACTCCGGACTGAAAACCGTAGTTTTAAAGCAAAGATTTAGAATGATGACCAGGAAGATCATACTGTCTGCTGTTCTGTTGCCCCTCCTCCTGGGAGCAACCATGTGCAGCCAGGCAGACCACAGCAGGTATGAAGCCGAAGCAGGCTCCGTCCATCAGATGACTGTAAACAAAGATGCCGGGGCATCGGGCGGTGCGTTTCTCTCCATTGAACAATCTTCATCCGTGAACTGGGATATCCCTGTTGACCACAGCGGGTATTACCAGGTTGTCATCAGGTACAGGGCCGAAGGAGGGGACAAGATGCAATACCTGCTGAGAAATGGATCGGAAACAGCTGTCGGATTTGATATGTCTGCAAACTGGAACCTTTTTTCACAACCTTTTTACCTGGATTCCGGAATCAACACACTTGAAATCAAGGATGGCTGGGGCAACATGGATTTGGATTGGATTGCTCTGGAGCCTCCCGTCATAGCACTTGATATCACGCCAAAAAGGAATACATTCTTTCAAAATGATCCCCACGATCTGGTTTTCAAAATTGATAATTTTCACCAGAAGGTCAGGGAAGTAAGGTTGGATGGCAGGTCACTGGATTTTTCAGTTACTCCATATCCCTACCAGGAATCTGCCATCTGGCTGGAGATGAAGGCTTCAGAGTTTGTGAAATCAGCTGCCGGAAACCATGAATTAGCCATCCGGATGGAGCATGCTGAGATCAAAGCCACTGTTTCAATACTTCCTGAACCCATTTTCTCCGAGATCATCATGGTGGCACAGGATGTTGAACACGGAGCCTCGGTTCTCCTGAAGCTTCCCACAGGAAGGTACATGCTGATCGATTGCGGGAAAGACTGGGTTCGTGACAGCATCATTGTGCCCATGCTTCAGAGGCATCACATCGATACCATCCATTCCATGATCCTGACCCACTATCATGGAGATCATGATGGAGGCGATTCTGCAAAGACCATCATCCATGATTTCCACGTGGAAAAATTCATCGACTACAACACCTACCCTACCGGATATGAGTGGGCTCAGGACAGCGTGCACTTTAAAATCTTAAACAGTTATGCCGACGGGGAAGAGGAGAACACACGGTCGCTTTCCATCAGAATAAGCTACAATGGATTCGTCTATGTGCATGGAGGCGATACCTATGCAGTGAACCAACAGAAAATACTGAACCGTTTCCCTGCCGATGTTCCTGCCCAGGTTTTTCATGCCAACCACCATTTTCACGGATCGGTGGATCCGGATTATATCATTGCCACCCATCCGGACCTGGTGATCCTGCAGGCACAGGAGGCCATATATGCCAGGAGCGCCTATATGGTCAAATACAAACAGGAATCGGAAAAAGTGCTGAATGCCGGGCGCTCTTTCCCCATTGAAACCCTGCCCGCTCTTGAAGTGGGAACCATTGTATTAAGAATAAACTGTGCCGATCAATGGGGCTATGAAACATACAGAAAACAGGATGACCTGGTTATTCCGGGCCTCTAATCCATAAACCGCTTTGCTAATACGCAGGATATGGCTTATCTTGAATGGTTAGAAACCAGATTCTACCATTCGATGAAAAGAAGAGACTTTATTAAAACTGGCAGCCTGGCTACAGGCTCCCTGATGATAACCAACCCACTGACAGCCAAAGCGGACCGGATAAAAATAGCCATCGTGGGAACAGGCTGGTGGGCCAACGATTTCCTGCTGAATCCCATCCTGAAAACAGAACAGTTTGAAGTGATAGGTCTGTGCGATGTGGATTTGCTGGCGCTCACCAGTACGGCAGAAAAAGTAGTTGCAGCCGGAAGACAAAAACCCATGCTCTTCGACTCCTACAAAGAGATGTATGAACTTCCGGAACTTCAGGCAGTTGTAATCGCCACTCCCCCCCACTGGCATGCGCTGCAGTTTGTGGATGCCTGTGAAAAGGGGCTGCATGTATTCCTTGAAAAACCTGTGAGCTGGGACATCAGGGAGGGGCAGGCCATGTTAAGATCCAAACAAAAGGCAGGTACCGTGGTCCAGGTTGATTTTCCGCGGATCCTCATTGATACCAATGACAAGGTCAGACAATATATTGAAAACGGAGAAGCGGGCAGGATCATGCAGGTCCAGGCCCAGATCCATTACACGGAAAGCCCTTTGTTTGAGAAAGAGATACCGGGCACCTTTGACTTTGAAACCTACTGTGGTCCGGCACCATTACAGAAATACCTGTGTCAGGAAAAAGGAACTACACCCTACTGGAGGTCTCAATATGTATTCAGCCAGGGGATTATGGTGGATTGGGGCATTCACTACCTCCATAACATCAGGCAGGTATTGGGATTGGAAATGCCTGGGAGCGTATCAGCCATTGGCGGCATCACCAGCGACTATCCCCGGGATAATCCCGACCACCTGGATGTGAGGTTCGATTTCGACGGGTTGCCCGTCTACTGGTCCCATCGGACATGGGGATACAGCCCCCCTGAACCGAAACACCGAATTGGAGTCTTCTATTATGGGGAGAAAGCAACCATATTTGAAGGGGACAGCATATGGGAAATTTATCCCCATGATGCCTCAGAGCCCATCGTGAATGAAGCCACCCGCGTCAGTGAGGATACATTCATACAAATGATGCTGGAATTTGCAGAAGGAATCCGTTCGAATTCCAACGCAGGGATCACAAACACCTTCGAAGAAGCACTGAAAACCACATCCATGGTGAACTTCGGAGACCTGGCCTACCGGACCAGGGCAGGAATGGATATCGATGCCTTCACTTTCGATGTGTCCAACAATGCAAAAGCAGAATCCATGCTGAAAAGAAGTTACCGGGATCCATATAAACACCCTTATTGATATCATTTTATGACCAGTTATGATGCCATTATCATCGGCGGCGGACTGGGGGGCTTGTCTGCCGGTGCAATCCTTGCAAGGCATGGGAAAAAAGTGATCGTCCTTGAACAGCATTACATCCCGGGCGGCTGTGCCACCACTTTCAAGCGAAAAGAGTTCCTTATGGAAGCCGGACTTCATGCCATGGACGGGCATTTGATAG